>ERZ506291.12-NODE-12-length-145262-cov-6.83472_pt1 | contig 145262 bp, 134 predicted proteins | sample MGYA00514013_ERZ506291 | MGnify/ENA metagenome assembly ERZ506291 | reverse complement strand
CAGACGTGTGCTCTTCCGATCTTTTTTCAGTTTCCATCAGTAGTCAATTTTCTGGAGGCTTGAATACCATACTCTTTCTAATATGGATAACGGGTGTTATGATTATGTCAGTCCTCACCCTTCATTCATTAAACTATGTACGTTCCATAAAAAGATCTGCTCTCCCGCTTCAAAATCAGCAGGTAAAAACTATTTATTACAATTGTTTAAAGGAACTTAAAATCTCTCACCCAGTATCAGTCTACAGTACTGCATTTTTAAAATCACCAGTTTTAATCGGAATAATACATCCCAGAATTTACATTCCCATCCATTTAATTTCCGAACTGAATCCTGATGATATGCGTTTTATGCTGCTACACGAATTACAGCATTACCGTCACAAAGATACATTTATTGGCTTCCTCATGGTCATAAGTAATATACTCTACTGGTTTAACCCTTTTGTTTGGTACACTTTAAAAGAAATTCTCTGTGACCGTGAAATAGCCTGTGATTCTGCTGTATTGCAGATGATTTCTGCTGATGAATACCAAGCTTATGGAACTACACTGATTAATTTTGCAGAAAAAATATCCTCTTTTTCCTCTCCACTGGCAGTTGGAATGTCCGGAAATTTCAGGCAGATGAAACGACGTATTCTCAACATCGCCGTTTTTAGGAAAGAAACTCTTTATCAAAAAATGAGAGCATTGATAATTTATCTGGTCATTAGTGCTGTTTTTATTGGATATACACCCATTTTATCCATTGATGCCTCTACTCAAAGCGTATATCATTTTAGTGATACAGACAAAAATATCTCCCTGTTAGATATATCCGAAACATTTGGAACATATGATGGATCATTTGTTTTGTATGACAATAATTTGGATTCCTGGAAAATATACGATCTTGAAGAAGCCACCAAACGTATTCCGCCAGAGTCTACCTACAAAATATACGATGCATTATTAGGGTTGGAATCCGGAATCATCACACCAGAACACTCTTCCATGACATGGAATGGTGATGCCTTTCCTTTTCCATCCTGGGAAGCTGATCAGGATTTAAACTCTGCTATGCAAAATTCCGTTAACTGGTATTTCCAGGCAATTGATTCGCAGCTCGGAATTAACAGAGTCCAGGAATTTTTGAATAAAATAGAATATGGAAACCAAACAACCAGTTCAAATCTGGATTTATACTGGTCCGATTTTTCATTAAAAATCTCGCCTTTAGAGCAAGTAACATTATTAAAAAAATTTAACACAAATGAATTCCATCTAAATTTCCAAAATGTATTTTCTGTTAAAAATGCTATAAAAATTGCCAGTACACCTAATGGTAATTTCTACGGAAAAACTGGAACCGGTCGTGTCAACGGACAGGATATCAACGGCTGGTTTATCGGATATGTAGAAACTTCCGATAACAGCTATTATTTTGCAACCAATATCCAAAGTGATTCTAATGCAACTGGCAAAAAAGCATTTGAAATCACTTCTGATATCTTAAAAAAATTACATATATGGAATTAACAAATATGAAAGGGCTGATAGTTGTTATCAGTTCTTTCTTTTTATTCTATATTGATATTTGGGAACTTCTTTCGTACCATTATTCAGAATTTTATTCCCCATATATTTAAAACTCTTATCATCGTTGAACTTAACAGTCAGCTCACTTGTAATAACGGCATCATTACATATAAATGTATCACATACAGCATCAACAACCAACACACTGTTTCCCTCTCCGCTATCTCTTATTTCAACGACCTCCGGTAAAGATGTTCCAAAATTAGTAGGGCTATAATAACAGCCTAATCGTTCCCAGTCATAAGTTTGATGTTCCGAATCAAATACTGCCCATTTTTTAATTTGATCTGCTGTTATCGGCAAAAACTCCATTATCAGATTTTCAAACTCTTCTGCCGGAATTCCACTTGAGTTACCTGAAAACTCATATCTCTCCCCGTATTTCATTCGATATAAATATTCATATAAACCATTATAATCTAACCCTTCCATATCAGATCTATCCCAATCAGAACATAAAAGATTATTCCCCTGATATCCAAGCAAATACACACACCTCTTTGAAACTTCCCTGCATTCATCACTTAAAGGTTTAATTCTTATCATAGAACTGCCATCAACCGCTTCTGATACTTCCGGATACTTTGGAACGCATAGCGTATAACCAAACCAGCCTTTTTCTGTATATTTCCATTCTTCTATCCTTGTATACGAAACATATACAATAGATGGATTGTCGTTCATACCCCAAACAGCTTTCACAGCCAGCAAATACATATCTGTCCCATCATAATTGAATTTGAGTCTTTCTATCCCACCATCCCTGTTAATCCTATATAAGACGATATCTCCTGGCAGATCCTGTTCTGCCTTGAAAAGAAATTCTTCCATTTTAGAATAATTAGCCATATTTGAATACGGCGCTGATGTAATAACAGGGACATTTTTTTCCTTTAATACTTCCTGCATTTCTTCCATTACTGTCTCAGAAACTACTACATTCGATGAAGTTCCTTTATCCGCCTTTTGATAAATGGCTTTCATCTGATTCATAACATTCTTACAATCTTCAATAGCTTCTTCTTTCACGACTTCATCTACTGGCAAATCATATCCTCTTTCTTGTACAGCATAATTCGCAGTTTCCTGTGAAATATATTCTAAATCAGCCCCTTTACATTTTGTATTTCCTATGAAAAAGCATCCCAAAATAAATAAAACACTCACCATCTTTTTCAGTTTTCTTTTTGTACTCATATCAATTATCTCCATAACATTCCTCCCACTTTTCGTCTGATAATCTTTCCGTATACCAGGTAACCTCTATTTCTGACCTTGATACATAATTGGATACATATTGAAATCTATCTTTATCTAACAGCCGAATGGTTACGCTATGACAAAACGCCTGATCTAATTCTTTTTGTGGCCATACCGCATTTACTTCCAGTGTTATTGTTCCATCTTGATTTTCTATGTAGGAAACAACTTCCGGATATGGAATATATGGTGTGGGAGCAAAATCATATACGATTCCTCTGGTTCGATACCGATATGTCTGTGTTTCCGTGTGAAATACCGTTCCTGTCTGCAGTATCTCTGCGCTTATATTAAAATATTTTTGAAATATCGCTTCAAATGATTCTTTTGGGATTTCATAAGTCTTTCCTTCCTTAAATTCATCAGCTTTTTCTTCCATTGAAAGTAAACGGTCAAAAACATCATAAAAATTTATTCCATCATAATTTTTTTCACTCCAATTAGAAGTAAACAATTTATTAAGTGTATATCCAAAAGGAAGTATATATTTTCGATTCAGCTCCCTGCATTTTTTATTTAACGGCACTACCCGAAAGGCCCGATATCCAGACGGTCCATCATATCCAGCCGGATGATATTCTTCCATAAAGAAATACCCGTTTTCTGTATATTTCCATGAATTAGCTCTAAACTCATGATAATATGTTTCCTGCCAAGTATCCTCTTTCCATTTAAAAGAGCTTACTTCAACGTCTATTTTCCCCTGTTTGGTTTTCAGATCATACCGAATAAAATGATCCCCTGCTATAACTTGAAATATAGTAGTTTTTCCATTTTTCTCTTTTTCTGCTTTTTTCAAAAAATCATCTACTTTAATACTTTGAACCATATCCAGCTGATTGTAGGAATCAATTACTGCATATCCATATTTTCCAAAATAATCCATACTTTTTTGTATTGTACTCAGCTCATATAGTGCATTTTCTTTCACAGCATTCTCATATATGCTCTGATAGCCTTCTGCTAGCATTTCACACTCTCTGTAAATTTTTTCTTTCGTATCTTCAATTGTCTTTTTCTGCTCTTTCTTTATGCCACATCCACTACAGACAGCAAGAAAAATAACTCCCACAAATATTTTCCAAATTTTTTTCATATCATTTTCCTCTTACATTTGTAATATTTAAAGGTAAAAATTATTCATTACCAAGATATTCATCCAGTATCGCCTTATCCTTTTCCACCACATAACCGCTTCCTCCAATATCTTTCACATTCTCTACCATACTGATGAGCAAAATAGGATTCTTTGTATCTCTGTCTGTAGTAAAAACTGTAAACCAGCCAATTTCTGTTCCAGATGTATCTTCTTTTGTAGCTTTCAGTTCCGCTGTTCCGGTTTTTCCTGCTAATCTAATGTCTTCCCTGCATGCTCCATAACCAGTTCCTTCCGGGTTATTCACTACACCCTCTAACCCCTCCATAACCTCCGAAACAATTTGTGGTGAAAAAGCATCTTTTATCCAGATTTCACTGGAAGTGCTTCCACCATCCGCGTGAAGATATGGCTTTATCATATTTCCATCATTTAGAAAAGCCGTATAAATGCTTGCAAGATGCAAAGGATTTACCAGAATCTGTCCCTGTCCATACCCACTGTCAGCAAGCTGGATTTCTGTTTCTATCTTGTCCATATTAGAATATTTGGACTCTGACATTTTAATATCAAATGGAAGTTCCTGATTAAATCCTATTTGATTTAGAGACTGCATCAGTTGATCCGCACCAATTTTTAATGCTGCTTTTGCAAAATAAATATTATCTGAATAAATAAGCGCATTTTTCAAAATCACAGGTTCATAATCATGAAGTGTAGTCACTGTATAATCTCCCCACGAGGAATCTTTCTGCCACGCCAGACCCTCATTTCCAAAATCGTCATTTGCAGTAAATGCCCCCACTTTTAATCCAATTGCAGCAATTACAGGTTTAAAAGTTGAGCCAGGACACCATGTCTGGCGAAAGCGGTTGTATAAAGGCCTATCTTCATTTTCATTTAATGCACTCCACTGGCTGTTGTCCATTCCACGTACAAAATCATTATCATCATAAGATGGCGTACTTACCAACGCCAATACTTCCCCTGTGTAAGGATTCAAAGCCACAGAACATCCTCTGTCTTCTTTAAATTGTTCATAAAGAGTACTTTGAAGATCACCATCAATCGTAGTATGGATATCTTCTCCATCTTTTCTAGGCTCATATGCAATAACACTTTTTTTATTTCCATTTGCATCTACAATACAGATTTCACACCCATCTGTTCCTTTTAGTTCTTTTTCATAAAGCGTTTCCAGTCCAGTCTTTCCAATCACACTGTTTGTACGATACCCTTCCCCTTTATGTTCCTGCAAATCTTCGGCTGTAACCGCCTGTACATACCCTACCAGATGAGAGGCAGCTTCTTTTAGATAATAAGTTCGTACTTTTACATCAGATAACATAATACCTGGAATCTTCAATAATGTGTCCTGCTTTTCTTTTTCTTCCAGAACAGTTTTATCCGGATTCACTGTCAGAAGATCGACCTCTTGTATTTTAGGAATTGTTGCTACTGGTACAAAAGAATCTGCTTTTACCCAACCGGCTTCTAACTTATCCTCAATTTCGTCTGCTCCAATTCCAAGATACTCTGCCAGTTTTTTTATTGTATCTTCTCTGTTCTCCATCCTGCCCGGAACAATTCCTACCGAAGATGCAGTTCCCTCTCCAGCCAACTGACGACCATTTCTGTCTAAAATATCTCCTCTCTTTGCCTCTTCTGACGTTACCTGAACTTTATCCGTTGCAGATAACTCTGGAAAAATCAACTGATCCTGCCAGATTAAATGATATCCTGTCCAATCATGTGAAAATACCGCATCGTTGGTAAATTCTACATTTCCTGCAGCAGTCTGCATATTTGTTGTATAGGAAACTGCCGCATTTCCGTTTTCTTGTCTTTTTACTGTAATATCGGTTATGGACAGATCAGACATCTCAATGCCTTCATATATTTTAGAATTTCGTTCTATAAATTCTTCCTTACTGTTCATGCTGCTTTTTTTCTGATCCAGCATGGCATACATTTGCTCATATTCCCCTTTTTCAATATATTTCATATATTCCATTAGTCTTTTTTCAGGAACATTACAATTCATTATTGTTACAATACCGATTTCACCACCAATCAATATACCGCTAAATAAAACTATTTTTGTGATAATCTTCGTGAGTTTTTTTCTTTTCTTTTTTCTCATATAGTTTTATTTCTCCTTTTTTCATATTTTCTTAAATATTACACTTGTAATATTTAAACGTCAAGCTTTTTCTTAGGTTTATATATGTAAACAAGAGGAAAGATTTGGATAAAAAAAGAAAGGGCATCTCAAAGCCTTCTTTGATAAAGAACTTTACGACACCCTGAGGTAATGGTTTCTCCGGATGTTTCCCAAGCATCTTAATACTAATAAGTTACAGGAGCAACTTTCAAATCTTATTTCCAAAAAGAAGTCAATAAATACTCAATACGTTTCCTTTAAGCAAGAAACAAAAGAGTTGGAATTGATACATCAAAACCTGTCCAAATATCTCAAACAGGATGCTCCTGAAATACAAAGATCTTCTCATAACAAACTTCCTTCTTTGTAAAACCATAATAATAGGCAGCGATTTCACTCGCTGCCTAAATTTCCGTTAAACCGATATCCTACACCGCGCACCGTTTGTATATATACCGGATGTCTAGGATCATCTTCTATCTTTTCTCTAATGTTGCAGATATGTCGCATAACAACATTGTAATCACCCGAATAGGGTTCATTCCAGATTATATCATATATTTGTTCTTTACTAAACACTCTTCCAGGACTTCGCATTAATAAATGCAAAATTTCAAACTCTGTAAAAGACAGATCTATTTTTTTCTGCTTTCGGAATAATTCTCTTGTGGCTAATAAAATAACAATATCTCCATAATGTATTTTCAATGGATTTATATTTTTTTCATCACAATATATATTTCGTCCGGTTTTCAAAGCAGCAAGAACAGACTCTATCATTTCTTCTTCACTATCTTTAAACGATAATAATAATATTTTTCCTATGTTTTCACTCCCTCTAACAGATGTTTCTTCATCTAATTATAAACTTCTTTTCTGCGATATATAAAATAAATAACTGGAACAATCAATAATAGCAGAATGGAGTACGATATTATTAAAATAGGAACTGCGCAAAACACTTTTCCTCCGATTTCATACAAGTTAAAAAATTTAACTACCTGATTCATTTGAAGCATTTGATCTGGAAGAAGTCCCAAAATTTTATTTAATAATGGTAGACTTGTTCCTGATAAAAATGATGGAAGAAAAATCAAAATAAAAGGCACGATTACCGCTATTACTGATGAGTTTGTCTTCGCAGAAACCAACATAGTTAGAGATTGCATAAATAAACATCCCAGATATCCACCCAGAACTATCAAAATATATTCCTGAGCATTCGTGATATTATAAATACTCTTCCACCCACTCATACTAGACTGTATGGGACAATTTGCTCCGTCTACACCAAGAATTCCCAAAACAAGCATAGTGTATAACAACATAACCGCCCAGTAAATAGCCGTTATTATGATTGCTCCTGCTTTCACTTTTGCCCATACAGCCTTATTTCTGCCATAATAAGAAGAATAAAAAACTGCATTCGCTTTCAGCTGAAATTCACCTGAAAAAATACCTGCACAAAGGAAACCTAATACCAATGTCAAAATCATAATTATTGAGGGTGAATATTGAAATAAGTTTTTCCATCCCGCTTGATAATTATAATATAAAGGGGTTTTCATTTTTTCATACGCTCTTATTAAATAACTTTTTTCCTTTTCAGAAAACTGATCCTTTCCATCAGTTTCTAACCAATTTTTCAAATTTTTGATACGATTAGAATAAAAATCTACTGCTTCATCAGGAGAAAGAGAATCTGCCAGATAATAATTATAATCGTTAAACTCTCCATAATCACAATTTAGTAAATCCCTTATATCCATGAAACCCTGTCTTTGACTATATGCTATATCATTCTGTCTAAAATCATTCGACTTAGCTTCCGGTGTCTGTGAAATCCTGACATTTTCTTCAATAATTTTTCTAAGCACATCCTCTGTCAGTTCTCCTGACCATTCTTTTTTCAACTCACGAACCTTTAACATAGCCGATATTCCACTTTCCGCATCACCATTACGATTCACATATTTATTATCCCCGATGATAAAAGACAAGACTACTGAAATTACAATAAAAATAAATATCAGCGCAACCTTACTTCCTTTTTTTGAAAAAACTTTTTTTATTTCATAATACGTCATAATCATCACCTGTTTTCTCTCCGAAATAATATAAGAATATGTCCTCCAAAGTCATCGTTTCCTCTTTCGCATTATAGTGTGGAGATTTTTCAGACAAAATGCGTAATTCTATTCCATCCGAAAGTGTTTTCATATTTGAGACTTTAAACTGTTTTTGCCACATTTCAACTTCATTATTTGCAACTACACAACTCCATACTTTTACTGGTACTGACTGAATAATCTCTTCTTGTGTTCCTGAATGGCTAATCTTTCCATCTTTCATCAATAACACCTGGTTGGCAATGTATTCAATATCCGACACAATATGTGTTGATAATAGCACGAGACGATCCTGTGACAATTCACTGATCAGATTTCGAAAACGTATCCTTTCATTCGGATCCAGACCTGCAGTAGGCTCATCGAGGATCAAAATCTTTGGGTTATTTAGCATAGCTTGGGCAATCCCTGCACGGCGTTTCATTCCTCCAGACAATTTTTTCATTTTTCTATTCTGCATTTTAGCCAACCCAACCTGCCGCAGAAGTTCTGTTACACGCTTTCGTGCAATACTTGTTCGCATTCCTTTAATTGACGCAATATACATTAAATAATCATGAACCGAAAACTCCGGATAAAATCCAAATTCTTGAGGTAAATAACCAAGAATTCTCCTATATTCGCCATCCAATGCAAAAATATCTTTTCCATCACATAATATGCTTCCCGAAGTAGGTTTAATAAGTGTGCAGAGCATTCTCATCAGCGTTGTTTTTCCAGCACCGTTGACACCAAGAAGCCCATAAACTCCATTACTCATCGTCAGCGTGATATCATCAACTGCTTTAAATCCCTGAAATTCTTTTGTTAATTTTTTCAATTCTAATTCCATAATCAAATTCCTCACATTTCTCTGATTACGACCGTTGTGTGATTTCTCGTAATTGACACCATAATAGTCTTATACACTTGCCCCATTACTCTCGTAATATCTTTCACTGCATTTCCATACTCGCCAAATACTGTAACACAAACATAAAACAGATAATATCATCATTCCACACCATATTGATGTAGATATATGCTCATAAATACTATCTTTGAGAACTACAAGCGTCCAAACAGCGATCCAAATCAGACAGGAAAATAATGTGGAAGATACATAATCATCTCCTTTACTGCAAAGTAATCGAAAACATATGCAGCATGTCACATTCATTGGCAAAATAAATTGTATTAAGATATCCATAAATGCAATCTGTAACACAAAAGTGCTGGTTATCAAAAACACACTCAATAGGCAAACATCTACCATGCCGAAGAGTAGCATTCGTGCGGCATATATATTCTTTATGGAAAAAAATGTTGCACCTTCTACTTCCATAGCCCCATTGCTTCTATTTTTCCAGAGTTCCGGAAGTATCAATATTACAAAACTCGGTGCCAAAATCCCCATGCAGCGCCTTGTATAAATACTACTGTCTGATAAGAACATTGTCATCCAAAGGATTAGTAATACTGCCCCTTGAGCAAACCACCAGTGCTTCTGTATATACGAAGCTTGCTGATATAAAAATTCTAACCATGACATATTTCTTTCGATTTCTCCATCCCAATATGCTTCTTTCGATTTTATAATGGTCTGTTGTAATTTTTTCTCATCTATATTTCTATCCTTCTGATTTTTTGCATACGCATGCAATTTTTCATCAACTGTCATCATCATTTCTTATCCCCCAGATAAACACTCAACAATTCTTTTGCTTTTCCTATCCTATATTTTACAAGAGGAAGTCCTATGCCAATAATATCTGCTACTTCTTTTAATTTCAAATCCTGAAAATAATGTAGAATAACTACTTCCTGCAAATCTTCTGGAAGTTTTTTTATTGATTCTTCTATATCTATTTTATTCTCAATTACAGCAATTGGATTTTCCCCCTTATCTGGTAACGCTTCCATCACAATATCTCTTTTTTTCTTATAACTATCCCGACATAAATTTCGAGCAATCACATACAAATAATTAGCAGTCTTTCCCAAATGATGATACGACCTAAATGATCGAAAAAAGTGTTCAAATGTTGCTTGAGTAATATCTTCTGCATCACAGTCTGTGTATGTATGTAATCGACAATAATTCCGTATAGTTGAATAGTATTTTTTTACGAATACCTCTATAGCTTCTTCATCACCATTTTTCATTTTGTGAATCAAAAGAAAATCTGCATCCACTTCTTTCCTCCTTTTTCTACTGAAAGCACTTTCTATTATATATAACGAATAAATTGTACAAAAAGATAGTCAAAAATATTTTTCTTGCTTTTTATTACATCATTAATTACACTGCTCTTTTACATACTCGCTTTATTTTACTATGATGCATTGTGAAATTTAAAAGTCAATAATAAAATTTATGATATTAATAATATGTGCCAGTTTCTTAATCGGATTGGCTACTTTCTCCAATTTAAATAAATTCTATCTAACACTAATTCACACAAAATATTCTCTATTTTTTATAATTATCTTCCAAATCCACTTTATAATCTTCCAGATCCATAAGAAAAATCTCATAGCCTTCATCACTCATGCAGAACAGCTTTCTTATGGTATTGCAGACCAGCCCGATCATATCCGCATCCCCCTTCAGAAATGGAATGATATTGTCGATAGCTTCCATCGTATCATTTCGGTTGCCTTTATCAAACATTGCGGTCACTAAGCATTCATCTGTATCAAAGTTCATTGCCAGATTCATCATAATTCTACATTCCCCTTCTTATGTGCTTTGGATTTTTCAGTTGCCATTTCTTTCTGCTCCTGTGCTTTTGCTCTTGCCTGGAACTCTTTTAACGACTGCAGCACGGATTTTTTCAGTTCCCCTTTTCCACCCTTTGCAGGCTCTTTGTTTTGTTCCCGGTTCGGTTCTACTGATACGGATTCTTTCTTGAATGGTGTTTCTGAAACTTTCTGTTTCACTTCCACGGTCTGTTCTGCCTCCTGCACTTTTCCATGTTTCTCATTCAGATACTTTTCCATGTCATTGATTGCTTTCTGTACCAATGGGCTTTCCTTATAATGTGGAATCATATCAATCAGATCCCTGTCTATCCTGTCTCCACTCATGAGTCGATATTCCCCGGAATAATCTTCATCACCATCTTGCAGATCAAATCCGATTCCTTTAATCCCATGCAGTCTCTCTGCTGGGATACTCTCATATATTTTAATGGCTTCTTCTAAAGTGAGGTTATTATGGTACTCTCCCATGACCGGAAACTCCATGCACTCTGCGACATAAAAACTGATCGTGGCTTCTGGCTGTTCCTGCTCTAGCTGTTTGTCAAAGATAGAAAATCTCTCTGCGTCCTCCAAACGGGAAAGTAAAGAACGGGCAGTTATAACATCGCTGTCTATATCGGATTCTTCAGATACTTCAACCAGCCAGTCCTTTAAACACTCTGTTTTCTTATTCAGAATGTCCTCTGTGATTTTCTCCACCTGTTCTTCCCTGTTCTCAACGGTATCTTTATATTCGTAAGTGTCATATTCATAGCTGAAATTATCTAAATCCACCGCCAGCTTTTTAATCTCCTGCTGATCAAGGTAAGCATCTGCTTCCTTCATATATTCTGCCAGAGTGATTCTTTTTTCTGCGATAGGATTGATGTCCACCTTAATGCCTGCCATTGCTATACCATGAGCATTTAATTCATTGAAGAAACTGTCTTCACGGATATTGCCACGATAAGAAAGCACTACATCAAGGTCAGAATCTTCCCGGTAGAGGTCTTGTCTGCTTCTGGAACCATACACTCTTGCAGCAAGCAGCTCTACCTCCTGTTCCATTCCCATATCTTCTAATACTGCCTGTGCATGATACAGGACACCTCTTTCAACTTCTGCCCTGCTCAGGCTATTTAATGCCAGTTCATTTCTTCCAATCTCAGAAGTCGCACGAAGTTCCCCCTCCTGCAATAAATCCTTAGAGTGCTGGATCGTCATTTCTTCAAATTCTTTATAATCCACTTTGACACATTCCAGGTCATCCATTCTTTCACTTTTAAGGATTTCATAAGCAGCTTCCTGAATGGATGCGTCTGGATTATCGTAATCACCACTCTGGATTTCATGCAGATCAGAGTCATAAAAAATAAACGAATATCCTTCTTCTGTTGCCTGTATGGTCAGATACCCTTTACTCCTGATAAACTGCATTGCGATTCCTTCATAGGTTTGCATTGCTTCTTCCCTGCGAAATCCTTCAAAAATACTTGCTGGGCAGTTTTTTTCTAATTGTATCCGCTGCATCTGTTCTTCCTGAACTTCTTCCACATCTGCCATCAGTTCTTCATAATCCACTACTTTTGCGTCTTCCAATGAGTACCCTTTATCTTCCAAAATATCACTGGCAGCTTCATCTACATAAATTGTCGGATTGTCATAGATTCCTCCATCATCCTCCTGATAATCTTCATTGTAAAATGTATAATCATAGCCATCTTCAGCAGTCTGGATTGTAAAGTATTGTTTTCCAATCTGATATGCAATCTGTACCTCATTCCAGTCCAGCATATTTTCCATTTTATTTACCGCTTCATATATTTCCGGATTCAGCCACCCTCCGATCTGTTCATATGCATGGGTCAGCTGATCTATTCCGTTTTCACATCGGATAAAATCCATGCTTTCCTGCATTGTTTCCGTATTCTGGATACCAAGCACTTTTTCCTGATGATTTGGCAGGTGTAAATATTCCTGCATCGCTTCATCCAGTGATTCATACCGGTTTACTTTTACTACACCCTCTGCATTTACATCTTCCATCACATAAAAATTATCAACGTAATGAATCTCTGGCATTTTCAACTTTATGCCTTCTGGCAGCTGCACCTCACTGACTGCATGGAAATTAAACCGGACATCCGTTCCAGATTCATTTTTTCCTGCCATCGTTTCTTCCCAGGTATCTTTCTGTACTGCCTGTATTTCTTCGATTGTAAGTGTCTGTCCACTCCGCAGGGTTACAACAGAATCTTTCGGGAATTCCGTCAAGTCATAAAGTGTTGTTCCATTTTCCTGCAAATATTCTGATACAGCTTCTAACGCTCCTGCATCAAACCCATTCCATAAATCCTCCGCTACAAGCTTTCCATTTTCTGCTACGATAATCCCTGCCACATCGGAGCCAAATTCATCATGTTCCATTAAGAAGAACTTCTCCCCCGCATATTCCTTTTCATCAACCGTATGCCATGTCCCGTTATGTCCTTCTGCTTCATATCCTCTTGTCTCTGCCGTGATTGTCACTTCGTTTTCTCCTATCGCCTGTTCTATCCTCTGCATCCGGATCTCAGCTCTTGCCATGTCGATAAACCCATCTAAAACTGCCGGGTGGCTTTCGATCACATAATCCAGGTTTAGATTTCTACCCCGGCTGACATTTTCCGGGACTTCGATATGCTCCGCCCAGTCTTTGTTCTGTCTGGAAAATCTTCCATCATGGGAAAGTTCACGGATGGTATTTGCCATAACAAAATTCATACGTTCTTCCCCGAAGCGTTCCACGACTTCTTTTGCCGCATCCTGCTTTAAGTGCAGCCCATCAAAATTCTCCCGGATGGCTTCTTCGATTGCTTTCTTACAGTCCAGGTTTAACTTTCTGGAATCCAGATAAGCATCCACATCCCGTTCTCCCATTGCCTGTTCCAATGTTCCTTTATAAACTGGCGGATATGCCCTGACGGAATTATGTTCCAGTATGTTCATTCTCTGCTGGACAAACTCCGGAAGTTTCTGAAATCCAAAAGAATCTACATAATAGGCTGTGATCTCTGCACCCCTGTTTATCACGATCACATCACTTACCGATAAGGAATGACCACGGAAATCTTCCGGTCGGTCAATGTTAAAGCGTTCAAATATATTGTCTAACGTGATCGTTGGCATCCACGGTGCTGCATAAACCATTCGGTAATCCTTTCCGTCAATGGTATAGCCCAGACTCTTTGCGGATTCTATTCCCATAAACTGATAAATATGCTCATCTCCACTATCCATCTGATAAATAGCAAACCTTCTGCTTTCTCCATGCAGAAGAAGTGTCTCATCAATCTTTTCTGCACTGTCCTGTTCCAGTTTTTCCTGTCTGGCGGCAGCTGCTTCTCTTTCTTTATGTACTTCCCATTCTGCTTCCGTGATACCAAAAATACCGTCATGTCCCAGGATTGCATTTTCTGTTTCTGCAAGAATCTGTCCTGCCTGCTCTGGATTGTCTGGATTTCCATGTAAGAGAAAAACTTCCGCACCCTCACGATACAATTCTACTGCCCTGTTTTTTTCAAGAGGATACATGTGTTCCAGTCGGATTCCTGCTTCGTGCATTTCTGTAAAACCGATCACGCCATCTGAGAAATTGTCAATCTGTGCCTGTGTTTCATTCATAAGGCTTCTCGTATATTCACTTCCCGGTCTGCGGATTGCAGTCATCATACGGTTCACCAGTCCAAGCACTTCGTCTTTGTCGTCCATCTTATATGCAAAATTCACAATAAGATTTCTCTGACTATCCGTAAAATTTCCCCTACTTGCATCCTCTGCCGCTTCGATCAGCCGGTGGGCATACTGCATAGCTGTTTCTTCTATATTTTCAAGACTTGCATCTTCGATTGGTCTTTCCATTTCCAGCTCGTGTATCTGTGTTTCGATATTCCCAATGACTTCCGCAGACGTTTTCCGGATAGTATCCATAGATGCTCGAAGTGCTTTCATATCCTTGCTCTCACACCAGCTGGCGATATAGGTAAACGAATATTCTGAAGTATCCAGACCAAAATGATTGCAGACAATATAAGCAATACTTTCTGCTTCCACTTCCTTTGTTGTCTGGTCTTTTAAGACTCCTTCCGCATCCATTACCTCCCGGTCATGCAGCAATGCGTGGCTCACCTCATGGACTCCGGTTTTCATGGTCTGGAGATTGCTCATATCTTCCTGAATTGCGATATACTTTTCTGTCTGATGGTAATACCCCTTTGCTTCCCCTTCTATCTGCATCATGCGGATTGGCACAGGGGAAATGTTCTGCAATGCTTCCATGAACGTGTCATAAAACTGTACGCTCCCGGTAAGTTCCGGTACTTCCAGTTCTGCAATCGGCTCTCCCTCTGTCTGGCTGACATCAAATACTGTTGTCACACGAAACCTTGGAATGACCATCTCCACAATCTCTGTTTCCGGCTGACCGTCATCCCCGATCACTGGCTCTTTTGTTACAGGGTCAATCTTTTCAATCTCCTGTTTCTCACGGATGGGTGCCGGTGCGATGATCTGGATTCCTTTTTCCCCTCTCTTTACATGGCGGTTAAACTTCTTCTGCCACGCCTGATACCCTGCCACCAGAGTAGCCTCCGGTTTCTGCATGGTGATCAGAAGGGTGTTATTAAAACTGTAATTATGGAACTTGGACATGGTATTCAGATATTCTGTATATCTCTCCGAAGTAAAGATTTCTTTTACTCCCTGCTCCAGCCGTTCCGATATTTCTTTTAACTGTTTTTCTATATTATTTGCCATAAACAAACCCTCCATTTTATGTCCCCGCCAGAGAAAACTCTGACGGGAAATCTTTTATAACTCCTGTTCGTGTTTTTTCTTTGCAGTTTTCTGTACAGGTGGCTGTTCCGCCGTATTCTGCTGTGCCTTCTCCTGCTTTAAGCGTTCCAGAATAGATGGCTTATGGATTCTGTCTGCTGTTTCCGGAAGTTCTTTTTCTTCTACAGCATCCCTGCTATCTGTGCTGCTTCCTTCTCTGCCAATATCCTCATCTGCCATAATCGTCTCATTGCCCTTTTCATCCATGTTCAGCAACGCATTTAACTCGGATAACCGTTCCATCTTTTCATTCAGCTCTGCTTCTTTCGGGAATGGTTTCTTTACCTCTTCCTGTGCAGTCGCAAGCTGCTGTTGTACGGTTTCCAGTTTCTGTTCGCTTTCCGTCAGCTTCCTGTCAATGGAAGAAAGGGTGTTATGGATACGCTGCATATTTCCTACCGGGTCTTTTCCGATCTCCAGTTTATAAGAGCATTTTCCTTTGACCGTCAGCTCAAACGCATTGGAGAACATATTGTAGGAAGCAGATAACGTAAACCCATGATATTCCCCGACCTTTCCGCCGGTGCTAACGGTTTTTAGTCCTGCACAGGCAGCAATCAATGCCTCGCCTGCTTCTTTCTTATCTTCATAAAGGACATTTCCTACTGTCATGGCAAATGTGTCATTATCCTGTAAATCCACGCTTTTTACTACCTGCGAATCCACCTGCATCCCGGCAATCCGCTCTTTCAATGCACTGATCTGTATCGGGAAATTCTTTGCAATATCGGATTCCAGACGGTAAATCTGACTGGTATGGTTTGCCTTTAAGAGTTTCAGCTTACTTACCTGCACATCCAGATCCATTTTTTCCTTAATGTACGGATTGCCTGTAGCAAGTGCCTTGATCTCTGCATAGGACAGTGCCGTATCATCCACATCTTCACAAGCCCTGACCGGGGATTTACTGGTCATGATCTGACTGATGAACTTCTGCTTATTCTCCAAAATCTGCCACATATACGCATCAAAAGTGTTCTCCGTCACATACCGGAATATCTTTACTTTGTCATTCTGGTTTCCCTGTCTTAAAATACGTCCCTCCTGCTGTTCCAGATCAGACGGCTTCCACGGACAGTCAAGGTGATGCAGAGCAATGAGCCTGTCTTGCACGTTGGTACCAGCACCGAGTTTCGGTGTAGAACCCATGAGGATTCTCACCTGTCCGGCCCGCACCTTTGCAAACAAATCTGCTTTCTTTGTCTCCGTGTTGTATTCATGGATAAACGCAATCTCTTCTTTCGGGATTCCCCTGGCAACCAGTTTGTTCCGGACATCATCATATACATTGAAAGTCCCATCCCCTTTTGGAGTAGACAAGTCACAGAAGATCAGCTGTGTTGTCCGATCTGCTTTTCCCTCGTCCCATACCTGAAAAGCATTTTCCACACAGGTATTGACCTTGCTTTTTTCTGCATCCGGAAGGAGTTCATTTAATAGCCTCTGATCCAATGCACACTTTCTTCCGTCATTGGTAATCTTGAGCATGTTGTCCACCGTTGGATTCACAAGACCGGCTCTTACTTCTTCCGCACGTTCCGAAAAGGCACTGACCATTTCCTGCTGTTCTTCACTTGGTTTTAAGACTTCATTGATAAACTCTGCTTCCGGTACAGGAAGATTCAGCATATCCGATGTCTGAATATCCGCAGCTTCCTTAAAAATGGAGATCAGCTCTGGAAGATTAAAAAAACGGGCAAACCGTGTTTTCGCACGATAGCCCGTTCCTTCCGGTGATAATTCGATTGCGGTTACTGTCTCCCCAAACGTTGCCGCCCAGGAATCAAAGTGTCCCATACCCATACGCATGAGTGTGTCATACTGGAGATAACGCATGATAGTGTAAAGCTCGGTCATACTATTTGATACAGGAGTACCTGTAGCAAAGGTAATTCCCCTACCGCCTGTCAGTTCATCCATGTACCGGCATTTCATAAACATATCGGAACTTTTTTGTGCATCCGTCTGTGAAATACCTGCTACATTTCTCATCTTTGTATATAGGAAAAGATTTTTGAATGAATGGCTTTCATCCACAAACAGTCTGTCTACACCTAATTGCTCAAAAGTTACTACATCATCCTTTCTGGTCTGGTCATTGAGTTTCTTCATCCTCGCCTGCAGACTCTTCTTTGTTTTTTCCAACTGCTTGATGGTATAATTCTGCCCTGCCTGATGTGCCGCTTCTTCAATGGAAAACGTAATATCTGCGATCTGATCTTCCAGCATGGCAATCTGCCGTTCTCTTGAAAGAGGGATTTTCTCAAACTGCGTATGGCCGATGATCACGGCATCATAATCCCCTGTCGCAATACGGGAACAGAACCGTTTTCGGTTTGCCGGCTCAAAGTCTTTCTTCGTTGCCACCAGGATATTTGCTCCCGGATAGAGACGTAGGAAATCACTGCCCCACTGCTCGGTCAGATGGTTTGGCACAACATAAAGATTCTTTTGTGAAAGTCCCAGCCGTTTTGATTCCATACCGGCTGCGATCATCTGGAACGTCTTTCCTGCTCCTACGCAATGAGCCAGTAACGTATTATTTCCATACAGCACATGAGCCACTGCGTTTTTCTGATGCGGCATCAAGGTGATCTCCGGGTTCATGCCGACAAACTGAATATGGCTTCCATCATATTCCCGTGGACGGATGCTGTTAAATCGTTCATTATAAATTTTACAGAGATCTTCCCGTCGGTGCAGGTCTTTAAATATCCACTCCTTAAATTCCTCTTTGATCAGCTCCTGCTTCTGCTGTGCCAGCATCGTTTCCTTCCGGTTTAATTCCCGGTGTTCCCCATCGGCATCCTGTACCGTGTCATAAATCTTGGTATCTCTAAGGTTTAAGGCATCTTCCAAAAGGCGGTAGGCATTGGCTCTCTGTGTTCCATATGTGGAAGTAACAAGGGCATTTCCGTAGCTGTCCACATTTTTTCCCATAACATTCCACTGTCCGGTCACTTCGGCATACTGGACTTTGACCTTGCTCCCTACATAATATCTTGGTGTATGGAATGTTTCTGCCATGAACCGTGTAATGTAATCCTCGGAGATCCAGGTTGCCCCAAGTCTTGCTTCAATCTCTGATGCATCCAGATCTTTTGGCTGTACCTGCTCCAAATACTGCACATTCACCTGATATTCCGGGTGATCTTCTGCAAACTGTTTTGCGATCTGCAGTTTCTCCCTCACATTTCCAGAAAGATATTCGTCCGACGGCTCCCATTTTTCACCGATCGGATTCTTAAAGATCACCCCTGCCAGTTCTTCTGTAAGCTCCTCTTCTGTTTTCCCTGAAAGCTGTGCCATATAGGAAAGGTCAACGCCTGCCCTCTCACCAATGCAAACCGCAAGTGCTTCACTGGCAGTATCCACGGAAGTTACCGTTTCTGCCCTGCGGATCGTCCTTTTGGTAAAAATATCCGCTTTCCGTTTCAGTTCTCCCTTATCATCCAGAAATTCCAGAGAAGTCAAAAGACAATAGCTGCTGTCCTGACTGAATGCCCTCTTATTGGCATTGCTGCTGATAAGACCATATTTTGCTGTAAAGATATCATATTCTTCATTGAGTTTTTCCTGCAGCTTTGTGATCTGCTCATCGCTTCCCTCTTCCATCTGACACCGGATCAGTTCATTCGTAACATCACGGATCTTCACCATCCCTTTGACACGTTCCGCTGTCATTGCCGGAAGCTCCATGCGGTTCATCACAGAATTTTCCCGGTAATAGACTTCCTCATTCACTACGGTAAAACTGAAATTCTTTACATCCGGGTCTGCCGGGATAGAGACAACATCCTCTTCTAACTCTGTATCCGAAAGTTCCAGTTCCGTGATCGTGCCATGGATATTCTGGACGGCTTCCTTTAATTGTTCTTCTAAGGTAATGCCTTCTTTTGGTTTTACAGTCACTTCCTGCTTTCCGTACTGGGTACTTTCTGTAGTAAAATCACCAAGCACCATTTCCGGATGCTCTGCAAAATAAGCATTGACCGAATAGCCTTCCGGTGTTTCCTTTAGATTTAACCATTCCGGTTCCTCAATGGATGCCCTGTCCCTTTTCTGGAAAAACAAAATATCAGAAACAACGCTGGTATTGGCATTTCTCTGGAACGCATTATTCGGTAATCGGATGGCTCCAAGCAGTTCTGCCCGATTTGCGATATACTGTCTCACTGCCGGATTCTGCTTATCCATCGTTCCACTGGAAGTTACCACAGCCACTACGCCACCGGGACGGACCAGATCAAGGGATTTTGCAATAAAATAATCATGGATCATAAAATGATGGCGGTCATACCTGCGGTCACTGACCTGATACGCCCCAAACGGAACATTGCCTATCACACAGTCGAAAAAGCTGTCCGGATAACTGGTTTCCTCAAATCCCTGTACGGCAATCTTATTTTTCTGATAAAGCTGTTTTGCAATCCTGCCCGAAACCGGGTCAAGCTCCACACCGTACATATTGGCTTTGCCCATACTCTCCGGGAGCAGTCCCATAAAGTTACCGACACCACAGGACGGTTCCAAAATATTTCCCTGTTTCAGTCCCATATTTTCCAGTGCTTCATACATACTTCGGATCACGGTTGGGGACGTATAAAAAGCATTTAAGGTCGATGCCCTTGCTGCACTGTATTCTTCTGATGATAAGGTATTCTTTAATTCCAGATACTCATTTGCCCAGCTGCTGTTATTCTCCTCAAATGCCTGTGGGATACCACCCCAGCCAACATAACGGGATAAGATTTCCTGTTCTTCGGGTGTTGCCAGACGTTCTTCTTTCTCCAACGTCTGTAACAAATGGATGGCTTCCATATTTGCCTTATACTTTGCCTTCGGACCGCCTGCACCAAGGTCATTATCCTGGATACGGAAGTTGTGTGGTTCTATCACAGCTTTTTCCTGTTCCTGACTTTCCGGAATAGATTCTTCGGCAGTAACCTCTTCCTCTTCTATTTCCTCCACATCTGACATATCTACTACGGTCGGTTCTATCACTGCCTTCGTATCCAAGAAATCAAGCATAGTCATCTGGTGCCCGGATGGTTCCGCAAAAGACGGTTCTGCTTCCGGTGTCGGGAAAATCGTATAGGTTCCTTCTGCATACTGATGAAGTTCCGAAAGAAGTTCTGTTTTCTGCTGATAGTTTGTCCCATACGCTTCAAAATCCAATGGAAGAGCTGCAAATGCTGCATCCATCTTCTGTAACAGTTCTTCTGTCTGCTCTGGATTCTCTAATACTGCCACCATTTCTTTTCCTGGTTTTTCCCAGAAGAAATCATCCGTAAATGGTCTGTCTATCTCTTCCGGAAGACGGTCATAAAAGCGGAGTACCTTATTCGCCATCTGCTCCCGTTCATATTCCGGCATACGAGCATAATCTTCCGCCTGCAGGAACTGGTCATTCTTTATCAGATAATCTACTCTGTTTGCAACTTTATTCCAGGATAATAAAATTGACGTATATGGATTCCCATAAGCACCTCTTGCAAGAAACAATCCTTTTCCATCATAGTTTGCGTGTGAATCATCGGCACCAGACAGTGCATGACTGCTTCCACCGATCCCATACTGTTCCTTGATAAAACCTGTCCTCGATCTTTCATCTTCATGCAGCAGATAAAAGGAATACGTCCTAAGCCTGCCCTGCGAATACGCTCCACCTCCTGCAAGATAAGCATCAATCTCATCCTGTGTAATGAACATCGGATGTTCTTTCCAGGCAAAGCCATCCCTAGCCTGATAAGGAATCACCTCATCCGCAAACTTCTGAAACTGCTTTGAGATATTTATAGGATTATAATGATGGAAACGCATAATAAAATGATTTTCTTCATAGGCTTCTGCCAATGCATCCAGTCTTTCATTCAGTTCCGAAAGCCACTGGGGATCCTCCAGCTTTTCTTCCAGATAATCCGTGATCTCCGGATAGATACTGCGAAGATGTGGTAAATCCTCCTCATCGAAAACAATCTCCGCTACTCCTTCTGCCATATCCCCTTTCATATAGGCAAGAGCCTGGGCGTGTTCTTTTACTGCATTACTTCTTGCCGCATCCAATACAGACTGCGGTGCATATTCACCCTGGTCTAAAAGCTGATGGATACGTCCGCTGACATCTTCCCATGATAAAAATGCCTTATCTAAAATCTGGTCTGTGACCGTATGCCCCACTGCGATCTGCATCCCGGTTTCATCAAACCAGACCGAATATTCCTTTCCATCAATCTGAAAGCCTTTTCCACCTTTACGGTATTCACGCTTCACAAACTCCGTATATTCCTCCGGTGTCTGCTCACTCATGAAATTATAGATAATCCGGAGCTGGCTTGCTTTCCGGTTTCCTCCTGTCCGTAAGATCTCATCGACAACTTCCTCTGGAATCGGGATTTCTCCGGCATAAAGGGCAGCTGTCCTTTCCTCGATATTCCGCCTTTGTTCATCTGCAGTTGGATATTCGGGCAAAGATAAAGCAGAGGCGATCTCTTCCTCTGCTTTACTCAATCCATCTTCTCTTGTATCTTCGACTAACTGTATACCAATTCCGTCAAGATGCTCTCTTCCGCTGTTGCCATCAGTGCGTCCATGTGTGCTGTCCATGCCATCGGATCTGCTTCCTTGTCCGGTGCCGGATTCTTCTCCAGTAATTTCTCCATCTGGCTGTCCATTCTCTCCTGTGCTGCTTTCTCGATCTGTTCCAGATGGCTGTTCAGCTTTCCGGTCAGGAACAGGCTCTGATAAAGGCTGTTCTTGTGTTCTTTCAGAAATGTCCTCCGCAGCATCCCGTATTTCCCGATCGTCACTTCTTCCTCTTCGACGGTCAGATTCGGAAACAGGTAATCTCCCTTGCGATGATATGTCAGTTCCATAATCGGTTCCTCCTTCATTTTCAATATTTTCTTCTTTTTTCGTTTCTGCATCCTGGTTTTTAGTTTTACACATTAACGTGGTAAAGTTATTATAATTCCTTTCATTGGAATTTTCAACCTCTTTTCTCGCTTCTTCCAGAGAAATTTTATGTACGGTCTTTCCAATATCAATCAGAATACTCTCACTGAGCTGGCTTGCCGCATTTCCAAGGAAGGTGAGAACTGACAGATGGTTATAATCTGTAATATGCATGAAGTCCTCTTCTTCCAGAAGTTCCATCGGGTCAAGCCCGCATCGCCTGGAAAGCAGATAGTAAACACTGTCTGTTGCCAGCTGACGGAAATCACTGCGAATCGTCACCTCATCCAGATCTTCCAGATAAGTACCTTCTACAGCATATTCCAATCCGTCCAGGTATTCCTCCAGATTATCACTGACCATTTCCCTTGCGACTGCCATCAATGCATCCTGCAAAGTTGCTGTATCCTTTTCTTCCAGAGCATAGACCTCTGCCAGATGGGTGAGGATCTCTTCTCTCTGGTGTTCCTGCATCTGCCACAGATACGGGCTTCTGCCCCCGGCTACCATATGGGTATCCGAAATATCAAACACATAACGAAGTTTGGTATTCTGCCAGGTTTCATCAAACAGGGCAATTCCTCTTGCACCACGATTTACCCAGCGTAACATCTTTTCATTCCATAGTTCCAGTGATGCACAGGCTGTTGCGTCTGGACGCTGTGCATGGATCAGAAGCTGGTCTGAAAAAGAATAACGATATAACCTTGATGCTGTGTCCATATAATCCATCCAATCCCCTGGCGAACTGCTCACTGATACGGCATGTTCCTGCACCAAGTTTCGGATGTCCTGTAGTTTAGACATTAAACTTCCCTCCTGTCAATAAAAAAACAGCCCACTCTTTTTTAGAATTGGCTGCATAAAATGTACTTTACTTTTCGGAGAGAAAATGCTATATTCTAATTGAAAAGAGTAACCGCCCACAAGGTGGATGCTCCTGGATTAGGTTTTAATTTATTTTGCTCTCAAAGAGAGCTGCCTATCCTGTTGGCAGACAGGGTAGGCTATTTTTTTCGCTTGTTGTCCCTATTATCCAAATAGGCAAGCAAAGCAATCAGAAACGTACCGCCTAAGAACAATAAGCTCAAGACTTCGTATGTATCCATTCGCTCCACCTCCCTTCTTCTGTATTCCTTAACGGAATCTGAAAATCCAGGAGGTTTTTACCAACCCTGTACACGGTTGCTCCAGTAATATTCTAACAGGTAACTCTCCGCAAAGCAATTCCTTTTTACTTCATACGGTTTTATATTCTGTTTTTCTCTTATTCTCTGGCCAATGCAGTTTCCATTCCAGATATTCCTCTTCTGTGATTCTTCCATCGCCCAATTTCTGCTTTTTCCCCATCCATTCCTGCAGATAAGACATTGTTTTTTTATCCCTTATTGTGATTCCAGCCATTTCACTTTCTGAATCATTTAGCAGGAACAGATGAAAAAGCCCTCTATTTTCTTCATCCATCCAGAATAAAGTTTCCATTAATTCGTCCATTGTCGCAATTCCAGGACTTAAAAAATTCCGGACATCAACTTCCAATATTTCTGCTATCCGGATAAGCGTTTCCTGTTTTGGCGTGCGCTGTCCGCTTTCATATTGGGCAATTCTCACATCTGCACTATTTTCTCCATACCCTAACCTGCGCCCCAGTTCTTTTTGCGTTAGCTTGCGAAACATACGGATTTTTCTTATTCTTGCTCCTAATTTCAATTTCTTCTCCTTTTCAAAATGGGGCTGTGCAGTAACCACAGCCCCAGAACACTATTTATATTATCATTTGCGTTTTCTCTTAACTGCCACTACAGTTCCCAGACATCCTGCTGATACCGCAAGAGTCAGAACAAAAATAGCAATATTTGTATTATCTCCTGTTTTTGGTGAATTGGATACAGAAGTCGCATCAGAACCATGGGAACCAGGAGTGCTGCCTTCCTGATTTTCTGATGTTTCTGGAGTATCTTTTTCCGGAGCTTTCTTATTTGTCAGATCCAGAGTATATTCAATCACAGGAGTACGGTCATTGACATATTCAAACTGAATCTTATGCTCTGTTTCATCAAGCTGATAGCCATCCAGTGTTTTTGTTTCTTTCAGGATATATGTAATTGCTTTTTTATACTGCCCATTCTTAAAAGTCGCAACCGGATAATTCTTTGATTCTGCATGGCCGGCACTGTCTGTTACCAGAGTTTCCAGAACTTTACCTTTACTGTCACAAAGGGCAAATTCTACACCTTTCATTGGCTTCTTGGTGTCTTTATCTGTTTTGTTTAAGATTACCTTTCCCATTGCCTGTTCATCTTCCATTTTGGCTCCCTGAACATCTCCGGTGTCCTTAATCTCAAATGTCACTTTATTTGCCACAATGTAACCCTTCGGTGCTGTTTCCTCCAATAATGTATAAGTACCGATTGGAAGTTTCTCCACATAATGGGGCTGATCACCAGACGTCCAGCTTTCCATAACTTCCTGGTTTTCATTAAGAATATACAGTTTAGCACCTTTTACCTCGCTGCTTCCATCTGTCATATCAACTTTACTGATCAGAATTTTTGTTGTATCATCCTGCATTTCTACTTTCTGTATATCTGCAGTATTTTCTACTACAAACGTAATGGATTCTGCAGTTGCATAACCATCAGCAGGAATTGTCTCTGTTAATGTATATTTCTTTCCAACTTCCAGTTCCTTAATGATGTGTGGTGTGCTTCCGGATGTCCACTCATCCACAACGTTTCCCTCTGAATCGAATACTTTCAGTTTTGCACCTGGTAATTCTTCCCCGGTTGTAAGATCTGATTTTGTGATTTCAAAAGTAGTTGGCTCATCTTCATAGGTGAACTCAAAGGATACTTCTGCAACCTCTTCTCCCGCATAAGCAAAATCAAATTCCTTGATTTCTTCTGTTGTCACAAATCCAGCAGGAGCCTGCACTTCTTTTACATAGTAGCTGCCATTGATTGGAAGATCTGCCGTAAATACAATCCTTCCATCCTGATCCGTAGCTTTCTGCTCGATCATGGTATCTGCTTTCAGGATTACTTCGCCTTCTGCATTTAAAATATCATTCTTTGTATAAAGTGCAAATACTCCGCCTTCCAGAACACGGTCTGTATTTTTTTCTTTCTTAACTACAGTTACTTTTGCTTTCTGGCGGTTATTCTGCCAGTCCTCATCATAAGTCACAACCGGAGTATTCTGATCACGATAAGTCAGATCAACCTCTCTGATTTCTCCATCCAGAACATATCCATCCGCCGTCTCTTTTTCCTTTACATAATATTTGCCTAAAGGAAGATCTTCTGATCTTGCATATCCAAGAGCATCTGTCGTAATTGTTGCTACCAGTTCGTCCTTTTTATAATAATCACTGCTTTCCCCATCTGCAGCCTTGATATCCTCCGCTGCATAAATTTCAAAAGTAACATCTTTCAAAGAACCTGTAACATAGCCAAATGCTGCGTCCATGCCGCCTGCCAGCATATCTTTCCAGGTAACTTCTTTGACAAATTCACCTTTTTTATTGATGATGAATAAATCGAGTTGCTTAAAAAAGCCAGTGTTTATGCGGGTTTCAGCGATTTCGATTAGTCTTTTGATAACAAATTGATAACAGTCATAGCAAGTGCCATTATTCTTGTTATCCAGTGGTTTATGGGTAACGGAACAATTAACAGGTGGCTTGCAGACTAAAGTTCGGAGCTTGGCTCTGAACAAATTCCATATTATAAACTAAGCCCTTAGCTGTGGTTAATAACCATAGTTAAGGGCTTTTTTGTCGTTGCCAAAGCATCTGTAGGGAGCTGCCAGTGGCAGGTCCTGTAGGTGCTTATTTATCTTTCAAGTGGTCTTTGAATGCTTCCACGAGAGCGTCACTTAATTCCTGTGATGGAACTTTTGCCCAACGCTGTGTGGTGTCGAACTCTGGATAATGGTAACGCCAGTTATCGTATTCTTCTCTGTTGATTTCTTCGGAAGATAGCTTGTCTGCCTGTTCTTTCCAAGCATACAGCATTTTGAGGAGTTCATATGCTTCTCTGCCTTTGTCCTTGTTGACCTTTAAGCATACCTCTCCGTCTGCTTCACTGACAGTAAGACCGTAAATATCTTCAAGGGTAAACAGAGTGTGCATAAGACCGATATAGCTGTCTATGTCAGGAACATCAAGAGCCTGTGGAGAAACATCAAGCACCTGTGCCAATGCATTTGTAAGGTCTGCTTTCGGTTTGCGTGTACCAGTTTCGTACTGTGCCAAACGCACATCAGCACTCTTTTCTGGAAAACCGATTGCTGTACCGAGATACTTTTGTGTCATACCACGCATTAGTCTGAAAAAATGTATTCTTTCGCTGATAGCCATAATGATACGCTCCTTTTATATTTAGTGAAATAAGTATAGCAGAAATGTTTAGTGGAAGTCAAGAAAAACCGAAACAAAAATGTTTAATATTTTCTTTGCAACCACTTGACAATAGCAAATATGTTTAGTAAAATAAATTACGAATTAAACAAATATGCTTAATGCGACAACTGAATGACCGTCCGAAAAGCCAAACCGCCAAGACCTCGTCGGAGCAAGTTCCGTATCGTTCGCTTGTGTGCAAGCACAAAAGCTCATTCGCTGCACTGCTCCTCCTCTTCCCCAAAAGTCTCCGACTTTTCGGGAACCCCTATACGAGCGAGCGCCTGATGTACTGCGGTGCATTGGGACAGCACAGCGCCTGCCGACAAGCAGGAGTGCCTGTTGGAACTTTAACACGGAGAAAGCGGCAAGCAAAAAATTATTTTAAGAAAGGAAGAAAAAGGATATGGAAAACAGATTTATCCGAGCCGAAGATGTGGCTCAGGAACTAAACGTATCAAAACCTTATGCATATAAACTCATCAGACAATTAAATGAGGAATTGAAAGCAAAGGGCTTTATTACGATTGCAGGGCGTGTAAATCGCCAGTATTTTTACGAAAGGCTCTACGGAGCAGGAAAGGGGGAAATGTAAATGCCGGTATTTAAGAATGAAGATAACGGTACTTGGTATGTGATGGCAAGGTATGTGAACTGGAAAGGGGAACGCAAGCAGAAATGCAAGCGTGGCTTTGCTACCAAACGAGAAGCACAGGAATGGGAAAGAATGTTCAAATTGCAGACTTCTTCAGACCTTGATATGAGTTTTGAAGCCTTTACGGAGCTTTATATCAATGATGTGAAGAACCGTTTGAAGGAAAACACGTGGCTTACCAAAGAGCATATCATACGCACAAAGATACTTCCGTATTTCGGGAAACTGAAAATCAGCGAGATTTCCACAAAGGAGATTATTACTTGGCAGAATGAAATGCTTGCCTATCGTGATGAGAAGAAAAAGCCTTATTCACAGACGTATCTGAAAACGCTGCACAATCAGTTGTCCGCCATTTTCAATCACGCTGTCCGCTACTATGAACTGCGTTCCAATCCTGCGGCAAAGGTGGGAAATATGGGACGTGAGGAACACAAGGAAATGCTGTTCTGGACAAAGGAAGAATACAAGAAATTCTCTTTTGAGATGATGGACAAGCCTGTTTCCTTTTATGCGTTTGAAATGCTTTACTGGTGCGGTATCCGAGAGGGCGAGCTGTTAGCTTTGACTCCGGCAGATTTCAACTTTGATAAGGAAACAGTCACAATCAATAAATCCTATCAGCGTTTGAAAGGGCAGGATGTGATTACTTCTCCGAAAACGAAAAAGAGCAACCGCACGATTAAAATGCCGAAGTTTCTGTGTGAGGAAATGAAAGAATATCTCGGTATGCTTTACGGATTGAAGAAGAAAGACCGTATCTTTACGGTGACGAAAAGCTATCTTCATCACGAGATGGACAGAGGGGCAAAGGCGGCAGGCGTGAAGCGTATCCGCATTCACGATCTCCGTCACAGCCACATTTCACTCTTGATTGATATGGGCTTTTCTGCGGTGGCGATTGCTGACCGAGTTGGTCACGAAAGTATTGATATTACTTATCAGTACGCACACCTCTTTCCGTCAAAGCAGATTGAGATGGCAGAAAAATTAGATGATTTAGGGAAAGGAGATTTTGAAAATGTCAGCTAAGAACAGAGATAACAAAAATCGTTGGAGGAATATCACAGTAGGGTTTCGAGTATCGCCCGAAGAAAACGAACTCATTAACAGAGCTGTAGCTCTATCAGGATTGCCAAAACAGGAGTATTGTTACCGCCGTTGCTTAAATCAGGATGTGGTGGTACAGGGCAATCCGAGAGTGTATAAGGCGTTGAAAACGGAATTTGCCACAGTCCTTGCGGAACTGAAAAGGATTGAAGCAGGAAAAGGTGTGGATGATGAACTGCTGAGTGTAATAGAACTGATTTCCATTATTCTCGGCGGTTTGAAAGGAGAGGATGCGAATGGAGAATAAAAAAGAAATGACTATTCCAAATGTATCTGCGGCAACAGATGCGGAACAGTCACTTTCCAAATGTACTGACAATAGTATAGTCAATCAGGATACGGATTTCAAGGGGTACGAGCAATCTTTTGAAGAAATGCAAAGGGAAATACTCAGACAGTTAGACCCTTCCTATCTGAAAACAGTATCAATGACAACGCTGTATGATACGGTGTTTGAGGTTCAGACACCACTTATCGACGGTCTGCTCCAAAGGGGAACTTACCTTTTCGTAGGTTCCCCGAAAGTGGGAAAGAGCTTTATGATGGCACAGCTTGCCTATCATATCAGCACAGGCACACCGCTTTGGGAGTATAAGGTGCGTAAGGCAACGGTGCTTTATTTTGCCCTTGAAGATGATTACCCACGTTTGCAGAAGCGATTGTTTCAGATGTTCGGTGCAAAGGAGACAGGCAATCTGTATTTCGCAACGGAATGTAAAACGGTCAATGGCGGACTGGAAGAACAGATAAGAGGGTTTATGAGGGAACACCCAGACACAGGCTTGATTATCATAGACACCTTAAAGCGTGTGCGTGAAGCAGGCGGAGCAGATTACAGCTACGCAAGTGATTATGATGTTGTGGCAAGGCTGAAAGCGTTGGCAGACAGTTACAAGGTTTCAATGCTTATTGTTCATCATACACGCAAACAAAAATCGGAAGATATATTCGATATGATTTCAGGCACGAATGGTCTGATGGGTGCGGCAGACGGTGCATTTGTTCTCAGTAAGGACAAGCGTACTTCCAACAATGCCACACTTGATGTTGCTGGCAGAGACCAGCAGGATATGAAAATCCATCTTGTAAGGGACAGCGAGCGATTGGTGTGGAACTTTGCAAAATCGGAAACGGAGATGTGGAAAGAACCGCCCGAACCTCTGCTTGAGAAGATAGCGGATACGCTCTTTTCGGAAAGTGACAGATGGGAAGGAACTGCTTCGGAACTTTGCGAAAGGCTTGCGGTGGATATAAAGCCGAATGTACTTTCTTTAAGGCTCAGTATCAACGCAAGCAGGCTGTTTCGTGATTACGGTATCCGTTATCAGAACAGCCGCACACACGACGGAAGAAAGGTTTCACTTTGGAAAGAAACCGAGCAGACGGCGTGACAAACGGTGTCAAAGGTGTCAATGTTTTTGAGAGCAGCACGCTGTGAAAAACATTGTCACCATCGTCACACTTTGACACCGGATAAAGTTTAGGGGAGTGTGCAGAGAGTGCCTTTTCAAAGGCGGCTCTTTGGTCTCGCCTGCTGGCTCGGTCGGTTCGCAGGCGTGTGTGCCACCGGCACACGCTCACCCCTCGGAGAGCCTTCGGAGAACGCAAAACCTGTTTACAGGTCGCATTTTTGATGGGTGTACCCGTCAAAAGTGCTTTTGCGTTACTTTTGACAAAAGTAACAAAACCTGAGAATGTTGAAATTTACAGATGGGAGATGAAAAAATGCAGAGAACGATAAGTGCAATGGTCGGTAAAGGCTCGGTCAATCACAATAGCCGAAAGTTCCGAGCAGAAAATGTAGACGGAACTCGTACTCATCTCAATATCGACTACTGCAATGAAAATATAAAGACAGTTTATCACGAATTGTTTGATGAAGCATTGGAAAGATACAATGCCAAGCAGATAAGGTCAGACCGAAAGATAAAAGATTATTATGAAAAAATCCGAAGTTCCAAGCAGGAAAAACCGTTCCACGAAATCATTTTACAGGTGGGCGGTAAGGGAAATATGAACGCCGATACGGAAAACGGAGAACTGGCAAAGCAGATTTTAGATGAATACTATCAGGGTTTTCAGGAGCGAAATCCACAGCTTCGGGTGTTCTCGGCTCATCTGCATATGGATGAAGCTACACCACATCTGCACATAGATTTTGTACCTTTTACCACAGGCAGCAAGCGTGGACTTGATACAAGAGTGTCACTAAAGCAGGCTCTTGCAACGCAAGGTTTTAAGGGCGGCAGTCGTGGCGATACGGAGTGGTCGCAATGGATACAGTCCGAAAAAGAACAGCTTGCGGCGGTGATGGAACGTTATGGGATTGAGTGGGAACATTTAGGCACACACGAAAAACATCTTTCTGTTTTGGATTATAAAAAGCAGGAAAGAGAAAAAGAAGTGGCGGCATTAGGTGCGAAAATCGAGCAGAAACAGATTGAATTTGATGTGTTGTCGGAACGAGTATTGAACTATGATAAGGCAAAAGACGAGCTGTCAAATCTTGAAATAGAGCTTGATACTGCACCGAAATATCAGTTGCCAGAACCAGAGAAATTTATGACTGCAAAGGCATATAAAACCAAAATGGCAGAGCCGGTTGTAAGGAAATTGAAGCAACTTGTCAAAACGGTGCTTGCCCGCTGCTTTGAGGGGTGGGACAACTATCATAGGCTGAATACAGCGAATGCACAGTTATACCGCACCAATCAGCGTTTGGAGAAAGTCAATGAAAGATTGACCGAAGAAAACAAAATCCTAAAAGCAGAAAATAAAGATTACAGCCTGCTCCGTAAGGTTTTTGGTCGCAAACAGATAGATGATTTGTTGGAGCAGGCAAGAACAGTTAAAGGTCGCAAGCGTGATAATACACGATCACGATAGACAAAAATCACAGGAGGAAAAGGAAAATGACAAAGACAATTTTTGAAGAAATGGGCGGAACTTATAGACAGGTGGGTGATTATTTATTGCCGAACATCACAGTACCAGCCGAAGAAGAAATAGAGCCGATTGGTTTATGGGGGAAACGACATGCAAGGCATTTAAAGGAACACTATAAAGTGTTATATATGAACCTGCTGACAAGCGGAAAGCTGCATAGTTATCTTGCAGAAGTCGATAAGCAAGCAGAGGATATGTTTCTTCGACTGGTAAAGGAATATGCCGACAGACAAGATGTGACGGAACAATTAAAGAAAGATAATCCCTACGAATGGATTGGAAGAATGAATAATATTCAGGCTTGTGTGAGGGAAGTTGTAGGAACGGAGTTGATTTACACATAAGCGTTTTACGGTATGGTGCTCCTGCGTTTGCTGGAGTGCTGTGGTTGTGGTTGTAAAGAGGTTGTGAAAGATTGAATTTCGTAATGGTTGGATGTATAATTAGGAAGTGAAAATTTTAATTTGCACTTCCATAAGGTGAAATGTATTGACACAAAAAATACAGTATGATAGTATTGCCATTAGAAGAAAGAAAGGCACATTTTGTGTAAGGTGAGGAAATGATTAATAGATAATTTGATTTAAGTAAGACACATATAGTTATTGAGCCTGTAGAGAATAGGTTTGTTTTGTGTACGCTTAAGTTGGATTATCGCAAGAGGCATTTCCTTTGTTTTCCTTTTGGAAAAGAAATAAGGGTCTATTTAGCGAGTCTATTTTTGCGTATGCAAAAAAGACTCGTTTTTGTGTGTTCAAAATAATAATTGGCTCAGACTTCGAAAAGGAGAAACTTTAATGTTGCAGATAAAAAAATTAAATTTAACACATAAAAAAGACCTGAGAATAATTCTTAATGATTTCAACCTTGTGCTAAATGATGGAGATAAGGCAGTTATTATTGGAGAAGAGGGAAATGGGAAATCGACATTAATGAAGTGGATATACAATCCGTCGCTTGTAGAAAACTATATAGAAGCAGATGGGGAAAGGATAATGGGACACGAACGTCTTGGTTATCTTCCGCAGGAGATGCTCGATGAAGATAAGGAAAAAACAATATACGAATATTTTTCTGAAGAGGAAATATTCTGGGAGAAAACGCCTAAAGAATTGTCTGTTATTGCGGGAAAATTTGGAATGAAAAATGATTTTTTCTACAGTAACCAGACAATGGGTAGTCTTTCAGGAGGCGAAAAAGTCAAGACACAACTTATGAGGCTTTTCATTCGCGATGTTTCTGTGCTGTTGTTGGACGAACCTTCCAATGACATCGACATTGCGACGCTTACATTACTGGAAAAAATCATAAATGACTGGAAGCACATTGTGCTTTTTATTTCACACGATGAAACGCTGATAGAGCGTACTGCCAACATGGTGATACATATCGAGCAGATTATACGAAAAACAAAGGCGAGATATACCGTGGCAAAGCTTCCCTATAGACGCTATGTGGAAGAACGGCTTCATAAATTTGAAATCCAAAAACAGCGGGCACTGAGTGACCGTAGGGAGAAAAAGATTCGCGATGAAAAATATCAAAGAGTTATGCAGAGTGTACAAGGTGCATTAAGAAGTTGTACCAGACAAGCACCGTCTGTTGCCAAAAACTTAAAGGACAAAATGCATACGGTTAAGGCAATGGAACGAAGATTTGAAAAAGAAGATGAAAATATGACTCAGATGCCGGAACAGGAAGAAGCAATCTTTGTCAAATTAGGGGATGAAAACTCACACATTCCCGCAGGAAAAACGGTCATAGAATATGAACTTTCAAAGCTTGTGACTCCGGATGGCAAAAGAATTTTAGCAGAAGGAATTCATTTAAAAATAAAAGGTTCAGAAAAAATCTGTATGATAGGAGCCAACGGGGCAGGAAAAACGACTCTTCTAAAAAAGATAGCGGAAGAACTCCTAAATCGGAATGACATTAAAGCAGAATATATGCCTCAAACTTATGAAGACCTGCTGGATTTGGATGTTACACCGGTTGATTACCTTGATAAAACAGGAGATAAAGAAGAGCGTACAAGAATTAGAACATACCTTGGTTCACTTAAATACACACCAGATGAAATGGAGCATCCGATTCGGGAGTTATCAGGCGGACAAAAGGCGAAAGTGCTTCTCTTGAGGATGAGCTTAAGTGGTGCAAATGTTCTTATTCTGGATGAACCGACAAGAAATTTTTCACCATTGTCCGGTCCGGTAATAAGAAAAATGCTCCGAGAATTTCCGGGGGCTGTCATTAGCATTTCTCACGATAGAAAGTATATTGAAGAGGTGTGCGATAAAATATATCAGCTAAATCCTAATGGATTACAGCTAATTGGTGATTGATAACAAAAAGGATGAAAGACTGACAAATTTCAGGCTTTTAGTGAGTTGGAAAGCATACAAAGATTTGAATTTGGAGGATAGATTATGGTACGTACAGAAGATGCATGTGAAATTATAAAATATGCTTTGCAAAACGAAATTAAAGTATATTTAGATGGCGGATGGGGTGTTGATGCACTTCTTAAAAGAGAATCAAGAATACACAATGATATTGATTTGTTTGTTGAACTGAAACATTATCATGATTATATTTATGTGATTAAGCAGCATGGATTTGAGGAAGTAAATACTGATTATACAACGGATGGTCATACTGTCTGGAAAGATGATAAACAAAGAATCATTGATTTACATTGTTTTGAATTTACAGATGACGGAATTGTTTATGAGGGAGATATATTTCCATCAAAAACTTTTTCCGGTATTGGAAAAGTTGGAGATATAACTGTTTCTTGTATTGAACCATTGAGTCAGGTAATGCTTCATTTGGGATATGAACACGATAAAAATGATGTGCATGATGTGATGCTGTTGTGTGAAACATTTCAAATAGCAATACCAGATGAATATAAGGAAAAGTAAAATTTCAGTTTTGTGTTGAATCTCTAAGCAAAATAGCTTATAATTTGACATGCTACATATAGTTATTATCCACAGTTATCGAGTAGGTGTTATCAATGCCGATAACAAAATGATAACATTAGCTCGTATAGGCAGGATAATATGGATATATCAAATAATCAAAAGAACGAGAAACATTACAGAGAATAATTCCTAAACAAAAAGCGTTAGTCTTTGTAGAGTTTGATTCGTCCAACCGGAACAGCATCCTTCATTTCTACTTTTTGAACATCTGCAGTATCAGAAACTGTAAATTTCACTTCCTCCGCCTGCAGATAACCATATGGTGCAAACTCTTCCCGAAGTGTGTAGGTTTTTCCCACATGGAGTCTTTTTATTACATGAGCTTTTCCTTTTACAGAAGTCCATTTTTCTACTTCTTTTCCGTCTGAATCCAAAACCGTCAGTGTTGCTCCGTCAAGTTCCACACCTGTTGTAATATCTGATTTCGTAAATTCAGTTGTTGTCGGCTCATTCTTAAAAACGGTTTCCAGTTTTACTGTTTTTACTTCCTGTCCCTGATATTTCGCAGTCACCTCAATCTGCTCATCTGAAGATACAAAACCATCTGGTGCTGCCAGTTCTTTTATATAATAAGTTCCAAATGGCAGATCCTGCTCAAAAACAGTTTTTCCATCTTCACCTGTTACCGCTTTTGTAAGCAGTTCGTCTGCTTTTACCAGTACCTTATCCCCTGCTTTTATATCCTCTTTTGCGTAAAGACCAAACTCTGCTCCAGAAAGCCCTTTCTCATTTTCAGCATCTTTTTTCACAACTGACACTTCTACTTTCTGGCGGTCATTTATAAACTCTGCACTCTGTGAGATCACTGGTGTATCCTGGTCTGCATAGACGAAAGAAATCTTCTGTTCTTCTTCATTTAATACAAATCCCTCCGGTGCAGTCTTTTCTACAACTTTGTATTCTCCTAGAGGCAGATTATCAAGCTCTGCTTTTCCGGATTCATCCGTTGTCAGTTCTGCAACTTTTTCACCCTTTGCATATTTCAGGATTCTTTTTCCTGTGTCATCTTTCTGGAAATCAGCTGTATAAATATCCTCTGCAGCATACACTTCATATACTGCACCGGAAAGATTCTGAACTTCATACTTAAAATCATTCTTATAGGTCGAAAGAACCTCTCCTTTTTTCTGTACAGTGAGTTTTCCTTTCACCGGATGATTCTCATATACAACTTCAATGATTGCATCACCTGATACCGGATCAGTCTGATACAGGGTATTGGTGTCCACCTGTATTTCGACATAATTTTTGTTAATGGTATAACCGTCCGGTGCTGTTACCTCTTCGATTCTATAATGACCGATTTTTAAATTCTGCGGCAGGATCAGATATCCATCTGTATCTGTGAAATAAGAGATATGTGTAACGGTTGTCGGGTATGTAGTTACCTGCTCTACATATTTTTCATGATCCATATCATAAATTTTAAACTCTGTTCCCGGAATTAGAACAGATTTTTTAGTCTCATCATCCTGTTTGATAATTTTCAGTTTTGCAGAAAATTCTTTATCCAAAAGAACTCTCCATGTCTGCGGCTCTGTTGGTTTATTCTCTGTAATCCGGACAATAAAATCATCTACAGGTTTGTAATTATGGGGTGTTGTAGTTTCTCTCACCAGATATGTTCCATATGGAATTGCAATGGATTTTACATAGCCTTTCTCATTTGTAAAAATTTCCGTTGCTCCATTTTCACCGATCACAACCGGCTCTGCAGAGGAAAAATCATAATTTTCATCCTCTTTTACCACCAAAGAAGATACCAGATATGCACTAAATCCAGCTCCGGATAGTAATGCAGCATCTGTGTCTCCATTATTGGCAGCTTTAATAAGTTCAAACGGCTGTTTCTTCACCGTTTCCAGTGAGGTACACTCTTTTTCTACAACCGCTGTCAGATCACCTTCATCACTGCATACAAGATCATATTCATGCTCGTCTGCCAGATATCCTACGGATGGGGTAATTTCCTTGATGTAATACTCTCCAAGATAAAGATTCTCTATCCTTGCTTTTCCTTCTTTATCGGTAGTTAGCGTACCAATCTGGCTTCCGGCTTTATAAATAACGCCTGTCTTTCCATCTGGATGGGTAATGTCGTTTCTTGCATAAAGTCCATACACCGCATTTTCCAGGGAAGCATCTCCCTGTGCCTTATTTTCTTTTGTCTCGGCATCTTTTTTATTCAAAGAGATTGCAGCACTGACCCTGTCATTCACAAAAGTATGACTGAAAGAAATTTTTGCCTGTTCATCATTGGTATAACTGAACTGGAAAGAATAAGTATCTTTCTCATTTCTGACATAACCAGCCGGAGCCTGGACTTCTTTTACATAATAAGAAAATCCCACTGGAAGATCTGCTTTAAATGTTGCTTTTCCATCAGTACCAGTAATTGCAGTCTCAATCAGAGCATCTTTTTTTACTGCTACTTTTCCATCCACAGTTTTCATATCCTGCGCTGCAAACAGAGCAAAATGCCCTCCGGATAGTGTATTTTCAGTATCTTTGTCTTTCTTTATCACCTGCACCACTGCTTTCTGACGGTCATTTGTAAAGGTAGTCTCTGAGAAAGCCGCTTCTGCAGTCTGCCCTGCATAAGAAATGGTTACTTTTTTTGTTTCTTTTGCATTATAAAAATTTTCCGGGGCCTGTGCTTCTGTTACATTATAGCTTCCAAGCGGAAGATTCTTTACCGTTACAGAACCGTCCTCACCTGTGATCAGATTTTTCGCTACTTCTGCGCCTTTTTTGTAAACTGTTTTTCCACCTGCTGTTACAATATCCTCGGCAGCATATACGTTATAAACGGCTCCTTTCTGACGGCGTTTCTCGTACTGGAATGAAGTTCCATTTTCATCAGATACAGCTCCTACAAAAACTTCTCCCTCTTTATAAACGGTCAGATTTCCTTTCTGCTCTTTGTCCGTTACAGTCTGTTTGGTTGTACTGCCAACTACTAATTTCACTCCATACGAAGAAGCCTGGACAACATAACCTTCCGGTGCTGTAATCTCTTTTAAGTAAACAGTATCCTGTGTCTTGGTAAGAGTTACACGTGAAGAACCATTGCTGTCTGTTGGCGGCATCTTAACAATCAGCTTTGTGCAGGCGTTATCACTATATACCCCATACACGGCTCCAGCTAGATTTTTTCCAGTATCTCCATCTTTCTTTGTAATTTCAATAACTGCTTCTTCCGGCCAGTCAACTGTAATCTGCAGGTCAGAGGAATCTGTATAGTAGCCAAAACCAATGTCCTGTGAACTCTCCAATTTTAAGAGCATTGCATGGAAATCCAAAGGAAAATTAGATGTAATCGCATACTTTCCTTTCAGGCTACCCATATTGGCTGTTGTAGCTACAAGATGGAATTTCTCTCCACCCTTTACAGTGACATTTCCAGATGCCGTTTTTCCTGTGGTTTCATTAACAAGGCTTACTCCGTTCTCCAGATGAATGGTAATGGTAAATGCTTCATTTGCCTTCCAGGTAAAACTTTCAGTTTCCTTTCCCGTTGCATTAACGGAAAGTCCTGGAAGAAGTTTCATTGCTGTCGGATCAGGCATTTTAGCAAGAGCTGCTTTAATCTCTTTCAGCATATTTTTAGCGGTTGTAGAAAGCGCACCTCCAAATCCGGATTCGCCATCATATAAATAGTCAACCAGGTAATGCTGCATGGCTCTTGTCTCAGAACTGCATCCATATTTTTCCATAATGGATTTTACATTATATCCATTGAATGTATGTCCCCATCCTGGACCGCCATATCCATAGAATAAGGCTTTTCTCAAATATTTATCATCTCCGCCTTCATCCAGTTCAACCATATTTTTATATGTTGTCCCACTTGGAGGTGACTGCATGGAGTGCTGCATACAATACGCATTTACTGTATAAGTCTTTCCGCCTGCTTTGTAACGAACATATTTGTAGCTGTCATTTCCACCCTGTCCCATAACTGTATCAAACGGATGAAGCTGGCCATCTGAATAATAGTAATATTTATTTGCTTCAATATTTGTTGCATCATCCCATGGAGTATCGGTTGCAAGTAACATGATACCGTTTTCTGCCTGATCCATGGAAACACTTAGATCAATGTCATCTGCTGGCATTTCAAAACTGAATTTATCCGATTCTTCGTGATAAGTCACCTCAGAATACAATAAATCTTCTGTATTCTCTGTCTGGTTTGCCTGTACTTTTGTTGTTCCTACTGCAATTAAGCTGCCTTGCGGCATATCTCCGGAAAAAACAACGGTTTCTCCTGGCTGATACTGTCCATCTTCATGGTTCAGCTCAATATGAAATTCCTCTCCACGAACAATATTTACCTGATAATTTCCATCTGCATCTTCTGTTTTCTCTGTTCCATCTGTAAAAGAGTCGTCTGTCGCCTCTGGCATTTCTTCCGGATCTGTATCTGTAATTTCTTCAAATGTGCTGTCTGTATCCGGATTATCATCTATGGCAGGTTCTTCTGTTGAAACTTCCTCAGACGGGTTTTCCGGAATTGGTGTATCTATTGGCTCTTCCTCAACCGGAATTTCTGTCGGAGTTACTTCTTCATAGATTCCATCCTCTGACGGAATTTCTACATTTACCTCATCCTGCACAGGTTCTTCACTCTCTGCAGTGCCTATGGCTGGTTCCTCGCCTTCTGCTTCATTCTCATCTTCCTGGTTGCTTACAGATTCCTGATTCTCAGATTCAGCAACCTGCACCACCGCTTCCTTTACAATCAGCTTACGATTGATCTGATAAATTGGGTGGCCACTTACTGGCTCTACATAATAAACAGCTTTGTATGTATCTTCGTAATCTGTTGTAAAGTCCTGCTTTTCCTCATTTTTTGCCTCATGGAAAGTGATCTTCACCTTTTTTTCATCTGGTATTTCCAGTCCGGTAAAATCTTTCTCCACTTCAAAAATACTGCCTGTTTCCAGTTCCAGATCTTTTGCTTTTACCACCTCATCTGCATCAAGTTCATTTTTTACCGCTTCGTATAACGGTGGCTCTTCTGGCACTGGCACTACATCTGCCGCATAGGACAGTATTGGAGATAGAATTGTAGATAACACTGTAAGCATTGCCAAAAATCCCGACAAAAATCTTCTCATATTTTTTTTATTCTTCATTCTTTTTTCCTTTCTTCCGTTCCGGGAAAATCAACTGAAACTTTGGATTTCCGGTTTCTGAAACCTCCATCTTTATAGTTGCTTCATACTTCCTTTTTGTTTTCTCTGATACCAGATCTTTGAAATGCACCTGCTTCTCACTCAGCAGCTTCCTGACAGTTGCTTCATCAAGTGTTTTTCCCTGACTCTCAAAAAATCGGTTATTTTTCCATAAAGTAAAACTGCAATCACTTCCTGAACAATAATAATTTCTCTTTCCCACATAAACCTTATTGCCGCATCTTGGGCATTTTCCAATTTCTTTCCGACCATCTGAAAATAGTTTCTGGTATTCTTCCACTGGCTGTCCATTATCACTTACCAATTTGGTAACCATTTTTTCAATTTCGAAGAGAAATTCTTCTACATTTTTCTGGCCTCTGGAAATCAGTGTCAGATCATTTTCCCATTCTGCTGTAAGTTTTGGTGATTTGATCATTTCCGGAAGAATCCTGATCAGATTTCTTCCATCTGCTGTAGGTAATATCTGCTTCTTTTTACGCTCAATAAAACCTTTCTCAATCAGTTTTTCAATAATCGCTGCCCTGGTAGCCGGAGTTCCAAGCCCTTTTCTCTCTGCGTCTTCTATCGTATCCGAACTTCCAGCGTGTTCCATGGCACTAAGGAGCGTATCCTCCGTATAATGTTTCGGCGGTGCTGTAAAATGTTCACTAAATTTTACAACAACACATTCAAATACCTGTCCTATTTTTATATCTGGAAAATCACTTTCCTCCTCTTCTGGCTTTTCTGCATTTTTCCCATATGATTTAAAGAACCGTTCTTCCACTTCTTTCCATCCATATTGGAGAACATTCTTTCCAGATGCAGTAAACAGTTCTCCATGACAGGAAATTTCAGTCTTAATACTCTCATATATGTATTCCTGTTCCGATGCACATAATAACTTTGATGCAATCAGCATAAGAATTTCTTTTTCTCCACCCGGAAGTGCTTTTAAATCCGTGTTTGCAATTTCTACCGTTGGTATAATTGCATGATGATCTGATACCTTTTTGCTGTTTAAAAGTCTTTTTATCTCTGGTTCCGAACCCTTCATTGATATTTCTGGAAATACTCTATTTACCGCATCAATAACCAAAAACGCATTTTCTTCCATATCATCTGTAAGATATTGGCTATCCGTCCTTGGATACGTCACCAGTTTCTTCTCATAAAGGCTTTGGGTATAGTCCAAGGTTTGCTGTGCCGTAAATCCAAAAAGACGATTTGCTTCCCTCTGTAATGTGGTCAGATCATATAATTTCGGCGGCTGTACCTTTTTCTTCTCTTTCTTTACTGAAAGAATCTGTGCAGTTTCATCCTTCATATCCTCCATCATCTGAACGGCAGCACTTTTCTCTTTTATCCGGTTGCTTACAGCATCCAATCCATCCATCAGAAGATGAACCAGATAATACTTCTCTTTCTGGAAGTTCTCGATGCTCTTTTCCCGTTCCACCAGCATTGCAAGTGTAGGTGTCTGCACCCGACCTACAATCAACCGATGGTGATACAGCACCGTAAACAGTCTGGTGGCATTAATTCCCACCAGCCAGTCTGCTTCACTTCTCGCCACCGCAGAATAATAAAGATTATCATATTCATGTCCATCTTTCATCTGCTGAAATCCTTCCAGAATTGCTTTTTCCTCCATGGAAGAAATCCACAGTCTTTTAAAGGGAAGTTTACATTCTGCCTGGTTATATACCAGACGGAAAATCAACTCCCCTTCTCTTCCTGCATCTGTTGCACATATAATTTCTGTGACATCTGCTCTGTGAAGCAGTTCCTTTAAAACCCGAAACTGCCCTTTGGTACTTTCTTTAATCTGATATTTCCAATTCTCCGGAATCATGGGAAGTGTTTCATATTTCCATGCTTTCCAGTCATACCGGTACTGATCTGCACTGGCCAGTTCAATCAAATGCCCAATACACCAGGAAACCAGATACTCTTTTCCTTCCAGATAGCCATCTTTTACGTTTGTGGCATGAAGCACCTTCGCAATGTTTCTGGCTACGCTGGGTTTTTCCGCAATTACAAGCTGCAATTTTCTATCTCCTTTCTGCACCTGTCGCTGTAATTAAGTGAAACAAAGTTATTCCTCTGATTCTTCGTCTTCTACTTCACCTTCCATTTCATATTCTTCTAATTCTTCATCATCCTCACGAATTGTATCTTCCTCCTCATCGTCGTCCTCGTCCTCTTCATAATCAAAAGAAGTATTTCTTCCTTTCATAAATTTCCAATAATAGTAAGCACCACAAACTCCTGCCAGAACCAGCAGCATTAATAAAATCGTGCCGGAATTATTGCTTTTCTTCTCAGGTTCTTCCTTTTCTTCCGGTATGATCGTAACTTCTGGTTCCGGTGTCTCTGTGATCTTCTCTGTTTCAAGTGGCAGTGCGGATTCTGCAATAGCCTGGTTCTGTGGAAGTGTGACCATGTTGGTATCCGTAAAGTTCAAAAGATCATTTTCGCCTACCTCTGTAAGAAGATAAACATTTTCATCCGTTTTATCCTTATCTACAATCAGATAAAAAACCTTATCACTTTTTGTCTTGATCGTATAAAATTCCTTTCCCCCTTTGTCCTGAACTGTTCCTGTTGTCATGCCGGAAGCAGAACTTTCTCCCTGCACCCGTCCGGTATCTGCTTCTGTATCCGTTTCATTTCCTGTGTTTTCTGGTTCTGTTGGTGCAGTAGCAGTCTCGTTCGTTGTCTGATGTTCCGTTACGGTTGCCGTAGCACTGGTGGGCTTACTTGCAGTTCCATCGGCTGGCAAAGAAGCTGCATTCTGCTCCGTTCCGGAAACCTCTGTATTCTCTTTTACTGCATCTGGATTTTCATAATAAGGGTTTCCTACTTTATAGATCTCTGACATATTTCCTGCTTTGTCTTTTGCCTGCAGGGTAAAGTATTCATAGGAAGTATCCGCTTTTTGCAAACGGACATTTAATGTATTATTCGTCAGTTCTGTGAATTCATTTCCATTGACATACAAAGCAGCAATTCCCGATTCCGCATCAACTCCCTGCACGATCAGTATCCCATTCTTCGCAGCCGCAATAATAGTTGGTTTGGTTTTATCAAAACACTCTATGTAACGATTCTGCTCATAAGTATTTCCATTCTGATCGGTAACTCTCACATAAACACTACAATTAGAAGAGATGGATACTTCCATATTTCCGGTTATGTCTGACCATCCTCCATTTTCTGAAAGTCTTGCTTCTACTTTTGCAATAGAAAAAGCACCTGTATTCTTTGTATCTTCCACTTGAATTTTTACGGTTGCCGTATCTGTCTGCCAGCCTTCGGGTTCTGTAAAGGTAATCCCTACTTCTGGTGTTTCCGTCACATCATTTCCTGCATCTTCCTGTGCCTGTTCCACTGGATCTGCATGAATTTCAACTTCTGATCCATCTGAAAAATCAACATCTTCCGGGCTGCTTTCTTCTGATGATTCCACTTCTACATTATCTGCCCATACAGTCAGACTTCCGGGCGAACTATAAAAGAAAGCTCCTGCCGGAAGTCCTGCTAACGTAGCTGCGGTTAAAAATACAGCTGCTCTTTTATGAAATTTCTTCATTTTCTGTCTGCTCCTTTTCTCTGGTTTCCAATATCTTTTTTTGTTCCTCCTTGCTGATATCAATCATCAACTGAAGTTCCTCTGCGGAAACTCCATTGCTTCGGATAATTTTTAGATACTCCATATCCTCTGCCTGTTTCTTCTGTTCTTCCAGATCCCTTGCTTTTTTCTGTAGCTTTTCAATCTTAACGTAGGTTCTTGCAAGTTCTTCTTTTATTCGTTCAATGTTCAAATACGCCCCTCCTTATGGCCTGCCAAAAGCATAAAAATGAGACTGCCAGTATGCAGAATTAATGGACGTATACTGAATTGGATTTCCACAATGGATCATCTGTCCATCTCCGGCATAAATTCCTACGTGGGTAACCGGCTCTCCCGCATCATACGTCCCAGTGAAAAAGATAATATCTCCTGGCCTTGCTTCTTCTGGTGATACAGGCATACAAATGTCATAAATTCCCTGTGCAGTAAGTCTTCCCATATTGCAGACACCCGAATTGGTAAACACATAGCTTACAAAACCAGAACAGTCAAAAGAAGTCTCCGGGCTGGAACCGCCCCATACATACGGCATACCAAGATATTTGTCTGCTTCCGCAAATAATCTCCGCACAGTCTCATCATCATAACTGCCGCCTCCACCATACAGCCCGCTATCTCCGGTACTGATATAAAAAACAGGATTATAATATTCCCCATCTTTGACCAGTTCCAAATATAACTGGCTTCCGGTTGCACTTCCTGTACTTCCCGTTGTACCAATTACAGTATCTGTTGTTACTTCCTGACCATTTGCTACCGAAATGCTCTGCAGATAAGCGTATTTAATCTGCACACCTTTTTTATCCTGCGTAACTACATAATTTCCAAAAGTTCCGCTATATCCTACATCTACAACAAAACCATTCATCGCTGACTTCACTTCTGTTCCCTGTCGTACATTAATCGTCACACCTCTGTGAAGTTGTGTCTGCCCGGTTCCATTGTTTACAGAATACCCATAATAGGTACTGATATAGGCATACCAGTTTAACTCAACCGGAGTTTTATATGTCTGTAAATTTCCTCTGTTGGAATAGACCTCTTCATAAATTTCCTGCTCATCCTCTTCCATTCTGGACAGAATAACACTTCTAAGCGGTTTTGCCTGAACAGAAACATTCAGTACATCTGCAGTTACTGTACGGGTAACTTCCACAGAGTTCTGATTGCCCTCTGCCAGAAAACATTCCCAGGTCTGATGACCATGTGCCTCAGCTACTGCGTGATTATCATAATAAACATCAAACTGGACACCATACTGGGCAAAGTTTCCAGTATCTTCTACGGTGTACTCAATCCCATTCATCACTACTTTCGTCCCCATTGGAAGAAATGGGTTTGCAGCATCAACCGCAAGCGTATGATTAGCCTGTGGCATTGCCCCTGAAGCAGTAGGTCCTCCACTCCACACGCCACAGCAGATGGGACAATTACAGTATCCACTGGTCACAACATTTCCCAATGACTGCCCTACCTGTATTGTAGATGTTTCCTGCCGGGTTTCACTTTTTTCCTCTACGGTGATTCCGTACTGTAAAGAAAAAATTGTTTCCAGTTCTCCTTTTATCTCATCAAACTTAAAATCCCCATAACTGGCAGTCAGATAACTGATCAATGTATGAGGATCATGGCCGATTTCACCAATGTTATATCTGTATTCATCTTTTCCTGGATACCGGGCTTCCATCTGGTTTATTTTCTGTTGAAGACTGGCTTCCAACTGCGTATAATACAACTCTGCTTTTTCAATTTCGTCCGGATCCGCAATGTAACTGGAAGCGATTACCGTAGAAATTCCATTAGAAAACATAGCCGAACAGGAAGCAAATCCTGTCATTACGGAAAGAAGCAAAATCAATAACAACCCCATTGAGATCAGAGTAGTTACATTTCTTACAAATACTTCCTGTGCCTTTCTTGCAATTTTAGTAGCAAGATTTACTGACCGGATTGAGGTGTCTTTTGTTTCTTTTGCAATCTTCCCAGCCCGGTATGCCATCTGATACTCTCGCTTAATCCTCTGCTTCTGTATTAATTTTCTGATCAGCTTTTTCTGCATCTCTGGATGTTCTTCCAGATATTTCTGATATTGATACCTGGATGCACTCTTCCAGGCTCTTTTCTCTAAACGGTTTTCTTTATGTATCTGACTGCGGTTCTTCCGGATATTTCTACTGCTATGTTCCTGTAATATCCACTCACCTGAACGCACCAGCTTATGTGCTGCATCTACAGCACTGTTTTCCTCTTCGTCTTCGCCTGCTTTCTGATATACTGCATTTTTTAATGCTTTCTTTGGAACAGAAGACAAGGTTTTCTTTTTACCATCCGTTTTCCCTGTTTTTTTGTCGAAATATAAATGGTACTTTACCTTTGCTTTCTGTTCCTCATTTGTTTTCTTGGTATAAACAGAATCTTTCGGAATTTTGTTCTGCCTCTCAGCTTCCTGTTTTCTTGCAGCCTTATCCACTTCCTGATAAGTTTTTATTGTTTTTCGGCTATATTTCTGCTTTCCTTTTTTTCGGTTTGTAGAAACATCATTCTTCTCTGCCTGAAAATGTCCTCCATCTGTTTCAGCCGAAGTTTTCTTTTCTTTCTTCAGACTTCCATCTGTCTCTAGTTTTCCAAACTGCAGTCTCTGCTGTTTCTTTTTCTGTCGCTGATACTGGCTCCTGTGTTTTTCTTTGCGCTCACGTATTTCTACCGCTGAATCCACAGATACACCTGCAGGCTTGTCCCGGTATCTGTACCGTCCCTGTGTTTTTCGTTTTCCCGGAGGACTGTTTGCAGCCTCTTCTTTTTTGGCAGGATTTCCCTCCTGAATTTTTTCGGAAAATTGTTTCTTTTCAGCTTTTTTATGAGAGTTTTTCTTCTTTTCAGAAGTAATAAATGCCTGTTCTACATCCTTCTGTTTATAAGGCAACTCCTGATCGCTGTTTGTAACTTTTCTGGTCTCCTTTGTTGCAAGATTTTCCTCAACCAGACCATTTCTGGTCATACGGCTGACTTTCTTCTCTTTCGCCGTATATTTTTGTTTTCCCAATGTACCTCACCTCTGCTTTTTTGTCCATTAAGTCTGAATCTCATCCGGTTTAGTACTCATCAAAGCATAGGTTCTGGTATCCTGCGGATATCTGTCTGCAAAAGGTATGATTACATTTCCGTAAAAAAGCAGCCCTTCTCCTGCATTGCTGTTATTTACAAAAGAAATCTGATGCTTGGAAATATTCAATTTCTCCGCAAGGATCTTCTGATCCCCGCTGTGCTGATTTAACATCAGGATAAAATCACTGTTTCCCACAATACTTTCTACTGCCAGAGAGCCAAGAAAATCTGTTACATTCTGACTGATTCCTGTAATGATTCCACCCCACTTACGAAATCTCTTCCACATTTCAATAGAATAATTAGCAGTCTGTGGCTGGTTCAGCAAAAGGTGAAATTCATCCACATAATAACGGGTTGATTTCCTGCGACTGCGGTTCTGTGATACTCTTGTCCAAACCATATGCTGGACAATCAACATCCCTGCTTTTCGTAGTGTGGTTCCAAGTTCCCGGATATCAAAGCATACCACTCTGTTCTGCGTATCGACATTACTTCGATGGTTAAATACATTCTGCGATCCTGTTACATACAACTGCAGACTGTTGGCAATGTTCTGTGCTGCTGGTTTATCTGGTGCATAAAAGTTCAGACGTTCATAGAAATCCTGCAAAGTCGGCATATTTTCCGGTTTTGGATCATTGTAAAGATATTTTTTATAAATGTCTTTTACACACAGGTCAATCATGGAAACCTCATCACCATTTAATTCTGCATTTTGAGGTTTCTTCATAATAACCTCGCAGAAAGATGTGATAAACTCTGCTTTATCAGCAATAATGGTATCAATATCCTCCACATCGCCATTAATCCTGTATTTCTCCGGATGATAAATAACATCCAGGTTCACTTCCATAGGATTGATGTAATCATTACTTTTTGCACTGATTTTAATAACTTCACCATTTAAGGCATTTACCAGCGGAAAATATTCTCCCTCCGGGTCACAGATAATAATGTCATCGTCTGTAATCAGGAAAACATTGAGGATCTCCCTTTTCGTTGCAAAACTCTTACCGGAACCAGGAGTACCCAAAATCAGGCCGTTAGGTGTTTTCAATCGTTTCCGATCCACCATAATGAGATTGTTTGACAGTGCATTTAAGCCATAGTAAAGAGCTTCACCGCCTTGGAAAAGTTCCTGTGTGGTAAACGGAACAAAGATTGCTGTAGAAGTCGTAGTCATAATTCTCTGTATTCCAGTCTGGTTCATTCCCAGTGGCAGTGATGCCACAAGTCCTTGTTCCTGCTGATATTGAAGTCTCCGTATATTGCAATTATATTTCTGGGCAATTCCTGCAGTCTGATACACAATATTGTCCAGTTTTCTCTTATTGTCCGCTGTATTCATCAGCAAAAAAGTAAGTTCAAAAAGTTTCTCATTCCTGGACTGGATTTCATTGAGCAATCCCTCCACATCCTCTCCGTATGTAGAAATGTCCGTTGGAATAATATCCATATCATATCCGCTTCTGACCGCTTTCTTCTGTTCTTCAATTTTCATTTTCTGAATATTTGACAGTGTACTTTTCAGACTTTTAATAGCTGCCTTGGGATCAATGGGACGCAGGTGCATATTGATGATAAGATTCTCTTCTAAATCCAGCAGATCTGCCAGCAGTTTATCTGTAAGTTCTGGTGATGTAATCTGTAAATATGACACGCATCCAAAAGTCTGTCCCATCCGAAAATAGCTGTCATTGCGAAAATCAAATCCGGTAGGTGCAATAAAGTCTTTTGTCTGCAGACCTGTTTTTGCAACCATCCCATAATGGAAATGAAAAGATTCTTTTGTGTCCATATTCATCACATCATGCAGAATTTTCAGACGTTCTACTCCATTTAAAGGCTCTGCCATGGCTCCCATCACCTTAAAATTATTCAATACACTGGCTTCAATTCTCTCCAGCCTGGATTTTGCATTTCGCAGATTATCCGCTTTAATGGAAAATGTAATATATTTTGTTTTTACAAGCCCATTATTTCCTTTGGAAAGCTGCATTTTCAACATATCCGAATATTCTTTCCGGATATCATTGAAACAGTCATCCTGCTCTGGAATATCAATATTTTTTGCATACTCATCAAAATTCACCTGTTGATTAAGAAATGTAATTTGTACCTCGACAGAGCTGTCAAATGAATTCAGGAACTCACAATAGTTTTCAAAAATAGCCGCTTTGTCATCATTCTGCGCTAACTGGTAATTTATATCGTAAAACTGCACCATTTTTGAATAATAATTATCATCCGTCCTGCAGATACCATCCTTATATATTTCCTTATATGGAATCGTATCCTGCGCTGTAAAAGGCTTTCTCTTCTTCTGATTCTCCGCTTTTATCATCCGAAGTTCTTTCAGACGCTTTTTTTCTTCTTTCGTAAGTCCGGTTTTCTGTTTCTTATTTTTTTCGGTCTGCTTTTTTAAGGAAATGGAACGGATTTCTCGCTTCCCTGGCTTCTTTTGCCTTTTTCTCAAGCCATGCACCCTCTTTCTCTAATTTATCGTACTCTATAATCCGGTCATATAAGTTTTGGGAACGATAGACCCTGATTCCAGGTCTTAAAAATTTCTGCCGGATAATGTGAAGCAATATTTTCTCTGCTGGAAATCCATCCTTTTCATACATTGCAAAAAAGAAAAATGGCAGCATCACTATGATCATAAGCGTTGCTGCCACATCTGTTCCCAGTCCTGCTTTTGTCAGCAAATAGATCGGAACACCACAAATTCCTGCCAGAGAAAAACATATAATTTGTCTTTTAGTTAAATTCAGTGCTAATTTTGTCTTTATTTTTGAAAAATCTTTCGGCACTGGAACATATGCCATATTCTTGTTTCCTCCTAATGTGCATTGAAGATTGATTTTGCCAGGGAACTGGTCTTAAACAGGCTGAAACATAAAATAACTGTATATGCTGCAACTGACCAGATAGCTGTATGAAGATTATCCGCAACTGTAATAGCATTTACCAGAACTGCATAAATCGCAACACATACCATCATAAAAAATCCCTGGAATCCCAACGCTAATAATGCCTTCACGTAATTATTTCCAATACTTCCCCATTCCCTGTTCGTAAATGTTGAAAACGGAATAGGTGCCACAGAGACATAAAGATATATTTCTATCATTCGTCCATATAAAATGACGGTAATCAGGACTGATATGATTTTTAGACATAAACTGACCAGCATCGTTTCCAGACCAAGCCCCAGTAATTCTCCGATTCCCATATCTTCAATCTGTGTTTCAAGAAGCGTTTTCAATGCTTCTGTAACATCAATAGATGCGGAACCGGTTATCATACCACCAGCATTGGATACCACATGATTCGCTACATCAAAAATTGCCATCGCAATATCAAAAGTATGAGTAACCAGATATACCGCTACCCACATCTTAAAAATGTATTTGAAAAACATAAACGTATCCGTATCGTGCATATTGTTTTTTTCCATAATCATGGAAATCAGCTCATAACACAGTACAAATGTAATAATCATCCCCGCAATGGGGACAATGACATTATCCGACAGATTTTTTATCATGGAAAAAATGCCACTGTTCCAATTTTGGGGTGTTTTCCCAACCTCTGTAGCAATCGTTTCTACTTTGGTATTTACATCGGTGAACATGGTATCCAGGTTTGATGTGATCCAGCCTGTTAGCAGATCCTTTATGAACTCTGTTATTTTTTCGGTTATTCCACCCATTTATTTATCCAAACAAAGTTGCAAGCTGTGGAATCAGGTTTATTCCAATCAGTACGATGCCACCGCCCGCCATCAACTGTTTTATTCCTTGTGACTTTGCACCCGGATTATCCGTTCCATAACCTTCCAGCAGGTTGATCACTCCCCAGGCTGCAAGTCCGGCTCCGATCGCACAAACCAATGTTTTTAAGGTCGTAATTGCCGTTGTAAAAAATGCCATAAGTGTACCTTTGGAAAACTTACATTTTCCAGTCCTTTCTTAGATTTTTTCCAGAAAGGGAAGAAAACACTATATAAACCCTGCCTTTTGTGCTACACTAAGCATAGGATTTTCTACTTGGAAAATTCCTCACACGTACAGTCGGTATATTCATTTTCGTCGATGGATACCGACTGTTCCTTTTTTCCAAATTATTCATGATTTCCTCCCATGATCCACTTCCCGACAATTTGTCGAGAAGTTACATCTGATACAGTTCCACTTCATCCTCTGGTTTCAGTATCAGATTAGTACTCAGATATTTTTCAATATCAAAGGTATTCTTTTTGTCATAATCGGACAGATATTTGTAGTTTTTATGTTTGCAAATATCGTATTTATTTGAGAAAAATGGTCTGACACCTCTCACCTGCAGAATACATTTTCCTCCGTCCATAACTGCTATTTCATCCTGGCTCATCAACTCCTTTCCTGTTTTCTGGTAGTTCATTCCATAAGACCGCTGACTGCCTCTCGTATCCGATGTGTTATACAGATCTATGGTTTCTTTTCCCAAAATCTCCGCTATTTCCTTTAATGTCGTTTTTTCCTTTCCACCCAGGAATAAGGTCGTATCACAGTTCCCTTCGATGGTATCGGCATTATCCTTATAAATTGCCTTAAGCTGAGACTTTGACTGCAAAATAATAGAAGCTGAGATTTCCCGGCTTCTAATCGTAGCAATCAATTTTTCGAATTTTGGAATTTGTCCGATGTTCGCAAACTCGTCCAGGAGACACCTCACATGAATTGGAAGTCTGCCTCCATATACATCATCAGCTCTGTCACAGAGCAGATTAAAAAGCTGTGTGTACATAATAGAAACAATAAAATTAAAGGTATCATCGGTATCTGAAATAATAACAAACAATGCAGTTTTCCTGTCACCAACCAGATCCAGTTCCAGCTCGTCATAACTCATAAGCTCCCGCAGTTCCGCAATATCAAAGGGTGCGAGTCTTGCACCACAACTGATCAGAATAGATTTTGCTGTCTTACCGGCAGCCAGCTTGTATTTTTTGTACTGCCTTACTGCAAAATGGTTCGGGGCTTTCTGCTCCAGTTCATCAAACATCAGATCTACTGGATTCTTGAAATTCTCATCATCTTCCCTGGCTTCTGACACATTGATCATTTCCAACAGAGTATTGAAATTCTTTTCTTCTTCCCTGCCTTCATACCAGATATAACCAATCAGGGCACAATAATAGAGTTTTTCCGCCTTTACCCAAAAATCCTCACCCGATTGCTGCCCTTCACCTTTGGTATTAGCAATAATAGTTGTTACCAGTTTTAGAATATCTTTTTCACTGCGGATATATACAAATGGATTATAGTGCATGGATTTTTTGAAGTTAATTGTATTCAAAACTTTGATTTTATACGGTTCGTATATAACTTTTCCCTCTTTGTCCCGCACGATTTTTCCATTCTCATCCGTCATCGGACTGCCTTTTGCCAGCATACTGCCAACCTCCAGAAGCACAGTTCCCTTGGGCACCATTTCGTCAAGTAGGAATTTGAATAAATGCTTATTTTTTTCAAAATGACTGCGAACCCAGTATTTACGCTGGGTTGCGGACTTCCATATCTAACTCTGCCTTCATAATTTTCATTACTTTTTCCTGCATGGTCATGCTAGAGTTTTGATTAAAATAGTAATTAACCTGATAGCAGGTGTTCCCGATTTTCTTTTCATAGTCTGGATTTTTTTCTTCTGTAGTCTGAACTATATTTCTGTCTTCCATAAAATTTTTCTCCTTTCGCTGAATTGCCCGACAGAGAGAATGATTGTTTTGTCTCTGCCGGACGTATTCATTTAAAGCTGTAATTTGCAACTGGCAACAACATGGTTGAAACTTTCTTTCAAGTGTTTTTCACCACTCATTTTCCCAATTTATAACACTACTATTTTCTTTTTTGAAATATCTTGTTGCCACCTAGTAAAAATAGCTGTAAAGCCTTTAAAATCAGTAGTTTTCGGCGGATACAATAGTGGCAACAACCGATAACCAACCGGGTAAAAATCAGCCTTCCGGCTTCAAAAACTGTCCTCTTTCTCTGTCGGGCTAGTTAAAAGGAAGTGCCATCTGTTCGGCTTCGGAAAGGTCAATAAATCCCTCTCCTCCTTCGTTGTTGCCACCATCTGTATCTCCCCGAATCCAGCATCTCTGCTTCCCATATCCTTCCTTTGTAAAGCGATGATATCCGCCTCTCTTCCACCCGATAATCTGAGTATCCATGATCTGACAGATTTCATTTGTCTCAAATTTCTTCGGCTCTCCGTCATAATGGTTAAAGGCATTTTTCCAAAGCTGAATAGAGCAGACATAATTTCCGTCATAGCTGTCAAGCCACCCTTGAATCATTCCTGCCATTGTATCTTCCTGCATGAACTGTTTCCGATATTCATTGATATTAAATTCCATCTCACTGTCAAACCGCAGTAATTCCGATTTATTTTCAGCTGCATTAAGCAATACCATTGCTTCTGCCCACAGCTGGTCAAAATACTCTCTGGCTTCTGGCTCATCATCAAGAATGTGCTTCTCTGCTTTGCTGCTATCAATTTCAATCGGCAGAAATCTTCTTGCCCCAGTACGATCAAACGGAATGAACTGCCGGTTATTTGATGATCCAGCAAACACACATTGCCTTGGTCTGTCTTCCTCATATTTTTCATAAGGTTTTCTGTGGGTTTCCTTCATTCTTGATAAGAAAGATTTTGTTTCTTCGATACTCTTTGCACTGATTGCAGCTGTCATCTCCGACATCTCCAAAATCCAGTGTCCCCGAAGTAATTCATAAGGTTTTTCCATATTCAGGTTTTTCAAGCTGTCTGAAAACCACTGATCGTCCAGTGCCAGAAAGCGGAAAAAAGTGGATTTTCCCGCCCCCTGCTGTCCTACCAGACATAACATTTCATCAAATTTACACCCTGGACAGTAGATACGGTTTAAGGCTCCCATCATAAAATGTTTCAGCATTTCATAAACCATATCCGAATCGTCCGCACCCATATACACTTTCAATACATTACGGATTCTTTCTTTCCCGTCCCATTCAAGAGTTTCTAAATATTCACAAATGGGGTGGTATTCTTTACTGTATGCTTCCAGATCCAATGCATCGTCCATAACACTTTCATTGAACAGACCATAATATTTTTCAAAGAAATACCGAAGTGCTTTTCTTCCTTTGTTCGTTAATACACATGGTTCTTTATTCCACCAGAGAACTTTTGTTACATCAATTTTCTCTGTCAATCGGTTATATCGAAGACTACCTACTAACAGCGGATCTTTTCTTAATACGGTCACATAATTCTCCATTGAATTTTTGACTGTCCCTTTTTCCGTCATATTCAGGATTTCTCTGATTTCCCGACAGTCCCCCGGGTTCACCATAAGAATCATTTTCTTTATCAAATCTTTTTCCTCTTTCATTGAAATATCTTTTACATTTTCGCTCAATATTCTCTATCTCCTCTCGCTTTTCTCTCACTATTGTTTCTTTGTCCGCAGGCTCTCCAAACAGCAAGGTATCCAGATAATAATTAACAATCACAAGTTCTCTCAGGGCAGTTGTAAATCTATCGTTCCATTCTTCTGTTCTTGTTTTGGGTCTGTACTTTTCTTTCCATTCCAGCAACATAATCCGATAATCCAGATAAGCTTTCAGGCATCTCATATATTCTTTTTCCCATTGTTCTTCTGGTGTCGGTTCTGGCTTTCTCACCAAAATGTTTCTTCTGCTTGGCAAGGAATCTCTTCCTCTGGCAGAGTAGTTAATTCCAAAATCATCTGCCAGTTTCATTGCCGCATCTCTTAATCCCAGTCCAAATAACTGTGCTGTAAAATCAATCGCATCTCCTGTGCAGCCACAGCCGAAGCAGTAATATCTTCGGTCTACTTTCATACTGGGCGATTTATCATTATGAAAAATACAGCGAATCAGCCCACTCCTGTTTGGCTTCAATCCATACATCTCCGCAGCCTGCCGGACGGTTACATTCTGTTTCACTTCATCAAATAATCCCAATTCATTTCCTCACTTTCTCAAATCTGCTTCCAAAATCTGGGAAGCAAGTTTTCAATAAAAACAAAAAAGCACTCTATCCTATCCTTACGGAATCAACAAAATGCCCTACATCTCTAAATCACTGGAATGTGATTTTCCTCTTTTCAGTTGTTTTCTCTCCGCCTCTTCTCTTTGAATCTTTGCTACATTCAGTGCAAGTTTTTCTCTGATAGATGGCTTCACTTCTTTTTTGATTTCCTCCACAACCGCTTTTTTCTTTTCCGGCTGTTTCAACTGGCTGGTAATCCTTATGACTATCTTCTCCATCGCAGTTTCAATTTTCTGTATCAAACCATCCAATCTTTTTATTGCGTATTCCTTTTCTCTTCGGGAAGCTTTATGCTTCGGATCTTGAATCCACTTTTTTGAATCTTCCACCAGACGGATATCATCTCTTCTGGTAGCCAGCATTGCTTCTTTTGCTACTTTCTCCACTGCCTTGTCATATGCTTCACTGGAGACTTCATCAAGCAAAGTTTCTACATCTTCAATACGAACTGTAAGCTGTTGCAACTCCTGTTTCTGTTCTTCAATCAGATCACCTTGTTTAAATATCCGATCAGAATTATTTGCAAATTCTTTGTCCTGCTGTTTTATTTTTTCTTCCTGTGACTGGATAATTTCTTCGTTTGCATTTACACGACTTGATTGTTTTGCAAGTTCCAGACGATTTTCATTTACCTTATCTATCTGCATAAGGATTGTTTCCTGTCGGTCTGCAATCTCTTTTTTCTGCTTCATACGGATATAATCCTGTTTCTCCAGATACTGTCGTCCACCATAAGCTGGTTCTTCATCAAGTTCCAATCCATGCCGTTTACAGATATCCAGAAACATCGCCCGGCAGGCAGAATCAAAAACGACCTTACGGTTATTTGTCTTTGACCTCTTCTTTTCTGGATTTGGAAGTTCAAAGCCAAGTTCTTCCAGTGCTGCTTCCTGTTTTGGCTCAATCTCTCCATATCGGTTTGTAGCATCAAATACATGACGCTCATGGATATGAGGAGTTGATTCGTCCATATGCAGTGACCAGTCAATGATATGAACATTAGAGCCAAACCGCTCATCAAATTCTTTTTTAAATTCATCAAAAACCCTGATCAGTGTCTCTACAGAAGCATGTTCATCTATCGTCCCCAGCTGATAGATACTTTCTTCAGGGCAGGTCTTTTTATTTTTCAAAATCTCTTCCACACCTTTGCATCTGTCTGGGTGTCGAGCTTTCTCATGTCGCTTATTTTGGTTAATCACATAGTCACTGTAATGCTCCGAATAGTAAGCCATTTCAATCTGGCTAAAAGAAAAATTATCCTCTTTTCCCCGGTCTTCCATTGTGGTATATCCCTGATAGCAGTCCCAGTAAATGTTTTGGCGAACTCTTTCATTGTCGATATGCTCACTGTGTTCTGGATCAAATCTCCGATCATTGTGAAGCGGATTATAAACTCCATCTTTTCCAGATCGTCCGTTATGCCTTGTTCCTTTCAATTCACATTTCCCCTTTCTTTCAAGTTTTTCCCCGAAGGGAATTGCAGCGAAGCTGCTAAAAGTCTCTGTCTCCGTTACAGATAGTACCCAGTACTAAGTGGCGAAACGCCTCTTAACTGGGCAATGGCTGCCGCCCTTAACCTGCTAAGGGCTTTGCCCCTTAACCCCAGCAAGGTGCTGCCACCCTTTGCAATTCTGCCCCAAAGGACTTCCAGCCCTCTGTACTCCCGGCAGACAAAACATAACTCCTGCCGCTGTCCCTTCAGCAAGATTTTCTGTTCCGTCTGTTTTTCAAAAATCCTCTATATCGGATTTTGTGAAAATAAAAAAGCCGACGCAATTTCAACTTTTACAAAAGTCCAAATACATCGGCTCAATCCTTTGACCTGATCGGTCATTATTCATTTTTTCTGACTGGCTCATACAGTCCATTTTTAATAATGAGCAAAACAAAAGGCACTAACTTTTTACGGTTAATGCCCTCTGGGTTAATCATTATATGAATCTAATCTGTAAGTTTAAATTTATATATCTTTTTCCATTTTCCATATACAATGTTGCAAACCCATGCTTTCCTGTAGACCCTCTTTCAAACTTTGTATTATTTAAAAGATATTTTTCAAAAGCATCTCTGTTGTAAATATGATATGCAAGTACTTCACCATTATCTTTTACAATAACGTATCCGCCATTAGCTTCATCGTGTCCGTCCCATTCTTTTGACGGCATCATTCCTAAAGCAATCGAGCATAAAAATTTCTTAAATTTGTAAGCATAAATTCCTTTTCTTGGATATCCCAAAGGATTTTGTTCTTCAATGATTCGGATTAACTTATCACTATCAGTTGCTTGATTTTGATAATACAGCAATAACAAGTGTGCTATGATTTCTTCCATGTAGGTATCAATCAGCATCAAATTTCCTGAAAAAACTTTATTCTTCATATGACTGTATTTCATAGTTCCATTTTCAGTTATCATCTGTATTCTATCGAGAATTTTTGTTTTACTATCTATTGCATTAATCTGTTCAGCCAATTCATCCGATATGCCTGAAACTTCATAAACAAAATTTGTAGCACCTGATGCGTTCAGTAATGTAGGCGCACTTCCTAATTCTGATTTAATACTAAATCCACATATCGGCTCATATCCAGTGTTGATATCATGAATTTGCATCGTTATATCTGTCTTATCCGTTGACGGGGCAGATATTTTTGTACATGCTAATTCATTCATAATTGTATCCGACCCTGGAATCTCAAAAGCACGACTTCCACCTTCTACTATTTTTTCATACAGGTATGCTGCTCTTTTTGCCATCTCCTTTTGAGTAATTGATCTTATAATTTCTGCATTCCAGTGTATCTCAATTCCTTGCTCTTCTGAAACAATCACATACTCTAAATGTTTGTTTTCATCTTCCTGTCTTATAATTTTTAAAATGGGATAATACACATCCTTGATTTTTTGTAGTTTTTCATCAGCAGCATACAATTCGCCCGTTGACAATAACTTCAGAAGCACATACAGTTCACTCCACTCACCTTTATTGCCCGACAGTTTCATGTTTCTCCTCCTCACTTTCGTCCAAAACTTCTTTTATCTTTTGAGCAATTGCCTCTATGACATTAACAGTCACACTATTTCCAAATTGCTTATACATATGTGTATCAGCAAGATCCCATTTAAAATCATCAGGAAATCCTTGCAACCGTGCCCACTCTCTTGGTGTCATTTTACGAATATCTTCTGTGTTTATATGTCCTTTTATATGCGTTGTTGGTATCATGGAATGTTCCCTGTGATCTATCAAAAGATTTCCTTCTCTTCCCATACCACCACACACTATTGTTCCGGCAATTCCATCGAGTTCCCTGATAACATATCCAAATCCATGTCCAGCAGCTTCATGTCTAGCTTTATGGGCTCTAAGAGTATTTACATACACATCTGATAAATAATATTTTGAAGGTATTGGTGCATCATCTAATATATCTCTAATGCTAACATCTTTTTTATCTCCTTCGGGAAAGAGAAATTCTTTTGGCGCAATATCATTTCTAAAACATACTAAATAAATTCTTTCTCTGTTTTGTGGAACACCAAAATCCTTACTGTTCAAAATCTGATGAAAAACCGTATATCCAATTTCTTCAAATGCTCCTTTTATTACTTTAAATGTTCTCCCTCTATCATGGATAGTAAGACCTTTAACATTTTCGCAAAAGATTACTTTTGGTTTATGGTAATCGCAAATACGTACTACATCTTGGAATAAAGTTCCTCTACAACGTCCTTTATAATCATCTTCGAACCCGCCATGTTTTCCAGCCATAGAGAATGCCTGGCATGGAAAACCTGCAAGACATATATCAAATTCTGGGATATCTTTTTCATCAATTTGTGTAATGTCTCCTGCAATTTCTGCTCCAGGATAATTAAGTTTATATGTTCTCTGTGCTGGTTCATCCCATTCCGATACAAATGTGGTTTCTATATCGTCTTTAAACGCATTATCAAATCCTCTACGGATACCTCCAATGCCTGCAAATAAATCTATAGATTTATGCATTCTATAATTCCTCCTCAAGTTCCATTCTATCTAGCTTATTTTCAAATATCGTTTCTTCAATAACTTGAATGCATATTTCAGGGTGTTTTTTTATTTCTTTTCCCCAAAATCTAATAACCGTCCAGTTCAAATACAGCAATTCTTTATTGACAATATCATCTCTCTCAATATTTTTGCTTATCTTATTAATCCAAAAATCCGCATTTTTCCCTTTTTCTAATTGAGGTTTAAGAACTTCCCAATCTTTACCGTGGAAAAACTCACTATCGCAAAAAATTGCAATCCGATATTTCGTTAAAACTATATCTGGACACCCTGGTAAAGCCTTATAATTTTTTCTATATCCATATCCTTTATCACGTAGTGCTTTACGCAAAATACGTTCTATTTCCGTATCTTTGGACTTTATGCTTTTCATATTTTTATGCCTTTGTTCAGGTGTCAAACGATCCATTTTAATTCCTTCTATCGCTAAATATTACCTTGTTCCAATTTTTCGAGCATTCGTTGTTTTCTTGTATATTCTTCAAAGTACTCGAGTAAGGCTCTTTCTACTGCAACTGTTTTAGTTTGCCCAGCCTTATCACAAAATTGGCTAAGTTGTTCATATATTTCTGAATCGATACATACGTTTAAGTATGTTCCATTTTTCTTTTGTCTTGCCATTTTATCTCCCTTCCGTCTAAGCTATAAACAGCTACATTATACTACTTAAAGCTACCGTTTTCAACCCATTAAACAGAATGTATGTTTGTTTTTAGTTGTTCAAGCCTCCACTTATTCAATCAATGCATCCAGCATGACTTGAATTACTTCTTTCAACATCAATCCATCTCTTAATCCCATACGGTAATAGAATTCATTCAGATCACTGCATTTATTTGATGTTTCAGTCATGTAATCAAATAAAATTGTTCTCTGTTTGTCTGAAAGTTTTTGAAACATCTTTTGCAATTTCATTTCCAATTTTTCGTTGAATGGATCATATTGCTGTCCGTCTTTTTCTTGATAGACCTGCTCCATTCTCTCTCCGATAAGATCATTCATAAATTCTTCCATTTTTCCTGTTAATTCCATCTTTTTAATCTCCCATCAGTCTAATTTTGATTGCTTCCAGCCACACCACAATCCAGCCTGCGAGGATAGGCAAAACATACAGTATAAAGCCCATTGCAAGCATTCTGAATGCCTCTGTGCCTGTTTCCTGTCCGAATCCATACCCCAATACAGCTGTGATACAGATGATTCCCGACAGGATATGAAATACCGTTGCAGACAGCCATGTGATGAACATAACCACCAGCTGTATGATTGTCAGGCATATACGCACCGGCAATAACAAAATTTTTATAATAATTCTTACAACTGCCATGACTGTCCGCCCCTTTCACTGTTTTAAATATCTACGGTAATTATCCAGAACAGAATCCGTAACACCATTTTTATATACTTTACGGATATCTGCGATTTTTTCATGTTTCAGCAGTTTCAGCCAGTCCAACAGGTCTTTTCTGCTGTTTGCGAAATTACAGCATCTTCCATCTGCATATTCAATCCTGTATCTCATAAGCCCCTCCTACACGTACACCATTTCAGTCAGTATCATTTCATCTACCCGGCTTCTTACATTATTTGCCTGGCGAACCCATTCCATTTGATTTCTGACTTTCAATTCTTCTGTAATGTCTTCCTGTTTCATTATCTGCTCCATAAGTAAATCTCTACGTTGTACGCATTGCTCATTTACATCTGCAAGATGCGTCCAGAGTTTTCCACTGAGTGACAAGTAAGAATACAGTCCACTCTTGTAATCTCTTAGATAGTTTCTGCGGAGACTTCCATAAAATCCAATATCACGTGTCTCTTCTGGTACTGCAATTAACGGTAAATAAATCTCTCCAACAAGGATATAATCCAGTCCATTCTCTGTATCATGAATCAATGGTGCTAATTTTTTCATATTCGATAACCTCTCTGCTTGTTTTCTTCCTGTCCTTGTGGTACGATCAAGCCGAAGCGGTGACAGGTAATTCCTGCTCTGGTTCGAGTTCAGTTGGCTCTGGTTCTATTTGGTAGGTAGGCTCCAGAGCCTTCTTTTTTTGCTTGTTTCTCCATTTCTGTGTACTGGCAGTAGCTTTCTTTCTGTTTTCCAGAATCTTTTCATACTCCTTCATAGCCTTCGGATCACCAGCCTGTGCAGCCTTTTCAATCTCTTTTGCTTTTTTCTGCTGTTTCTGATAACTCCGTTTTCGGCTTGCCCGGTCTCTTTCCCGTCTTGCCCTCTCCTTATCCAGAATTGCTTCATACTGCCTGATTGCTTCTTCATCGCCACCTTCCGCAGCTGCTTTGATTCTGGCACGTTCTTCTTTACGCTTCTGTGAACACTTCCTAGCAGCTATCCTCTGTCTTTCTCTTTTGGCTTCTGCTTTACGCTGTTCTTCTTCCTGTCGGGCTTTTCTTTCCGCCTTCAGTTCTTCTTCCGAAAAAGGAACTGCAAACTGTCCGATAAAATTGAAGTAAATATCTATCCGCTGTGTCCGATCAAGACCTTTTCCTACCGCTTCATGAACCATAATTTTATCCACAAACTCATTTAGCATTCTTGGGGTAATTTCCTCAAAGTCCTGATATTTCTTTACAAGCCGGACAAACCGATCTCCACCATCTTCCGATTTTTGATTCTGACCGAGTTCTTGTTCCAGTTCTGCCACCTTTGCTTCCAGTTCCTGTTGTTCATCGTCATATTCTTTCATCATGCGATTAAAATGCCTGTCCGGGATTTTCCCCAGTACATTTCCTTCATACAGGTTCTTTATCAAAGTATCTAACTCCTGAATCCTGTTCTTAGCTGATTTGACCTCTTTTTGTGATTCTTGCAGGAACTTTTCACTGTAAGTTTCTTTCAGCTGTCCCACCTGTTCCAGAAATTCTTTTTGATTCGTCAGAACAAATCTGGCAACTCTGCGGATAGAATCATCAACAAGCTGATCCAGTGCCGATGACGTAATAAAATGGAATGTACACTCTTTATATTTGTTTCCATATGCCGAGCATGAAAAACTACTGTCTGAATCATAGCGTTTCCCATCTTTTCTCTTTTGTGCTTCTGGGCTTCTGTAAGACATTCTGCTGCCACAGTCTGCACAATAGACAAGCCCTGATAACCTGTGTTTGTACGTGCCATTTGCCACACGCTTTGTCACTCTTTTTCTAAACTTTTGTGCCTGATTCCAAGTATCTTCATCAATAATCGCTTCATGTGTATTTTCAAAGATAATCAATTCCTCTGGTCTGGCTTTTCTTCGTTTCTTTGTTTTGAAGTTATCACAGATTGTTTTTCCAAGAATCGTATGCCCCATATATTCCCGCTTATCAAGAATCCCGCTGACTGCGGTAGCATTCCAGATATAAGGATCATGGTAACTGTGATTCCTACTCACTTCGCCTTCCTCATGCCGTTCCAGATATGCCGAAGGAATTAAGATATGCTCTTTTGTGAGAATATCTGCTACCTGTGCCGGACCATTTCCTTCGATTGCAAGCTGATATATTTTTCTTACAACTTTTGCTGCTTCTTCATCGACCAGCAAATGGTTTTTATCTTCTGGATCATGCTTATACCCATAAGGAATTGCACCACTGCATCTCTTGCCAGATTTCATTCTGGATTGAAAAATAGCTTTGATTTTCTTGCTTGTGTCCTTTGCATACCATTCATTCATGATATTCAGAAATGGTGTAAAATCATTATCCGTTGGTGTTGCACTGTCAATACTGTTGTTGATTGCAATGAAACGGACATCTTTCTCTGGAAACAGTATTTCTGTATAATATCCGACTTTCAGATAATTTCTTCCCAGTCGGCTCATATCCTTTACACAAATGGTATCAATCAGTCCTGCTTCCACATCAGCAATCATTTTCTGAAATCCAGGACGGTTAAAGGTAACTCCGCTGAATCCATCATCTGTATAGTGCCGGATATTCGTCAGTCCCTTTGCCTGTGCATATTCTTCCAGATAATTCTTCTGATTCGTGATACTGTTTGATTCCCCTTGCAGTTCATCGTCCTTTGACAATCTCTCATAGAGAGCTGTTAGCTTGTTATTTCGCTGTGCCACGCTTTCCACCTCCTTCCTGCGAAAATGTCTGCAAATACAGACAAATAAGCGTTTCTTCGCAACTTCTGTTTATGAAGCAACGTTTGTTTCTCTGTACTTTATATATTAAACCCTTTGGATCAGTAATCACATAAGAGCTGTGCATCTGCATAATGTTAGGCTTTACAAAAAATCTGGTTTTTCCAGAACCGGAACCGCCAATTACCAGAATGTTTTTATTCCTGGCGTATTTCGGATTCTTTGGTCTGCTTGACATAGTAAGACTCTCTGTTTCTGTGAGAATAATATTATTTTCAAATTCAGGATCAGCATATGGTCGTATATCTTTTTCTGTTCCCCATCTGGCAGAACCATACTCCACACCCAGCCGATATTTCCTGGCATTTTTCGTGCGGTAAATAATAATAAGCTTTACAGCCACGCCGCCTGCGATTCCACACAACAAATCTATATGATTCAAACTTGGCCAGAGATTCTGAAACGCCAGTTCAAAATAAGTAATGGTATTCATAAATTTATCCCAGGAAGTTGCTCCGGTGTTTACCCGATACAGCCAGGCAATCTTATTGAAAAAATAAGCAAACATCAGATAGGGGAAATTAGCTAAAAACAGCTTTTTCTGATCTGCCCTCTTCAATTCACTTGCCTTGTCCGTAATCAGATTTTTCACATCCGCAAGCATTTTTCTTGGGATACTCTCTGAAGAAAAAACAGCTTTTCCAGATATTTTTCTCTTTTTCGGAGAGCCTCTGATATGCTGAACTTTTCCTCTTTTCTTCTTATGTTGCTGTTTTTTCTCCGTCATAAACTCTGCCCTCTGTCTTTCTGCTGTTCTCTTGCTCGTTCTCTGTTCTTTCCTTTAGACACAGCATCCTTAAAGTGCATGAGTTTTTTCATAAGAGATGGCTTATCCTTTTTATTCATCTGTACACCCAAATATTTCTTAAATGCCAGATTCATCATTTCTGTATCCTGCCCTTTAAAGAACACATAGTAAGTCGGTGGCTTGGTCGAACTGTCTTTTTTCAAGGCAAAATCTAAGCGATATTTCTTCGCCACACGTTCAAAAGACTTGATATTTCCATCTGTGATCTCAATATTAGATAAACCAGAACCCTGGCTTTTCAATTCTTTGTATGACTGTTTTCCAACCTTATAAGGATTCTTTCCCTTTTGCTTCTGTCCTGACAGATACTTCCGCAGCATATTTTTTAACACGTCGGCAGTCACTCTTGCAGTTTTAACCGACAATGCGATTGTTTTCTGTGTAACTTCTTCCTGCAATTTGCACGCCTCCTTTCGATTCTGATCAGCAAATTATGGTGGAACTAACAGATGGGGCAGGTATATTTTCACTGGACGTTAACTCCTTTCCACTTCCCGACAAATTGTCGAGAAGTCATTTACAAAAAAATCGGCATATCCTGTAAAACACTAGAATTTGCCGATTTTAATAATTATTTTATTCAATTTTCAACCGTTATTGCATACTCTTTTGATAATAAATTGGGAACTATATTTCGTTCACTAAAATTATAAACTTTCTTTATTGCCTCAAGTTGTTCATCAATTGTCGTAGGCATATCAGACAACATACTGGATGTTTTTCCCATAAGTCTCTTTAATTTTTCTAATATGTCCTTTTCTACTTTTGGTGATATAAAATAGTCTTCACAATAAGAAAACAAAATATAATTAATTATTGCCAATTCTTCCTCTGTATTCTTACATCTTTGTAATTGTTTGAAAAACTTACTATATCGTCTATTATATTTGTCAACAAACAACATAATAATACTATTTTTTTCAAGCGGGAAAATGCAAAGCGAGATATTCCTTATGACATATTTAGGATCTTTATTATAGATATTATTTATAATATTTCCTTCCAAATCTGCAATCATTGCAATAAAGCCCTGGAAAGCAACAGGAACACGATACTCTAATTTTTTATAAAAGCCAATATAATATTCTCCTGTAAAAGGTTTTAATGCACATTTTTTTGCATGTCTAAAAGAATCTTCGTACTCTTTTAGGTCTAAATCACTGATATTTTGTTTTTGAAAAACATAGTCTGTACTTGCCCCCATTCTTTCATACATTAGATCATACAATTCTTTCTCCATTAATCGTTTGCTTATGAATTTTAAATTGTTTTTCATATCAACTTGGGCAAGCATTTTTATTGTAGGCATATCCTCATAATTCAAAGGTTCTTCATAATCTTGGAATATTTTTCCATCACATTCTCTACAAATTAAATGAAAAGTCCCCGCTTCATTGACACCCTTATCAGCTTTTAATATCGGTAAATCTATTATAGTATTAGCATAATATACCTTTCCTTTATCTGCTATATTTTTCAAACAAAATGCAGGAACAGTATGAGAATTACAAAATCCATCACATGGTTTTCCACAATAATAACACGTTTTTTTCTTTGCTTGGTTTCTGCTGTCTTTTAATATTTTTTTTACTTTTTTTTGAGTTTCTATAATCTCTTCTTTTCTATCAATTTGAGGAAATTCAGTTAAATCAAAATGTGTAAATAAATTTTCCATAAATGCTCTCCTCAATCACAAATCATTTTCCTCTGTCCAAATTGTATCTTTAATTTGTTTGATTAGTTCACAAACATCACCATAAAATTCTCTTACATTTTCGATATTATATTTTTTCCCTGAATCATGTGATAATTCATTCGCGGTATTAACAAGGCTTTGCGGTATATTGATATTAGGAATATCTTTTATCTTTTTTCTTAATTCTCCAAGGTCTATATGTCCATACTTTTGTTCTATATTCATTTCTATTCCTCTAATAACACAGAAATGTTTCAACGTATATTCCAAAATATTTCTTATAGTATTTCCTTTTGAAAATATTTCATCTCTATCCTCAATATCTTCCTTTAATGCTACACCAACCCTTTTCAGTCTTTTATCAATTTCTTTCAATGTGTATGTCAATAAAATTTGTTTGGATTCAAATGTACCTTTTATGCCTTCTTTAGGTTGAATAAGACACACATAGTATGGTAAATTATTCGCTATACACTCTACTTTGATTAAATTTTCTTTATCACCTTCCCAAAATACATAACGTGCATATAATTCCTCTGTACAATTATCAACGCATATAATTTCATTTTTACCAATTACCTTTGATTGCATTTCTTTTTCACTTGTCATATTTGCTTGCATAAGAACATATAAATGGTTCTTTCTTTTCACAAAGCGAAGCTTATTTATGTCTAATGCAATATATTCGTATGTACAATAACCACTCATTTGCCATATAAGCATTTCAAATTCATCTATTTCATGACGCAGTCTTTTTTCCCTAAAGGAATTATTATCTAACCAAAACAATTTAAAAATTCCTGTTGTTTCATCATATTCCACCTTTTTCACTTCATCAAAATTTATATGTGAATAGTGATCCAATACTATCCAATGTTTACTTTTAACAATTATATCATTCAATATATTATAAATTGTCAACGGATCACTTACTTCTTCCGGACATTCATATTTTTCCCAAATGTCCAAAAATAATTTCTCGCTCATTTCATACTCATACATATAACTGACTCAACTTTCTAAATATTATTTTTAATAATACCATAGTTCAGAAATTTTGTCCGCGAATCAGCATAGTAAATTTTTATTCTTTGTTATTTTATTATATATATCGTACTGAACTGCACGTATAACTTTTCTTCTTCCCAATCCATCTGATCCATCAATAAGCATTGGAATAATACATCTACGTCCTGCAACCTATAAATCCTGTTGCACGTTTCTGACAAACCTTTCAATTCCGGGACCTCTTGCATTGCGTTTCGCCTGTGCATAAGGCATTGCAGATATAATGCTTCCAGATGTTTCTGGCTGAAAATAAGTACTGTCGTATCCTGTTCATTGACTGTACATTTACGTTTTTCTAACTCTTCCTGGGAAATATCCAGAAAACACCGGATATTTTCGACATATACATCACCATCAAATGTTGGATGCTTTTTCTTAATCCATTGTTTCGCCGCTACCTCCATATTCTTTCTGTCACGGTCAGATCTGGCACTACGGAAATTCAGCCTTTTGCCCATTTCTGCATAGATATTACTTTTCACCTGCCGATCTGCCAAAACTGCGTATTCTTCATTGCGAAAAAAATAATCTAAAAGTTGGTTCATCTTAGCCTGACTATCTACCAAATGATAACATTCCTCGGAAAACCCCAAACCCGCAAATGCAACTGACGCACTTCCTTTTTTGATTTCTTTTTCAATTACTCTTAAAATGTCTCTCTGTGATTCCATTTCTCGCTTTCCTCTCTCTTTTTCATTTTTCTGATTCTTTTCACAAATCATCAATAAGTTTTCATCTGCTCTTTTCGCTGTCAGTGTTAATGAATAACAAACAAAAACCAGAAACAATGATACCAATGCACTTCCCACACCAATCATAAAAACTTTTCCCCCTCCAATACATGAAGCAATCCGTCCCACTTAAAAAACGGACTGATTTTTTTCAACATAGCAATCAAGTCCGCTTCATTTTCTATTTCGATGTCCAGAAATTCTATTACACTGATTTCAAGTCCATCCGCAATTTTCTTTAATTGTTCTACTTTCGGATTTCGTATGCCCATTTCATACTTCCGAATTGTATTCACATTAATTCCTGTTCGCTCTGCAAGCAGCTCCTGCGATAGCTCTCTCTGTTTCCGAAAATAACGAATCTTTTCATTTATCTCCATATCTTTCATCTGCTGAACTTCTCGACAATTTGTCGGGAAGTTGTTCCCTTTCCCAGTTTTCTTTTCCTTCATATCCATACATAGATATTTCCTCATCCAACAGCCTTGCAACCATAAAGCAACAAGACAGCAAAAACAAAAGCACTATTCCTGCCATAATAATAATTATCAAATCAATCACATCTCATTCTCCTATGTAAGCGGTACAGAAAAAGCAGCCTTGACAGACTGCTTTTTCAATCACCATATTCTATTTTTGTTCTCATGTAAAAAGGCTTCCGAAATTGTGCGAATCCCAAACGCTAATCCATCTATGTAAGCGTCTCTCTGTTCTGTTTGTTTAAGATTTAAAGTATATTCCTTGTAATCCTCAAACATTGCCTGCAGATCCGGACTCATTAGACTTATCATTTCCTTTTCTAATGTTTCACACAGTTCCTTTGTCTCTTCATAACTTTTACTTTGTGTTTCACATTGATTCATTGGATAAATGCTATAATACAATTTTTCCAGTTGCTTTTCGCTCATTTTTGATCACCATTTCTTTCAGTCTTTTTATGATCCATATAATTCCAGAAATGCCGTTTTTTAGCAAAACGCCTGCTACAGCTAATAATCTCCAGGCAAGAACCCCTATTCCAATCAAACTTCCTACCATCAGTTTAAGTACCACCAAACCAAGCATTTCCCCTGTCCCCACATTTCTTGGAACGACCAACAAAAACATTTTCTGGATTCCGAAAGGTATTCCCACAAAAAGCAATAATTTTCTCCAGTCTAATATTTCACCATTCATGCACATAGGGTGAACAATTAAGCAGATAATCATAGCTATTGCACCAGGAATTATCAATTTTGTTATAATTTCTTTTCCTCTCATATGCCACCTCCGTACATATCATGATTTACTTTTGCCTGGTAATAATTGCCTATTGTCGTTATTGAATTCATAAGACAGGTAAGCAAGTACGCTTTTATGTTCTTTACTTCCCTGGTATTCTCATGCAGACAGTCAAGTACATACTCTATGTGGCTTTCTTCCAGCAATAATAATCTGCTTTTTACGAACTGATATGGGTATTTCACTCCACTGATCGTAATATTCTCCCGTTCTATGCTGATTGTTTCCACAATTAGTGCCACAATTTCATCCAACTGTTGCTGTTCCCCTAGTCTGCATCGTTGTACAAGACAGTCATATTCAATATTTCTTTTTACAAGTGCAGTATTCATCTGGAATAACTCCATCTCTTCCATCAAATCCATTTTCTGTAGTTCTGAAGAATCTGAAAGATTGATAAGATCAGTATTATTCCTGTCCGTATTACTAATATCAGTATAATTATATTTAGTATTAATTGGGTCGATTTTTCCGACCTCTGTAGTTCTGATTTTTCGACCACGATAAGTCGTATTTTCCGACCTCTTGAAGTCGGTTTTTCCGACCCCTTGAAGTCGATTTTTCCGACCACGATAAGTCGATTTTTCCGACTCCGATAAGTCGACTTCTTCGACCTCTCGATTTTGTTGAATACTCTCTTCGGATTCATCATTGTTTTTAACATCTTTTGATGTCCTTAAAATAAAGTTCTTTACATAAATAATATCCGATTTACCAAATCCTTGTTTGACTCTTTCAATTAATCCGATTCCCTTTTTGGTATCCAGTTCTGCAAGCGTTTTCATTGCTTTATCTCTTCCACAATTCATATACTGAATAACCTGTTCAACAGTAAAAATAATATAAACCTTACCCTCTTCATCAAACCACTGATGTCTGATAGATAAAGCCATTCTGTCCAGCATCAGCCCATAAAGAACCTTTGCATCGCTGGACAGATTACGGAAATATTCATCTGTGAATAATACTTTGGGAATACGGTAAAAAGCAAACTGTTCCGATTCATAATCGTGAAAATAACCAAACTCTATTTTTGTGCTTTCGGATTTTGCCATTTTGCTTTCCCTCCTTCCCTCGTTATTGGCTTTTCTTCCAGTTATCAAGCAGTTCATAGATAACCTGTTCAATCTGTTCTCTGTTATATTCCTTTGGGAAATACTTTCGTATTTTCTTTTCAGTTAAAGTAACTTTTCCTGTCTCTGTTTTCTTTTCATTCAGAATAAGCTGTACCGCTAATTCTGTCAGTTTACCTTCACCGCTGTATTGCTTCAGTTTTGTTGCCATTGAACCTGTAACAGAGCTTGCTCCAGACACTATGCAGTCTTTCACCCAAATCTGCTCCGTTTCTGATAAATAGGTTAATGAAACACCTACTGTAAAATTAATCTTTCCTTCATCCAACAATTTCAGCAATTCCGGAATAAGACAGGTCAAGCGTATGTAACGCTGAACGGTTCTTCCACTGTCACCTGCAGCCTGTCCAACCAGATCTGCACTGTCAACAGAAACTGCGTTTTCGTCTTTTATGCCTTGATGTTTTACTGCATCCATCTTCATCTTATAAGCATATGCCTTTTCGCTTGGAAGCAAATTTTCTCTCTGTATATTAGAATCCACCATAACGATTACGGCTTCATCATCGGTATAGTTCCGTATGAGTACTGGCATTTTTCTTTTTCCAGCCAGTTCGCAACCACGTTTTCTCCTGTGACCAGCAATCAGTTCATATCCTCCCTCTGCGCGAGGACGTACCAATGCAGGATTTAAGATGCCATAATTCTTGATACTTTCTACTGTTTCAGCCATTTTTTCATCATCATTTACATGAAATGGATGATTTCTAAAAGGATGTAACTCATTTAATGGCACTTCAACAATCTGATTAAGAGTATTCTGTTCGGCTTCATTGATTCCAAGCAATTCATCATAAGAAGTAAGCTGAATTTCTTTCTTAGGTTTACGCATGATTCAGCACCTCCTGGACAAGTGCCTGATAACTGTACGCACCTTTTCCTTTTGCATAATAAGAAAAAATACTGACACCTTCTGATGCAGTTTCGGCAAGAGCCTCTGTTCTTGGAATCGTCTGATCAAAAATTCTAATCTCTGCTCCATAAGCATCTCGTACTGCCTGCTTATTTCTCTTTGAATTATTATAATGACTGCTATCCATTGTAAACAGAATCCCTTCAATCTGTAAATCAGGATTAAATCTCTGATGAATGCCTTTCACAACTTTCAGTAATTCCATGAGGCCATCTGCCGCATAATATTGAGGCTGCACCGGAATCAAAACGCTATCAGCTGCACTTAACGCATTAATTGTCATCATTCCCAATGAGGGCATACAATCAATCAGGATATAGTCATAATCATTTTCCAAAAGTTCCAAATATTCCTTTAAAACTTTTTCTCTGTCCTCTACCGTGAATAATGACATGTCCATTCCCGAAAGAAGTTTATTAGATGGAATTACATCTATTCCTTCCTCATGATGTAAAATTGCTTCCCTGGGATCAAATTCTAATCCCATAATGATATTTTCCATCATTGTTTTCAATGTTACCCTTAAGTTCTTTGGAAAACCAAGTCCCATTGTCAAATGTCCCTGTGGATCAGCATCTATCAGCATTACACGTTTTCCAACCTTAGACAGTCCTACTCCAAGATTAATAGTGGTTGTAGTCTTTGCTACTCCACCTTTTTGATTTGCGATTGCGATTATTTTGCACATGATATAATTCTCCTGTTTTTCTACTATTTTTTATTTACATTACTTTTTTCAATTTCAGCATAAGCTCTATAATATTTGCTCGTCCCTTTATTGGAATAAAGTTCCGATAATTCCATAACTTCAATTTTAGGATGACGCTGCAGGATTTTCTGAAACCATGCAATATCATTTTTTGTTCCCATCAGTCTCACTTTCAGCATTAATCTATTCCTCCAAGCATGGCATGTAACTTTTGATTGTACACTACATATTCCGGATAACGGATCTGTACTGCCTGCCAAAAATATGGTGCATATGCACAGCAGAAGATATCCTCTACTGTATACTGTCTGCACTCGTTTACCTGTTCCTCTGCATCTTCATAATCCCAAACGCTTGGCGTGCTGTTACAGTACAGATTAAATGCCATCCTCACTACTTTTAAGCTACCGCTTGTCTGCCATCCTTCATGTAAACATTTCGTTTTAACAGACCCCGTTTTAAAATTATAAATTCTGTCAGCATTTTTTCTGGTATCTCCATTAATACCCAGACAATAACACAATGCCTTATGGTACACATCCTGATACCGTACTTCTTGTAATTTTTCATAGTAGAATTTTTCATGTGCATCACTGATAAAAATAATGTTTTCTGCTCCTAACGCTGTACTTTTCATTTTGAACCTCCTTGAAATAAAAAAGGACCTTACCAATTGTTCTACCAATTAATAAGGTCATACTATATGTTACTTTTCTAAATTCGTGCTAGGGATTCCTCTCTTTAGTAAAAACTTAGTAAAACATCCCTACTGGTTCAAAAATATACTGTAAAATCAAGGTTTTTCAGAATTTTGCTAAGGTAGTGCCGTGGCAAATAAATAATACTTTAATCATCTTTTTATATCTCCATTTAAGTCTTGTATTTCTTCTCAAACGCTTGATATTTCAGGGTTTTCCGACTTTTGAGTTTTCCTTTCTTTTCAAGGTATCTTCTCAAATCTTCTCGTATTTTCTTGTGTTTTTCCCTGCAATCTTGGTAAATCCGTTGGTAAAGCAAGCGTCCTTACCAACGGGCTTTTTTAACTATTCGCTATCCGATATACTTCTTCCTTTGCATCATCAAAATTCACATGGGTGTAAGTGTTCAAGGTTACACTGATGTCTGCGTGACCCATGATATACTGCAAGGTTTTCGGATTCATCCCGGATTTTGCCATATTAGAACAAAAGGTGTGCCTGCATACATGAGGGGTAACTTTCGGCATTTGGATACGGTAAATCCTGTTGTATTTCTGAATGATATGCTCCATGTACTTCTCCCAGTGAAGGGCAACCATCGGCATATCGTTTTTATCCAAAAATAAAAATCCAGCGTATCCTTCCACCATCGGTTCAACTTTTGGTGTCTTTCGGTTGGCAATAATTCTGCGAAAACACGCTGCGACAGCTTCCGTCATCGGCACATAGCGAATACCTTTGTCAGTTTTTGGTTCTTCAATTACATACTGCATCTGTGCAGTACGCTGTAACTGATGGTCTACCTTAATACGCATTTCTCCAAACTCAATCTCCGAAATCGTCAGCCCACAGAACTCTGAAATACGAAGCCCTGTGTGAAAAAGAATATAGATTGCATCATAGTATCTGCTGAAATGCTTATCCTCCTGAATAAACTTCAGCAAATCTCTCTGCTGCTTTCGGGTAATCGCTTCTCTGGTAACAGAATCATTAACAATGACGGATGCCAGCTCAAATTCAAATGGATTTTTGCGAAGCAGGTCATCATCTACTGCCATCTGAAATGCTGGTCTGAGAACTCCCCGGATCGAATGAATGGAACTGTATCCTCGTCCATCAATTTGTTGGAGCTTAATCAACCATGCCTTTGCGTCTGACAAACGCACCTTATCAATTCGTAGATTCCCAAAACTCTCTTTTTTCAGCATATTGATGACCGTTTTATATCCGGCAACCGTATTGTGACGAACTCCTGTTTTCAATGAAACATACTTTTCTACCAGTTCCAAAACAGTATAGTTGCCACCGTTGGTTACGATACGGTCAAACAAATCCGCTTCAATCTGTTTTTCTTTCTCACGCAGGGAAGGCTCCCGCTTCTTCCCTTTTGGCATTGGGTCATTCTTGTCCAAACGCCAACTGTATACATTTTTCTCTTTTCCGTCCTCATCAATATAGCGGAACCGATACCTCCCATCTTTACGCTGGTACTCGCCCTCTCGCAAAATCCGATTACGGTTATCTCGTCTTTTCTCACTCATCGTGAACTCTCCTTTCAAAAAAGAGAGCCAGACTTGCGCTCTTATCATAGCACAAATCCAGCTCTCCGCATAGTTATATCATGTGAAATCGGTAAATCTGTCAGCTCTGTTTACACAGCAGTAGCCTGATCCAGATACCTCTCAAATTTCTCACGCTTAATGAGGGCACGATTGCCGTTCATCACATAAAAATCCTCATTGGGATGTGTGTCAATAAGCGTTCTCAATTTTCCTTCGCCGATATGATAATATCTGGCTGCTTCCTCAATGGTAAGCGTATATCTACGCCACACCGGAATATCCGAGTAATTTTTTCCTTCAATATTCATCTTATTATTCGCCATAGGCAGTTATCCTCCATGCATGAAAATAGCCAGACAGAGGGTGTCGGCAACGAAGTCCGGCAACGGGCTTCAAAAGACCTTGCAAACAATCTCAATCTGGCGATGGTTACTATTTATACTTTTCTTTTATTTTTCTGTTGTTTTGGTTGTTATAAAGGAGAAAAGCCCAGAAATAAGGGATTTTCCCCGGCAACCGGCTCGGCAACGGGATAGCAACAGGGGGTGCAACGGGCTGTCCTTTTCAGAATGGAAGCTCCATCTGTTCTGTGACCTCCACAAAACCGTCCATCGTTTTTTCAGACGGGTTGCATAAGTCCGTTGCCGGGTTTTCACGCTCCCAGCCCTTTTGTCTGCCATATTCTGAAAACATTCTTGGGTTCGGGAAGTACCGCCAGCCGGAAATGCACTGGTTCATAATCTCGTTGATTTCCCGGATTTCCCATTGCTTCGGCTCGTCAAAGGCATGGTTTAAGGCTTCCTTGTAGAGCTGCTTGGAACAGACCATGCTCCCGGTGTACTTATCAAGATACGCCTGTATCATTCCGGCTTTGGTGTCCTCCGGCATAAAATCCCGCTGGTGTTCTTTGAGATACCGCTGCATGGCGGGGCTGAAAGCCAGCTTGAACCTGCCGCTTCGGTAAATCTCCATCGCTTCTGCCCACATCTGCTCGATATAGGCTCTGGAAGCAGCTTCGTCCTCCAAAATGTGAACCTCGGCTTGCTCCGGGTACACCATGACCGGGATAAAGCGGCGGTTGCCGGAACGGTCAAGGGGCAGGAAGTCAAGGGCATTGGAAGTGCCGCCAAACACGCACTGACGGGGGCGGTCTGCCGGGTGGGTTTCATAAGGTATCTTGTAAACCTCTTTCTGCCGGCTTAAAAACGACTTGATTTCCTCAATGCTCTTGGCGTTGGCGGTTGCCATCATTTCCGACATTTCGATAATCCAGTGACCTTGCAGCTTGCGGTACACATTGTCATCGTCCAGCTTCCGCAAATCATCGGAGAACCACTCGTCCCGGACTGCCAGCAGACGGAAGAAGGTGGACTTGCCAGCCCCCTGACCGCCGACCAGACAGAGCATGATTTCAAACTTGCACCCCGGCTGAAAGGCTCGTGAGATTGCACCCAGCAGGAACAGCTTCAACGCTTCATAGGTGTAATCGTCTGCGTCAGCCCCCAGAAAGTGCCGCAGACAGAAACGGATTCGTTCTGTCCCGTCCCACACAAGGGCACTTAGGTAGTCCCGGATGGGATGGTACTTGTATTCGCCACAATCCCGATGGCGTTATCAATCTTTTTCTCATTGGTAAGCCCGTAGGTTTCTTCCAGATAGAGAAGCAGATACTTCATGTCCGTATCGTTCAGGACGGTGCTTTCTCTGTGGAAGCCGATGGGCTTTATGATGTCCTTTCGGTCAGTTAGGATGTTGTATGCGATAGCCCCGGAAAGCAGAGGGTCACGCTGGAATACGGTCAGGCAGTTCCGTATGCTCTGACGGACACCGCCTTTCTCGGTAGTTTCCAGCCCCGCCTTGATTTCCTCAATGCTCTGGGGCGGCTGCATGGCGTTCATGGTGTTTTTTAGTTCTTGCTGCGTCTGCGGCTGCAAGCTCTGCCATTCGCTGTTCAAGCTGTATCACATCCTTTCCGTAGTCCGTAATCAAAGCCGCTTTTTCCTCTGTCTCCCCGAACAGCAGCACATCCAGCAGATATTCCACTTGGTCTTGCTTCTGTAAGGCTTCCACAACCCGGGGATGAAAGGCTTCCTCCGGGGAGTGCGGGGCGTAGTCCGTTCTCCATGCCATCAGCAAGTGAAAATAATCGGTAAGAATACGGAAGCAGCGGTTTTTTGCTTCCTGAAACTGTTCCTCCGGGGATTTCTGCCGGGGCTTGGGCTTTTTTGCCTTTCCCGGCGGTTTCCAGTCCTCATAGGAAAGCCCGAAGTCCTGTGCCAGCTGTACGGCGGCTTCTTTCTTTCCCAGCCCATACAGGGCGGCGGCAAAATCAATCACATCCCCATCCGCACCGCAGCCGAAGCAGTGGTAACGCCGATCCAGCTTCATGCTTGGGGTTTTATCGTTATGGAACGGGCAGCAAGCCATCCCGTTCCGACCTACATGGATTCCATAATGCTCCGCAGCCTGTCTTGTTGTGACGGACTGCTTCACAGCTTCAAATACATTCAAATCTATCCCTCCTTGAAAATAAGAAAAGCACCTGACATTCTCTGATTGAAAATGGCAAGTGCCTGTTAAAGTTCCATATCCTGTTGTTTGTGTTTCGTCTGTGCCGGGACAGTTCTTTGTGCTTTTTTCTCGTCAGCCTTATCCTGCAAGACTTCTTTGATAGGCTGTTTCTTGGGCGGCTCTTTGCTTTCTTCTGTGCCGGGGGTGGCTTTCCGTACCCAGTAGCGAATGTCCCGCAGCTTCTTCAAATCCTCCTGTACCTCGGTCAGCGGTGTTTTCAGGGCTGCAATTTCTTCCAGAAGCGTTTCCTGCTCCTCTTGCAGCTCCTTTTGGGTACTGTCCTTATCGTCCGGGTGCTTGGCAAGGTAGGCGGCGGCTTTCGCATACCGGGCAACCTCCGGGTGTTCCTGTTTGAATTTCTCCTTTGTTTTCTTGAAAAATATCTTCTGGTACTTCTCATAGACAGGCTTACATTCCTTGCAGTCTGTCCGGCTGGCAAGAATCCCGTCAATCACTTTGCTGCGGGCTTCCTTTGGCTTCATCTGATTGCGGTAATCTGCGGCTGATTTCCCGGAAGATTCCAGAAACGCTTCTAAGTCCTCCACAGTGGAAAGCCCCTTTTGCCGGAGATAGGACAAGGCTTCGCTGACTGCCTTTAAGTCCTGTGAAGTCCCCCGGTTCTGTCCAGCCCTCGTCCAGTCCTTCCGTTCTTCCTTTCGTATCTCCATGTACTTCATCAGCAGATTGGGAAGAAGTGTCGCTTCCTCCGCCGCTTTTTGTGCAAGCAGCTCTTTCCGTTTTTCTCCCAGCTCGGTAATCCAGCCTTTGAGGTTTTGGATAAGCTGCCGGATGGACTTCATCAGACTGTTGGCGGCTCTGATTTCCCGGTTCAGGTTTCCGATATTCGTCTGGATACCACGCTTTTCCATCTGCCGGACAGCAGCCCCCTCATGGACAGTGGGGACAATATCAAGCCCCTGTCTGGCATAGGAACGCAAGTCCACACGCTCCGGACGGTCATTGGCTTCCAGATAGCGGTTCTGGATGACCTCCCATTCATGCCGCCAGATTTCACAATACTTCTGGTCATTCCAGTCAACCGTATCCTCCTTGTGGCTTTTCCACCTGCCGGATGGCAGCTTTATCCGTTCCCCATTCTCGTCAAGGTCATAAACCTTGCGGCTCTTGGGAAGCCATTTCCCATGCTCGTCTATTGCCCTCATAGTGAGCATGACATGGGCGTGGGGATTGTGTCCCGGAGGATAGGGGTCGTGGATGGCAAAGTCAACAATCATGCCTTTGGAAACAAACTGCTGCTCACAAAACTCCCGGACAAGGACAGCGTACTGGTCGGGCGGTATCTCTCTGGGGATGGTAAGCACCCACCGCCTTGCAAGCTGGGAGTTCCATTGTTTTTCCACCGCTTCGGCGGCGTTCCATAAAGTATTGCGGTCTGCATACTCCGGCGGGGCATTTGCCGGGAGCAGGATTTCATTGTGGACGATACCACGCTTTTCCGGGTAGTGCTTCACTTGCTGGTCATATTCACAGAACAGCTTTTCGCCGCTCTGGTAGGCAGCGGCGGCAACCGCAGACTGTCGCTGGCTGCGCTGAACAATCGAGATTTCGTTGTGCGGACAGGGCATTTCGTGTCACTCCTTTCTGTGATTGGCGGATGGGGTGGCGTTTTACCACCTCATTTTGGGCAGAAAAAAAGCAGGAGACCTTTTTCAGATTTCCTGCTCGGTGTGCCGCTATGTGGGCGGCGGGTATTTAATTGTAAAAGTTCGGGGCAAGTTGACCCGATGTGAAGCTGACAAACTGGAATTGAGATTTCATATATTCCAAGGGATTTAATAACTGTTATATTTTATTATCAAATATCTCTCAATCCCTTGAAAACACAAAGTTTATCGCAGGTGAGCTTTCCCTTATTGTTTCCCTTGCGTTATATCGTCCCACCAGTGTTTACGAACTCTGATAAGGGCAAAAACAAGGGCAAGAAAATTATATAAAACAGTATAACACAAAATAAAAGTGACATTGTGAACTGATTGAAATGCTTCTGATTTTTGCAACAAATGATTGATTTAACGATAAGGAGATTTGATACGATGAGAACAATATTTGCAGAATACAATCCCAAGCGCAACAGTATTGATGTTTACACCTCTGTTGGCTATATGCTCCGCATTGACTGTTGGGAAGCTGAAAAGAACTTAAAAACCACACCAGGATCAGACTGTGCATTAAACGCACTCGCCATTGATGAACCTCTTGAATATGCCAAATTATATCTTGATGGAAATTTGCAGATGTGGGTAGATGCGGAAGACTCATTAGATATTTTTTAATTTTTAAACAAATACAACAGTTTAAATCGCTATTAACCACAATATTTCCGGAAAATTCATCATAGGTTTGTGCAAATGCAAAGAAACGGCGGCTCTGAAAATCAAAGCCGCCGTTTCATAGGCGCGTGAAAATGTGTCTGCTCTGCGACGGCTTTTTTTCTTTTGCCGTCGCGCTGCAGATAACCTATTCGTTCTATTTTGAACTTCTTTTATGCTACCTGATGTCTGCAATAGGAATGAATCGCCAAGAATGTAAACACAAATAATTCAATTCCTGCCGAAATCAAAATAACATGCGGTGTCCAGAAACTCATTCCACCGATATTCAGATAATTGAAATCTGCAAGCTGAGAAAGGAAATTGTTCTGCATACCAATTCCGGCAGATGGAAGTATGGTAGAGAGCCATGTTGCTCCCATCGCTACATAAGCAAAAAGCGGCATGAGAAGAACTACAATAGAGATCAGCAAAACTGTCAATGTGTCTTTACATTTTGCAGACAGGAACAACGTACAGCTAACCGTTGCTAATACAGAAAGTAAGCCCGCTGCTGCGAGAATTATCTGCAACTGCCCCAGATTGATGTTTGGCAGATTAATGATAGAGTATCGCATCTGAAACGATGTTTTTAAGCAATCCGTCCCGAACGCTGCATCTAAAATCAGAATGTGTATCGTGATCCCGACAAGGAAAGTAACAACGAAAAGTGTAAATACCGCCAGAATTTTGGTAATTGCTAATTGTTTATGCCCGTATTTGGTGGTTCGCAGGATGCTGTCACCGCCCGTTTGATATTCTCCGGCGAAAGTAGATGCTGCGATTGCCACACACAAAATAGCAAGGAACAAAATATAAAACTCAATATAATCAAATGCATCTTTTGAAATTCCAGAATGAAGATAAAATGGCGTATCAAGTTCTGAATATTTTTCAAGAGCTTTCTGCTGTGCGGTTTCGTTTTCTCTTTGCTCATTCCGCATGACATCCTGTAAATGTTCTGCGCACTTTTCATAATAGGCTCCGTCAATGTCATTCGGGTCAATATCCATTAAATCAGCACCAATGCCTGTTACTGGATCAGCAAACGCTTCGGACAGACCCATCAGCAAGTGACGGAACGGGACGATTTTTTCAATAAATACAGCCAGAGGAAAGCCCTCTTCCTCGACTGGCCCATATTCTCGAACGCAGCTTTGATAAGTTTCCAAAGCCGATTTGATCCTATCCGGGGTCACTTCACCAGCGGATGTTTTATATAAATCTTGTTTGTACTTGATAGCTGCCAAAGGATTGTATCAAGTGCCGCCCTAAATGTGTGCCGCGATCTCCGGCAGCTTCCCGCGTCCATGCAAACTCAATATCGGCGGTTTCCAGCCCGCAGCCGAAAGAGGACGCAAGCAGCTTCCCGTCTGTCTTTTCGGGATTTAAGATATAGTCTATCGCAGCCTTTAAGGTTGATTTAATAGGGTGCGTCTTTGTAACCGCCATATCTCGTCCACCGCCTTTTTAATGTCCTCTATATCCTGCCTGTAAACCGTCCCCGTCGCATTGGCGCGTTTTGCAATTTGGTTGATGTTCCGGCTCACCGCTTGCAGTTCCCGGATATATGCTTTTGTGTCGCTTCGGTCAACGACAAGAATATACCCGTCTATCGCCATTTTACGGAAGTATGCCCCATACTGCTTTATGGGAAGCTGCTTCATCTTCTCGTCGATCAGCCGCTTTTCTTCTTCCGTAACGTAAAACTTCATCTGTATATTTCTCTTTCGGTTTTCCATTTCCGCACCGCCTTTCGGTATAAGGGTTTGGGATTATCCCAACAAGCATTTTCCGCAAACGGGTACTCGTTTGCTGTGCTTGCTATCTACTCCATACCCCCACCGAAAGGCGGTATTTGTTGCGCGTTCCTTTGATTTTGGACGCAAAAAAAGATTGCAGCCGCCATGCGCTGCAATCTCCCGATTTCTCATATTGTGAGGTTAATCCTCTGCTTTTTCGACTTCCGTTATCTCCCTTGCTGTTGCGGTTACAATCCGTATGCCTTTATCGCTCATACCGTCCAGCAGCGCGTCAAGCTGCCGCCGCCCGGTGGATTTCTCCGCATTGCTGTTCGGGAAGAAAAATTGATCTACCGAAATATGATACCGGGTTACAAGGTCATAGAATACCTGTAAACTCGGCTGTTGTCCCTTGTTCTCGATATTCGCAAGGTAGCGCGGGGAAATATATAACTCGTCGCTTACCTTTTTGCGGCTCTCGCCGTATTCATTTCTCGCGGCTTTTATAGCTGCCCCGAAAGCCTTAAAGTCGTACAATGGTACGGGTCTTTTTGCCATTTTCATTCACCCTGTTACATTTTACAGTTCACCTTTCTTTTTGGATATGTCCACACAATTCATATCATTAGGTTAAATACTTCCTGTTGTGTATTGACAGTAGACTGATTTTCTGATAAAATAAAATTTATGTAAAAGGAGGCGGCGTTTATGTTGCATAGCATGCGTATTAGATAAGCATTGAAAAAAAGGATTTTCCCATTTTCAACATGGGCTTTTTTGTCATGCTTATTTTGCGGATGCTATACAAAAAACTAACGACGTATAGATATAGTATAGACATAGTGCAAGCTATGCCTTAGTTTTGTTGTACTGCTCTGTGCATTATAAATGCAGGTCAATGCTCATGTTGAGGATTGACCTGCATTTTTTTGTGTAAAAAGGACGAGTGAAATATAATGCTTAAAAAATATTGGATAAAATGTCCGATTTGTAACGGAAAGACGAGAGTTCAAGTATTTCATAATACTGTATTAAAAGATTTTCCTCTTTTCTGCCCTAAATGCAAATTGACGCATATCATTGATGTAGAAAAATTAGAGATTGTAATCAAAAATACAGAAAAACAAACTTTTATTATTTAGAAGAAAGGATATAAAAATGAAACGTTTACCTAAATATACGCCTGCGGAAGTACGGAATGATCCATACGGATTTACTTACAAAGAAATGTCGGAAGTTATTGGCGAGAATGAAGCAAAAGCCTTATATGAAGAATTATATAAGCAATTACCACGCAAAAAAAATCTATCAATGTTGGTAAAAAATATTTGCAAAAGCAGTGATACTGAAAAGTATGTTTACGAACTGAAAGACAACAAATACATTGAAACGGTTTTTATCAAGCGGCGAGATGGTGGAACTGTTTGCGTGAGCACACAAGTCGGTTGTCCTGTTGGTTGTATTTTTTGTGAGTCCGGGCGAAATGGCTTTGTTCGTAATCTAACATCGTCAGAAATCGTACAACAGATTATATTGTTGCGTCGAAAAGTAAACCGTATCGTTTTTATGGGTATGGGAGAGCCTTTATTCAATTATGACAACTTGATAAAAGCAATCCATATTCTCCGAGATAGATATGGGCTCAACTTTCCAACCGACGGCATTACCATATCAACAGTTGGTCCGGTCGATCAATTAAAAAAATTGCGCGAGGAACATCTTAAAATTCAGTTGACAATATCTTTACACGCAGCAACACAATCTGCAAGAAATCGTATTATTCCTCACATGCGCATATATGCTATTGAAGATGTTGTTAAGCAAGCCTTATCCTATTCTGAAAGGCATAATCGCAAAATTGTCTTTGCGTATTTGCTTTTACCGGGTATAAATGACCGGCCCTCAGATGTAAGACAACTTGCAAAATGGTTTCGGGGCAAAAAAGTTATGATTAACGTGTTACAATACAACCCAACAAGCAATTCAAGAATTAAAGCACCACAGAAACGGGAAATAGTTGCATTCAAACATCAATTAGAGCAAGCAGGACTTGAAGTTACTATGAGAGTTTCTCATGGCAGAGAGATTAACGCGGCTTGTGGACAGTTAGCTAACACATATAATAAATTCAAAAAAAAATGATTAAAAGTGCCAGACGCATAGACGCAGAGCCGATAACGCATTAGGTCAAAAAACCTATGTGTTATCGGCTTTTTTATTTAATATTGCGCAAAAGCCGCTGTTCCCTATTATAGAATGGATTGCGGGTAGTGTATTAAAGTCGCCCTTTTTTAAGGATACGGCGGTATCGGGGAGGTATCGCCGTGTCCATTTTTATTTACTGTAACCCGCCTAATGCTTTGCGGTCAAAAAAAGCTATGCTCCGCAAGCGGGATATTCCGGCTATGAGTATGAACTGTCAATACATCTAAATACTTCTTACATTTCCTTTGCGCTCGTCCGCGTCTTGCGGACGGGCGCATTTTGCTTTTTTCAACTTTTTTCTGAAAAACGCACTCAAGAGCCATCTCCCGAACGGGTACGGAGCGAAAGGGGCAGAGAGGACAAGCCCTTAACTCCCGTCCTCTACTCCACGCGGGAAGGAGGTGAACTCTATGGAGCTATCTTCTTCCGACAAGGAAAGAATACAACATCAGTACGACGCATTAGCAAAGAAAACTTTGGTTGGCGAAGCGAAAAGCCACCGCCGCACTCTTGCGAAACGCGCAGCACGCGAAGTACCTTTTTCGGATTTGAGCGAAAGCGAACTCGCGCAGCTTTTCACAACGGACGAATACAAAAGCGATTATTTCCGTTTTCAAGTGTCCGGCTTTGATGTACTCGTCAAAAATGAACTGCTTGCCGAAGCCCTTAACGCTTTGCCCGAAAGGAAACGCGACATTATCCTTTTGTCCTACTTCTTGGACATGAGCGACGCGGAAATTGCTGAACTGCTGAATGTTGTACGCACGACGGTTTTCCGGCACAGGAAATCCGCGCTTGCGAAAATCAAACAGTATTTGGAGGGAAAAGCAGATGATGAATACCGTTAGGAAATCTGAAAATCTGTTGCCGTTCCCTGTCATTTCCGCAGCGGCAAACGGCGACACAACCGCCATGTGCGCGATCTTGAAGCATTACGAGGGTTACATAGCGAAACTTTGTACCCGCACGCTGAAAGACGACGCGGGCAATACCTATTCCTATGTGGACGAGGAAATGCGTAACAGGCTGCAAGTGCGCCTTATTACCCGCACCCTTGCTTTTCATGTAGGATAATCTTTTAGCCCATGCGGGGAGCGTGTCCCCTTTCCACGCTTCCCGTTATGGGCTATTTGTCGTTCCGTAACAGCACATCGGAAACGGTGTACTGTTACAGGCCGACAAAGCCTATTGTTCCTTGACAAAGAAAGCGGCCTTTGGTGCGCAGCATAACAGGCAACGGGTACATTCCGTCTGTACCGAGCCGGGCGGCGGGTACGCCATGACCGCTTTTCCCCGTTGGGGAAAAGTCGAGCGAGAACTACCGCGCCGTAAAACAAGTTTAGCAGCTTGTGGGCGACGACATACAAGGCGGCACAATGATACTCCCGCGTTGAACACCCTCAAAGTATTGCGCGGCGCACCCATAAGCATGGGCCGGGGTGAAACTCCCGTGAGGTTGCAGCTAACAACCGCCCGTTTTGCCTTTTGACGAATATAGTTTATCCATACAGGAAAAGGAGGTTTTTCTAATGGATAAAAAACAGACAATTACAACCGAACGCAAAATAGGGAAAATCACCTATCTTGTTCAAGCGTTGCCGAGTGAAAAGGCAACCGATACAATCCATAAAAAGATTGAAAAACTCATTGTAAAGGATTTGCAGAAAAAGCCCGGAAATCCGGGCTTTTTAGCGTCCGAGTAGTGCATTAGGCGGCGGGATATGGTATAATGATAGCAACACATTATACCTGTTTATTCGGCTGTCGGAAAGGAGGACTAATGTTACAGTCGAATAAAATCACCGCCCTTTACTGCCGTTTAAGTCAAGAGGATATGCAGGCCGGAGAAAGCGGAAGCATACAGCACCAAAAAATGATACTTCAACGCTATGCGGACGAACACCATTTTTTGAACACAAAGTTTTTTGTGGACGACGGATTTTCCGGCGTGAGTTTTGAGCGCGAGGGGCTGCAAGCGATGTTGCAGGAAGTGGAAGCCGGACGAGTGGCGACGGTTATTACCAAAGACCTCTCCCGTCTTGGCAGAAACTATCTGAAAACGGGCGAACTCATAGAGATTGTATTTCCCGAAAACGGAGTGCGCTATATCGCGATTAACGACGGAGTTGACACAGCGCGGGAGGATAACGAGTTTACCCCCTTGCGGAACTGGTTTAACGAGTTTTACGCCCGCGATACAAGCAAGAAAATCCGTGCAGTTAAACAGGCACAGGCGCAAAAAGGCGAGCGTGTCAACGGGGAATATCCATACGGCTATATCCCAGACCCGAACAACCGCCACCACCTTATACCCGACCCGGAAACCGCGCCGATTGTCAAACAGGTTTTCGCTATGTTTGTTAGCGGCGTGCGTATGTGCGAAATCCAAAAATGGCTTGCGGAAAACAAAGTCTTGACGATTGGAGCGTTGCGCTATCAGCGCACAGGACAGGCGCGGTATCAGCGGGCAATGATCGCCCCCTATACTTGGCCGGACAAAACGCTCTATGACATATTAGCAAGGCAGGAATATTTAGGGCATACCATAACCGCGAAAACTCACAAGGTATCCTACAAGTCGAAAAAGACCCGGAAGAACGAAGAAGAACAACGCTATTTCTTCCCAAACACCCATGAGCCGCTTGTTGACGAGGAAACCTTTGAACTTGCGCAAAAGCGGATTGCTACCCGCCACCGCCCGACAAAAGCAGCGGAGATTGATATTTTTTCCGGCTTGCTGTTTTGCGCTGGTTGCGGACATAAGATGTATTACCAACAGGGCGTAAATATCGAGCCGCGCAGGTTTTCCTATTCTTGCGGCGCATGGCGCAACAGGGCAAGGACAGGCAGCGAGTGTACCTCTCATTATATCCGCAAAAACGTACTTCTTGATTTAGTGCTGGAAGATATGCGGCGGGTTTTGCAGTATGTTAAGGAACACGAACAGGACTTTATCTGTAAAGCTACCGAGTACGGCGACATGGAAGCGAGAAAGGCATTAGCGCAGCAGCAAAAGGAACTTTCCAAAGCACAGGCGCGTATGACCGAACTTGACACGCTTTTCCGCAAGCTGTACGAGGACAACGCATTAGGCAGACTGACAGATGAACGGTTTGTGTTTCTAACTTCCGGCTACGAGGACGAAAAGAAATCCCTTGCCGCAAGGATAGACGAGTTACAACAGCAGATCGCAACCGTTACCGAGCGAAAAAGGGATATATCAAGGTTTATTCAGATTGTCGGGAAATACAGCGACATACAGGAATTGACCTATGAAAACGTCCATGAGTTTATCGACCGTATTTTGATACATGAATTAGACCGGGAAACCAACACCCGGAAAATCGAAATCCATTACAGCTTTGTCGGACAGGTTGATACCGAGCAGGAGCCGACGCAAGTTGTCAACCATGACCGCCGTAACATGGTAGATGTAAAAAGTATCGCTATCTAACCCCAGCAAATGTCAGCCCCGTTATTTTATCCGTTTCCTCAATTTTAGCCGTTAGCATTATGATTGGATAAGTGTATTTCTTTCGGATAAGCTGGCAAAGTGAAAAGCCGTTCATATCCGGGAGCATAATATCCAGAATGGCAAGATCAATGTCGCCGCTTTCAATACACGACATGGCATCCGTTGCGCAGTAAAATTTATAAACGACGTAATTTTCGTTTTTCAAGTAGACCTCCAACAGATCCGCTATATCTTGCTCGTCATCTATAATCAATATCTTTTCAGACATATTTTCAACTCCTTTGCTCATATTTCCAATTAAGTATAGCAAATACAACATCTAAATTCACAATGGATTGCCTGAGAAATTATTAAGATTTTCCTAACTTTCGAATTTAGGCAACTCAAAATGCTAACGTAATTTACATATCAGTTTTTTATGTGTCATACATATTCTCCAATATACTTCCATATAATGCACAGATTGACTTCACAATTGCATGCCATGAAATATCAGCAGCATAAGAATAATTTTTTTGATATGTTTTCCATAAGGTCTCCATAACCGGACTTGATTCAATTTCATCAAATATTTCTCTTATATCCTCAGCTTCTATCAGGTCTAATGTTCCCCTTTTTTTGGCTGTAGCCACAAGTGCAGTCCATAAAACTTGTTTTTGGAGTTGTTCTCCATACAACTTTTGTAAAATATAAATATCATAAAAATCTCTCATTCGTGTATTTGTAACGTTTCGACTAACAACAGTTTCCAATTTTTCAGCCAATACCGTTTCCAGATTATATGCCCATACCTCAATAGTGCGGTCTTCAAGCATAAGATTAAATTTGTACTTGATTTCTCTTGGTGTAATTACATCCCCTGTAGAAATATCAATCTTTAATGGTGTGATTACACCATCAAATTTCGTTTCCATGCTTACACGAACACCAGGATAATCTGCTTCTTCCATGATTTCCGATATCCGTTTGACCCGAAATGAAACACCATCGTCCAGTGGAATTGATATAATTTGGGATATAATCATTTCTACATCCTCCACACTAACATTAGTGCCTTTTATGGTAGCATCCAGATCCATAGTAGCTCTGGCATCCAGACCAACCATTGCCGCCACAAGCATTCCACCTTTTAATATAAACTGGTTTTTATACTCTGATAAAGAAATTCGTTCTAAAAAACGTTCCATCATATAATTCCGCATCAAAATCTGTGCATCTGCGGATTTTTTCTTTGACATATTACGAATTAAATCCTTTAATTGTCTTGCCGTTGTTATCATCTAAAGTAACACCTCCAAATATGGTCTAAGTATGTTTTCAACATGAAACATAGCTGCGTATTTCATAAGCATCCGTAAGTTTTTATCCTTACGTTTTGCATATTGTTTCAATGCGTCTTGAAAGACCTGCATTTCAACATTTTTTCTGCTACGAAGCAGATCACAAATTGTTCTCTCCATGTCATAAACGGGAACGGAATGTCCGAATGATGTCTGCATAGCTATGATTCCTATTTCATGTAAATCCTTTTTTACTGTGTACACTTGAAAACCGTCTTCCTGCAAACGACTTGGATTATATCCAGTTCCTACTGTTATGGTGTATTTCAAAGGCTCTCTGTCCGTTAAATCATGAAAAAACAATGCAGTTTCATGAGAAAATACAGCTTGACCACAACGTAAATGCAAAAGGTACATTGCATCTGTCCACGTATCCGGCGATACATACACACCATGAGCAGCTTGTTCTAATCCTCGTTCCTTCACATATGCATAAAACACAGACTTACTAATTCCATTATTTAGAACTTGAAATGTCTGAATTGTCCCTCCACATTCACGCAACAACAAATCTAATTTTTCAAACTGAGTCATATACTTTCTCCTTTCGTGCTAATATGATAATATATATTAGCACGAAAGTAAAGACATATAGTACCAATAAAATATCGGTATTTTTGTTTTAATGATATCCCCTTGTTTCTCGCCATCCCTTTACATACCACCTGATTCCAACATATACCAGTTGCACGAATAATAAGAGAAATAGCAGATTGATTGGCAATGTTATCTTTATCCACTTCCCAAAGTAGATAGCTGTTGCCATGCTTATAAGTATTACCATTATGGTAATCATATCCCAACAGCACTTCTTATATAACTCTGCAATCTTTATCTCTATAAATGCTACAAGTATTCCAGCACCCACCAAACATCCACCGCAGATCAGTATTCTTATCAGCCAATATACAATTCCGGCAACGACAGGATTGGATATTCCATTACTAATCTGTGCCATGTTCTTTCCTGTCAGTATAATCCACCCTGCAATGGTCTGTATAAAAGTGGCGATTGTATCAAAGAATACCACGCAATCAGAAATAAATATTTTTGACCGTATCATCTGAAAAAGAGTAGTTGATACGGAATACCATATCAGCAGAAACATCAATGCTTCATACATGGCTGTTTTTGTTTTATATCTGCCTGCCAGTTTTTCTCTCTGCGTATCATACTTTTCCTTGGCTTTCAGATAAGCTGTCAGGTTACAGTTCCCACACTTTTGATAGAGTACTGGCTTTTCAACCGGTATCTCTACTTTTTTCTGATGAGAGAGTGCATAGTCCCGTTCCTGTTCTGCCTGCCTTAGCTTATCTTGACATTCCTCTGTCATGATTTCGGCAGCGTGCGTTTTCTCTTTCTCTCTCTGCAACAATTCTTTTGTTTTCCTCAAGTCGTTCTTTAAGGCTTGAATGTTCCCTGCTCTGTTCTCGCTGTTTAACCTTTCGTTCAAGGTCAGCGATTCGTCGAGCTGCATTTTCAGTTCCCGGATAGTCCTGTCTTTCTGGTCGAGTTCTTCCTGCATCTGCTCTGTCAGCAGAAGCAACTCTTCCAGTTGATCGTCGCTCTTTGAGTTTCTTAATTCGTTCATCAATCGACCTTCCTTTCTCTAATTGCTGTTCAAGTTCAGTAATTCGCTGTTCTGTTTCTGCAATAGCCGGTTCTCGCTGTTTAATTTCTGTGCCAATTCCTGCCATTGCTGATTTTCGTCTGTAAGCTTCTGTATCTGGTCTGTCTTTTCTTCCAGAAGTATCAACAGTTCTTCTGTATCCGGCAAGATTTGAAGCAGTTCTGATAATTCGCTCTCTAATTGCTGCAATCGTTCTTCCTTCTCCTGAAAGCACATCAGCTTCTCGTCCTTTTCCTGTATTTCCTGAAGCATCTCTGCCATGATATTCTGCTGTTCCTCTATCTGTGTAATCATTGCTTCCATCATGGGAATTACTTCTTTGCTTTCTTCTAATGTCATTCAACCACTCCTTCCATATTGACAATGCACCGGATACCTTACCAAAGGTTGTGATTACCTTTTGCAGTAGTGCATTTTGTTTTTTAATCATCTGGTTTTCCTCTACCTTCCATGAACCATTCCATATCTGTCCGGTGAGATATTTTTCCTCAATCTTTCTTGCATCCGCACCCTCATGAATCGTAGGGATTTTTAATTTGCCCTGTCTTTCATAAGAGCGGTGGTCAATCTGATTGTCTATGGATAAATGCCGGTTACACATCCCAGCCCATTCGCTTCGCCATAACTCACAATTCTTTGGATTATTCCAGCCGGTAGCATCGGTCAGAACCCGTTTCCATTGTTTTCGGTTTCTTGCCCCGACTTTCTGTACTCCGTTTTCATCAAGTACCGGAATGCGGATTCCATGCCGGTCAGGATTTTTCTTATCCTGCCACCAGTCCGGGTGGGATTCATCAACCACGATATTTCCGTCAGTATCTCTGACAAAATCCCAGTCCTTGACTTCTTTGCTGCCCCATGAATGATCCAGATTGAATGGTCGCATGGTTACAAGTAAATGCACATGTGGGTTTCCATCGCCCTTATCGTGTATGCTCCAGTCGACACACATTCCCTTATCCACGAAAGTCTTTTGAATATATTCGGTTGTATAATCAATCTGTTCCTGTCTGCTCCATTCTTTCGGCAGGGAAAATTCAAATGAGCGTCCAAGCTGTGCATCTGCATTTTTTTCTATCTTCAATACCTCATTCCATAGACGCTGTTTCTGAAATGTGATTTTAAACTTTTCCAGTGCGGCATCTTTATCATCCGCTCTTTTATAACGGATAGACTGTTGAAACCTTTTTATATTTTCTTCCGGTACATGCAGCCATTCAGGAGGTGCATTTTCGCACATCATCAGACTGGTGTAGACGACTTCCTTTTTGGAAGTATAGTAACTGATTCTGCCTGTTTCCTCATTCTTCATCACATCTCCATTAAGATATGCCGATGCGGATATGACAGATTTTTCTTTACTGCGCCCGACAATCTTTACTGTAAAGTGAAATATCGCCATGATACGATTCCCCCTTTCTGCCGTATCCGGCATTGATTTCCGACAGCATCTTCTTCTGGTTTGGCAGAAGTGAAGCTGTCGGAACGCCCTCTGCGCAAGAGTGCCCCCTGCGGCATGAGCAGGTCTGGCTGAAAGCCCCGCCGACGGAACGAGCCCGGCAAGCGTAAGCGCAGACCGGTTGCCACTTGTGGCAAACTTATAAGGACGACCTCTGGTTGTCCATAAGTGCGCCCTTCATTCAAAGGCAATGAAGGGAATGGAAAAACCACTCCCTCCGCCATTACACTTCCTCCATATCTGTAAGTGGCTCTTTCTGCATCGCCTTTGAGAAAAACTTTCCGTTTGTTTCCTGCCTTTTTAAGAAGCCTATCAACTTTGGTAAATCTTCCTCCTCAATCGGACAGCCAAGAACCGATTCCACTGCGCCACCAATCTGACAGAGCCTGTGGGTTCGTTTTTTACTTTCCTCTGCTTTCTTTCGCTTTTCCAGTTCCTTCCGCTGTGCAATGAGCTTTTTTGTAGCTTCAATGCTTTCCTGTTCCTTTTTCTCTAATGCACGTATTCTTTCTTCATAAGTCTTTGTTGATTTCGCCATATCGTCTTCATCCTTTCTTTTTCCGATAAACAACAGTTTCCGGTTGCATATCAGGAGAAGCACATGGTATAATCCTCTTGCGTGTAGGTATATCATGGCTTCGGTCTGATAGAACCTTTGGCGGTTTCTTAGGAAGCCGCCTTTTTAAGTTGCCACATTTCTTGTGACAGCTTTTACATTTCCTTTATCCCTCAGATCACGCCCCTCGTTGGCTTCCATGAACTTTTCCAGAATGTCAGTTTTAATAAGGACTTTTCTTCCGACCTTTAATACCGGAAGCTTCTTCCATTCAACCAGCTTTCTCAAAGTGTTTCTGCCAATTCCTGTATAGTCGGCTGCTTCCTCGATGGATAATGCAATCTTTCTTTCCGTCATCTTGTCACCTCCTTATAAATTGCATTATGCAATTTTTGTTGTGCTGTTAGTATAGCGGTTTTATATTGTGTTGTCAAGCGTTATGAAATTTTAAAAATAATTATTATATTGCATATTGCAATTATGTGAGGTACATGCTATAATTCATACATACCGAAAAAGGAGGCAATCAGCATGAAAGATAAAGAACTACGCAAGCTGATAGGCAGCAGGGCAAAACAGCGTCGTCTGGAATTAAATCTGACACAGCCTTATGTTGCAGAGAAGATGGGAGTTACAGCTTCCACAATCCTGCGTTATGAGAATGGTTCGATTGACAATACCAAAAAGATGGTGCTGGAAGGTCTTTCGGAAGCACTTCATGTATCTATTGAATGGCTCAGAGGGGAAACCGATGAATACGAAACCGATATTACGGATAAGAAAGAATTACAGATTCGTGATGCAATGGGCGATATTCTCAAACAGTTACCTCTCGACCTTAGTAAAAAGGAAGATGCTTTTTCCAAAGATTTACTGCTGTTGATGTTAAAGCAATATAACCTGTTTCTGGAATCATTCCAGTTTGCCTGCAAGAATTACAAGGGCAACACGAATGAAGCTGATATTGCAAAAGTAATGGGGTTTGAATCGAATGATGAATATAACGAGATTATGTTTCTCCGGGAGATCACCCACACTGTTAATGCCTTTAACGACATGGCAGATATCGTAAGGCTTTATTCCAAGAAACCGGAAATGGCAGAACAAAGGCTTGAAAATCTTTTATCAGAAGTTTTGTATGAGGATTCCGATTCGGTATAGAACGACAACCGGAGTTATGATATACTTACACGCAAGAAGCATTTCATCAGTTCCGATTGTCTGATATCGAAAGGAGACACACGATTATGGCAAAAGGATCTGTAAGAAAAAAAGGAAAGAAATGGTACTACCGCTTCTATGTAGAAGATGCAAGCGGCAATCTGGTTCAGAAAGAATACGCTGGAACAGAAAGTAAAAGTGAAACGGAAAAACTGCTCCGTCAGGCAATGGACGATTACGAAAGCAAGAAATTCATTGCAAAGTCGGAAAATATTACAATTGGAGAATTACTTGATATATGGGCAGAGGAAGAATTAAAGACCGGTACGCTCAGTAATGGGACAGTCCAGAATTACCTCGGTGCCATTACCAACATCAAGAAGCATCCAATTTCAGAGAGAAAGTTGAAAAATGTAACATCTGAGCATTTACAAGCCTTCTTCGATCTGCTTTCCTTTGGTGGCACTTATCCAGATGGTTCAGAAAGAAAAGGTTATAGCAAAGATTACATTCGTTCTTTCTCGGCAGTATTACAGCAGTCATTCCGATTTGCAGTATCACCAAAGCAATATATCACTTTCAATCCGATGCAGTATATTAAGCTGAAATACCAGACGGATGAGGTTGACCTGTTTTCCGATGATGACATGGATGGCGATATACAGCCAATTCCACGAGAGGATTATGAAAGACTGATTGAATTTCTACAGAATTACAATCCACCGGCAATACTTCCAATCCAGATAGCTTATTATGCAGGACTTCGTATCGGTGAAGCCTGTGGTCTGGCATGGCAGGATGTGAATCTTGAAGAACAGTGCCTTACAATCAGACGCAGTATCCGATATGATGGTTCAAGGCACAAGAATATCATCGGACCAACCAAACGAAAAAAGGTAAGGATTGTTGATTTTGGAGATACACTGGCAGAGATTCTTCGCAATGCCCGAAAGGAACAACTTAAAAACCGAATGCAGTACGGAGAACTTTACCATAAAAACTACTACAGAGAAGTAAAAGACAAAAACAGAGTTTACTATGAGTTCTATCATCTGGACGGAACAGAGAATGTTCCAGAAGATTATAAGGAAATATCCTTTGTCTGCTTAAGACCGGATGGAAGTTTGGAACTGCCAAGCACGTTAGGAATTGTTTGCAGGAAGATTGCTCAGAAACTGGATGGATTTGAAGGATTTCATTTTCACCAGTTGCGACACACCTACACAAGCAACCTTCTGGCAAATGGAGCAGCACCAAAGGATGTGCAGGAACTGTTAGGGCACTCAGATGTCAGTACCACCATGAATGTCTATGCACACTCTACAAGAAAAGCCAAGCGGGAATCTGCAAGGTTACTTGATAAAGTGGCAGGCAATGACTAAATAAAACTTTCCCTTATTTCCCTTACGATTATCTCATAAGGGCAAAAATAAGGGAAAATACATATCGTTTCGCTAATGCACAGGCTGGAAAGCCTGTAAAATAGGGAAAGTTAGAAATATATTTCGGCAAACTGGAATTGTTCTACTTCTTCATCTTTTTAATATCCGGATACAGCCCATATCCCAGAAAAAGGATTCCAATAATAAACGCAATACCAGCTGCTATTGCTAAAAAAGGACCTACACATTCAAGACCGGCTGCAAATAAAATGGCATTCCACGAAACTACTCCACTCATAAATATCGCAGCAGAAATATATCGTGCAGAAATTAAAACTGCTGACATGAAACAGAAAATAGCACCTACAATTTTGTTTTCCATTTAAATTACCTCCAAATACCGATTTGTTGTCATCTTCATTATACTTCATTGGCTATCGAAAAGATAGCATATTTTATGAAACTTGTCGGCTGGGAACAGCTTGCAACGCAAGGTGTCCCCAGATGGCAAGTCCACAAAAGGGTAGCTGGCGGCAGCCAGCGCAGGGGAAGCGTAGCGTCCCCTGTATGATTTGGAGCAGACCTTGACTGCGGAAAATCACAGCCCTCCGGCAAGGAGCCTTCGGAGAACGCAATGCACCAACCTCTGGGTGGTGTATAATTGCGCCCTTAGTAAACTAAGGGGTTTCCGGCTTCTCCCGTTCCAGCAGTTTTTTCAATAGTTCCTGCGTGTCCTGCCTGTGAAAAATGAGTTTCAACAACAGCATGACATCATCATCTGTCAGGCGTTCCGGCTCTTGCAGAAAACTTTCCAGCATACCGCCACGGGTACAGAGCCGGTGCGTCCGTTCCTTTCGGGTAAGCTGCTTTAACTGGTGCTGCAATGCCTTTTCATCATTGATGGCTTTCCGCAGTTTCTTTTCGCTTTTCTCCAACTCCCGGTTGAGCTTTTCCAGCTTTGAGGTATCAGGCAAGGGCAGCGTCCTCCTTTCCCGGTATCAGCACATAAATCCTGTTTGGCTCTCCAACGCCCTGACGCACCCGCATGATAAGTCCGGCGGTTTCCAGTTCATTCAGAGAACGCTTGACCGTCATGGGGCTGCGGGACAGGACTGCGGCAATGGCTGTGACAGGGAAGCAGACAAACAGGATTCCGTTCTCGTCCTCCTGCCCTTTGGATAACATAGCGTCCAGCATCCGGCAGTACATGACCTTTGCGGTGCTGCTGACTGGAAATCCTGTCAACGCTTTGGGAAATGGCATACAGGGTGGCAAGGGTGTGTCTATCGTCATAAATTCAAAATTCATTCGGTGTGTTTCTCCTTTTTCTTTGCTCGTTTGGATAAATAACGGGGGCAGTCAATCACAACCGCCCGGAAGCTCTGCTTGCACCCATGCTGGCATTTCCGGCATAATTCGTTGTAAGTGACACGCCCCCGGTCATTGAGGTAAAAGGAAAGCTCATGCTTCCTCTTTTTGCTCATTCTCGGCATATTGCGCTTCCTTCCGTTTTCGTGTATGGTTTCGGGGCGATTTTCGGCAAAATTACGGTCATAGAGCCGCTTAAAATCTCCCGAAGTATCAGCGATAGGGTAGACTGTCCCCCTATCAGATTGTCGTGTTTCGGTATCATTTCGGTGTCAGTTCGCCAGTTCTCCCCGGTGTCGTTCCTCCCCTGAATCTCACAGCGGCGTATCGCTCCCTTTGGTATGCTCGTTTCGGTCAGGGTTCCTCCATATCCCTGCCAAAAGTCATGGCACTACATCGCCGGGGAAGCATATCCCACACAGGCTGGTCATTCGATTGGAATAATCCATCGATGAACTACCTGTATCATAGAACATTTTTGTGCCTCGTGCGGTATGTCCACAAAGTAGGAATTCGGGGTAAAAATCAGAAATTTCCACGATTGCGGAATTGATATGGTATAATCAATTCAACGGTTATAAATGCTGTCAGAAGGGGGAACTGCTTCAATGAACGGAGCTACTACAATACAGGAACGGCTAAAAGATTTACGATTAAACAAAGGATTAAAACTGGAAGAACTGGCTGAGCAAACGGGTATTTCAAAATCGGCTCTTGGCAGTTATGAAAAAGATGACTATAAGGAAATCAATCATGGCAACCTTATCCTGCTGGCAGATTTTTATGGGGTGTCCCTCGATTATCTCTTTTGCCGGACAGAGAACCGGGCGGAGATCAACACGCCATTAAGGGAGCTGCATTTGAGTGATGAGATGGTAGCACTTCTGAAAAGCGGTCGGATTAACAACCGTCTGCTCTGTGAACTTGCCACCCATAAGGACTTTATCAAGTTTCTTGCGGACATTGAGATTTATGTGGATGGGATTGCCACCATGCAGATTCAGAATCTCAACGCCCTTGTCGATACCGTCCGGCATGAAATCATTGAACGGTATCGCCCCGGCGAAGATGACCCGCATTTGAAGGTGCTGCAAGCTGCCCATATCAGTGATGATGAATATTTCAGCCACATGGTTCTGGATGACCTCAACCTCATTATCCGGGATATTCGAGAAGCCCACAAAAAGGACAGCGAGAGTGCACCCCAGACCACCGTTGCCGATGAACTGAAAGAAAATCTGGAAGCGGTTGAAAATTTCAAGGGCAGCCGTGATGAAAAGCTGGTTGTCCTTTACTGTAAGCAGCTTGGTATCAACTATAAAAATCTGTCAGATGAAGAATTTCGCTGGCTGATTCGGATTCTCAAAAAGTCAAAGAAAATGGGAACGCCCATCAGCCAGAGGAAAAAACGATAAAGAAAAACCGCTGTTGCATGGTTGGGATGCCTTCCATGTAGCAGCGGTTCTTACTGTGGTTATTATTTCATTCGTTTTCTTAATATCCGGCGATAATTTGTTTCTCCCTTTGGTGCGTCCTGTATAATTTCCAACACACCATCTTCAAGCATTTTATCAATGCGATTGGAAATCCATACATCACTAATTCCAAGTTGATATTTTCCTAAAACATTACCTATGACAATAGCCATTTTGAATTGTTCTGGCTGTTCCGCAATTTCACGAAGAATGAAACTATCATATATATCTTCTGAAACGCTTTGCAATTTACCATTTAACATTGCACGCAAAGGTGCATTTTCATTTTGAAGTTGATTCCATTTCATAGCGCAAGCTGAAAGAAATACAGGCTCAGCTTTCTCTTGTAGAGTTATATAATTTCCCCATTCGCTAGGAGACACCTCACCCCATGATATTTTAGATGTCATAGTATTTTCTTTTCCATATTCCCATGTAGGTAATTTAACCAAATAAATTGTTGTCTGACAGTTTAATGGTCGAAGTTGTTTCATAAGCCAGTACATACCGCAAAGTTCATCCGGATTATAGCTATACCAAATGCGAACTTCTTCCCCAGCTACATATCGTTCAATAACTGAGGACAATGTAGTTTTAATTTTCTGTATTTTTTCTTCAACCTGATAATCTAAATCCTCTACAAACCAGACAGACAGCATTTTCTTGAGAACATTTTTCCTCTGTTCGCCAATTCCATTATCAGAAATATCTCCCACACTAAGAGCCATATCAAAACAATAAACATCACTGCTCTTGCCTCCCAATGGAATAGCATTTTCCCAAGCAATACATTCTTGTTCTTGTGCTTGAAGTGGTGCTTCTTTCATTTCATTTGAAGATGGAACACTCCCGTTTTCGTGCCTTATAAATACCGAAATTGCACTTCCTCTATATTTTCCCCTGCCGTAAGTTTGGGCAATTTTCAAACTTCCACAGGCACTCTCACTAAATACAATTTCAACCATCTGATATACCTCCGATTTAATTGCTCCTGTTTATGAATAAATCATCTCATGCAAAACAATTTCTTCTGCCCGATTGTGGATATTATTGCACCGCCGCACCCATTCCATTTGACGGGTACACTTTAATTCCTCGGTTACGCCCTCGGCAATTTTCATCTGCTCCATGATGGTGTCTAACCGTTCCTGTGCCTGTTCGTTCAGGTCTGAAAGATATGTCCATAACTCTCCAGTCAAGGTCAATGTGTTCAATCGGGCTGGATGGATTTTCCTTAAATATTCCCGGTGCAGCCGTCCATACTTTCCAACGGGGCGGTGTTCTTCCGGCAGTTTCAGGTCTGGGATGTAGTAATCTCCAACAAGGATATAATCAATTCCGTTTTCCGTTATTCTTGGTTTCAATTCGCTCATGTTTTAATCTCCTCATTCTGGCTCATTTTTTTGCAAGTCTGGCTCTCCAGAAATATTGGTAAATCTTTGGTAAATTTGAGATTGAAGCACAAAAAACGCTTAAAAACGGGACTTATGAGACGATATGAGACTTTTCATCATGCCCGGGAAATCCTGCCGTGGCAAACGAAAAGTACTCGAATGCTCATAATTTCTCCTTTCAAAAGGCGCTTTCCTGCTGCCATTTGCAGCGTTTTGCGCGGTGTTAATTTTTCTTTATGTATTGGTCATTTCTGTACATAAAATGCAAATCTTAGCAAAATTTTGCAAGATGTGTACAGCAATCGTAGTAGAAACGGAGTAAAGGTGGAAGAGGTTACTACTACGGCATTTCTTACTAAAATAACCTCTCCCGTAAAAAGGACAGGCTATCTTTTAATCTTCTATAATTTTTTCACTTTCAAGTGGTATTCTTAATTGCTCAGGGCGAGAATTCAAATCAGCTATTCTTGCTGTTACTTTTTCTGATAAATCTTCAGCTACTTGTTGTAAAAATTCTACGCATTTACCTTGTCCCCACAAAGTTGCTTCCACTTCAATTTGGTATTCTTGGATAATAATTGGAAATATTTCTATATATAACAATAATAATAAACTCGCTTTAGACTCAAAATCTGTCTTGTTACTTAATTCTCCCATATATCTTTCCATGGCCGTTGCAATTGTATATTTCTTGCTTAATGATACTTCTATATTGGAATGTTCTCTATATTTTAAATCCAGCGTTATTTGGTTTAAATTTTGACTCTCAATCAAAAATGAAAGGCTGCTTATAATATTCATAACTGTTTCGCCGGAAGTACTAACTTTAGTTAGTAAATCTTCAGTATTTCCCTTAAATCCTCGAATAGAATCTACAGTCAAATCTGCTAAAGAATCACTATTACTTTCAATCAGATTATCACCAGTATAAACTTTACTAATCAGCCAAACAAACATGTCCCCCGAAACCGGCATTGCAGATTTTACAATCTCACCTTTTTTGGTATATCCAAGCATCTTTCTAAGTAAGGTCAATGCATCTGAATTTCTATCAATGATATACCTAACTTTTCCTGCGCTTAAATATGGAACAACAAATCCACTCCTTCTCATTGTCATATCATCTTCAGCCTGCATACCCCCTGGTACACAATCAACCGAAAATGTATATACATTGTATTCCACATTTTTCCCATTCAACTGTATATTTTTATTATTTAAAAACTGCTTTTCTATACTCCAATTCATATAACTAGCAGTATCGTCCAATATCTCATCCGGATGTGCAGCCAATAACAGATTTTCAATTGCCAAAAGGCTGTCATTCTTTTCATCTGTCCACCTAGTCGTTGTAATCAATGTTCTTTCACTCTCCGTTCTTAATTACTACTTTATTTGATTTAAACTCAATCCCCCATGCACTCCAACAATGTTTCTTAACTAATTGAGGGCGAACTTTTATAGACAATGTGTTATTATTTTGGTTTTTTATCAATGGCACTTTTGATGTGCATTCAATACTTTGTTGATATACACCATTCGACGGTAGCAGCTTAGAAAAATTCCAAATTACACCTTCAGTAGAGCTTGATATTGAATCGTCATCTTGCGAAATTTGAGATGTAACCCACAATGGCAAAGGTAATAATACCTTTATTTTTCGAAGTTTCTTTAAATTTCCCTCTAATATGACATTACAATTAAACGACGCAACACCACTGTTACTTTCACTACATACAACAGTTGGTGTGTTCCCAATATCCATTTCATTTTTTGTTTTATAAATTATAAACGTTATTTTTGTATATTGATTTGAAATAAGAATTACAATATATTCATATATGGCATCCAAAACAAACATATAGCTTCCAAGTCCAGCTTCAAACCGATAATCAACCGGAATAAAATCAAAATACGAAAATAAATTAAATTTACTAATCAAAAGCAAGGATACTATAGGGATTATAAGTGCACCAACAAATATCTTAACTATTATTGATTTCTTCACTTTATGAGCACCTCCATTAAGCTGCTCAATTCATCAGCCACCTTAGAGTATGAGGAATCTGTAACAGTGAACAAACCATTTACCATTAAACTTAATAAAAAACCATCATCTGAACATTTAAAATCTACACTCTGTATTTCTATGCAATTATCTTCACTTAAAAAAAGTAATTTTCGTTTCAATCTATCCCAAAAAGCTGGTTGTTTATCCATTTTATTAAGTAACGCAAAAATCTCTTCCTGTAATGACTCATCCTCAACCATAAAGTTAATCGCTGTGATTTTTGCATTATGCTCATATAAAAAATGTTCCATAAATTTAAGCATAATATCAGAGGTAAAAATACACTGATTATTTCCTTGCTTTTGTATCATCTCAACAAATGCATAATATTCATTTTTTTTAATGTATTCATATGCCGACACTTTTCTTGTTTGAATATTTTGAAACAATTTTCCTGTCTTGTTTCTCATTGTCATGCCCCCCTTTCGTATATTGTGCTTAACAATATATTATAATACAATTGATTCAATTTTTCCACTTCAATATAAAATATGTACTATAAACAGCTCTTAAGGCAATAATTCATTTATCTTCTTCGTAAGTGTTTTCATTATAATAAATTATAGTAAGAAAAAGCTGAGCATACCGCCCAGCGTGTATTCTTATTATTCTTCTATATAGCTTTAAATATCTTCTGTGACACCGTTTTTTCTCCTTGTGTCCGTTCCAATTCTTTTCTGGCACTCTGCAAGTCCTCCAGCCGCTTCAATTCATCCTCTGCATCCTCAAGGCCTAAATGCGTATAGGTGTTAAGCGTAACTCCTATATCGCTATGCCTCATAAGGTACTGCAGTGTCTTTGGATTCATGCCGGATTTCGCCATATTGCTGCAATACGTGTGCCGGCAAACATGTGGCGTGATATTCGGCATCTGCACCCGATAGATATCGTTGTACCGCTTCACCATGTGGTTAAAGCGATGTTCCCAATGCATTGCCACTAACGGCAGTCCTTTGTCATCCAAAAACAGGAACCCGGTATATCCATCCACCACTTTTTCTACCTTTGGTTTCTCCCGGTCTTCGATGATGGCTTGAAAGCATTTTGCAACATCCTCTGTTACCGGAAGTTTTCTTGTTCCGGCGGAAGTCTTTGTTGGCTCAATCACTAAGGTCATATCAGATAACCGTTGAAGCTGATGATCTATATTCACAATCCTGTTCCCTAGATCAATATCCTTAATTGTAAGACCACGAAATTCCGAAATGCGCATACCTGTATGAAAAAGTATATACACAACTTCATAATACTTGCAGTATACATTATCATCATGAACAAATTTAAGAAACTTTCGCATTTGGTCCCGCGTTAATGCTTCCCTGGTAACACTGTCATTTACAACTACTCCAGCAAGCTCAAATCCAAACGGATTTTTATGGAGCACATCGTCATCCACCGCCATTTGAAAAGCAGGTCTTAATACGCCACGGACTGTTTTCACTGTACTATATCTTTTCCCATCCTGCTGCAGCTTTATCAGAAACAGCTTTGCATCTGAGGTTTTGACATCGCCAATTTTCTTATAATAAAAATCTTCTTTCTTCATGAAATTCTTTACAAAATTGTAATTGGCTTTTGTATTTGGCTTTACACCAATTCTAGTAACCAATTATTCATTCTCTATCAGCATATTCACGAATGGCTTTATCATAGTTTTATATTCCTCATTTTTCATCCTTATTTTTTCTACCTTCGAATCTAATAACTCATAATACTTTGGCGTGATATTCTGAATATATTTTTCCATATAATCAAAATTAGGCAAATTATCTTTAATATCATTCACTGGCAAGCTAATTAATGTTTCCTTAATTGCATCACTATTAAATTTTGTACCATAGTCAAATTCACCTGTTTTGACAGATTTTTTCATACAGGTGATAATATATAATGCAATTTTTTCGTTTAATAAAAATAACTGTTCTTCTTCACCATCTTGATTTTCTATCATAATAGGACGTAAAACCTGTACATGACTTTTACCAATAAAAGAATCTTTTTGATAGTATATTGTATCATACACAGATGTGACAGTATCGCTTAATGTAATAGCATTTCCCTCATTATTTGCTTCATATCTGCTATATCCAGAAATTCCATTATTTGTAATTATATTCCCCACATATGGTGTAGTACCCTCATCATCAATTATTTCACTATCTTTTAAGTTCGAACCATATGTATTTGATGTATCAACAGTAAATAATTGATCAATTCTAAATTTTTTAAATATCACTTTCCATCTCTCCCTTCTTACGATTAAATTCTAAATATTTACCAATTACTTCCAAAAACTCCTCTTCAGTAGGCTCTATGCATGGCAAAGGTGCATAGTCTTTATACATAAACTTATATTTTTCAATTCTCTTCTTTAAAACAGGTTCAAAATATTCCTCATCATTCAACAATTTTTCGTCTAAAAAGTCTGTACAAATATATTCTGTCAGATTTTGAAAAATCTTTTTTGTTTTAGCAGATGGAAGTCCTCTTTCTGCACCTTTTGTATGAACTGCATCTTTTTTCAACTTAATAAAAGTAACAATGTCACCGGATTCCTTTCTTTCATTATCTACCACCTTGAAATTATGTCTATATCCGACTGAAAATAAGAATATAGCTACATCTGTACCTACGGTTTTACTTTTAATTTTAAATTGACCTTTGGGCAAATCAACCACCGCTAACAATTTATTATTTTCAAATATTTCTTCTTTTATTGCGTCTAATGTCTCTGTGCATTTATTAAATGTATTTTTAGGAATAATAATTGCAGCTTTTCCACCCTTTGAAATATATGACAAGCCATTCCTAACATACTCTAAATGATGCTCATATGGAGGATTAAAAAGTAATTTATTAAACTTTACACCCTTAAATATATCTGAAAACAATCGTTTATCACCTGTAAGTTCTTGTCCAATCCTTGAATTTCCTCTATATATGTGCGATTTACCATCTCCATGCAACATCATATTTGCCACACATGTTGCAAACATATTAGCATCATATTCAATTCCCCATAAATTTTCTTCTTTGATTTTTGCAATCTTTTCCTCTTTCTCAGTTAATGATAATGTATCATCATTCATTATGATATCTTCATCTCGTTTTAACGCTGCAATCAAAAATCCACCAGTTCCAACTGTAATGTCTAATACGTTATCACTTGGATTTACATCTACAATATCAGCCATAAAACGCGTTAAATGACTCGGTGTCAAAACAATATCTCCTTGGCTTCCTCCCACAGATACATATTTTGTAAATGTATCAAAAAGATGTCCCAATAAATCAATATGAGTACTCTCTTTCATCAAGTCAATTATTGAATATCCTATTGCTGATTTTTTTTGCAATTTTTCACTAATAATTTTTAATGGTAACCCAAGTTTCTTACCCTTTTTATCTACTACAACCATTTGTAATTCAGGTTCATCCTTGATAAAGGAAAAACTTCTTAACAACTGCTTCCTTTTATTATGATCAAACTTAGTCTCTGGAAGAGCCTCCTTTATTGTCTCAAACAACACTGTAGCACCTTTTCTATCATCAAAATTAAACACAATATTTGGATCTTGATTTATTCCAATTAAAAGACCACATACCAGAAGTAATCTCTTATATGGATCTAATTTCAACGAAACATCTATACTTTTAGACAAATTTGCTGCTACAGATTTAATATGCACAATATTTTCCTTTGATTCCGGCGAGTTTAATCGCAATACATCATTCTGAATATATTTATCAATATTATCTTTTCCTATTCTATCCCACTCTTTAAAATTAGATATGTATATTGCTTTTATTCCTTTTTGTATAGTAATTGTTTTTAGTGCATATTTATCGCAAATTTCACCTTCTTTGTAAAAGAAGATTGCATTTGCATCCAATTTTTCCCCCGCAACTGCAATTCCAAAAATTTGCTTTATACTTCTAGTTTTAGATAATAACTCAATTGCGTAATGGTATAAATCCGTAAGAGCAAATTTGTATAAACCTGAGCTATCTGTCATTGTATCAAAAGAACCCATCTGATTCTTTTCTTTTTTATCCTCGATAATAACTAATCTCCTATTTTTATCTGCCCTCCTTTTTGATTGAGAAAAAATGCAAAATTCCAATTCCATTCTAGACTCTTTCAAATTTTTTGATAAAAATTTTTTTCCCTTCTCAGGCTTTATGTCTTCATTTCCCTCAGATGGAATACTATACATATAATTAAATTCGGATGCTGCATAGCCAGCTTCTTTTAATTTATCCATTACTCCTGTATCAACGTTGCTCTTCTCTCCCATAAATACATCCTCCATCATTTTACTTATCTTTTCTATTTTTCTTTATTATTTGCTCTGCCTTATTTAATGCTGTTCTTCTTATAAATTCACTGTACGATGCATAATTTTCAATCTTTGCAGCTTGTTTCAACTTATCCAGTTCTTCTTCACTAACCCTAATACTCATAGAAATTGTCTTGTTCATTTCAAAGTCCTCCTATGTTCAAAATTATATCATCCGTGTGCAACATTTACAATACAAATCGCCACGTTACAACATAAAAATAGCAGGTCTTTTTGCGCCTGCTACTTCCACATTTATTCATAGGACAACTACACATTTCATCTCATTATTTTGCTATCCTCATCCGTATAAAAACCGTAGTCCCTCCCCTATCACTCCACCACAATTTGCCCCATTCTATCGCACTTTATCGCCACTTATAAGTGAACACAAAGCCCTGCCGTGGCAAAGCAACATGACAAACAATTTAAACTTGATACAGTCCAGTACTATCAGTATCACAAAGATCTCGGAGTACGTGAATGTGCAGAAAATCTTGGCATCGGATACAGCACATTAACAAAATGGCTGAAAGACTTCCGGGAATCAGGTGATATTCCTGTTCGTGGTTCTGGTAATTATGCATCTGATGAGCAGAAGGAAATTGCCCGTCTCAGACGTGAATTACGTGATGCCCAAGATGCTCTTGATGTATTAAAAAAAACGATCAATATTCTGGGAAAATAACGGAAGCCATTTATCTCGAAGTGTCTGAGAAGCTGGAAGTCGCCCAAAAGGCTGTATGCCAGGTTTCCCTCTCCCGGGATGTTGAAATTTCTAGGTGTCTCCCGCTCAGGATATCTTGCATGGCTCCACCACGTGCCTTCTAATACTCGTGAAGCCGTAAAAGCAAAAATATAGGATATTTATGATGATTCCAAGCAGAACTACGGTGCTTCGAAAATCACTGTAGAACTTCGAAAAACTGGTGAAGTCATTTCGGAAAGAACCGTTGGTACATATATGCGCCAAATGGGAATCCGTGCTCAGTGGAGCAAACCATGGACGATCACCACAAAAGATTCCGATTTCAGCACTGAATTACAAAATATCCTTGATGAGCAATTTAATCCTGATCGTCCGAATGCAGTCTGGTGTTCGGATATTACCTACATCTGGACAATAGATGGATTTGTCTATCTGACCAGTGTTATAGATTTAATTTCTTTGCCAATGCATCAGACTTTCTTTTTTACGCCCTCATATAACAAAACGCTCAGAGGGTAAAATACAGTGGGCAAATGCAAAAAATTTTATTTTTTGTTTTTGTCTCTCACATACACAAAAGAAGAACGGTGTTTTTACAGGGTGTTGGAGAAATTTTTTATTTTTGCGCAAAAAAATAGCTATAAGACTCCATTTTTTGAAATCTTATAGCTTTGCTATTGATAATATTGAGTTACTATTAGTTTTAATAATTAGAATTATTTTATCAACTTATAAATTTTTTCCAAGTTCATATGCCTTCTTCATTATATCCACATGATCCTCAGCTGTATTTGCTGCATCAATTCCACTGCCACCGACCATGCCTTTTAAGGAAGCCTTTTCAAAACAATCTACCCAGCCTTGCAGCCCATTATAGGCTTTCTCAAATGCACTTTCCTCATTCTCTGCCGCAGTTGCAATCATATAAATATCTCTGAATAAATAATCTGCCGAATATAAAGGATTCAATCTATCAAGAAGTGTTTTCATCTGACCACACATCTCATAATAATAAATTGGGGTTGCATAGACAATAACTTCTGCATTCTTTACCTTTGCCATAATATTTGCAACATCATCCTTCAGTACACACATCCCATTCCTCTGACAGGATAGACAACCGATACAATATTTTATATCTTTTCCTTTCAAAGAAAGAAGTTCCACATCATGCCCGGCTTCTTTTGCTCCCTTTGCACACTCATTTGCAAGTATATCAGAATTGCTGCCTACTCGAAGACTTGTCGATATGATCAATACTTTTTTTGCCATGATTAAATTTCTCCTTTTTCAGTGTCTTTTTTAACCTTCCGTATAACTTTCGCAGGCACTCCTGCCGCAATCATATTGGCCGGAACATCTTTTGTTACAACTGCTCCGGCTGCAATGACCGAACCTTCACCAATCGTAACCCCCGGAAGAACCGTTACATTTGCTCCAAGCCACACTTTTTTTTCGATGTGAATCGGCTGAAATATCATACCTGCTCTTTTCTCGGGATCTTCCATATGATTGATCGTTGCCAATACTGCATTATGTCCAATCAGGACTCCATCCTCTATATAAATACCACCCTGATCCTGAAACTTACATCCGGCATTAATAAAAACATTTTTACCTATATGGATATTTCGTCCGCAGTCTGTATAAAACGGAGGAAACATTCCAAAACTTTCATCTATTTTTTGTCCGATAAGTTCCGACATAAGCTGTATAATTTCTTCTTTTGTATGATATTTGTTATTCAGCTCCATCGTTATCTTTAATGCCCTTTGAGACAGCTCATGCATAACCAAATGTTCTTCACTTCCACCATCTACGATATATCCGGGCTTCATATTACTCAAATATTCTTCACACGTCATAATTAACCAACTCCGTTTTCTTTAAAAAATTTCTGAATTTTGTCAAATGGAATCACATCCAGATTATCGTATAGATCTGTATGAACAGCTCCCGGAATTGTCAGCAGTTCTTTATTGGATGTGTACTTGCTGTTCTTAATCATATTTTCATAAGCATCTTTTCCAAAATAATAGCTGTGTGCTTTTTCTCCATGAACGATAAGGACTGCACTTCTTATTTCATTACTGTACTTTAATATTGGCTGATTCATAAATGACATACATCCAATACTGTTCCAGCCATCATTCGAATTCAGGCTCCTTTTATGATAACATCTGCCTTTATAATACTCACTGTAATCTTTTACGAAGAAAGGTGCATCTTCCGGAACCGGAAGGGGAACACAACCACCGCCTCTTGAATATTCGCCTTTACGGTATTCTTCTGTCCTGAGGGTATTCAGTGACTGTTTCTTTGCATAACGTGCTTCTTCACTGTCCTCAGAATCAAAGTATCCATTCGCATTTACTCTTGTCATATCATACATGGTAGAAGCAACGGTTGCTTTTATTCTTGTATCCAACGCAGCTGCGTTAAGAGCCATCCCACCCCAGCCACAGATTCCAATGATTCCTATTCTATCTGGATCTACCTCTTCCCGAACAGAAAGGAAATCAACAGCAGCCATGAAATCTTCTGTATTAATATCCGGAGAAGCCATGTATCTTGGATTGCCTCCACTTTCTCCCGTAAAAGAAGGATCAAATGCAATAGTAAGGTATCCTTTTTCAGCCATCGTCTGCGCATACAGTCCGGAACACTGTTCTTTGACTGCACCAAATGGTCCACTTACAGCAATCGCTGGATATTTCCCAAATGCATTTTTCGGCTTATACAAATCTGCAGCAAGTGTGATTCCATAACGATTTATAAATGTCACTTTCGTGTGGTCTACTTTTTCACTCTGTGGAAAAGTTTTATCCCATTCAGATACTAGTTTTAATTCTTCTGTTTTCAACATAAATATAACCTCCATATGCAAAATTTCTTGTAATTACACTAACAATAGTATATGATATAAATATCTTACAACCTAAAGTTAACTTTAGGTCAAGCATAAATTTGAAAGAAGGGTTTTTATGTATACAATCGGTCAGGTCTCTGCAATGTTTAATCTTCCTGTTTCTACATTAAGGTATTATGACAAGGAAGGCTTTTTCCCTAATCTGGAACGCAAGGGAAATATCCGTTATTTCAGCGATAATGAATTAGAAGCACTTCGTATCATTGAATGTCTGAAGAAATCCGGTCTTGAGATAAAAGATATAAAGCAATTTTTTATCTGGGTATCTGAAGGCAGCTCCAGCTATGAAAAAAGGAAAGAATTATTTGAAACCAGAAAATCAGCTGTTGAAACTGAAATTCAGGAACTTCAAAAAACTCTCTCCCTCTTAAAATTCAAGTGCTGGTATTACGAAACAGCAATGAAAGATGGTAACGAAGATGCTATAAATGCCATGTTGCCTGACAAACTTCCAAAAAATATACAGAAACTATATGATAAAGGGCATGACTGATTTTTGCTTTCTCCATCAAACTGGAAGTTGACTATCAACTGATAATCAAAAATATCATTCCTAAAATTGCAAATCCTTCACAGATCGCAATTATCTAAAATCTGTCGAGCTCTTCGTATAGAAAAACAGTAATTTCATTCTTTCGAAATTTTTAATTCTACGTCTCCGTTACTCAGCAATTCTACAACCTCACACTCTGGCATATTCATTTTTCCCAGTCTTACCTCTTGCTTATCATCGTTCACGGAATCCTTGTTAGAACTACCACATGCAACCAGACAGGCTGTGAGGATAATTTCCAGAATAACTGATAAATATTTCTTTATATGGCTACACCTCGTTCTTTATTATTTCTTTTCATCAAGCAAAATAACACCTTGCGCCGGATTTTTATCAATTGCACCAACTATCTCATGTGGAACATATGGCTCTTCAAGATATGCAAGGTCTTCGGCAGTTAATTTAATGTCAAATGCTCCGGCTGAATCATCCAGATACTGCGTTTTGGTTGCCCCAATAATAGGCGATAGAATCCCCTTTGCCCACTGCCATGCAATGGCTATCTGGGACATTTTGCAGTTATACTTTTCGGCAAGCTCCGCTACACGTTTAACTATCTGCATGTCTTCCGCTTCAGTCTTATCATATTTTCCCATAGCAACCCTATCCGTGGTTCCACGAAGAGACTCTGATTTCCACTGTGGTCTTGCCAGATGTCCGGCTGCAAGAGGGCTATACGGCATTAACGAAACTTTCATTTGCTTACAAATTGGTAGCAATTCTCTCTCATCCTCTCTGTAAAGCAAATTATAATGATTCTCCATCGCAGAAAATGGTGTCCATCCATTGTCTCTTGCGGCTAACTGCATATTATAAAACTGATATCCATACATGGCAGATGCACCAAGTGCCCTGACCTTTCCTGCTTTTACCAGATCGTGCAGTGCCTCCATAGTTTCTTCAATTGGTGTATCATAGTCAAATCTATGGATGATATATAAATCAAGATAGTCGGTTCCAAGACGTGACAGAGTGCCATCTATTTCCCTCATGATTGCCTGTCTTGATAAACGACCTTCATTAAAATATACCTTGGATGCAATCACAACCTGATTTCTCGCTACATTTTTCTTCAATGCTTTACCTAAATATTCCTCACTTGTTCCTGCTGAATATCCATTTGCTGTATCAAAAAAGTTATATCCCAAATCAAGTGCATGCTTGATAACATTCTCACTTTCAGCTTCATCCAACGTCCAGTCATGCATGGTTCCAGCTTTCCCAAAACTCATGCAGCCCACACATAATTTTGACACTTCTATATCTGTATTTCCGAGTTTACCGTATTCCATAGTGCTCTCCTTATCTTAATCCAGCGTACTCTTTCTCCGATACCGCCTCACACCACTCATTGGAACAATCCACTCCCGGCACCTCAATTGCCAGATGGGAAAACCATTCATCCGGAGCGGCTCCATGCCAGTGCTTAACACCTGTAGGAATATTGATGCAGTCGCCTGGCTTCATTTCTACAGCATCTTTCCCTTCTTCCTGATAATATCCTCTTCCGGCAACACATACCAGTATCTGTCCTCCCCCACTTTTTGCATGATGAATATGCCAGTTATTTCTGCATCCAGGTTCAAATGTCACATTGAAAATTCCAACCTGAGATGTAGAAATCGGTGCAAGAAAACTTCTGCCGGAAAAATACTGTGCAAAACCATCATTTGGTGCACCGATTGGAAATACCATCTCTTTTGCATGCGCGCGCATCGCTTCCTCTTCGTATGGCAAATCTCCTTCACCTGCCTCCCACACTTCCTTTGCAAGATTGAAAACAGCCCATGCTTTTGGCCAACCTGCATAGAATGCAACATGTGTGATCACTGCAGCAATCTCTTTTTGTGTTACACCATGATTTTTTGCATTTTGAAGATGATATTTTAAAGAAGAATCTGTAATTCCGGAAGCCATTAGAGCAACCACTGTGATGATACTTCTTGCTTTTACGTCAATATCCTGGTTATTCCAGTTTTCACCGAAAAGGACATCATCGTTAAAATGTGCAAACTCCGGTGCAAATTCACCAAGTGCATTTCTTCCTGCTGTCTGTATTATTTTTCCCATTTTCTGTATACCTCCATAGCACTGTTATTTATAAAGATTTTACCCACTCACTGATTTCCTTTTTTGTTCCACGGTTTAACAGGCTGCCTTCTGTGATAATTGCATCCGGTGCGGATATCTGCAATTCCTTTACAGTATTACCAAATCCACTTCCACCGGATGTTGCAAAAAGCACGATCTTTTTGCCGCTGAAATCATAAGTTTCCAAAAATGTATTGATGATTGTCGGAGCCACATACCACCAGATAGGAAATCCTAAAAGAATCTCGTCATAAGAACTCATATTCTTCTCTTTCTCCAAGATCTCCGGTCTGTATTTCTTATCACTCATTTCCATACTGCTTCTGGATTTTTTATTCATCCAGTCAAGATCAGGCTTTGTATATGGAACTTTCGGCTCAATCTCAAACAAATCCGCTTTTGCTTCCTCTGCGATCATCTGTGCTACTTTTTTTGTTGTTCCGCTTGCACTGAAAAATGCCACTAATTTTTTACTCATAATAAAAAACCCCTTTCTATACGTATTTTTCACAAAAAAAATAGATGTATAAGATTTACATTCATCTTACACATCTATTTTAAGCTCTATCGCTTCATTATGTCTAATGCTTATATTGAATTTTGTTTTATGCCTGAAAAGCATTAATCTCCTCGATCATTTTACGGACTGCCAAAGAATATGGGATATTCCGTCGCCAGGCAATCACCGTACTGGTCGTGATTTCAGGAGAAATTCTTCGCTGTACAAGAATATCCTCTCGCCAATACTTTGCAGCACCCTCAATTGAAATTGGATACCCCAGTCCATTTGCCGCCATAACTCCGGCATTCGTTCCAAGATTACTCGTAAAAGCAATCTGTAATTTTGAAAAGTCTTTCCCAAACCAGTTGGCAAGTTCACTTTGAACGTTCATTCTTTCCGGCAGGATCAAGGGCTTTCCAATAAGATCTTCTTTTTTTATAAACTCTTTTTCTGCCAGCAGATCATCCGGCCGCATTCCGACACACCAGTGATCGCAATCTGTGATCCGAATATAATCCAGCCCTTCGGTGTCCACCGGCTCCATGAATAATGCAATATCTACAAGTCCTTTGTTCATCATCTCATACACTGCATCTGCTGTTGCAGTATGCAATACAATCTGAACCAGCGGATATTTTTCTTTATATGTTTTACATATCTTCGCCAATGTCTCCACTGCTGCAAATTCACCGCATCCAATGGTTATCGTGCTCTCTACAATCTCTTCTTTTCCTTTCAGTTCCTCAAGCGTCCTTTCCTCAAGATTAAGAATCTCCAAGGCACGCCTTTTTAATAAAATTCCTTCATCAGTGAGCGATATTTTCTTCCCGTTTCGAATAAATAATGTTATTCCCAGGTTCTCTTCAAATGCCGCCATTTGTCTGGATAGCGTTGGCTGGGTAATATGCAATTGTTCTGCTGCTTTTGTAAAGCTCTGTTCTTTTGCTACTGTTAAAAAATAGCGTAATAATCTTAATTCCATATCTTTATATTCCTACAAATTTTTCTAAAATAAAAGGTGGTATTTGCACATAAAAACATTGTAACGTACAGCTTGCAGAGAGTAGAACAGCTTACAGGAAATAGTTTTTCAAACAGATATCAGAGTCAGGAACTATACAATGCACTTATGATATATTATTTTCTTGAGTGAATTTTTACCATACCTTGATCACCCTGTATCATTTAATAACTTCTTCTCTTGTCATAATCCCCGTAAATTGTTCAACGCCAAAACGTCTCATAAACATTTCACATTTACATAGGAAAAAATAATAAATATTTAATCCGCAACCACTTAATCCTTCATAATTCCCCTGACCTTTAGAAATCAGCAAATCAGCGTTCTTGATCTCCTCCATTGCTTCCTGGGATATTGCTCCTATAACGTTACCTGGCATTCCTGTACCGTTTCCAATTACCTTTTGCGCAACATTTTCCATATGAATATATTTTGCATCCTCTAATGTCGCATCATTTAGAACCGGCTTTCCTCTTACAATTACAGATATATACAAATCAGGATTAATATCTCGAAGAGTTGCAATGAATAACTTATCTGTTACAATTTCTCCGCAGTTATCTGTAAAATAAACTAACCTGTTTGCATTGACTATATCTTTCTGAAAAACAGCCAGCAGATTAGGATCTATATGTATATTTACTGCTTCATCCAGCTGAGTTTTTAACTTAATTTCATTCACATTTTCTAATGCACCAAAATCAATATAATTTCCAACCATCGCATACTGTATTGCCATTTTCAAATGATCATCAGCTATATTAACTCTGTTTTTCATATATGGAAAACAATCCAACATTAATTGATTATAATGTTTTTTAATTTCCGTATAGTCCATTAAATTCCCAAACATATCCCGACGAAGGTTATCCATTTTCTCTGCTATCTGTGGTGTAGTTAATCCATCACTATTCCTTATGATTTCGTTAACTTCATATTGATATTTTTTTATTTCTTCTTTAGTTACATTATCAGGGTATTTATCAACATTTCGTTTTATCTGACATTTTTTACATTCTTCATTTATAACCATATTATTCTCCCTGCATCATATTAGTTTATTACAGTAAATAAAAATGATTCTTTTCATTTTCTTTTTTGTAGATTGTTGTTCTATTTTCAATATCGATCCGACACTCTTCTGCTATACTATTTACTATTTTTTCTGTATTTCCATGATGCACCGATGCATATACAATTGCTTTTCTCATATCTACCCTTTCTATCAGATCAATAATAGAATTATACCATCATTTGTCAGCTTGTAAATCTGTTTCATTACAAGCAAGACCTGTAGCTCCTCCGGTCACAACAGCGTTTTTCCGATCAGACCTTTACTGAAAACCTGCTCCAGTGATTCCAGATTCTGAAGGCTCATACCGGCCAAGTCATCCGGATTCAGGTTAAGTAATGGATTATCGCTCACTTGCCAACCTCCTTCTATGTTTTTTTATGGTTTTATTATAGCCGCAGCTTTCTTTTAGAAAAATACTACTTTTGTATGATTTGCTGTGTATTTCGCCTGTATTTTACTATTTTTATCAAACAATGTTTCTTCTTTCTATTAATTATTTTTTTACAAAGAACAAAAAAGAGAACCCCAACGGATTCTCTGTAATCAATATCCTTTCAAAAGCCCCAACGCGCTTCCCATCACCAAGAGGCGTGGTGGGTTCTGTGAGCTATTTGGTTAGCACTGTTGCTATCGTTCACAGCAAGATGAGAAAACCATTCATCCGGTACGGCACCATGCCAGTGTTTCACTTCTGCCGGAAAAATACGGTGCAAACCCATCATTTGGTGCACCGATAGGAAATACCCTCTCTTTTGTGTTACACCATGATTTTTTGCATTTTGAAGATGATATTTTAAAGAAGAATCCGTAATCCGGATATAATCCAGCCCTTCCGTGTCCACCGGCTCCAGGAATAATGTAATGTCCACAAGTCCTTTGTTCATCATCTCATACACTGCATCTGCTGTTGCAGTATGCAACACAATCTGAACCAGTGGATATTTTTCTTTATATGTTTTGCATATCTCCGCCAATGTCTCCACTGCCGCAAATTCACCGCATCCAATGGTTATCGTGCCCTCTACAACCTCTTCTTTTCCTTTCAGTTCCTCAAGTGTCCTTTCCGCAAGATTAAGGATTTCCAGGGCACGCCTTTTTAATAGAATTCCTTCTTCCCACTCCGAATAAACAATGTTACTCCAAGCTCCTCTTCAAATGCCGCCATCTGTCTGGATAGTGTTGGCTAGGTGATATGCAATTGTTCTGCTGCTTTTGTAAAACTCTGTTCTTTTGCTACTGTCAAAAAATAGCGTAATAGTCTTAATTCCATGTTTTTTATTCCTAACGTCATTACAATTTTTTCTGAGGGACATTGTAAGTGGATTTCACATGACTGAATAGGTAGGAGAATTCTTACTAATCTTTGCTAAAATCCTTTAAAAAAACAGCGAAAAATGAAAAGGTTCTTTCCGCCCAATGTTTCTATTTCTTCTTTATATTTTATAAATTTTTTACAAATCCCACTGCATTTTGGAGATCTTTATTATCTGGATGTCCTTTTGCAATACCTCCGACCAGTTTAAAGGGACCAAATGTATCGTATCCTTTGCATCCAAATTTACCATCCACGCGGGCATGTTTTTTATCCAAAATCTGCTCTATGGATTTATAATTCGCACTTCCACCATAAGTACAGATCAGGAAGACCTTTTTGTCATCTGGTAAATTCTTTTCCACAAATTTCAATATTGACTGATGAAACTTTGAAAAATAGATTCCTGATGCAAACCCAATCATATCATAACTGCTCAAATCTGCATCTGAATGTTTTACTGCATCAATCAAATCGACCTGACACTCTTCTGCTATGCTTTTTACTATTTTTTCTGTATTTCCATGATGTACCGATGCATATACGATTGCTTTTTTCATATCTATGCCCTTTCTATCAGCTCAACAATAGAATTATACCATCATTTGTTATCTTGTAAATCTGTTTCATTACAAGCAATCAACTCAAAATGATTTCGATTTGTTTTTATAAAGCCTTCTTTTTGTAACTTTGATATCTCTGTAGACATTGCTGCACGATCAATACAAAGATAATCTGCCAACTGCTGCCGGTCAAACGGAATATCAAATGATAACGATGAATGTCTGATGGATTCTGCTGACAAATATGACAATAGTTTATCCCTTGTCGTTCGCTTTCCAACATGTGTGATCTTATCGTTTAGGATCAGTATCTTATTTGCCAGGACACTGACCAGGTTACGAATCAGCTTCTGATGATGCTCACATGCAGTTGAACAGGTAATCAGCAATCTCTGGACATTTAGAAAAACAATTTCACAATCTTCATCTGCTACCACACTGATATTCAGAACAGCACCAGAACTTGCTGCATATGGTTCTCCAAAAAAATCTCCGGCATGACATTTCGACAGAATATTCCGATGCCCCCAAAGATCTTCCTTAATAACAAGAACGCCGCCTGACACCACAAGCCCCATTACATCGGTTGAATCTCCTGCTCTGAAAATATATGAATCCCGTTCTTTAGAAATTACTGTTGCATTTACACAATGCAATATAGATAATATCTCGTTATCCTTAAGACCTTTAAAAAATGGGCTACTTCTTAGAATAGGCAAATATTTTTTCAAAACCATTCCTCCTGTTGAAAATCAAACATACAAGTTGTATTTATCATACTATAATTCCAGAAGAAACAAAAGTTCAATGCTATTGACGGAGGAAAAAAATGACAACAGAAGTAGTTGCTTTCCCAGGTGCTGTTCATATTGATGAGAAGAAAGATTTCTGCTGACACTTTTACACCTGGTTATCAAAAACATTCGTCTTGTTCCTTCTCTTCCGACGTTCCTGGCTCCTAATATTCTGAATTATCTAGTGGAAAATTATAGTATTGCACCTACCACCACACCGGAAGAAGACATCAAAACACTGATTAACCATTAAAAGTACTTTTTTCAAAAACTCTGTAAAATCAACAAAGCCGATACAGGATTTCAAAGATCCCGCATCGGCTTTATTGCAAGTCTCACTCCTCACACGCCCTGATAATATTCACATTCTTCCTTTAATACCTTTTAACGATTATCCCCATTCTCCATCATCAATATACTTTAGTTTGTATAAACTGTATTCCCCTTTGCAATTACTTCAACAAGCTGAAGTTCCGCGTCAAGAATACAAAGATCAGCATCATAGCCTTCTTCAACCTTACCTTTTCCTTTGAGACGAAGAATTTCTGCTGGATTAGATGTAATTGTAGAAATAGCTATTTCTAAAGGAATTTCTGTTTTAAATACACATTCCTTTACTTCCTTCAGAAGGCAGCTGGACTGTCCCACGCCCATTCCAAGGAATTCACCATCACTATTGTACATCGGAAGGCTTCCCTGTCCATCAGAAGAAATTGTCATGCGGTTCGGATTTACTCCTGCATCTAGCATTCGTTTGATACCATTACATACACGTACCTCATCACAGATAGTTTCCCAATAGTCAATATCTTCATTTCCGGTAAAGTCTACTGCTCCGCCTTTCAGCGCATACTCAATTGACTTGCCAAAAAGCATCTCATTTCGATTGATATGTGTTGGCAGTATTTGAGAAGCCGGTATCTCTGTCTCATCTACCACTCGTTCAATAAGATCTAAGCATCTCGGACTGTCTCCAAGATGAACATTTACAATACCAGCTTTCCCGGAAAGAACACCACCAAGTCTTGTATCCGCAACGACACGTGCAAATTCCTCAAAAGTCGGCTGAGAAGAACGATGATCAGAGATCGCGATTTCTCCAGTTCCGATGATTTCCTGAATCATCATAATATCTTTCACAATACTGTCAGTCAACGTGCGAACCGGAATCTGATAACTGCCCGTATAACAGTATGCAGACATTCCCTGCTCATTCAATCCTTTTGTCTTTGCAACCAGTGCGCACATATCACGGCCAATTCCATCTGTTCCAAGACAGCCAATAACTGTTGTTACTCCAAACTTCGTAAGTCCTTCCATAGTTGCTTCCGGAGTACGATTGGCGAATCCACCTTCGCCACCGCCTCCGAGTACATGAACATGACTATCAATGAATCCCGGAGTTAAAAGTAACCCCTTTCCATTGATTATTTCTGCCTCAGAAAGAAATCCGTCTGCGGATATAGAACCTGCATCTTTAATCTTAACAATCTTATCATTGATTGTAAGTACATCTTTTTTCCCCAGATGCTGTGGGGCATAAACATCAATATTCTGAATTAATTTCATCATAAATCACTCCCAATTGTCAGATGCATGTTTTAGAATCCAATTCCAACTGCAATAAGAATTGTAATGATTGCACCAATCATTAAGACGCCAAGGAATTTCCACATGAATTTAATCCAGTTAGACCACTCAATCTTTGCAATCGCAAGAGATCCGATCAGACATCCGGATGTAGGAACAATCAGGTTTGTAAATGCATCACCAAGCTGGAATGCAACTACTGCTGTCTGACGTGAAACACCTAACAGGTCTGACAGTGGAGCCATGATCGGCATTGTGATCGCAGCCTGTCCTGTTCCGGAGACAACGAAGAAGTTGAATACGGACTGAAACAGATACATAAGTACTGCTGCAACTGCCCCTGAAACTCCAGACAGTGCATTTGAAATATTATACATAATTGTATTGATAACTGTAGGTGTTGTCGGATCAGATCCACCAAGAACCTGCATGATACCCTGTGCCATAGCAACAACAAGTGCAGCACCGATCAGATCTTTTGCTCCATCTTTGAATGATGTTGCGATATCATTCAGTTTCATATCGTTCAGTTTAAAGATAACTCCGATCACACCGGAAACAATTCCCATAATGAAGAACTGTGTAGCAATCTCTGGCATGTAATATCCTTGAGTCATAACTCCCCAGATTACCCATACTACTGTAACAGCCAGTGCCAGAAGAACTAAAATGTGTCCAAGACCAAATGAATGTCCTTCGTCAATTCCTGTTTTTTCATTCTGCTCACGGAAATATTCATCCGTCTTATATGCGATTGAAATTGTCGGAGTCTTTTTGATCTTTGATGCATAGAACATAGTCATTCCGCAGCCGAGTGCTGTAAATACTACCCACATTACCATACGGAATCCTGCTCCGGAGAATACGTCAATACCTGCAATACCCTGTGCAATACCTACAGAGAATGGATTCATCCAAGATGAACCGAAACCAATCTGTGTTGCAACATAAGTAACAAGAACTGCAATCACTGAATCATATCCAACTGCTACAAACAATGGACAAAGAATCATGGTAAACGGAAGTGCTTCTTCTCCCATCCCAAAAACTGCTCCACCAAGAGAAAACAGTACGAAAAGTACCGGAATCAGTAGTTTTTCTGCTCCCTTTGCCTTACGGATCAATCCAATCAATCCGGATTCAATCGCACCTGTACGGATCATGATACCGAATGCACCACCTACTACCATAAGAAATGCGATAATCTCGATTGCAGAACTATTTACAATTCCGTTATACATATAGTTGAAGAATCCAGTTCCGCCATCTCCACTAAAGAGTGCTACTCCTTCTGTTACTACTTTTCCTGCATCATCTGTCAGATACTGGAAACTTCCATCTTTGATTACTGTACGGGTTTTCTCAACACCATTGATCATATATGAAATATCCTGTGTTTCGTAGAATCCCTTTGGTACAAGAAATGTCAGAAGTGCTGCGACAACAACTACGAAAAAGATGATAATGTAGGTATCAGGCACCTGGAATCCCTTGTTAAAAGACTTTAACCCTTTTCCTTCTCTTTTGCTCATTTTTAAGTTTCCCTCCCATTTTTGATATACAATATTAGTTTACCATAGAATGTTTAAAATCTAACTAAAAATTTTCATATTTTATGTCAATATCAAACATCTCCCTGCAAATTGTTTTTCCACATGCTGTTTTGAAAATATTATGACAGGCTTTTAGAGCTGCTTCTTTCGATAAGCCATCCTCCATAATATTAACCAGAAAATCAGCCTCCACCAATATCTGATAATCAATTTCATTAATATTATTATATGTATGGTGATGTGCGATCAAATACTGAACGCGCTCAGATATATCTTTCTCAAATCCCAGTTTTTCAAGCAGCCTTTCTGCTATTGCAGGGCCTTCTTGTTCCTGTAATTTTCCATTGCAATTTCCATATTTTTCTTCGCAGAAATGAATTCCAATATCATGCGTCAAAGCTGCCGCTTCAATGATAAACAAACATTTCTTATCTACATTTTCCGTTTCTGCTATCAATTTTGCATAGCTATGCACTTTGCAAAAATGTTGAATTCTCTTTGCATCCCCTCTGTATAATTCAATCATTGCCAAATGTAATTTATTGATCATTTAAAGTTTCCTCCTCTTGCACATATAATAGCCTTCTAATTAATTTTATGTTTTCCGTGATATATATCATATTCTTATTCTTGAATCCGCATCATTAGAGAAAATCAATTCAAAATGATTTCGATTTGTTTTTATAAAGCCTTCTTTTTGTAACTTTGAATAGGTAAATACTTTTCCAAAATCGTTCCTCCTGTTGGAAATCAAACATACAAGTTGTATTTATCATACTATAATTCCAACAGAAACAAAAGTTAAATGCTATTGACGGAGGAAAAAAATGATAAGAAAAATTATCAGGATTGATAAAGGCAAATGCAGTATCAAAGCTTCAGAACTGGCCGGTACAGATTAAACTTATTCCTGTTAATGCACCATATTTTAACGGTGCAAATCTCTTAATCGCAGCCGATTGTACTGCTTACGCTTATGCCGGCTTTCATCAGGATTTTATTCGAAATAAGGTAACTTTAATTGGTTGTCCAAAATTAGATCAGGTGGATTATAGTGAGAAACTGACCTGGATTATTCAAAACAACAATATTCAAAGTGTGACAATTGTAAGAATGGAAGTTCCATGCTGTGGTGGACTGGAAATGGCGGCAAAAAAAGCACTTCAAAGCAGTGGAAAATTCTTACCATGGCAGGTTATAACGATAAGTATTTATGGAAATATTATAGAATAAAGGAGGATACAACAATGAATAAAAAAATGTTTTGTTATCAATGTGAACAGACAGTGGGATGTACCGGCTGCACAGGAAATGCCGGTGTCTGTGGAAAAAAGGCGGATACAGCTAAATTACAGGACGAACTGACAGGTGCGTTGATTGGTCTTGCAAGAGCTGTCGGTGGCGCAGAAACTATTTCCCAAAGTACCGGACAGGTCATAATCGAAGGGCTGTTTACTACAGTTACAAATGTAAGTTTTGATGATGCAGCAATCAGAAATATGATACAAAAGGTCAGAGCTGAAAAAGAAAGACTGGTTCCTGACTGCGGCAACTGTCAGTCACCGTGCGGTAAAACAGACGAATACGATATGCAGCAGCTGTGGAATGCCGACGAAGATATCCGCTCTTTAAAGTCTCTTATTCTATTCGGAATTCGTGGAATGGCAGCCTATGCCTACCACGCAAGTGTTCTGAATTACGAAGATGCCGAAGTAAATCGTTTCTTCTGCGAGGCATTATTTAAGATTGGGTATGAAGAAAGTGCGGAGACTCTGCTTCCTACCGTACTGAAAGTAGGAGAAATCAACCTGAAGTGTATGGCACTTCTTGATAAGGCAAATACAGAAACCTATGGAACGCCAGAACCAACCGATGTTACTCTTACGATAGAAAAAGGACCTTTTATTGTCGTGACCGGTCATGATCTGAAAGATCTGCAGCTTTTACTTGAACAGACAGCGGGAAAAGGAATCAACATCTATACTCATGGTGAAATGCTCCCTGCCCATGCCTATCCACTTTTAAAAAAATTCTCACACTTAAAAGGGAATTTCGGAACCGCATGGCAGAATCAGCAGAAAGAGTTTGATCATATTCCGGCTCCGATTCTCTATACCACCAACTGTCTCATGCCGCCAAAAAACAGCTACGCTGACAGAATATTTACAACAGAAGTGGTTGCTTTCCCAGGTGCGGTTCATATCGACGAAAAGAAAGATTTTACGCCGGTTATTGAAAAAGCACTGGAACTGGGTGGTTACAAAGAAGATCAGATACTCACAGGCATCAATGGCGGAACAACAGTGACAACCGGTTTTGGTCATGCTGCTATCCTGTCCCATGCAAATACTGTAATAGAAGCTGTAAAATCAGGTGCGATCCGCCATTTCTTCCTGGTTGCCGGCTGTGATGGTGCTAAACCGGGACGAAACTATTACACCGAATTTGTGAAACAGACACCTTCTGACAGTATCATCCTCACCCTGGCATGTGGTAAATTCCGTTTCAATGATCTCAATCTGGGAGAAATTGGTGGTCTGCCACGACTGATGGATATGGGCCAGTGTAATGATGCTTATGGTGCGATTCAGGTTGCCATAGCACTTTCGAATGCATTTGGATGTTCTGTAAATGAGCTTCCGCTTTCCTTCGTTCTCTCCTGGTACGAACAGAAAGCAGTCTGCATCCTGTTAACGCTCCTGCACCTTGGTATTAAAAATATCCGTCTTGGTCCTTCACTTCCGGCGTTTTTGTCTCCTAATATTCTGAATTTTCTGGTGGAAAATTATGGTATAGCACCTGTCACCACACCAGAAGAAGACATCAAAACACTGATGAACCATAGCAAATAAATTTTTCAAAACCTTTGTACAAGCAACAAAGCCGATACTGGATCCCAAAATCCTGTATCGGCTTTTAAGAACAAACATAGAGCCCAGAATTATAGCTTCAAGGCACTGGCCTGCAAGGAAATTTGCAAATGTCCTATATGTCAGGGAGCATATTTTCAGAAATGCCTCTGCTTTTTGTCTTGAGATAAAAGCAAATATCACTTTTCTTACCTGTATATATAGTCTTTCTTTCTGAAAAAGAATATAACATGCAAAAGAATTTCCTGAAAAATCATCCGGAATATATGCTAAAACTTTTCGTGCTATATCATTATCATCAGTGCCACTCCAAATTTTCCACTTTTAACCCTACTTTTTTGCAACATTTCATAATCACGTCTCTTGCTGGAATCCGGACATCTCCATGGCCGCATACATTTGCCAACGGCATTTCCAATGAATTCATCAGCCATAGCAAAGCCATATATCCATCTTCATTACGCTTCAAATTCCGCTGTTATGTAATATCCCTGCGGTGTATGCTCGATATTGGTTACAATGCCTTCTTTTGCCTTAATGCGGTCTGCATTTTTGTAGCAGCCGGACATTGCAACTGCCGGTTCTATGATATAACTGTAATTCATATAAGACTGAAATTCCGAGATCTGCACTTTATCTCCTATTTCCAGAAGCCCCGGTCTCTCCATCTTAAATTTTTCCTGACGCATGATCCAGTTCCTCCTTTCGTGATTTGTTACTGATTATTCAATCTCTCTGGATCTTTCCCTTTTTGTATTTTGTCTGAATAAGCCATTTCTGATCGATAACTTTAAGGTCTTCTCCGAAGCGGATATGAAGCGTCACAGAGCCCGGCTGCTGTTCTATTTTTTCTATTATTCCCTCACCGAACTTCGGGTGATCGACGCTTTCCCCTGTTTCATATTTTATGATCACATTCTGAGTTCTTCTGTATTCCTGCTCTCTTCGATGCTGATCCCGTATAGCAACTGTTTTGTCGTGAATCGGATTCCTGAGAGTTTTTTCGTAATTGTGGTTCATCAGTGCCTCGCCTGCTTTGTAATAGGGAGTTGGTGCCGCACCAACTAACGAACAGCAGTATTTCCATGCACTTCCGTGAATCCCCGGCTGCCACTGATACTGCTTCGGAACAGGCATGTTGTATCTCATGTAATGTGCATATTCGTGTTTGTAAAGATCCATTCTGTCTTCTTTACTGAGCGGATTTTTCACTGCATATCCTATAAAAAACAGTGAAAAATGAAAATGTTCTTTCTGCCCGTGTCCATTCTGATTATAGGATCCCAATGAATCCGTCTCAAATCCAAAAGTTATAGGCACTTTTGCTCCCTGAAGATGAAATTTTTTATCTAATTCTCTATACAACGCACGAATCTGCGCAATAAGAATCGGCGTTTCTTTCTCAAGTATCGCCCGAAGCCCTTCGTAGGTATTATAGTCCGTCTGCATTATTTTACATTCTTCTCCTCATTCCACTGAAAATATCAAAATCTTTTCCCGGGTATTTTTACCCTCAAATAGATCTTCTGTGCTGATCTCATCATAAAACATCAACTGTTCTTCGGTCATCAGACAGCTTACATACTCTTCTGACGGATAATAGAAAAACAGCAAAATTTCTCTCGGATTTTCATAATACGATTCATAAATTCTTGCCAGTACTTTCCGCAAAATTTCTACCGAAAACGGATTAAAAAAATAGCATCTGTCCACCTCTGTCGGTACCGGATAATCTTCTGCACTGACAGGTTCAAAAATAATTCTTTTTCCTGACACCGCATGTTTCACATTTACTTCTGCAGCTTTAAAAATCCGTTCATCATATTCTACCCCAATGGATCTGCATCGTGTCTGATAAGACAAATAAAAACAGACGCGCCCCTTTCCGGTTCCATAATCAAGCAGTACATTTTTCTTGCCGATCAGCCCACTGTGTGCCAGCCGCTCCAGTACACAATATTGCGTCGGCTCATATGGATAACGATACTGATCCGAATGCGAATCATCCCGTCCGGTTGTTTTTATTTTTAATAACCTGTCCCATTGCGTTTCATTTTGATCCATAAAAAGCTCCTTGCTGTCTTTATTTCGCCATAAAATTTAAAATCCGCTCTATGTATGCCTTCACAATCCTATCATCACTTCCGAAAATTTCATGTTTGCTTTCCGGTATGCAAACATACTCACAGGAAGTCTTCCCTCGCCGCTGTATCTTCTTTGCAAATTTTTGCATTGTGCGGACTGAAACAAATGCATCTTTTTCCGCCTGAAAAATGATAACCGGTGCAACAAGTTTTTTCCATCCATAATATTGCAAATACCAGCTCATTTTTATGGATGCCAGCAGCCAGCCATAGGAAGCTGCACTTGTCTGAATATCTTTGCACCGTTTGCGGATTTCATTGTATCTTGTAAATCGTGCTTCTGACACAGCCGCACTTGTTTCAAGAGTTTCATTTCCCTCGTATGGCTTCTGTCCAATCACATATTTCTTCGCTCTTCCCACAAGACATTCCGTCTGTGCGATTGCAACAGTCAATGGCCACGGCACATTTCCCGTAAGTGGCCGGATCATCGGCGAACTCAGTATGATTTTCTGAAAAAGATCCGGCTCCCACGCAGCGGCAATCGTACCGATTGCACCGCCCATCGAATGAGCGAACAAAAAACGGGGAAGATTCGGATATCTTCTTACTGTATGATGGCATATTTTCAAAAAATCCCGTACAAAACGTTTCCATGTATCAATATGTACTAACGACGAATCCTCTGTAAGCCGGTAACTTAAACCGTGTCCCGTATGCTCCGGTATGCATACATGATAACCTGCTTTCATTAAATAGTAAACCATCTCATCATATTTTGGTGCACCTTCGGTAAAACCGTGACTGACGATTACCACACCTTTCGGCCTTTCCGTCTCATAAAATTTAACATGAAGTTTCCCTGCCCGAGTTGTTTTGCCCTGTCCGTCTTCCTTTGCTCCAATAATAAACTTGTCCCGGCAGTGTGCTGCCAGATATGGTTCTACTTCATTTCGCATTGCATATTCATAGTTTTCTTCCTGTATGATTTTCATATTCGTATACTCCAGATTTTTGCACCACTTCTTTTATCCCTGCTGTTGTTTTCCACAAATAATGCCGTTGATTTTTTTCTCATTGTAAAATACCAGTATGATTCCTCCGATGCAACAGAACACCGCCGCACCAAAAGCCGCCATGCGATATCCCGTTCCGTCTCCTGACCCAATGGTAGAAACGGCTGTAAAAATCAGCATAGAAAGACTCTGCCCCAGTTTGAACGCAAAGGTTCTTGCTGCATAAAACATACCTTCTCGATTGCTTCCCGTTTTTATAGAATCGCTCTGTGCAATATCCGCCACAACCGCCTGTGGAAGAATGCCGAAAATTGCCATCGGAAGTGCCGCTGCAACAGTCAGAATCACCCCCTGAACTGTCGCCGGAATAAACGATATTTTTCCCATAAATCCTGTATAGAAATAAGCGAGACTGAATACTGCAAATGCAAACAAAATCATCTTTTTCTTGCCAAGTTTCGGTGTAAGTTTATTCACCGGAACATAAAATATCAGTGATAATGCCGTCATCCCGACAAAATATAGTGTTGTCATGGTTTCCGGAAGTTTCAGAAGGCTGGTAACAAAAAAAGGCAGGCCTGTCTGAAACATAGTAAGTGCGATCCAGTAAAAAATATCTGATCCTACAAATTTGCGAAATTCTCCGTTTCTGAATGTGGAAACAAGAGAACGAAAAGCAGATTCTTTCGCCGGAACCGTATTTACATAATCCTTTTCTCTGATACAAAAGACCGGAACAAGCATACAGATAAAAGCCACCGCTGCCATCAGAGTAAATGTAATACGGATAGCTCCAACTCTTCCAAATGTCGGAATAAAGGCTCCCCAGATCGTCGGTGCCAGATATGCCACCGCAGTTCCGGCAATAAAAGTAAACGAAATCACTGTTGAAATATTCAGTCTTTCCTGCTGTGTATGTCCAAGCTCCGGAATCAATGCATTATACGGAGTACAATAGGCAGTGATAGAAAGATAATAAGCCAGAATCATTACGAGCAAAAAGGCTGCATTGATCCAGCTGTTTTTATTTACTGGCGACCAGAAAACAAGCACCGTTGAAAGTGCCAATGGCAATGAGGCCCACTTCAAAAACGGAATCCTGCGCCCGTTCTTCGAAGTGCATCGGTCAGACCATGATGCGATCATCGGGTCCGTAAATGCATCAAAAATTCTTCCGAATGCCGTGATTCCGCCGATAATCGTAAAAATACCAAGCACAACAAGCCCCTGTGGAATAAATACCGTCTGTCCCTGGCTGATCGATGCCTGATCCGGCTGATAAAAATAAACGAGCCAGTTCGAAATAATACCGGACAACATTGCCCACCCAAACTGTCCTGCTGCAAACTGCCATATTTTTGCTGTTGTTAATTTTTTCATGTTGCACCTCCCAATAAGATGATTTTATCCTTTGATTCCTCGTAACAGTAACTCCGTGACAATCTGAAACTGTTTCTGCCCTTCGACTTCCTGATCCGAAGAAAGAATATCCCCTCCGACTGCCAGTTTTTCCATCAATGCCAATAACGTATGCATCAGCGAAAAATACATCTCATCTACAGAACAGGTAAAAAACAGGCTATTGTCTGCTAAACCTCTTTCCAGTGAATCTGTCACATATGGCTTCAACTTCAGGATTCCACTCTCATAATCCGTCAGCCTTTCTTCTGATATCTGATATTTTTTTACAAAAACATCGAACTCCTGCAAAAACTTCAAAAAAGGCTTTTCATTCTGAAATATTTTATAAAAAATATCCAGTGTCTTCTCAAGCTGCGCATAACCTGTGTTTGCATCTTCCAGTTCCTCCAGATATTTCCTCGCAACCCTCTCCCAATATAATTCAGCAGTTTCAATCACCAGTTCTATCTTTGTAGAAAAATACCGGTACACCGTGGCCGGCCCCGCTCCCGCACGCTTCGCCACCTCTTCCATCGACGCATCTTCCACGCATTTTTCCCAGAAAAGCTCCATAGAAGCTCCGAGTATCCGCTCCCTGCGCTGCTGCGCCTGACGCTCCCTTGTCGAAATTGCTTTCTCTGTCATTTCCAGTGCCTTCCTCTCCCCTTTGTGTAATATTTTAATGTTTTTCAATGTGATTTTTCATTTGTTTCTTTATGATAGTAATACTATCATTTTCATTTTAATTATACAATTGTTTTGTTATATATTTTATATTTTTGTTTATTTTGTATATCTTGTAATTTAAAAAAGACACCTGCCATTTCTGACAGATGTCAATCTTAATCAATTATATATAATGGAACAGTTATGCTTCTGTCTTGGTTCATATATTATTTCCAACTCTTCCACACATTCGGCTGGTATCCCAGTGTAGACTGTTTTCCATTTCGGACTACAGGTGTTTTAATTACCTGCGGATTCTCGAGTACTTTCGTCAGTTTATCCTCATCCGAAATATACTTAATCAACGCAAGTGTATCTTTGTCCCTGCCTTCCCAGTTGATCATATTTTCAAGCCCGTCATTTACTTGTGCAACGGATGTAAACTCACCCTTACTCATACCTTTTTCTTTCATATCAATAAACTGATACTTAATGCCACGTTCCTTGAAAAAACGTTCTGCTTTCTTAGTGTCATTACATTTCTTTGTGCCAAAAATCTGTATGTTCATCGTATTCTCCTAATGCTACCTATTTCACAATCCCTGTGTTGCCTCTGTATTCTTCATTGAGATCACGCAATTCTTTTTTCTCCATTAATGTACGGCTCATAATAAATTCTTTTCTGTCATTTTCTATATCTGTAATCTGTTCCTCAAGGCTTTTCGTTTCTTTGAGCTCAGTCTCTTTGGCTTTCAATTTGTTCTGCACATCTTTACGATATTCTTCACAATAAGCATATTCTGTGTCCCAATGTTCTTTAATTTGCTTGCTCAATTCTAAAATCCATTCTCTATCTTCGCCACAATAACTCTTTTTTCTGTCACATTTACTGATTTCTTCCTTATCTATTATACCATACGCTACAAGCATTGCTTTCCACACATCTACCAATTCATAGAAAAACGGCATTTTTAGATGAGCATCCTTTTTCTTCATTTCCTCCATCATTTCATTAATCATACCATAAACATAACATCCTCGATTGATACATACAATTTGCGCAGAAATACTTCCCGCATTTTCCGTCCATTTAATGATATTCTTTATTGCCTCAAGCATCTCCTGTTTCTTATGCCTTGCCAGAATATATTCTTCATCCAGACTTTTTTGTGAATTATCAAAAAAGAAAGAAACTCTGGTTTGATCCAGACTCGTCACACCCTCCTGTGGTCTAAAACGATAATATTCTTTTCCATTCTCATCATAACGAAACATTGCTTTATCGATGAGTTCATTTTTCATCTCATCCGAGATTTCTCCCAGAAATTCTCTGTTAACACCAAAGAATTCCGCCAGCTGTTCCACTCTTTGTTCCGGAATATCTTTTCTTCCATTTTCCCAGGAACTTAATGCCTGTCTGCTCACCCCAATCATATCTGCCAACTCACTCAACGATAAATTGCAGCGTGTTCTTATATATTTTAATCCATTCATTATAGTATCCTCCAAGAATTATTATTGAAACAGTGCACCTTCAACGTGTCTTAATCTTATACTTGGTTTACAGCACTCGTCAATCTGAAACCTTATCGTTTTTTACTTCTCTGAATTATTAACAAGTGGATTTAATAATGACTGATCAGGATATTGTCCCATTTTCTCTCCAATTCCCCTTTGTTTATAAAAAAAATCATTAATGTATTCCTGCATCACCTCATCATAATCCATGTTTTGATTACATAATTTCAAATAATTTCCAAACGCCTTCAAAAAATCCAGATACTTTTTTACAAAAAGAATTGTAACATCATCTCCACCTTTTTCTTCTCTGCCGTTCATACATGCCAGAGTTTCCCAGAAAAGCCCCGGATATATAAGATTTTCACCAAACGCACTTTCAATATATTTTTGATATGCTCCGTTCCATTCCATAGCATTCAAATGTTCAGAAGCCGAAATCGCGTGATCAATTTCCAATTTATCCATAATATTCTGTGCTGCATTTTCTATTTCAAATGGATCATCACATCCTAGCTGTACAATTTTTATTATTGTATACAGCCACAAATCTTTTACTAGCTGTATGTCACTTCTTACAGCTTCCTTAAATCCACTTATTGTCGTTATGTGATCGTACAAATCGGTCATATAAGATACCATATCCCGCATTTGCGATTCTATATTATTCTTTTCAGAATTTAATCTTTCTTCCGCTTCTCTTAAAGCAGCCATCCTCTGCATTTCCTTGTCTTGGACTTCTTCCTCTTCTTTTCCCTTCAAAAAATATTTGTACGCCATAAATGCCTTAAACAAATTATTCTTTTTTCTCATGTCCGCTCTAACCTCTTTCTTTTCTATAGAAATTGTTTATCATCATAATGTTTCCAAATACTATTTTAATTCTTGCTATTGCTTTATTCGGTATCTCTATTATTACATAAATAGCTGTACAAAAATCCGTACATCCATTAGAAAAAAAGCATCCTTTAATAAAGATTTCAAAAAAGACACCAACCGTAATCAGTGTCTTTCTCAGCTTTATGCTCATATTTTTATCAAAATTCCCTCTATATTTATCATTTACAGTATTTTCCAGTTTCCATTACGACTGGTTCCTTCTCTTTTAATCTTTCCTGATTTCTTTAGTTTTTGTACGTAATACTTTACTCTGCTTACTGACCATCCCAAATTTTTCGCTAAAAGAATATTTGTCATATCTGGCCACTTTTTCATCATGCTTAGCAGTCTCTGTTCCTCTTCTGTCAGCACTGATTGGTTCGATTGGTCTAATTGGTCTGATTGGTTTGTCTTGCCATTCTGACCAAAATCATATGAATACTTCTCGTCCAGCGGAACAACTATTCGGAACACATCTCCCTCTGCAAACTCTGGTTCCTTCCCTGAATAAAACTTGCTATATTTAAACAGATTACGCACGCCTGAACCAAGCTGATCTGCGTAGCCAATGTTCCTAAAAAATGCTGCTATGATAGGATTCTTTGGATTCGGTTCCAGATTGTTCACAGTAATAATGCCTTCGCGTGCAGCACGATTTGCATTCTCAACATACATACGATCCTTTTCAATTACAAACTTTGCTGTATAGCTGCTTGTAAATTCACGATGCATCAAAGTATTGCTTACCATCTCTCTTACAATTGTATTTCTCAGGCTCTTGTTCACTGTATCTTCTAAGAAAAATTTATCCGGCAGATTTTTCCGTCCAAATTCAAGAAGCTGTTTATAACTCTCAATTAAATTTGTTTTTATAACTTCACGATCATCATATCGATCTACATTAACTTTACGTACCAATGCATCCGTCACATATGCCGGTGCTACATTTAAAATCACATTATCTTTTCCCAAAAGCATGATTGCTGCAAGATTATACCCTTCTTCTCCTGTAGCAATATCACAGCCATACAATCCTGCACTTTTTAATAATTCTTCATCGCTCATTGCTGTCCAGGGATGTTGTCCGCCAGCATGATTCTGCGCCATAATTCGAATTTGTGGTAATAAATCCAAACGTAAATCTTCCATTCTTGCATATGGATATATTTTCTTTTCTGTAAAAATATTTTGTTTGCGAATATACATCTGTGCAATCGCACCAGTAGCAGTTACTTTAACATCAGCATCGTCTATACGGTCATAAATCACTTTTTTGTAGCTGTGTACTTCCGCACTTGGTGGGATATGAACATGAATAATCGTACGTTTATCATCATATTTTATAATCTCTGGTACAAGATAGATTGTCGGTGAAAATACTGTTGGATTACTTACCGTCTTTATAAAATTTTTCACCATATCTGCTGCCGCCTTTTCCGGCACTCCAACTACTGTTCCATCATCCAGCACACCCAGAAAAATATCTCCACCAAATCTGTTCAGGAAAGAACACACAGTTTCATAGGTATCTGATTCAATTCCATTGCCGCAGCGTTTGAATTCTACTGCTACGGTTTCTCCTATTGTAAAAATGGATTGTAATTTATTTAAGTCCATTTGCCGTCTCTCCTTCAAATAACTTAATACAAAAGCTTTTCTGAATTAATTATATCATTGAACTTCTCACACCTCAATTACCGTTTTAAGGTTTTACGGCGACAAAAAAAGACACTGCCCTCCGACAGTGTCTTTCGCATCTTTATGCTCTTTCCATTGCTTCTTTGTAATCTTTTGTATCTGTGAAGATCTCGTTCTTCCACGGGTTCTTTTTCTGTACTTTTGCGCGCTTCAAAATGTATGCGAAGACGAATACATTCACTGTAAAGGACAGTACGGAAATAATTCCCTGTGCGGTCGGTTCTGCGATGGTCGGCATGCTGCTTCCCATGGCTGCTGCGATGCCGCCCTGTCCGTATACGGAAGTGACTGTTGTGAAACGGCTCGCATCCTGGAACAGCGGGAATACCTGCGCGAACATGCACCAGAGTGCCAGCGTGTTGGCACGGTTCTGTATCCAGCCGCCTTTGTTCCAGAGTGCTGCTGCAAAGGTCGGTGCGAGCAGAAGTGCGAGACCGCAGTACCAGGAATGTGTAGGCAGGTTCAGATATGTATACTGGAAATTCCAGATGTCATATGCAAGGACATATACCCAGATCATGTCCGGCCAAAGCATATCTTTTTTGTCTTTTGAGGAGTAGATTCCCCACCAGCCTGTCATACAGAAAATGTTCAAAAGACCGGCCAGTCCGTTTAATACGTTCCACCAGCCACCGTAAAGCCATACGCCTTCGGAAGAAAGCCACCAGCCACCTGCCAGAGAACCGGCACGGACTGCGGATTCAAAGTCTGATACTACCGCGATCAGGATATTGATTGCAACGATGATAAACGGAAACGCTTTAAATCCATGAGATTTTCCGAGTTTTCCCCAGTGATACTTAAGAATCATAAATCCGATACAGCCGGCTGTTGCAGCATACAGTTTTGCATAATGGAACCAGCTGTTCATATGCACGTACGTATCATTATTAAGTGCCCATTCAGCTCCCATTGCTGCACCGACATAGATAGCAATAAAATACACGGTAAGTGCTGCAGGAAGAATCAGAAAACATGCAATGCCGCCTGCTTTGGATCTTCTTGCGATTTCATTCATTACGACAAGTCCGGTAAATACCAGCAACCATCCAAGAAGCTGCCATCCGGCTGTCTCTCCATAAATTTGAAAAAACATACTCTCTCTCCTTTACTCCACTTCTATTTCCTTAATGTTGAACTCATTTCCCTGCAGTAAATATGTGTGCTCGCTTCCGCAATGTGGGCAGATCCTGCCATGCTCCACGGTCGAATATGTCTTCTGACAGTCTTCACAGTATGTAACTGCAGGTAATGTTTCCACCACTAATTCAGATTCATTGAACAGCGGCCGTTTTTTGGCCGCCCACGTCCAGCAATTCTGCAGATAGGACTCGATCACTGTCGAGACCTCCCCCAGCTCAAGGGTGACTTTACGAATATGTGTCACCTTATTTTCCTCGGCCACCTTTTCAAGGTGATCCATGATATGAAATGTTACTCCAAGCTCGTGCATAACTCTTCTCCTTTACCCGAGAGCTGCTGCACAGCTCTTATTTTTTCTTTTTGAATTTCACTTTGATCGACTGCTTCACCATATTCGGAAGAATGTATTTCAGTTTTTCTTCGGATGTATGCATCACAGATGCTCCCGGCAGTTCTCTGTGCAGATGTATTGCATCAAACATACATTTCGTAGTACAGATGCCACAACCAATGCATTTATTCGGATCCACGACAGATGCGCCACAGGACAGGCATCGTGAAGTTTCTTTTTTCACCTGCTCTTCGCTCAGGCTCTGTGACAGATCACGGAAAGTTTTTGCCTGTTCTTTTACATCTGCTTTCGGCGGAATCTGACGGCTGGATGAGTCGTAAGTTTCCACTTTGATGTTTTCTTTATCCAGTTCAATGAAATCGCGTCGGTTACGTCCGATGGTCAGTGTACAATTCTCATGCACATAACGATGCAGAGAAACCGCGCCTTCACGTCCGGCTGCGATCGCATCGATAGCAAATTTCGGACCTGTATAGACGTCACCGCCTGCAAAAATATCCGGTTCGGAAGTCTGGTAAGTCAGTTTGTTGGCAAGTGCGCCGCCGTTCGGGCGAAGTTCCACATGGAGATTGTCCAGCATATGGCCCCAGTCGATTGCCTGTCCTACGGAAAAGATCACATGACGACACGGCACTGTCACTGTATCATTCTCATCATATTCAGGTGAAAATCTGCCCTGTGCATCAAACACACGAGTACATTTTTTGAAAACGACGCCTCTTACATGGCCGTCTTCTTCCAGAATTTCTTTCGGTCCCCAGCCACAGTTCAGCTCAATTCCTTCTTCGAGAGCTTCTTCGATTTCTTCGTTGCTCGCCGGCATTTTTTCTCTTGTTTCCAGACAGAACATGGAAATCTTCGCATCGGTACATCTGCTGCTGACTCTTGCCGCATCAATGGCTACGTTTCCGCCGCCGACCACGACCATATCACCTTCAAGCGGGAAGCTTTCTGATCCACCTGCTTTTCTTAAGAAATCCACCGCCGTATATGCACCTTCGGCATTTTCTCCACTGATTCCCGGTTTTCTTCCTCTCTGACATCCGATTGCAGCATAAAATCCTTTATAGCCCTGCTCTCGTAAATCTTCGATTGTAACGTCTTTTCCGACTTCTACACCACAGCGGATCTCTACGCCAAGCTGACGGATCACATCGATCTCTGCAGCAAGAAGATCTTTTTCCAGTTTGTAGGACGGAATTCCATAGCGAAGCATGCCGCCCGGTTCTGCATTTTTTTCAAAAATCGTCGGTTTGTATCCGGTCAGGGCAAGGAAATATGCACATGATAAACCAGCCGGTCCTGCGCCGATGATCGCGATTTTTTCTTTAAATCCACCTTTCAGTGACGGAATTGTTTTTTTCGGAATGAAGCGTGTCTCTGCATTCAGATCACGTTCTGCGATAAAGCGTTTAACTTCATCAATTGCTACCGCTTCGTCAATCGTGCCTCTTGTGCAGGCATCTTCACAGCGTCGATTACATACATGTCCGCAGACAGCCGGAAGTGGGTTGTCTTTTTTGATCAGCGCAAGTGCATCCTCATAGCGGCCTTCTTTTGCGAGCTGCAGATATCCCTGTATGCCGATATGTGCCGGACAGGCTGTTTTGCACGGTGCAGTACCGGTGTCATAGCAGTTGATGCGGTTCGTATCGCGGTAGTTGTGTGACCACATATGTTCTCCCCATGGCTGATCACCCGGAAGCGGGATACGTGGATATGTAATCTCACAGCCTTCTTTATCACAGAGTTTCTGTCCCAGTTTGACAGCACCTGCCGGACAGGCCTCCACACATTTGCCGCATGCAACACAGTTCTGTTTCTCAACTTTTGCGATATACGCAGAACGGGACATATTCGGTGTGTTAAAAAGCTGTGATGTACGAAGCGCATAACAGACATTTACGTTACAGTTACAGATAGCAAAAATTTTATCTTTGCCATCAATATTTGTAATCTGATGTACAAAGCCGTTTTCTTCTGCCTGTCTGAAAATATCCAGTGCTTCTTCTTTCGTAATATAACGTCCGTCTTTCTGCGTCTCCACAACGTAGTCCGCCATGTCTCCGATCGCAATGCACCAGCCTTCCGGATCATCTGCACAGCCTTCATTATGTGTCAGTCTGGAACGACGGCAGGAACATGGACTTGCAGCATATTTTCCCTCGTATTTACTGAGCCAGTAGGAAATGTGTTCCAGATCTACAGACTCATTTTCCATCTCAATTGCTTTTTCTACAGGGATGACATGCATGCCTATTCCGGCACCGCCCTCCGGTACAAATGGGGTGATTTTTTCCAGCGGCAGGCGGGACATATGCTCAAAAAATGTTCCCATCTCCGGATTGGATTCCAGAATTTTTGCATTCATATTAAAAAATTCTGCGCATCCCGGTACATACATCGGCAGGACATACTGCTTCTCATGTGCAGCGTTTTCCCAGTTGTATTCGAGAAGGCCCTTGCGTGACATTTCTTCCAGAAGCGCCTCACATTTTTTCTCTTCCATACCAGATAATTTCACGATCTCCGGCAGTGTTTTTGGCTTTCTTACCCCAAGTTTCAGTGCCAGTTCTGCTTCCTCATCGGAAAGCACTCCGGCCAGTCCCCAATACTCCGGATCGTTTCTGGTGATCTTTTTAAGGCCCAGTTTCTGCGGAATACGGTCCGTGATCTTTTTACCCAGTTTCGCAATTGGTTCACGAAATGGTTCATTCGGATCAGGCGTAAATTCCGGGTAAACATAATCCGGATAAAGTTCTTTGTCGAGTTCTTTTTTCATCTCTCTTTCCTTTCCCTTCTCTCTGTTTCTTTTTATGATTTCCAGTCAGCAACCTGCTTTTTCAGCCATGTTGTCCATGCCTCTATACCTTCTCCTGTCTTTGCACTGACCGGGAAAATCTCTGCTTTGGGATTTCTCTGATAAATGTATTTTTTCACCAGTTCCATATCGAAATCAAAGTATGGAAGTACATCGATCTTATTGATCAGAACAGCATCGCATACTTCAAACATCAAGGGATATTTCAGCGGTTTGTCATGTCCCTCCGGAACGGAAAGAATCATCACATTTTTGGATGCACCTGTGTCAAACTCGGCAGGACAGACGAGGTTTCCCACATTTTCAAGAATTGCCAGATCTACATCTTCAATGCCCAATCCTTCGATCCCCTGCTCTGTCATTTTTGCATCCAGATGACACATGCCGCCGGTATGTAACTGGATTGCTTTTGCACCTGTTTCTGCAATCGCAAGTGCGTCCACATCCGAATCAATATCTGCCTCCATAACACCGATACGGAAATCATTTTTCAGTGCTTCTATCGTTTTTTTCAGTGTTGTCGTCTTACCGGAACCGGGTGATGACATCAGGTTCATCAGGAATACGCCTTTTTCTTTCAGCCTGGCTCGAAGCTGGTCAGCCTGTCTGTCATTATCTGCAAACACGCTTTCTTTAATCTCAAGAATTCTAACTTTTTCCACCTGCTTTTATTCCTTTCATTAATATTTCCACCATTTCTTTTTTGGCCTGTTCATAGGTCAGTTCATTCTGGTACAGAACATCTGACTCCATAAAACAGATTACAGTACCTTTTACCATTGCCATGACTACCGGAATGGAAACTTCCCGTATCAGACCTTCTTCCATGCCTTTCCTCAGGTACTGTTCTGCCTGTTCCCATCCATTGTTTACTGACCGCATCAGATGTCTGTATGGCTTCGGATATTTCTCCGCAAGTTCGTAAATCCGGCTCAGTCCAATGTTGGAATATTTCTCCGGAAGCGCGCACAAAAGCTTCTCCAGTTTCTGTACCACATTCAGGCTTACGTCCGCCTCCAGTTCTTCCTGCATACTGTATAAATCTGCTGCATAACGGTCAGCCACCGCTACCAGAACTGCCTGTTTGCTTTCAAAAACGGTATAGATTGTCTTTTTACTGATTCCCAGCCGTTTCGCCAGATCGTTCATCGTAAATTTCAGACCGTTCTGTTTAAATTCCTCAACCGTTGCATCAATAATTTTTTCCCGCATTTAATCCTCCATTTGGAAACCCGGAAACTCTTTTAAGTTTTTCAGTTTCCACCATTGTAGCATTTTGACAAAAAAACGTCAATCTCAAAAAGGCTCAAAAAAAACCGAATCCTCTTCGGATCCGGTCACTTATCATTCTTTTTCAGTTGTCTGTCTCCGGCCATACGAAATGCGCATTTCCGGCTTCGAGTCCATCGATCAGGATATTCTGACCTGTGCAGAAACGGTTGGTCACGGTCATAAAATATGCCCAGTCAGCAGTCTCTTCTACAGTCATCCATCTCTTAAGCGGCGTCTGCTCCATGATCTCGTCCCACAAAGCTTTATCTTCCATGACAGGTTTGTTCAGTTCTGTAAGGACTCCGCCAAAATCAAGACTGTTGCATACTGCACCGTATTTTGCAATGCGCAGGGCAACATTTTTTGTATAGGAAAGAACTCCTCCCTTGCTTGCTACATATTCAGGAAATTCCGAGCCGTTGTGTCCGCTGGCAGATCCGATCATCAGTACCGATCGGATGCCCGGACGAATCCCGTATTTTTCTGTAATGCCTATGGTCCCTTTTAAGTTTACATCAATATCTTCTTCGTTCTGTACACCTGCATTGTTAATCACAATATCAAACGGCTCCAATTCCGGATACTGCTCTTTTGCCCGGATATCCATGCAGATATGCGTATAATTCTTATGCTGTATTGATGCATCTTTACGGTCAATGCCTGTAACATTGTGTCCTTCTTTCAGAAATTTTTCTGCAATTCCTTTTCCGATACCGGAGCTCGTCCCTGTAATTAGTACTCTCATTATGGTTCTCCCTCTATTTATTCTCGTCCTCATTTTTCATCTGTGCGCGTGCTTTTCGCGCAATTCCGGTGTTGCTGTTCATGATACTCGCACGGGTAATTTTGTCATTTCCGAACTTCTGACGGATTGCATCCATCGTAGCATCCAGCTTTCTGTGGCGCTCTTTCTGCTCATTGTCTTCGAACAGAGACATCTGTTCAAAGCTCTCGTCCGTAAGGTTTGTAAGTGCCACTCCGATCAGCCGAAGTGGCTCCCCCTTCCATGATTCGATAAACAGTTTTTTCGCATTTTTGTATATCTCATCTGTCATGTCCGTTGCATTCGGAAGAGTTGTCTGATGCGATTTGTTTCGGAAATCCAGTGTGCGGAAAGTTACCGATACGGAGGTACATTTTTTCTCTTTTCTGCGCATCCTTGTCGCTACAACATCGCACTGTTCCAGAAGGATCGGAAGCACCTGTTCTACGGAAACAATATCATCATTAAAGGTTGTTTCCACACTGAAACCTTTTGCTTCTTCCGGCTGTACCCTGACCGGAGAATCATCAATTCCGCGCGCATACTGCCAGAGCTGATGGCCAGCTTTGTTCCCGAGTAAAGTCTGGATTTCCGCCTCTCTTGCATGTGCCATATCACCGATCGTATGAATGCCTGCTTCTGTCAGTTTCTTCTCGGAAGCTTTACCCAGAAACAGAAGATCGCGTACCGGAAGCGGCCACATCTTCGTCGGAATCTCCTCTGGAAAAAGAGTATGCACCTTATCCGGTTTCTCAAAATCAGATGCCATTTTTGCCAGAAGTTTGTTCGTAGAAATCCCCACATTTACTGTAAAACCAAGCTCATTTCGTATCTTGTCTTTGATCTCGTGAGCCGTCCGAACCGGATCAGGATAAATCAATGAAGTGCCTGTCATGTCCAGAAAAACTTCATCAATTGAAAAAGATTCCATTACAGGCGCATAGGATGCACAGATCTCTTTGAACGCTCTGGAGCATTTGATATACAGTTCAAAATCACTTTTTGCAATGACGAGGTCCGGACATTTTCGGAGTGCCATTGCCACAGGTTCTCCTGTCTGAACTCCGTATTTTTTTGCCGGAATGGACTTCGCCACAACGATTCCCGTACGCTTTTGGGGATCTCCGCCGATGCAGGCCGGAATATCCCGGAGATCCGGTAACCCCTTCTGCAGCCTTCTTACTGATTCCCATGAAAGGAACGCACTGTTTACATCAATATGAAAAATTAAACGATTCATAGCTTTACTGAAGGTACTGGTTGGATTTCCAGATCACACTTACCAGTCGTGCAATACATGCTTTCAGGTCTTCGATCTTTAAGGTTCCTTCTGCCAGTTCTTTATGCATGTTGTCATGGTCTCCGAAACATCCCGGCATCACAAGGTCGTTTCCGGCTCTCATACATCCGGATGCGGTGCATTTCTCATCAACTTCTGTTGTTGTCCAGTCTGTCATGATCATACCCTTGAAGCCCCATTCATTACGTGCGGTCTCTGTACAGAGATCATAATTATTCGCTGCATGAACACCGTTGATCAGGTTATAGCTTGTCATGATAGACAGTGGCTGAGATTCTCTGACTGCGATTTCAAATCCTTTAAGGTATACTTCGCGGAGTGTACGCTCGGAAATCACACTGTCAGATCCCATACGGTTGTCTTCCTGGTTGTTACATGCGAAATGCTTGATAGTTGTGCCACATCCATAGTTGGACTGTACACCTTCTGTCATTGCTGCTGCGATGGTTCCTGCCACATACGGATCTTCAGAATAATATTCGAAGTTTCTTCCACAGAGCGGATTTCTGTGAATGTTCATTCCCGGTGCCAGCCAGAGTGTCACACCGAAATATTCCATCTCTGTACCGATCATCGCACCAACTTCACGGATCAGTGCACGGTTCCATGTCTGTGCAAGCAGGGTCCCTACAGGAATCGCGGTACAGTACTGATAGTATCTCTCGCCCGGAAGTTCTCTGGAATCATCGTAGAAAAGGCCGCCTTCCAGACTGAATTCAAACGGCATGGTCACAATGCTTCCATCGTTCACGTGGTAGTATTTCATGAGACGAAGTCCCGCCGGACCGTCTGCCAGTACGATACTTGCCAGGCCTTTGTCGATTGCACAGCGGTGTGTTTCACCTGCGGATCCCGGAACAGAAATACCTGCCGCACCGAGGTTTCCGCCCTGTGCTTTGCCCGGATCTCCAGCTGCCAGATCGATCAGCTCTTTTTCTGTCAGTGTGTTGACAAAATCCAGCGCATCTTTTTCACAGAGTTCACCGTTTTTCTTATATTCGATGACTTCTGTCGTAAAATCTGCCGCATACAGCTGCGCAACGTTCAGCTTCTGTTCTGCTGCCAGTTTCTCCGCTTCTTTTTCGCGGGATGAAGTTTTTCCGGAAGTCTGTGTTTTTTCATCCAGTTCCTGCTTCAGCGGGAAAAGATTTTTCACCTGACGAAGAATCACTTCGTTATCAAGTTTTACACCGCCGCACAGTTTTGCATCTGCAAGGCTGTTGCCGATCCAGATTCCATAGAATCCACTTTCCAGAATCCATGCGGCTCTCTTTTCATCATAGGAAGTCAGATGTTCCAGAGAAATTTCTACAGTGATCTTTTCGCTTTCATCCGGTTTAAGTTCGGATGTTTTGGCATAAGCCACGAGACGATGTGCCTCTTTTTCGAGGATGCCGCCCGGAAGAGATGTGTACACCTGAACGACCTCTTTACCGGAAACTTTGCCGGTATTTTTCACCTGTACAGAAATAGTCATTTTTTTGTTTTCCAGACTTTCCAGACAGTAGTCGTTTATCTCAAAGTCCGTATAAGAAAGACCAAATCCGAAGCCATAACGTACCGGCACGTCAAAGGTATCAAAATAACGATAGCCGACATACATACCTTCTTCATAAACTTCCGTCTCAACATTTCCATTATTGTGTGAAAATGTCTCTGCATTCGGATAATCCTCGTATTTGTATGCCCATGTATCGGTGAGCTTTCCGGATGGATTCACCTTACCGGAAACAACATCCGCAAATGCATTTCCGCCTTCCATACCAGGCTGTACGATCGTCAGAAGTGCTTTAATATTGGTAAACTCATCCATAAAAGAAAGATCTACCTGTGCACCTGCATTGATCACAACGATGACATTTTCGTAATTTGCACAGATATCTGCCAGCATCTTGTATTCTTCATCTTTCAGATAATAATCGCCCTTGTCTGCCTGACGATCCGCACCTTCACCGGCGATGCGGCTGATCACATAAATTGCAGTCTCTGCTTCGTCACCTGCTGATTTCTTAATCTTGTCTCCTGCCGGCATGATAAATGGCGTCGTACTGTAGACCTCAAAGAAGCTCATAGTGTCCGCATCATATCTGGTTCTGGATAAAATATCATTTTTCCAGTCCTGACGGGCTTTGTCATAAATTTCGTTGTACCGATTGATCCATGCTTCTGTAGTAATCTGGAATCCGGCATTTTTCATACCCTCACAGATAGAAACCTTTTCTCTTTCGTTGACGTCTCCGGAACCGGTGCCGCCTTTGATCGTCTTGCCTGCACCTGCACCATAGAGAGCAACTGCGATACCCTCTTTCAGAGGAAGGACATGATCTTCATTTTTCAGAAGAACGATTCCTTCTGCGGCCGCACGTCTTGCGACTTTACGGTGTTCTGTTTCCCATGGCTGGATTTCCGGATTCATTGTACCGGAAAATGTTCTTTCTTTTAAAGTACGTGTCATGATTATTCCTCTCCGACAAAATCTGCAAATGTTTCTTTTACTTTTGCCTCATCGTCTGTATCTGCATTCAGAATCAGCGGTTTGCTGAGATCCAGACTGAAAATTCCCATAATGGATTTTGCATCTACGTAATATTTACCACTCTGCAGATCCATGTCACAGTCAAATTTACTGCAAAGTTTGTTAAATTTGTCCGCATCCTGCATGGATACGATCTTTACTGTTAATTTTACCATAATCTGACTCCTTTTTCCATTTCTAATCATGTTCGTGCGAATATTCGAAAACTGTTTTCGTAATCCGTTTTTCAGATAAAATATTTTCTGAGAAGGTAGGTCGGGGTACAGCTCCATGCATGGCAGTAGCTGTTGACAATACTTCCGCCATACGGAGATTCTGCCGGATTTTCCGGATTGTAAAGTTCCCAGAAGGTATCTGCTCCATGGCTCAGCATGCCGCCCCAGTAATATTTCATATAATCCATTGCCTGTTCTTTTTTGCCGCACTTAAGAAGTGCTTCTACAAAATGGTGATTCATATACGGGGAAACCATTCCTTTTTCCGGATTCAGAGCAATTACTTTATCAAGGATTTCTGCTCCTTCTTCTGCGGATACTGCTCCGGCAAGGATCATCCACACCTGACTTGCGTAGTTGAGCTGTTTTTCTTCTCCGCTTACAAACAGACCCTTGTCTGGATCCAGCAGATATTTTTTCGCTGCTTCTGTCTTTTCTTTTGCTTCTTTTGCAAAATAAGCAGCCTTTTCTGTATCACCAAGTGCTTCCGCAATCTTCTGTCCTTTTCGTGCACAGTAGATGTATACGCCCTGCATGGCACTCTGTTTATTAAGTCCATCGGTCCAGTCAATAAATCCCCAGAAACCTTCGCCGTTTTTCAGCAGATTTTTTTCATCAAACCACTCTTCTGCGATTTCCATCTGACGATATGCGCAGGCACTTAAATCTTTTAAGGTTTCTTTGTCACCGGACGCTTCATAATAATCGTAAAGCGTTGCACCGAAGAACATAGAATAATCAAGAAGGAAGGTGTCATCTACGATGAATTTCGGTTCTGTGAAGAGACATGCACTTACCTGTCCATTATCTTTCGTCTGCGCTGCAAAGAGATACAGACATCTTTTTACGAGATCCATGTTATGGAATGTTTCATAATTTGCAAGTGCCTGCAGACGAAGGTCTCCGAGCCAGAGACGACGGTCTCTCTTCGGTCCGTCCTCAAATACAGACTGCATGCAGTTTTGCAGCGTGCGGAGGCTAACACGGTCAAGTCTTCTGATCATCTCGTCATCACTTTTTACCGGTTCCACATCTTCGATACGAACTGCGGAAACACTGGTGCAGCTTACATCTTCGACAACGAGCTGCCATTTCAGGGAGGTATCAATTGCCTCAATCTCCATGTAACGGAATGCATATCTTCTCGGAAGTTTCAGTTCTACCGGAAGGACATCTACATGAATAAATTCTTCCTGAATCCAGCCACGGCTGATCCATCCGTCATAATCTTTGGAATCCTCTGTGATTTCTTTTGCAATCTCTGCAAATTTCAGTCTGAAAAATGCCGGTGCATCCTGCGGACTCCCTACAGAGTTTAATTTCAGTGTAACATATCCTACCTGATGATCACCGAAATCCAGACAGATCTTATCTCCTTTTGCAAGATGATAGGAAGAGAGATTTTTGATGTCGTCCTTCTTATTAACATCCGGATATACATTTTCTGTTTTTACGATATCTACGATGGAAACAGGGCGAACCACTGTCTCCAGAAGCTTAGGTGCACATGCCTCTGCTTTTGCAACAAATGCATCATTGGTCACACGGACCATGTTAAGATCTATACTTACCTCTGCCATTATGCGTTTGCTCTCCTTTCATCAAGTTCTTTAATAATCTGTGGATAAATCTTATCCAGATCATAGAACATCATAGTAACAATTGTTGCAATATTTGTGATAATCGGAACCCAGATGTACATGGCAGTGATATAGTGCTGTGCTGTCACTGTCTGGATCGTCTGAGTTGCATCAAATCCACCGAACTGAAGCATAGCAGCTCCGACACTGCTTGCAATTGCCATACCAACTTTACCTACAAAACCATTTACTGCGGAAAGAGTTCCGGCTGTGTTGACACCGCTTTTCGATTCACCATAATCAACCGGGTCAGGCTGCATTTCAACTTCGTTCATTTTTATAACCTCCAAATTTCTTTCTGCCATTACTTTACTTCTTTTTTACATTTCTTCCAATTGTGATTTTTTTTGTAAAACACTGACTTTTTTTTCGATTCAGATGATGCTATACTGAAAATATCGAATTGCAAAACGAGATCTATTATATAAAGAAATAATTCTGATCTATCAATATTTTGAGGGGCATTTATGAAACTTACAAGAGAGGATTTTCGAAATTATATTAAAGACTATAATGATGACGAAATTTTTTACAGAGATTTATATTTTCAGGAAAAAAATCATCCGGAAACTTTTCATAACTACTGTCTGAATCTGGACCGGCAGTTTATTTCCAACCACCGTCTTTTTGTTCCGGAGCTTCAAAAAGAAGCATGGTACCCCTATATGCAAGAAAAAGACCTCTTCGGTGATCTGACCGGAAATATCATGTTCTCAAAGCATTACCGGTATACACCGATATTTGATCATGAGCATGAGTTTTTTGAAATCATCTGCGTATATAACGGAACTGCCCATACAACAATCCAGGGAATGGCTCATGAACTCCATACCGGAGATATCTGCATCATACCGCCTCATACCACGCACAGTATCGGAATTTTTGATGACAGTCTCGCTTTTAATATCCTGGTCCGTGGCTCTACTTTTCAGTCCACTTTTTTCCAGTCGCTGACTGCCGACAGCGCACTTGCCCATTTTTTTGCACACGTACTTTATCGTAAAACTGAGGGGAATTATCTGATTTTCCATACTTTTGATGATATCCACATCCGTGATATGCTGGAAAATCTTTATATCGAATATCTCGGGCATGAAAAATACAGCTACACCTTCCTGAATTCCATGCTGATCATGTTCTGGGCAATGCTTCTTCGCTATCACGAAAATGAGATTGAGTCCATTCTCACAAAAGATATCGGAAGTGGCTCTATGACAGAAATTCTGAATTATCTGAATCATCATTATCAGAATGCTACTCTTGGAAGCACCGCGGAATATTTTGGCTACAGTACTTCGCATTTCAGTACACTGATAAAGGAAGGAACCGGCCAGACTTTTCTTCAGATCATCCGTGACATTAAGCTGAACCAGGCATGCCGCGCGCTCCGTGAAACCAAACTCAGCAACCACGCGATCTGTGATCTGGTCGGCTATGAATCACCGGAACATTTTATGCGGACTTTTAAGAAAGCCTACGGGATTACTCCGGGTGAATACCGCAAAAAACATAAAATTTAATTTATTATTGAGGTTTATATGATACGTAAAAATACAAAAAAGAAAGCCCGTTCCATTGAGATGGTAACGGGTTCTTTGTGGAAAAATATTCTTTTCTTCAGCATTCCACTGATGTGCTCCCAGCTTCTGGAGGTCATGTTCAATTTAAGCGATGTTGCTGTTGTCGGACATTTTGCCGATTACAAAGCACTCGGTGCTGTTGGTTCCACTACACTTCTGGTCACCTTGTTTACCGGATTTCTGATCGGTATGGGCAGTGGTGTCAATGTCCGCGTCGCGCACGCGCTTGGTGCAAAAAATCACAAAAATACCGTAGAGACCATACAGACTTCTCTTTTTCTCTGTACATTGATCGGGCTTCTGATCGGGACAGTCTGTTTCTTCTTTTCAGGAGGAATGCTCCGACTTTTAAATACAAAAGATGATCTGATCGATCAGGCTTCACTCTACCTTCGGATTTATGCTCTCTGTATGCCGGCAATGGGAATCTATAATTTCGGTAATGGTGTTTTGAGTGCCCGTGGCGAAACGAAGCGACCGCTTTATTATCTCGCGATTGCCGGTGTGTTAAACGTACTTCTGAACCTGTTTTTTGTCATTGTATTTCATATGGCGGCTGCAGGTGTGGCAACTGCAACTGCGATTGCCCAGTATG
>ERZ506291.9-NODE-9-length-174406-cov-7.81754_pt1 | contig 174406 bp, 141 predicted proteins | sample MGYA00514013_ERZ506291 | MGnify/ENA metagenome assembly ERZ506291 | reverse complement strand
CGTATGTGTTTCACTGTTTAGTTATCAAGGTTCTTAACTTGCCGTCTCTCAGACAGCTTATTTACTTTACCACATCCTTTTCGATGTGTCAAGTACTTTTTTCAAGTTTTTTCAAACTTGAGCGGAGAAGGAGGGATTTGAACCCTCGCGCCGCTATTAACGACCTACTCCCTTTCCAGGGGAGCCCCTTCGGCCAGCTTGGGTACTTCTCCAAATTGCCCTACGCAATCGCTTCTCATTTTTTCAGAAGCGTTTTATATTATATCGCGTTGTTTTTCGTTTGTCAAGAACTTTTTTCATTTATTTTCATTCTCAACAGCGGAGAGAGTGGGATTCGAACCCACGCGCCCTTGCGGACAAACGGTTTTCAAGACCGCCTCGTTATGACCACTTCGATATCTCTCCATATGCACTTTTCAGTGTTCGACGTCTCATTGCCAGACGCAAGATGTATTCTATCATTAAATCTTTTTACTGTCAATACAAATTTTTACATTTTTTTATCTTTTTTAAAAACACCTCTGCCACGTCCAGATCCTCCGGTGTTGTGATCTTTATATTATGATAAGACCCCTCTACGAGGCAGACTTTTACCCCACTTTCCTGTTCCACAACCATAGCATCATCTGTAATCGTACTCATATCTTTCTTTCGAATACTCTCATGCGCTTTTCGTATGAGATCATAAGAAAATATCTGCGGCGTCTGTATCGTCCAGACCTGTTTGCGTTCCGGAGTCATTCCGACAAATCCATCCTCATCAGACAGTTTGACCGTATCTTTTGATGGCATTCCCACTACACACGCACCTGTCTCTCTTACACCTGCAAGGCCTCGTTCAAGAATCTCTTCTGTAATAAACGGACGGGCTCCGTCATGTATAAACACATAATCTGTATCTGTGCAGGCAAGAAGACCCTGATAGACAGAATCATAGCGTTCTTTACCACCTGCAATGACATTTGACACTTTTGTAAAAGAGTAGCGATCCACGATTTCATTTTTACAATAGGAAATCATATCATTTCCTGTCACAAGAATGATGTCGTCAATCAGTAGGCTGTCCTGAAAGCATCTCAGTGAATAATACAATACAGGATGGTCCTGGATTTCCAGAAACTGCTTCTGAACCTTACTGTGCATACGCTTCCCCTGTCCTGCTGCCAGAACGATTGCCGTAATTTTTTCTTTCATTTCAGAACCTCCTGATATCATTTAACGTTCACCGAGTTTTAAATTCGGCACAGCATTGAGATCCCATCCATGACGGGTTCCTTTCATATATTCATAGTATGCCGCCACACCAATCATCGCTGCATTATCTGTACAGAAGATCGGAGACGGACGATAAAACTTATAACCATTTTGCGCACATGCTTTTTCCATTGCCGCGCGAAGCGTTCCATTGGACGCAACTCCACCCGCAATCGCAATTTTATCCATCTTGTAATCTTTTGCTGCAAGCATCGTATGCTCCACAAGAACATCTACTACTGCTTTCTGGAAAGAAGCCGCAAGATCTGCACGATTTACTTCTTCGCCTTTCATCTGCGCCTGGTTGATATAATTCAGGACAGCTGATTTCACACCGCTGAAGCTGAAATCATACGGACAATCGCCGATTTTTGCATGCGGAAATACAATAGCCTCCGGATTTCCCTCTTTTGAAAGCTTGTCAATTTTCGGTCCACCCGGATAGCCCAGTCCGATTGCGCGTGCAACCTTGTCAAAAGCCTCTCCCGCTGCATCATCACGTGTGCGTCCGAGAATTTCAAACTCTCCGTAATCTTTGACAATTACAAGATGTGTGTGTCCTCCTGACACGATCAGACAGAGGAACGGTGGTTCCAGATCCGGATGCTCGATATAGTTTGCAGAAACGTGTCCTTCGATATGATGCACCCCCACCAGAGGAAGTTTCTTAGCGTATGCAATTGCTTTTGCCTCTGCCACACCAACCAGCAGTGCGCCAACCAGACCTGGTCCATAAGTAACACCTATAGCATCCAGATCATCCAGCGTGACATCTGCATCTTTTAATGCCTCTTCAATTACCTGATTTACTTTTTCTATATGTTTACGGGAAGCAATTTCAGGTACAACGCCTCCGTAAAGCTTATGAAGCTCGATCTGCGACGATATGACATTTGACAGAATCGTCCTTCCGTTTTTTACTACAGAAGCCGCTGTCTCATCACATGAACTTTCTATTGCCAGAATCAACGTATCTTTCATTATATGGCTCCTCTATTCTTCTTCAAAATTCAACTCAACACTTTTTCCATCTTTACCCGGCCATGCGTTCGGGAAAATGCCACGTACCATATCCATGTACTCATCCGGACGAATCAGCGACGGACTGTAATGCGTCAGCCAGAGTTCTTTCACTTCTGCGTCTTTTGCAAGTGTCGCCGCCTCCCGGAATGTCATATGCTTATAACCTTTTGCTTTTTCGATTTTATCTTCTTCTCCGTACATTCCCTCACAGATGAACAGATCTGAGTTTACAGCATTACGTAAAATAGATTCCGTCGGCCGCGTATCCGTCGTGTAAGTTACCTTAATCCCCTTTCGGTCCGGTCCCAGAACCATATCCGGTGTATATACTGCGCCATCTGCTTCTATTGTCCGGCCTTTCTGAAGAGGATTCCAGTATTTCAGCGGAATCTCCTGCTCTCTGGCCCGTTCCGGTGAAAATTTGCCCTGACGCAGAATCTCAATCGTATAGCCATAACAGATCACATTGTGATTCACACGAAATGCATTGATACGATATCCATTGAGTTCCAGAACTTCAAATGGTTTTGTTATTTCTATAAATTTAATCTCAAAAGGGAGCTCCGGTGCAATCACACGAAGTGCATTCACTACTCTCTCCAGTCCTTTAGGTCCGACAAGCGTAAGCGGTTCCGTCCGATCTGCATTTCCCATAGTAAGAAGAAGCCCCGGCAGCCCACTGATATGATCTCCATGATAATGTGTAAAACAAATCACATCGATTGGCTTGAAACTCCATCCTTTTTCTTTAATTGCAACCTGTGTTCCCTCTCCACAGTCGATCAGCAGACTGCTCCCATTGTAACGGGTCATAAGTGCAGTCAGCCAACGCTTCGGGAGCGGCATCATACCACCACAGCCAAGCAAACATAAATCCAACATATTTTCCACTCCTGCATTTACTGCATTTACTGCATTTTTGTCATTAAAACTGCATTTTCGGTAGGATCAGTATAATAATCCCTGCGAAGTCCATCTTCTTTAAATCCAAGTCTTTCGTACAGTCTTCTTGCCGTTCCGTTGCCTTCCCGCACTTCAAGATGCACAATATGAATTCCGATCATTTTTGCCATCTTAAGCATGCTGTCCACAAGGAAATAGCCGATACCTTCTTTTTGTCTGTCTGAACGGACAGCAACATTCAGAATATCGCCTTCATCCAGAACTGTCTGCATACTGCAATAGGCAAGAATTTTTTCTTTTTCTTCAACCACAAAAAACATGGTATTTTCTTTTGTCAGAAACGTAAAAAAACCTTCTTTCGTCCATGGATCAGAAAAAAGGGCTTTTTCTATCTCGACTACCTGCTCCAGATCCTCTACTGACATTTCACGAAACGTCATGAATCAGCGTCGGCTTTTGCCGCCTCCCGCTCTGCACGCTCTCTTTCAGCCTGTGATACACGTAGATAATCCGGAACATGTTCCATTGCCGTTTCTGTTTTTCCCTGACGATAATAGATCTCGCCAAGCGCCGCTACAGCAGCCGCTCTCTGTTTGTTTACATGTGCCGGTGCAAAAGAATACGGCACCGTCATTTTTTCTGCAATAAGCTCGTGGAAGACCGGTACTCCATCGCCAAGGAATGTTACCGTTTCTCCATACTGATTCAGCTTCTCGATCACAGTTTCCATAGGTACTGCCATCTGATCTTCCACCACCTTCAGCTGATGATCTGTAAAGCGATAAATACCTGTATACACCTGTTTACGGCGCGCATCCATAATCGGGCAGATCAGCCCCGATATATCATACAGATTGTATGCCAGTCCCTCTACAGTAGGAATGGCGATCAGAGGTTTCTTTAAGGCAAGTCCGAGTCCTTTCGCTGTCGCTGAGCCGATTCGCAGTCCGGTAAAAGAGCCCGGTCCTGCTGCTACTGCAATCGCATCAATACTATTCAGATCAAGCTCTGTCATTTTTGCGATTTCATCCAGCATCGGCAGCAATGTCTGAGAATGTGTTTTTTTGTAATTGACTGTATATTCCGCAATCAGTACATCGTCCTCTACAATTGCAACAGATGCCACGATTCCGGAGCTGTCAAGTCCTAAAATCTTCATATCTTATCTCCTCTTTTCATCTGTCCGGATAAAACAGATAAAATTCCTTACAAACCTTCCACAGTAATCCGTCGATAGTCAAATCCCTGTGCAAGATCCTTTTCTATTGTAATGGAAATTCTGTCATCCGGCAAAATCTCCTCAATCAGTTCCGCCCATTCGATCAGGCAGATACCCTTGCCAAAGAAATAATCATCATATCCGATTTCTTCCATTTCCTCGATATCCCCGATCCGGTAAACGTCAAAATGATAAAATGGCAGGCGTCCTTCTTCATAAATCTGTACAATCGTAAATGTCGGGCTGCTTACCGGCTCCGTAATCCCCAGTCCTGCAGCAACTCCCTGCGTAAATACTGTCTTTCCTACTCCCAGGTCTCCGGTCAGTGTATATACCTGACCAGGTCTTGCCTGCAGACCGATTTTTCGACCTAATTCATATGTTTCTTCAGGGCTTCTCGTCTCTGTCACCATTTTACCAATCACCTTTTTCCTTGCAGAATTGTTCTTTGCATATTATAATAGAGCCCACAGAGAAAAACAATACTTTTTGCAAAAGGAGACTATGATTATGGCAAATGCAAACCCGATCGTAACCATTACCATGGAAAATGGTGATGTAATGAAAGCAGAGCTTTATCCGGAAATCGCACCAAATACAGTAAACAATTTTATCAGTCTTGTCAAAAAAGGCTTCTATGATGGTCTGATCTTCCATCGTGTCATCAACGGCTTTATGATCCAGGGCGGATGTCCGGATGGAACCGGAATGGGTGGTCCTGGGTACAGCATCAAAGGTGAATTTGCACAGAACGGTGTTGCAAATGACCTCGCACACACTCCTGGTGTTCTTTCCATGGCAAGAGCCATGCATCCAAATTCAGGCGGAAGCCAGTTCTTTATCATGCACAAAGCAGCTCCACATCTTGACGGAAGCTATGCTGCATTCGGTAAAGTAATCGAAGGCATGGATGTTGTAAACAAAATTGCCGAAACAGAAACAGATTTCCGTGACAGACCGCTTGATGATCAGCAGATCAAATCCATGACTGTTGATACATTCGGTGTAGATTATCCGGAACCGGAGAAATGCTGATTTCATTACCTGTTTAATTTCAAAGCATAACAAAAACCACAGAGATCATCTTTGAGCAAGCTCATGATTTCTGTGGTTTTTTATGTTTTAATTAATGATCAAACGTCTGAACTTCACCATCAATCACAGAATAGTAGCATTCTCCATCCTGCTCAAGCTGTGCCCGTCCGTTCGTCCCTTCTGTAATTGCATTCTCGACACTTCCGATTTCCTGTACGGGAACCAGAAGTTTCAAAACTACCCGATCGGTGTATTCACTGTCCAGTATCGGCAAAGAACGTTCTCCTGCAATATACTGAATTTTGCCGATTCCGGTGTAATCCGTTGTAATCTGCAGCACAATTCCCTTTTGTTTTAAAATAACAGTGCTTGCAGCCAATCCTTCCTGCACAGCCTTTGAATAGGCGCGTACAAGGCCGCCTGTGCCAAGAAGCACTCCTCCGAAATATCGGGTCACTACAACAGCTATATTGTAGATTTCTTCTCCCAGAATCACATCCAGCATCGGACGTCCGGCAGTTCCGGACGGTTCCCCGTCGTCACTGCATCTGGTAAACTCTCTGTTTGTCCCAACAGAATATACATAGCAGTTATGTCTGGCATCCCAGTATTTCTTTTTCATTTCTTCCAGAAATGCCAGCGCGTCTTCTTCTGTTTCAACGGGGCGGACTGTTGCAATAAATCGAGATTTCTTTTCGGTTATTTCTCCAATACCGCCCTCATATATGGTTTTGTATTCTGTAAGTTTATTCTTCTGTGTTTCCACCGTCATCTCCTCCGCCGGTATCACCGCCACCGTCGTCTCCTCCGGTATTGTCTCCTCCGCCGGCATTGTCTCCTCCGGTGTTGTCTCCTCCGGTATTATCTCCTCCGGTATTGTCTCCTCCACCGGTATTATCTCCTCCGGTGTTGTCTCCTCCGCCGGCATTGTCTCCTCCGGTGTTGTCTCCTCCGGTGTTGTCTTCTCCGGTGTTGTCTCCATTATCATTACTGTTATTATCTGCATTCGGATCCGGAGTCGGTGATACATTGAAAGTCCCTTCATCAGTCGTATACTCTTCCATCGTATCGTCCGATTCGTAGAAATGCTGATTGCAATAATCTGTCGGCACATCACCAATATCAAAGTATTCTGTAATTACAGGACAGCCTGCTCTCGGGAGCAATCCTGTCTCCTCGCAGATACTAATCTTCTCTACACTTGCCGGCATATCAAAATCTTTATCCGGGAGACCTTCATGAATACGGGTCATGACCTTCTTCCAGAGGTTCTTATGGAAATCTCTCGCATCCTCCGGAAGTTTCTCATTATTATCAAATCCAGACCATACCGCACAGGTATAATATGGGGTATAACCAACAAACCAGAGGTCATTGTATGCATCTGTTGTACCGGTCTTACCGGCAACTGTCATATCATCCAGCTGACATGCAGTACCTGTACCCTGATTTACAACATCTTCCATTGCACTTGTCAGCAGCCATGCAGTACTTTCTTTAATAACAGATCTTCCTGCTGAATTTTTCTCAATGAGGACATTTCCGTTGTGGTCAAGAATCTTAGTGTAATAAATCGGTTCAATATAATTACCATTGTTTGCAATTGCCGCATATGCTGCACAAAGTTCTATGTTCGTGACACCATGAGTAAGACCGCCCAGGGCCATCGGAAGATTTGCATCTGTCCAGATAGTTCCGTCAGCATCTTTGTCTGCTTCTGTACCATGTGCCAGTGTTGTAAATCCAAAATTATCCAGGTACTGAAGTCCAAGCTCCGGCGTTACTTCTTCGAGGCACTTGACCGCTACAACGTTGATGGAATTCTGGATAGCCCGACGTATCGTTGTCGTTCCTCCATAACTCTTGGAAGCATTATTTACCGGTGATCCATCCGGATAATTGTATGGTTCATCCTCGAACGTCGTTGCCAGCGTCATGCCCTTCTCATTGAGAGCCGGTGCATAGGTAGACAGAATCTTAAAGGTTGATCCCGGCTGTCTTGTCGTATCTGTTGCACGGTTCAATGTCAGACTCGCGGTCTTTTCTCCACGTCCGCCGATGATCGCCTTTACATAACCTGTGTGCTGATCAATGATACTCATAGAAGACTGTGGCTGCGGTGCAAAACTTACTCGTTCAGCAACGACGGTACTTCCATCAGCAAGAACATGCTCTTTGTATCGGTCAACATAGCTCTGTCCTTCTTCCTGAGAATCGAACAGAAGGTCAAATTCCGGATCTTCATTCTGGAAATACAGACGAAGCATCTCTTTGCTGTAGTTCACTTCTTCTCCATCTGGGTTCTGAACAGTGAGTGCATAATCCAACGCATACTGTACGTAATCCGGATAATTGGACGGATCTGCATATTCTTCATCCAGAATCTTCTGAATAGAAGCATCCTGTGTCGTATAAATACTCAGGCCACCACTGTAAACAAGGTTCTGTGCCTGTGTACGGGTATAGCCCTTGATATTCATCAGATCATTAATTACCTGATCAATCAGTTCATCTTCGAAATAGGAATATACGGTATTATCCGTCTCTTCATTCAACACCTGCGCTGCCTGAATTTCTGAATAAATATCATCATTAATTACCTGATCATATTGTTCCTGTGTAATATATCCCTGATCGATCATATGATCCAGGACTTCTTTACGTCTCTTTGCATTTGCTTCCGGATGCTCAATCGGGTTGTACTGCGTCGGGTTCTGTGTGATACCCGCCAGTGTCGTGCATTCTGACAGATTAAGATTCCATACATCCTTATTAAAGTATTTGCGGGCGGCTGCCTGCACACCATATGTTCCGGCTCCGAGGTTGATCGTATTAAGATAATTTTCAAGAATGACATTTTTGTTGTTAATCTTTTTCTCGATTTCAACAGCCAGATACTGTTCCTGAATCTTACGTGTAAAACGCTCAAGCCATGTAGACTCCTGCGTCCAGTTTGTAAATACATTATTCTTCAAAAGCTGCTGTGTAATCGTACTTGCACCTTCTGAAAGATTTCCAGAGGAAAGGTTCTTTACAAAAGCACGGAGAATACCTCTTACGTCGATACCATTATGCTCATAAAAACGTTCATCCTCGATTGCGACAACCGCATGCTGAAGATCCACCGGAATCTGATCAATAGATACAGGAAGTCGATTCGAACTCGGTGCCGTCAGCTTGCGAAGCTGATTGCCATCTCCATCATATAAAAATGTCGCATAACCCAGTGGTGAAATATCAATATCATTTACATCAGGAGCATTATCTATAATTCCCCGAAAAGCTCCAATTCCGGTACAGCCAATCACCACACAGATTGTGATCAATATCACAAAAAGAACTCTGATCAGCGACACATGAGCTCTTTTGCCCATCATGGCAGTACGGGAAATCAGCGAATTTCGCTTTTTTGAGACTGATTTTTTTCCGTAATTCATGGTTTTCCTCCTTTATAGTCCGTTCTATTATAGCAAATAAAAAATCGTAAATAAAGCCCCAATTAAAAACTTCACAATTGCAAAAATATATTTCTGAAACTATTATACTCTTTTACACCCAAAAGTCTGTAATCCAGCTTAAAAGAGGGATTCCAAATTCTGGAATCCCTCTTTCTGTAAAAATCTTCAGATCTTTAAATATGTATTTTTCAGAGAACCATCTTTGCCGCACCATAAATTCCGGCATCATTTCCAAGCGTCGCAAGCTTAATAGGGGTCTCCTTGCAGGATGGGAATGCATGTCTTATGTAGTGTTTCTGAATACAGTCGATCAGCGGCTGTCCGGCTTTTGACACTCCTCCACCGATTACGATTGCTTCCGGATCAACAACTGCCGCAAATCCCGCGATAGCGCTTCCGAGCAAGCCTCCTACACATTCCATAATACGTCCTGCAAGTGTATCTCCTGCCTTAAACGCATCGAGAACATCTTTTGCTGTAATATTCTGAAGACCTCTCAGAGTACTGTCTTCCTCAGATGCCGCCAGCATTCTTCCTGCCACACGGACGATTCCTGTTGCAGATGCATACTGCTCCAGGCAGCCTTTATTTCCACAGTTACATGCTTCTTTTTCATCCTGTACCACTGTAACATGACCGATTTCTCCGCCTGCACCATGCGCTCCGGCTACGATTTTTCCGTCTATGATGATGCCGCCGCCGACACCTGTTCCAAGTGTTACAAGAATCACATTCTGTGCTCCGGCCGCTGCACCTTTCCATGCCTCACCAAGTGCGGCTACGTTTGCATCGTTTCCTGCCTTTGCTTTCAGTCCTGTAAGGTCATGAAGAATCTGCGCAACCGGAGTAAATCCCCAGTAAAGATTCACTGCACATGCAGCCTCGCCTTTTGAATTGATCGGTCCCGGGATGCCGATTCCCACACCTTCTACATCTGCTTTATCGATTTTCTTTTCTTCGAGTTTGAGATTGATTGCATTTGCAACATCCGGAAGAATGTTCTCTCCTTTATTCTCTGTTCTTGTAGGAATTTCCCATTTGTCTACCAGAGTACCGTCTGTCTGGAAAAGACCACATTTTACAGTTGTACCTCCTACATCAATTCCGAAGCAATATGAACCCATCTTTCTTCCACCTTTCCCTGTTGTTTGTTATTTTAAAGCAGCCTTCTGCTTTATCAACTTTCACGCTTCTTTGCAATATTTGCCTGTACACGTTTGTACAGTTCTTCTGCCGCATTGTATCCCATCTTCTTCTGTCTGTGGTTGACAGCAGCAGACTCTACAATAACTGCAAGGTTACGTCCCGGTCTGATTGGCAGGGAATGGCAGACAATTTTGTTTCCAAGATATTCGGTATATTCTTCATGAAGTCCAAGCCGGTCATATTCTTTGTCCCGATCCCACTCTTCAAGTTTGATAACAAGGTCAACAGACTGTGTATCCTTAACACTCTCTACACCAAACAATGTCTTGACATCAATGATACCGATACCACGAAGTTCAATAAAATGACGGGTAATATCCGGTGCCGATCCGACCAGAGTAACGTCACTGACTTTACGAAGTTCTACGACATCATCACTTACAAGACGATGACCACGCTTGATCAGTTCCAGAGCGGCCTCGCTCTTGCCGATTCCGCTCTCACCTGTAATCAGGATTCCTTCACCATAAACATCGACAAGTACACCATGAATGGAGATACATGGTGCAAGCTGTACACCAAGCCAGCGGATGATTTCAGCCATAAGACTGGATGTTGTCCTCTCTGTCACAAATGTCGGTACATTATATTTGATCGCCATGTCGATCATATCCTGAGACGGCTTTGTCATGGTGCTGAAAATAACGCACGGAATCTTACTGGAAATAAAACGCTCATATTTCATCATACGCTTCTCATCACTGAGCTGCATCAGATACGTATATTCTACATATCCGATGATCTGAACACGCTCATTTGCAAAATGTTCCAGATATCCGGTAAGCTGCAATGCCGGTCGGTTGATCTCTGCTGTCATGATTCTCATATCAGACAGATCAATCTCAGGAGTCAGATTTGTAAGATTCAGCTCCTGTACCATCTTTGTCATCAATACACCTTTCATAATGTCTTCTCCTTTAATGTAATGTTTATTTATTCGGGTGAAAAAAATCATACACCTGTTTTGCGCTTCCCATATTCATGGATTCGGTTTCTGCCAGTTCTTCTACAGACGCATCCCGAATTCCCTCTATGGAGCGGTACCGGCGCATCAGTGCTTTCCTTCTGCGCTCACCAATTCCCGGAATGTCATCCAATATCGAGTGCACCTGTTCTTTACTTCGCAGTGACCGATGATATTCTATCGCAAAGCGATGGGCTTCATCCTGAATCCTGGTGATCAGTCGAAATCCCTCGCTGTTTGTATCAATCGGTATTTCTATATTATTAAAGTATAATCCTCTAGTACGGTGGTGGTCATCCTTTACCATGCCACAGACAGGAATCTGTATCCCCAGTTTATCAAGGACACCAAGAGCAATGTTTACCTGTCCCCGGCCTCCATCCATCAAAAGCAGATCCGGCATTTTCGCAAAACTGTCAAATTCTCCGTTGCTCTCATGCGTAAAGCGCCTGGTCAGCACTTCTTCCATGCTGGCATAATCATTCGGTCCCTGCACGGATTTAATACGGAATTTACGATAGTCACTTTTCTTCGGCTTACCTTTCTCATAAACGACCATCGATCCTACCGACTCAAAACCGCTGATATTTGAGATATCAAATGCCTCCATACGATCGAGTCCTTTCATGCCGAGCCAGTCTTCTACTTCATGCACGGCTCCGATCGTGCGGCCTTCTTCTCTCCGAATACGTTCACGGTCTTTTTCGAGTACCATGCGGGCATTTTCCCACGCAAGTTCCACAAGCTTTTCTTTTGTGCCTTTCTTTGGCACTACAATATGAACCTTCTGCTTTCTTCTGGAAGTCAGCCATTCTTCGATTATTTCTGCATCTTCGATTTCTGTCTGCAGTGTAATCTCTCCCGGAATAAACGGAGTGCCTGCATAAAACTGTTTTACAAAACTTGAAAGCACCTGTGAACGTGTATCTCCTCTGGCAACCCGCAGATAAAAATGATCTCTGCCTATCAGCCTGCCATCACGCATAAAGAACACCTGAACAACAGCATCCTGTTCCCGCAGATCCAGACTTTCGTCCATATCACAGGCAATGATGTCTCTGTCTTCTTCTCCGTAGGAAGTGATTTTCTGCCTTTCACCGATCTTCTGGATGCTGCGTATCAGATCACGTGCTTCCGCAGCATCCTCAAAACGCATCTCGTCCGATGCTTTCTGCATCTTCTCAGTAAGCTGATCGATCGTATCCTGAAAATCACCATTCAAAAAAGCCAGTACTTTCTGGATATTTTCTTTATAGACACGCTGGTCTGCATGCCCGGTACATGGTCCCATGCACTGTTTCATATGATAATACAGGCACGGCCGGTCTTTGCCACAGTCTCTCGGAAGATTGCGGTTGCAGGAGCGTACCTGATAAAGCTTTCGAACCAGCTCTATGACATCTTTGACAGCCCCGCCACTGGTATAAGGACCAAAATATCGATTCTTATCCTTCTTCATCCGTCTGGCAAATAGCACTCTCGGGTAAGCCTCCTGTACCGTTACCTTGATGAAAGGATAACTTTTGTCATCTTTCAGCATGGTATTGTACTTCGGACGGTGTTCCTTGATCAGGTTGCTTTCCAGAACCAGTGCTTCCAGTTCGGAATCAGTAATGATGTATTCAAATCTGGCTATATGAGTAACCATCTGCTCAATCTTCGCACCTTTGTTGCGGCTGCTCTGAAAATACTGCCGCACACGGTTTTTCAGACTGATTGCCTTGCCCACATAGATGATCTCATCCCGCTCATCGTGCATCAGATAAACACCCGGATTCGCGGGAAGCTTCTTTAACTCTTCTTCAATCTGGAACATACTACTCCTCAGAGTCAGATACGTGATTGTCTGTTTCGTCAGCAACTACATCATCCGATATAGTTGCATCACCGGTATTCAATGTTTCCTCCTGCACTACTGTAACTTCCGGATCCCGGACAGCTTCTATATTCTCTGTCTTCATCTCAGTGTTTTCTTCAGACTTCTCTTCTGCCTTCACATCTTCATCCGGAAGATCATCCAGATTTTCCGGAATCTCAAGTCCCTTCTCAACTGCGCGGAAGATCTTCATAAATTCCTTACCGGTGATAGTCTCTCTGCTGATCAGATAACCGGCAATCTTATCCAGTGCTTCTCTGTGTTCGTTAAGAAGTCGCTTTGCCTCCTCATAAGAATAATGAAGAAGCTGCATAACTTCATGGTCAATCTCAGTTGCTGTATCATCGCCACAGTTAAGCACAGCTCTTCCTGACAGATACTGATTTTCCTGTGTTGCCAGTCCCATCAGACCGAATTTCTGAGACATACCATACTGCGTGATCATCGCACGCGCTACCTTCGTAGCCTGCTCGATATCATTTGCTGCACCGGTAGTTACCGTATCAAACACGATTTCCTCTGCTGCACGACCGCCCAGATATCCCACAAGCATTGCCTCCAGTTCTTTCTGGGTGTTGAGGTATTTTTCTTCTTCCGGTACCTGCATAACATAGCCGAGAGCTCCCATCGTTCTCGGAACAATGGTGATCTTCTGTACCGGCTCGGCATCTTTCTGCAGCGCATTGACAAGTGCATGTCCGACTTCATGATAGGAAACAATTCTTCTCTCCTGCGGACTTAAGATACGGTCTTTCTTTTCTTTACCGACAAGAACAACCTCAACAGATTCCTGAAGATCTTTCTGCGAAACAGCTCTTCTGCCGTTTTTAACTGCAAGAATTGCAGCTTCATTGATCATATTGGCAAGATCGGAACCGACTGCTCCAGAAGTTGCAAGCGCAATTGCTTCCAGATCAACCGTTTCATCCAGCATGACATCTTTGGCATGTACTTTGAGAATCTCGACACGCCCTTTGAGATCCGGACGATCTACGATGATACGTCTGTCAAATCTTCCCGGACGCAGAAGTGCCGGGTCCAGGACTTCCGGACGGTTGGTTGCCGCAAGGATTAAAAGACCCTTGGACGTGTCAAATCCATCCATCTCTGCAAGAAGCTGGTTCAGTGTCTGTTCACGCTCATCATTGCCGCCGCCATATCTGGAATCACGGCTCTTACCGATGGCATCGATCTCATCAATAAACACGATACACGGTGCATTTTTCTTTGCTTCCTCAAAGAGATCTCTCACTCGTGAAGCACCAACACCGACAAACATTTCTACAAATTCAGAACCTGACAGGGAAAAGAACGGTACGTTCGCCTCACCTGCCACTGCTTTTGCAAGAAGGGTCTTACCTGTTCCAGGTGGACCTACAAGAAGGGCACCCTTCGGAAGCTTCGCACCGATTGCCGTATATTTACCCGGATTATGCAGGAAATCCACAACTTCCTGCAGCGATTCCTTTGCTTCTTCCTGCCCGGCAACATTCTTAAATGTCACTCCGGTCTCTGTCTGAATGTATGCTTTTGCACGGCTCTTGCCGACACCCATGATTCCGCTGCCGCCTTTGTTCATGCGCCGCATAAGGAACATCAGCATAAAGAACAAGACTACTGTCGGAAGCAGTACACTGATCATTGTTGAGACAAATTCGCCCATTGCATCCGGCTGTTCATAATGAAAAACAATTCCTGTCCCTTCCAGACGTTTCGTCAGAGCATCGACATCCTCCATCTGATTTACTTTATAGCTTGCATTCTGATAATATGATTTCTGGATCTTTGGTACAACGGTCAGTACTCCTGACTGAAGCGTAACCTCCTTTACCTGATCCTTATCTACCATCTCAATAAATTTATCATACGTGATTTCACTGGACGAATCGCTCATCATATCTGTCACAAAACTTAAGCATACCAGCGAAATCAACAGACAAATCAAAAAAGCCAGGATTGACTGGCGGTTTTTATTCGGTCCCTGATTTCCGGGATTGTTTCGATTCGGACGGTTTCCATCCGGCCGGTTATCCATGTGATTGTTCATTCTTGTCCTCCTCTTATTATCCTTTATATTATAAAGAGATTTCCTGTATAAATCAACTGGAAAACTGTGAATGTTTGTAGCATGTTACTTGCCTATAAATCGCAACTGTAGTATACTATCAATGTGATAGCCGGAAAATTATATTCCGGCTAAATGTGATGGGAAAGGAAAACGATAAATGAAAACAGGATTTGACAACCAAAAGTATCTGAAGATGCAGTCTGAGCATATTCGCGACCGCATCAGCAAATTTGACAACAAACTGTATCTTGAATTCGGCGGAAAGCTTTTTGACGATTACCACGCTTCCCGTGTTCTTCCGGGATTTGAACCGGACAGCAAGCTCCGTATGCTTATGCAGCTCAGTGATCAGGCTGAAATCGTCATTGTTATCAGTGCTGCAGACATCGACAAAAACAAAATGCGCGGTGACCTGGGCATCACTTATGACGAAGATGTTCTCCGTCTTATTGATGAGTTTACCGAACGCGGTCTTTATGTAGGAAGCGTGTGTATCACAAGATACGCAGGTCAGGAAAGTGCTGACCTTTTCAAAAAGCGTCTCGAAAAACTCGGTAAAAAAGTATACTTCCACTACAGTATTCCCGGATATCCAAGCAATATCCCGCTTATCGTAAGTGATGAAGGATACGGCAAAAACGAATACATCGAAACAACAAGACCACTCGTTATCATCACCGCTCCGGGACCGGGAAGCGGAAAAATGGCGACCTGCCTCTCACAGCTCTATCATGAATACAAACGTGGTGTTGCTGCCGGCTATGCCAAATTCGAAACTTTCCCTATCTGGAATATCCCGCTGAAGCATCCGGTCAATCTGGCATATGAAGCCGCTACCGCAGACTTAAATGACGTCAATATGATCGACCCGTTCCATCTGGAAGCTTATGGTGAAACAACCGTAAACTACAACCGTGATGTAGAAATCTTCCCTGTTCTTCAGGCAATGTTCGAAAAGATCATGGGCGAATGCCCGTACAAATCTCCTACAGATATGGGTGTCAATATGGCAGGAAACTGCATTGTTGATGACGAAGCATGCTGTGAGGCATCCCGCCAGGAGATCATCCGCCGTTATTACAAGAGCTGCGCTGCTCTTCTTACCGGCACAGGCAAAGAAGATGAAGTCCGCAAGATCGAGCTTCTTCTGAAACAGGCACACGCTTCTCTTGAAGACCGCAAAGTCGTACCGGCAAGCCTTCAGAAAGAACAGGAAACAGAAGCTCCTGCTGCTGCTCTTGAACTTCCGGACGGACGTATCATTTATGGTAAAACATCAGATCTGCTCGGTGCATCTTCCGCACTTCTTCTGAACGCACTGAAAGAGCTTGCAGGAATCGATCACGAACATCATGTGATCTCCCCTGAAGCGATCCGCCCGATTCAGGAGTTAAAGACCAAATACCTCGGAAGCAAAAACCCACGTCTGCATACAGATGAAACTCTGATTGCACTCTCTGTCAGCGCAGCCAGCAATCCGGAAGCAAGACAGGCATTAGAACAACTCCGTTCACTGAAAGGCTGTCAGGCGCATACTTCTGTCATGCTCTCTTCCGTAGACATCTGGGAGTTCCGCAAACTCGGCATCGAGCTGACCTGCGAGCCCAAATTTGAAAAAGAAAAGAAATACCACTAAACATCAAATCTTGTTATCAGTAATCCGAAACACGCGCCGCCGGGCGCATATATACAAAATCCCGATGGACATACATCCATCGGGATTTTTATGTATCCTTATATAATTATTGGTGATACAACTGTCGGTACGTTAGTCTTCGTAACCGTTCGGGTTCTTCTGCTGGAAGTTCCAGGAATCTGCGCACATGTCTTTGATGTCATATTCTGCTTCCCAGCCAAGTTCTTTTTTGGCTTTTGTTGCATCAGAGTAGCAGGTAGCTACATCACCTGCACGGCGTGGTTTGATAGAATAAGGAATCTTTATGCCTGTAGCTGCTTCAAAGTTCTTAACGATATCCAATACGCTGTACCCTTTACCTGTACCGAGATTGTAAATACTTAAGCCTGAATTGTCTTCCAGTTTCTTAACCGCTTTTACATGGCCTTTTGCAAGGTCTACGACATGGATATAATCTCTGACACCTGTTCCGTCCGGTGTGTCATAGTCATTTCCGAATACGCCAAGTTCTTTCAGTTTGCCAACTGCTACCTGTGTAATGTATGGCATCAGATTGTTCGGGATACCGTTCGGATTTTCACCGATCAGGCCACTCTTATGAGCACCGATCGGGTTGAAGTAACGAAGAAGTACCACATTCCATTCCGGATCTGCTTTCTGAATATCGGTAAGAATCTGCTCCAGCATAGATTTTGTCCATCCATAAGGGTTAGTGCACTGTCCTTTCGGGCACTCTTCTGTGATCGGAATAATCGCCGGATCTCCATATACAGTTGCTGAAGAGGAGAAAATAATATTTTTGACATCATGTTTTCTCATCACATCTACAAGTGTAAGTGTACCTGCAATATTGTTTTCATAATATTCCCATGGTTTTACTACAGATTCACCGACTGCTTTCAATCCTGCAAAATGAATACAGGAATCAATCTGCTCTTTTTCGAAGACTTCATTCAGCCCTTCTCGGTCAAGAATATCTGTTTTATAAAATTTCACCGGTTTCCCAGTGATCTGCTGTACTCTCTCAAGACTCTTTTCGCTGGAGTTACTGAGATTATCCAGCACTACGACTTCATATCCTGCGCTCTGCAGCTCCACTACTGTATGACTTCCGATGAAACCTGCTCCGCCTGTTACTAAAATTGCCATGATTTTCTCCTCCTGACGTTTACTCTGTTTCTGTTTTCGCAGTCATTGTAGCACTAATCTTTTTTTTTCACAATATTTTCCCCGTTTCTCCCTCATATTTTACTAAAATTCCATCAGATTTTACTATTCAGCATTTCGGTGATCCCCTTTTATTTTGCAGATTATAATTCCGATTTTTCATGTCTGAGCATCCTGCTCATACCATATTTTTATGCAAAATACATCATTTTTTTTATTATTTCATCCATTTTTTATTCATTTTTGTTGACACCATGCTGTGTAAACGATATAATTGATTCATTATATCCGCGCAATCGCGGACACGCAGACAACTGACAGCTCCGTCAGTTATCACAAACATAAGGGAGGACTTATCTATGAAACGTAAACTCGCATTAGCAATGGTACTGGCAATGACAGCATCTATGGCTCAGCCTGTTCTTGCAGCAGACAGCAAAACTACTCTTGATGTCATCATCAGCCAGTATGGTACCCAGACACAGGCATGGTGGTCTCAGTTTGAAAAAGATTTTGAAGCAGAAAATCCTGATGTTGATCTGAATATAGAAATTGTTTCATGGAATGATCTTTATACAAAAGTAAATACACTTGTTGCAAATAACAATGCACCTGACATCCTGAACATCGACGTTCTTGCAGACTATGTTGCTGACGATCTGCTGATGCCGGCTACCGAATACGCATCTGAAGATCTCCAGTCCAAATTCTTCCCGGCATTCTGGGACGCAAGTAGCATCGATGATACTGTATATGCATTACCGATTCTCGCATCCTGTCGTGCACTCTTCTACAACAAGGACATCCTTGATGAAGCAGGTGCATCTGTTCCGACTACATGGGCAGAGGTTCAGGAAACTGCACAGAAGATCAAAGATAAATTCGGCGACGACGTTTATCCATGGGGTATTGATATGACAACTGATGAAGGTCAGGCTGCATTCTCCTACTACACATGGAACAACGGCGGCGGATTCGTTGATGAAAACGGTGACTGGGCTCTGAACAGTGAAAAGAACGTAGAAGCTCTGAATTTTGCAGTCGGTCTTGTAAACGACGGCTACACCAACTCAGATCCAGCCAACGAAACACGTTATGACCTTCAGGATATGTTCGGTGCAGGCAAAGTTGCAATGATGATCGGACCGAACAACATTCCGACTTATCTTTCCGACGGCGGATATGACATCAACTACGATGTAACTACTATCCCGGCTAACGAAGGCTGCGAATCCGTAGCTATGGGTGTTTGTGACCGTCTCGAAGTATTCAAAGATGATTCTGCTGAGGATCAGGATGCCCGTACAGCTGCCATCACCAAATTCTTCGACTTCTTCTATGATGACGAACGTTATGCAGATTACATGGTATACGAAGGATTCCTTCCTACCACACAGACAGCTGCTGATCTTCTTGCAAAAGACGATGACACATTTGCATCCTGGATCGACATCCTTCAGAGCTGCAACTTCTATCCGGCAACAAAGACAGAATGGGCAGACGTAAAACAGGGTGTTATCGAAGTAGAGCAGAACGCACTTCTCGGTGATGATGTGCAGACACTCCTTGACGATCTTCAGGCTGATATCGCAGGCTGATCGCATATTTTTAACTGAATGCAACTTAACCGGGAGCCGGAACTTTAGTGACCGGCTCCCGCTTGTGTCTGAACTAAATTAGTCTGGTGGTGTAAAAAATGAAAAAAAAGAAACCTTTTGCTGCTGTAGAGCCTTATCTCTGGCTGCTACCCAGCATCCTGCTTATGACGGTCTTTATCCTATTTCCGATCTTCGAAGTTTTCCGTACTTCTATGAGTGAGGTAAGTAAGGCCGGCCTTATCAAGGGCTTCTGCGGACTTGATAACTTTACCAAAGTTCTCAGAGGTTCTACCTTCAAACTTGTATTGCACAATACAATCGTATGGACTGTTGCCGTTGTTGTAATCTCCACTGTCTCCGGCTTCATCCTCGCCCTTGTACTGAATAACAAATTCCGCTTCCGTAAAGCGGTTCGTGCAATTGTTGTATTTCCATGGGCAACTTCCCTGATCATTCAGGCAGGTGTCTGGAAATTCATCATTGACAAAGACTATGGTGCCTTAAACACCCTTTTAATGAAAATCGGTCTGATCTCCAGTCCTGTTAACTGGACTCCGACTCCTCAGGCATATTTTGCATGGGAAATTTTTGTAGGTATCTTTGTTACCGTACCGTTTGTAACTTTCTGCGTACTTTCCGGACTGCAGAGCATTGATAATTCCTACTACGAAGCAGCCACTGTCGACGGAGCAAACTACTGGCAGAAACTTTTCAAGATTACTCTTCCGCTGGTAAAATCCTCCCTGACTGTAAGTACTGTGCTGAATATCATTTATGTATTCAACTCATTCCCTATTATCTGGACAATAACCAAGGGTGACCCGGCAAGCCGTACGGATACTCTTGTTACATACCTTTATAAACTTGCCTTTTATAAAGGAAAATCCGGTGAGGCAGCTGCAGTATCCGTGATCGGTTTCCTGATCCTGTGTCTGTGCGCATCCATTTATATGGTCGTTTCACTCAGAAAGGAGGAAGAATAATGAATAATCATAAACGCGACACAAAACATGTCATTCTTCGTGTTCTTCTTTACCTTTTTGTGATTCTGATCGTACTTGTAACCCTGTATCCATATTTTGTCATGTTTACAACTGCAGCCAAAAGCCGTGCAGAAATCTATTCTACCGACGGAACCTTACTTCCGATCCACTGGCTCTGGCAAAACTTCAAAGATATCTGGACACTGGCACCGCTTTCCAGATATTTCATTAACTCCCTGATCGTTGCCGGCGGTTCTACCCTGATTGCGATCGTATGCGGCATTCCTGCTGCTTATGCACTTGCACGAATGAAATTCAAAGGCAAAAAAATCTTTCTGGGAATCGTTATCATCTCCCAGATGTTTGCACCGGTTGTCCTTCTGGTCGGTATTTACAAGATTATGTCTACTTTCGGAATGACCGACAGCCTTGTAGGCCTTGTATTTATCAACGCAGCATTTAACCAGGCCTTTGCAATCTGGCTTCTGCGCGGTACTTTCATCTCCATTTCTCCGGAAATGGAACAGGCAGCAACTGTTGACGGCTGCGGCAAAGTATCTGCACTGATCCGCATTCTTCTGCCTGTAGCTGCACCAGGAATCGTAACTGCCCTGATCTTCGTATTCATCAATGCATGGAATGAATATACCGTTGCCCTGACACTGATCTCAACAGATGTTTTCAAACCGCTGACGGTCGGCATTACCATCTTCAACGGTTACAACATGGTTGAATGGCAGTATCTGTTTGCATCTTCTTTGTTCGCAACAGTACCGGTCATCATCCTGTTTGTCCTGATCGAGAAACATCTTGTCGGCGGACTTACCTCAGGCGGTGTCAAAGGCTAAATCTTATGACATCAAAAAAGCTTCGAAACCCGGAAAGTTTCGAAGCTTTTTTATTACTCTTTAATGTATTATTTGTATTTCTTTATGATCTCGTTCATCTGTGGAAGTTTTTCCTGCATATCTTTTACCAGTGTCAGCTGTGTTCTGCAGCGATCCAGATTATGTCCTTCACGATGGATCTTAAAGTAATGATCCCCCTCCAGATAGTCGGTAAGGAAACGGATTCCGTTTTCGAATGTCATAAGTATCGCACCCAGCGGAAGTGTCTCAATCTCCAGATCTGTCAGCGCGCCACCGCAGCCCTCAATAAAGCCTTTTGCATAAACTTCAAATAAATGAAGATCGCAGGATACTTTTGACAGGTCTTTTTCATCTTCTGCCGCAGTACTTGCACCAAAACGGACAGAATCACCAAAATCGTGCGCTGCAAGTCCCGGCATAACTGTATCCAGATCAATTACACAGATACCTTTTCCGGTCTCATCATCGATCATAATATTGTTAAGCTTTGTATCATTGTGTGTAACACGAAGCGGCAGCTTACCTTCCTGCTGTAAATCATATAAAGCATGTGTCAGTTCTTCTCTCTCGAGAATGAAGTTGATTTCTTTCTGTACAGAAGCAGTTCTTCCGCAGATATCTTCTCTGACTGCTTTTTTGAATTTTTCCAGACGATCCGGTGTATTGTGAAAATCTTTGATCGTCTCATGTAATGTCTCAGCCGGATAATCAGCCAGAAGTCTCTGGAAATGTCCGAAAGAAACAGCACTCTGGTAGAAATCATTATCATCTTTTACAGCATCATAAGAAGTCGCGCCCTCAATAAAAAGGTAAACTCTCCAGTACTCACCTTTGGAGTCTCTGAAATATGGAAGGTTCTCCTGACTCTTTACGATCGTAAGCGTCTCTCTCTCCGGATCTCCGCCATTTGCGATGATCTTTTTGCGAAGCCATGAAGTGACGCCTCCAACATTTTCCATCAGTCCGACAGGATCTTTAAAAATACTGCAGCTCATCCGCTGCAGAATGTATCTCTTTGTTCCGTTTGGGGTCTCATATGTCAGGCGATAAGTATCGTTAATGTGTCCATTTCCATAAACAACACATTCCTTCAGTTCTCCCGGAAGTTTAAATCCATCAATCGCTTCCTGTACTTTTTCCTTTATTTCCACTTATGCTTCCTCCCACAGTTTCTGCGGATACAATCCCTGATCTTTCAGATTCTGGATTGCATCCATCACCATTGGTTTGTCTTCTTTATAAGTTACCCCATACCATTTGTCTTCGGATTTCAGCACCTTGACAGTTGCTTTCTTTTCCTGCAGAAGTTCATCTACAACAAACGGAAGGAAATATTCTCCCTTCATCGGATTATTTGCAATCGCATCATCCAGAAACGGACGAAAACGTGCTTTCAACTCCTGTAAAATACTGTTTGAAAATCCCCACATATTCATAGAAACAATGCTGCTCTGCGGAAGCATCGTCCAGGTCTTTCCATCATCTTCTGTATATGCAGTACCGCCATCATGCTTTTCGATATGTGTCCGCTCATTGATCTTGATCAGATGACCTTCTTCATCTGTCACGCAGACACCTCTTGCCACATGCCCATTCTCTGTCAGTGTATTTTCCAGTCTGTAGCCTACCATCATATAATGATATACATCTTCATCCTTCTCTTCGGAAGTCAGGAAATCATATGCCATCTTAAATGCATGTACACCATAATAATCATCTGCATTGATTACAGCAAATGGTCCATCGATCTCATCAATACAGCTTAATACCGCATGTCCGGTACCCCATGGCTTTACTCTGCCTTCCGGTACAGAATATCCCTCCGGAATATTTGTAAGCTCCTGGAATACATAAGCAACCTCGATCTGTTTGCTCAGACGGTCTCCGATTGCTTCACGGAACGCTTCTTCATTTTCTCTCTTTATAATAAATACAACTTTTTCAAATCCTGCTCTCACTGCATCATAGATAGAAAAATCCATGATGATATGGCCTTCTTTGTCAATCGGATCGATCTGTTTTAATCCGCCGTAACGGCTTCCCATTCCTGCAGCCATAACTACTAAAACCGGTTTCTTCATCATTTTTCCTCCTGTTTTTTCTAACTGGATTTATGGTACAACCCAAAATATCATAATACAATAATTTCTTTTTTTATACAATCCTTATCTGAATGTTCCCTCATTATGATGACGTTTTGATTATAAATAGTATTTGCACAATTCTATTCTTTTTTTATACATTTAAACATATCATTTGACTATTTACCACAATTTTATTACTATGATAATTAGAAACAATATTCAAAAACCACAATTTCTGTTCAGAAAGGAAGTTTTTCGTGGCTTATCAGAGTGTACAGCTGGATTCAGAGCTTTCCATAGAAAAAATATACACAATCCACTACTATGAATACCAGAATGATTTTTACTTTTCAGGTGAACGTCATAACTTCTGGGAATTTCAGTGTGTGGATAAAGGTTCTGCAGAAATTGTGACCGATAACGGAAGCCATATACTGAACCGCAATCAGGTAATCTTTCACCGGCCAAACGAATTTCATACACTGAAAGCCGCCGGCAAAACCGCACCAAACATCATCGTAATTTCTTTTTCCTGTGATTCACCCTGCATGAATTTCTTTGAAAATAAAGTTCTTGAATTTTCAGACACTGAATGTGGCATCCTCGGGCGCATCATTGCAGAGGCACGAAACTGTTTTGTTTCGCCTCTCGATAATCCTTATCTGGAAAAAATGGAAAAAAAAGACGATATTCCTTTTGGCGCACAGAAGCTTTTGACTTTGTATCTTGAAGAACTGCTGATTCATGTTATCCGACGCTACACAATGGCGCATTACTCTGCCTCTGCCGGTATCTATGATTCCTGTCAGTCCACTTCTGAAACCTGCCGCAATATCATTCATTATCTCGAACAACATATCCGGGAATCCATGACGATCGATGAAATCTCAAAAAGCAATATGATCGGCCGTTCACAGCTTCAGAAGCTTTTTCGCGATCAGTATCAATGTGGTGTAATTGAATTTTTTTCACGTATGAAAATCGACTTCGCCAAACAGCTTATCCGTGAAAACGATATGAATTTTACCCAGATTTCTGATTTTCTGGGATATTCGTCAATTCATTATTTTTCAAGGCAGTTCAAAAAACTGTCCGGAATGACTCCTACGGAATATGCCACATCCATCAAAGCTATATCTGAACTTCCACAGCGTCATTCCTGATCGCAGGGATATAAAACTATAGAATATAAAGTCCGCCAGTCGGGCAGGGAGGAAAATATGTATATCTGCAAAGTAAAAAATTATCAGGAACTCAGCCGCAGGGCAGCCAATTTCATCGCTGCACAGGTGATTTTAAAACCAACCAGCGTATTGGGACTCGCTACCGGTTCTTCACCGATCGGAACCTATGAACATCTTGTTAAGATGTACGAAAACGGTGATCTTGATTTTTCACAGGTTACAACTGTAAACCTCGATGAATACAAAGGTCTGTCCGGTTCTGACATGCAAAGCTACCGTTATTTTATGAACACCCATCTTTTCCACAAGATCAATATCAATTATTCAAATACCTACGTTCCGGACGGAACTGAACAGGATGCAGAAAAAGCATGCTCCGCTTACAATGAGCTGCTTCACAAAGTCGGTCCTGCTGACATTCAGATTCTCGGTCTTGGCCACGATGGTCATATCGGTTTCAATGAACCATCTGATCACTTTGAAGACGAAACGCATTGTGTAGATCTGACAGAAACTACGATTCAGGCAAACAAACGCTTCTTCGAAAGCGAAGCAGATGTTCCACGTCAGGCTTATACTATGGGAATCGGTACGATCATGCGATGCAAAAAGATTCTGGTCGTTGTCAGTGGAAGTGACAAAGCACAGATTCTTAAAAAGGTCGTTCAGGGACCTGTAACTCCACAGGTACCGGGATCGATTCTCCAGTTCCATCCGGACTGTACGATCATTGCTGATGAAGCTGCTCTGTCCGAAATGGACATTTGACCATACGCACAACAAAAAGGAGCCGGTGTACTAAAACATCAGCTCCATTTTTGTACCCTTTCCGGGTTCACTTTCCAGTTTGATCTGTGCGTTATGAAGAATTGCACCATGTTTTACAATAGAAAGCCCAAGGCCTGTACCTCCGGTTGCCCGTGAATGACTCTTATCCACCCGGTAAAAGCGTTCAAAGATCCTCTTCTGTTCATCCTCAGCAATTCCGATTCCATTGTCTTCTACGCAGTAATACGGATGCTCTCCGCGCATTCCGAGCGAAATCTTCACCGTACCTTTCGGGTCGGTATATCGAATTGCATTGTCTGCAATATTGAAAAGCATCTCATAAATGACATGACGGACACCGTTTACCATTACCGGACTGCCATCCAGTGACACAGTAATATTTTTCTTTTTGGCAGCACTTTCGAGATGTTGCACAACGTCCTCTGCCATCTCATGAAGATCCACTTCCTCAAACGGCAGATCACTGTTCTTTTCGTCCAGTCTCGAAAGCTGTATGATATCTGCCACCAGAGCACTTAAGCGATATGCCTCATGATAAATTCTGCCTGAAAATTCCGGTACTTTTTCTGGTGGAACCATCCCATTCATCATAAGCTCTGCATAACCGGAGATTGACATAAGCGGTGTCTTCAATTCATGGGAAACATTTGCCGAAAATTCTTTTCGTACGGCCTCTGCTTCTTTCAGTTCTTCTATCTGCCTGGCAATCTGCCGATTCTGCTGATCGACTCTTTTCAGAAGCGGCCGGAGTTCCTCATACTTTACTTCTTTCAGAGGTTCCTCCAGATCCAGTGTATTGATTGGTTCGATCAGATCACGTGTCTGCTTGCGGACCAGCACAAATGCAACTGCAAGAATCACAATCAGCAGCCCTCCAAGAAGCAGAGAGCTGGACAGCATCGTGGAAAAGACACTGTCCGTTGTTCTTCCGACACGAAGGATATCCCCATCTGCCAGCTTTACCGCACAGTAAAAATTCTGTTTGGACAGGGTTTCTGAATATCGGAGTGATTCCGCATAGCCACTTTTTTCTGCCTGAATAAACTCCGGACGATTGCTGTGGTTCTCGAGTTCTGCGGAATCTTCCAGCGAATCAAACAATACATTTCCTTTCGGATCCAGAAGCGTAATACGAGCTGAAGTTGCCTGACCGAGTGCTTCATCCAGATAGGAATTCCCCATCTTTTCAACTCCATCCTGAATATATTTTGTACTGTCCCGAACGCTCTCTTTCAAATCCTCATTGTACTTTCCGTACATAACAAGACCTGCGGCAAGAAACGTAAGAAGTACAGAAAGAACAATCAGAAAGCAGGTATGATTCAAGATTTTTTTTCGCATATTATACTCCGATCCGGTAACCGACTCCTCGCACAGTTTCTATCAGATTTCCTGCTTCGCCAAGCTTCTGGCGAAGTGTACGGACATGGACATCAACTGTTCTTGTCTCACCATCAAAGTCATATCCCCATACATGACAGAGGATCTGATTTCTGCTCATGACCAGTCCCTTATTTTCCATCAGGTACTGAAGCAGTTCAAATTCTTTGCGTGTCAATTCAACACTCGTATCCTTCCAGCGAACCTTATGCTTGCCTACGGACAGGCTCAGATCGCCATATCTCAGTTCTTTGTCATCTTCCTGCTTGGAGCAGCGGCGAAGAACCGCTTTTACCCTCGCCACAAACTCCATCATCCCGAAAGGCTTCGTGATGTAGTCATCTGCGCCGGCCTCCAGACCTTTTACCTTGTCGTACTCGGCTTCCTTCGCTGTGACCATGATCACCGGGATTCCTCTGGTATCTCTTGATGATTTCAGACTTTCCAGTATGCTGTATCCATCTTCCCCCGGAAGCATGATGTCCAGAAGAATCAGATCCGGAAGTTCTTCTTTTAATGCAGTTCGGAGTTCTTTGGCATTTGCCATTCCTTTCGCGGAAAATCCAGTTGTTTCCAGAGTATAGATCAGAAGTTCCCTGATATTTTTTTCATCTTCTACACAATAGATCATTCTGTATCCGTCCTTTCTCACTGTAATTGTCTGTAAAAACAGATTTTTTATGGAAGTACATATTCTTTATGCAGTTCCCCCAGACGGTTATAATAGGAATCATCCGGTTCATTTTTGAGGCTTTCCAGATGACTGTGTGTGTCATAAAGATTTTCTCTTACCTGTGTAACACATACACTGATATTTGAACAGTGGTCTGCAATACGCTCCAGACTCGTAATAAGGTCTGTGAGAATAAAGCCCATTTCAATCGTACATTCTCCTAAACGCAGACGATTGACATGACGGCGCTTCAGTTCTTTGCTCAGCTCATCAACAATTTCTTCAAGTGGTTCCACATCGCGGGTAAGATTCAGATCCTGCTTGTCAAAAACCTGATATGCCGTATCCACGATCCTGCTTACCACTGCGATCAGCACCTGAAGTTCGTTCCTTGCCTGCGGTGAAAAACTGATATTCTTTTCATGGAGCTCCTGTGCGGATTCCATAATATTTACTGCGTGATCGGAAATACGTTCAAAATCACCGATACAGTGCAGCATGATCGATACACTATGGCTGTCTCTCTCTGACAGATCCTTGTTATTCAGCTTAACCAGATATGTACCAAGTTCATCCTCGTAACGGTCAATTTTTGACTCAAGTTTCTGGACTCTCTCTGCCTGTTCATCACTGTATGAATATATCAGTCCAAGTGCAATATCCAGTATCTTTCTGGAATCCTGCTCCATATGTTTTGCCGCATTTCTTCCCTGCTCCACTGCGAAAGCCGGTTTTTCCAGAAAACGAGATTCAAGAATCATAAATTCCTGGTCTTCTCTGCTGACCTCATCCACTTTGTCGTCGCGGATCGTAAGACAGGCAAGTTTTACAAGAAGGTTAGAGAACGGAAGCCATACAAGTGTTGCCGTGATATTGAATACGCTGTGTGTGATCGCGATCGTTGCCGGTGTTGCCATCTGTGCCATAAACGGAAAATGCACAGCTGTATTGATTATATAGAAAAGTACCATAAACGCAACGGTTCCGATCAGGTTGAAATACAGATGGATCATTGCCGCACGCTTTGCGTTTTTGTTTGCACCGATTGCAGAAAGAAGTGCTGTCACACAGGTACCGATATTCTGTCCCATGATGATCGGGAATGCAGAACTATACGGAACCGCTCCTGTCATACAAAGTGCCTGCAGGATACCTACCGATGCAGAAGATGACTGAATGATCGCAGTCAGGATCGTACCGGCAAGAATACCTGCTACCGGATTGGAAAACTTCAGGAGAAGTCCTGTAAATTCCGGAACATCCGCCAGCGGTTTCACTGCCCCACTCATGCTTTCCATACCAAACATCAGTACTGCAAAACCAAGAAGGATCGTACCGACATCTTTTTTACGGGAACTCTTTGTAAAAGTCAGAAGTACAATTCCGACCAGTGCAAGAATCGGTGAAAATGAGCTCGGTTTGAGGAGGCTGATAAAAAAATTGCTGCTCTCTATACCAGTCAGGCTTAAGATCCATGATGTGATCGTCGTACCGATATTGGCACCCATAATGATACCAACTGCCTGTGTAAGTTTCATGATGCCAGAGTTTACAAAACCAACAACCATAACTGTAGTCGCAGAAGATGACTGAATTACAGCAGTCACACACATTCCGAGAAGTACCGCTTTCCATTTGCTGGAAGTCAGGTTTTCAAGAATCTGCTCAAGTTTTCCTCCTGATACTTTGGCAAGCCCGTCTCCCATAACCTGCATTCCGTACAGGAACATGGCGAGACCTCCAAGTAATGTTAATATGCTGAAAAAGTCCATACTATTCTCCTTTACATAGATTTCATATGGCTTCATCATATTTGCAGCTTGTAAAGTTCTCACCAGTTTTATGTTAAATCTTTGTAAAATCGAATTTTACATAAATTTGTCTGATTTTACATTCTAAAAACTGCGGATATTTTCGTCCTCATCGCCGGTTTTGTCGATGGAACGGATGATCAGATAATAGCTGACATTCTCATTTACTTTTACCAGTACACGGTCTCCGACCCTGTGTCCCTTGAGGGCTTTGCCGATCGGTGATTCGATGCTGACACGATTCTCCATGGAATTTCCACGAATGGATGTGACCAGTTTGTATTTTTCTACTTCACCGTCTTCTTCAAATTCCACCTCAACGATATCATCCATTCCGACCTCGTCAGATTTCGAAGAATCATCCACTACTGTCGCTGTTTTTAACATTCTCTCCAGATAACGGATGCGGCTTTCATTCTGGTTTTTGTGTTTCTTTGCTGCATAATATTCAAAGTTTTCACTAAGGTCGCCCTGCGCACGGGCCTCTTTGACCGCCTCGATTGCTTCTTTTCTTATGACAAGCTTGCGGTGCTCGATCTCTTCCTCAATTTTTTCTACATCTCTTTTTGTAAGTTTTTCTCCCATTTCTTTCACTCCTGCTGAATTTCGATGATATGGCTGTCACCGAAGTATTTCCCCTGACAGCCTTTTTATGCCAAAGTATGCGAGAGAAGCTACCAGTGGCAGATTCTCTGTATTGCCTATCAGTATACACAAATTTATCGAAATTGTACACCCGTCAGCATCCGGCGTTTCTTATAGAATTTTTCACCAAAACTTCTTTATAAAAATAAACAGAGAGCCCTTCATGGCATTTCCCATCCATAAAGATCAGAATGCGCCACGTTGAACTCTCCTTTTTCTTATTATATATTCTTTTTATTCCTCATCCGCCTGATAGATACTTACATATCCTCTTTCTTCCACACGGACGATCTGCTCTGTTTCCTCGGTACTGTCCGGAAATATCCTGTCCGCCTCAAACTGCACACAGGTTCCGCAGGAGGAACTTAAGTTCCGTGGAACCGGCATGACCACAGCCTTCAGGTTCATTTTTTCACAGCTTTTACGAAACTGGATTGCACCATAATGCGAATAAAAAGTTGCAATATAAGTCATCATTTTGTAATCTTGAGCAGGAAATCATCGCCCTGCTCTTCTACCTGTACCTGATAGCCCTGATGCAGCACAAAACGGGAAACGTTTTCTTTTGCAACGACATTATCGACAAGTACTTCATATGCGGCCTCTTTTGATGCCATCGCATTTTTTGTCTGAATTACCGGTTCCGGGCAGGAAAGTCCTCTTGCATCTACTCTTTTCATATTCTTTCTCCTTTCAGGCTTCTGCTTTTCTCGTGGAATTCACAACCGCGATCACTGCCACAACCACAATACCGATCACAACTGCGATCTTACCGTTTGCTGTCGGACCATCGGCTGAAGATGCCAGACCAAAGTTGTGTGAAAAAGCTGCACCTGCCATCAGTCCGAGAACAGCTACAACAGAGTCTGTATTTCCCTCTCCGGAAAGAATAAGCTGGCGCATCGGGCAGCCACCGAGAAGAATGCAGGCAAAACCTGCCAGATACATACCAAGTGCATTCCACAGTCCGTCGGTGTGTGCGATCGGCTGACCTGCAAATCCCGGATTAAAAAATGCCGTACCTGTCACAGCTCCGAGAATCAGGTTCATAACAAGTGCACTTATAAGAATTGCCACAAATCCAAAGAGCAGTTTGTACTCACCAAACAGAACTGCATCACGGATACCGCCAACCATACAGAGGCGAGTTCTCTGTGCAACGATACCAACGATCACACCTGCTGCCAGAGAGATCAGAATCGCCGCATGTTTTGCTCCCGGACCGCCTTCCGGCTCTGTAAAGTGGATAAATACCGGAGCAGCCACCAGAAGAATCAGCATTACAATCTGGAACGCCGGATAAACAGCACCTTCCAGTTTCGGCATCTTATAAGAACGTTTCAGAGTGTATCCTTTTTTCAGGAAAAATGTTCCTGTCAGAATACCACCTACAAAACCGACCAGACCGAAGATAGCATTTCCGTCACCACCAGCCAGACGCAGGATCATACGGAACGGGCATCCAAGGAACATCAGACAGCCGATCATAGCAAAGGCACCCAGTGTAAATCTCGTGATCGGTGCAGAACCACCGCGTGGACGAAATTCTTTTGTGATCAGTGACACAATACATGCCCCCAGTACCAGACCAATGATCTCCGGACGGATGTACTGTACGGCTGCTGCGGAATGAAGACCAAGTGCTCCTGTCGTATCTCGCAGGAAACATGCAATACAGAATCCCATGTTTGCCGGATTTCCGAAGAATACCAGCATTGCCGAGATCACACCGATCAGGATTCCGGCCGCAACAATTGTTGTTTTCTCTTTTTTCATTTGTTTGTTACCTCCCTTTCCCTCTTGTGCTGAATTTTTTTGCAATCCGCACACTTTCTTTGTATAAATCATAACATCTTATTGACAAAATCACTAATTCAATATAGTCTTATTTTATGGTTATTTATAGATAGCTTTTATAAATCAATTTGAATCTGACGTTGTGAGGTGGATTTTTATGAAAAAGATATATCTGGATCAGGCAAGTACTTCTTATCCCAAGGCGCCCTCTGTTGCCCGGGCAGTATACGATTATCTGAGCGGTTCTGCCGTAAATGTAAACCGCGGTGGTTATCGGGCTGCTTATTCTGTGGAAGAACAAATTTTCGAGACACGAGAACAGCTTCTCCGACTTTTTCATTTCACTTCAGGAAAAGGCAAAAACGTGATTTTTACTCCAAATATCACCACAAGCCTGAACATTCTTCTCAAAGGATTGTTAAAGCCCGGTGATCATGTGCTCGTCTCCTCCATGGAACACAATGCCATCATGCGTCCACTTGTGCAGCTCGCCGGGAACGGGGTAACTTTTGACCGCATCCCCTGCCGTGAAGACGGGTCTCTTCTTATAGAAAAGGCAGAGGCACTTCTTCGTCCTGAGACACGGCTTCTTGTCTGTCTGCATGCCTCTAATGTCTGCGGAACGATGATACCGGTTCAGAAACTGAGTGCCTTTTGCCAGAAACATCATTTACTGTTTATTCTCGATACTGCCCAGACAGCCGGAGCCGTCCCGATCGATATGGAAGCTCTGCATCTGGACGCACTTGCATTTACCGGCCACAAAAGCTTACGCGGACCGCAGGGAATCGGTGGTTTTCTGATCACAAATGAACTGGCGGCGCAAATCGAACCTCTGATCAGCGGTGGCACCGGCAGTGTTTCCCACACAGAGGAAGTTCCTGCTTTTCTTCCTGACCGCTTCGAACCCGGTACACCAAATATCCCGGGAATTCTGGGTCTGCACGCTGCACTTTCCGATCTTGAAAAGACTTCTATGGAAGAAAGCTTTCAGCATGAAATGAAGCTGACACAGGAATTTATAGACGGAATCCAGGCACTGGATCCCTTCGAAAAAAACATCCGCATCATCGGTAAAAAAAATACATCTGACCGGTGTGCAGTTGTATCACTCCAGACTCTCCAGCCTGATATGTCCATGGTTGCCTACGAGCTTGACAGCACTTACAGCATCATGACACGTGTCGGGTTACACTGTGCCCCAAGTGCACACAAAACATTCGGTACCTACCCGTCCGGAACGATTCGTTTTTCCTTCGGGCCAAAAAATACATCCAGAGAGGTGGAAACCACTCTGGATGCACTGAAAAAAATCTGTTTTATTTAATTTTTACTTTCTTAACCTTGGACCACGCTGAAACAAGTGATGCTGATTTTGCATTTATCGTGCGGATTCTGAAATAGTAAGTCTTTTTACGCTTCAGTGATCTGATAACGGCAGATTTCTTACTGTTAGATGTAACCTTCAAAGTTTTTACACCCTTTTTGAAATTTTTATCCATCGAATACTGTATCTGATAGCCACCGCCTGTTTTATTTGTTTTCCATGTAACTACTGCCTGTTTTTTGGCTTTGCTCTTTACTTTGGATATAGAGGTTGCCTTCGGAACGACTGAAATGGTAACAGAAACGGTAACCTCGTTGTCCTCTTTATCATATCCGTAAATTGTAAGCTTTACTTTTCCAAGCTTCTTTCCTGTTATGGTACCTTTCTTACGATCCCATGTGATAATTTTTCTTTTGCTGACCTCATAATCCTCAACAGATGCGATACCCTTCAGCGTAAGCTTTGCCTTCCCACCTACTGTAACGGCAGATGTACTGAGCTTCACCTGCGCGATCGTAAAGGTCGCTGTCGCACTTCCACAGTAAGCATCTGACTTCGGTCTAACAATTACGGAAGCGGTGTTGTCACCCGGGTTTTTGTTATTTTTGTATGATACTGTATAGAAGCGGCTGGAAATAGCCTTACCGTCATCATCCAGTAATTTTACAGAAGGTTTCTTCTCTTTTCCATCATATGTGTACGCATAATCTGAAAGCTCCAGTTCAAGATCTCCGAGGTCTGTACGCTCCAGCACATCAATATCTTCCATCGTTGTGCTTCCGCATTCTGTACATGTACGTTTCAGTTTACCAAGCGTTTCATACGTCGGTTTTACAACCACTACTCCCTCATCATAGACATGATCTTTACCTGCGTAACGTGTGTCACGGTACTGAATTGTATAGTTTCCACAGCCTTCCTTCTTACACATCACATTATAAAGAGTTCCCTCTTCACAGTCTTTTGACGCAACACTGACTTCGATGTCCGAACCGGTTTCCGGTTTACCCTCCGCTGCAATAAACTTGTCTATAGCAGCAATGATTTTTGTCTCACTGATCTCACCATTCTCATCCGCAAATCCATGTACATGCGCTTCTTCCGCAATGCTGACCGGAATTGTGACATCTAATCCCTCATAATCATCAGTTCCACCTGCATGTACCTTCAGATTTACGATACCTGCTGCCTTGCCTATGATCCTATAACCATTGTCAGTCGGTAATACGACCAGTTTGCCGGTATCCTCAGATGTTACACGAACATCCTCCCCAAAGAGCTCCCATTCAAGATTCATAGAATCATTCACATTCAGGCTGAGACTTGTCTCATCAATGCTCTGTCTTGCTTTTCTGATCGTAAAACTTGCGCTGAGAGAACCATTATACTGTCCTTTTCCGGTTACCGTCACCGTAGCTTTTCCTGCATGAATATTATTGTTATATGTTATCCATTCTTCCGGAACATCTATCGTTGTATTATCCGGTCTCTTGAGTACGATCGAGGAAAGTTCTACCGCATCTCCTGAATAGACAAGTGATTCCGGATCATCCTGAATTACGATCTGATATTTTTCTTTCTGGATATTAATGAAATTCGTAACATTGGAAATGGTAATCTTATCACTTCCATCTCCTGATACGCACACATAATAAGTTACTCCGGCTGTCAGGCTGGCTGTATCACCAAGGTCTGTGAGATCATAATCATTCTGACAGAAGGATGATGACAGGTTTTCACCGCCACTTACATAATACAGCTTGGTTTCTTTTGGTGTGAATGGATAATAAATGCCATCTGCGCCTTCCGGAATACTGCTCTCACTGACTGAAACATTCTTTGCGCCTGTACTCAGAGCAAAGGAACCTTTCTTAAACAATCTCTGTGTATATGTTTCCTCAGTCTCATCACATCCCGGATTCTGGCACTTACTGGCCTCTACACCTTTTTCTGCGTAGGAAGCAGGCTGTGACTTTTCTTCATCTCTTACCATCTTATGACCGGTTGCAGGAATTGTCTCTGTCTCGTTACATACACTGCAGGTTCTTGTTCCCGGTTCCTCGCAGCTTGCTTCATCTCCCTCAAGGATCGTCCATGTGTGCTCCTTCGCAGGAAGCTTATCCGGAATTTCTACCTCATATATCTTTTTACATAACTTACATTTATACTTTCTTGTTCCCGGCCTGGTGCATACCGGCTGACTCTCTGAGTTGGCGATTGCCTCACCTTCATGAACAGACACCGGTTTTCCATCTTCATCCAGACGGATCTTACAGCTTGTGATCGTGTCTTCATAGTATCCGCATCTGGAACATTTTGTTCTTGTATAGCCATAACTGCTCTCTGTCGGTGGATACTCTGTAGTTACCATATCATGTCCAAGTGCATCAACTTCATTTGCTGTCTCTGAATATCCGCACACGGTACATTCTCTCTTCGTGTAGCCGTCTTTTGTACAGGTAGGCGCGATTACTCTTTCTTCAAAGGTATGTTTTCCCTTGATGCAGCCAAAATATTCTTTTTTCTGTAAGGTACAGGTCTTGCACTGATAAAGATGATATGCTCTGGAATTCTCTGTTGCTTCTACTGTCTCCTGATAAATAAATGTATGATCCAGTTTGTCAACCTGTGAATTTTCTTTTTCCTTCGTATCGCCACAGTTTTTACAGGTCAGCTTCGTATAACCATCGGATGTACAGGTCGGAGCGATCACTTCTTCCTCATACTCATGCGGTTTCAAAGTTTCATTTGGATCTGTAATTTTTTCTGAGAAGCCACAGTCTGAATCTGTACATGTATAAACTGTATATGCCGGGGTTGTGCAGGTTGCCTCATAATATACGATATCGCTGCCATTCGGATCCTTATAAAGCGTATATCCTCCATTTGCATCCTGCTCTAAATAAGTATGATGATGCTCCGGTTTGGATATATTGACCGTGATCGTCTTTTCAAATTCTTTGAAATACTCGTTTCCTTTTGCCTGAATTGTAAGCTTCAGTGCTCCATCCTCTAATGCTTTTATTGTATAAGAATTAGCCGCTTCTGTATTAGTAGTAATATTTATTTTATTAGGATTATCAGGTATCAGTTCAATCTCGCCTACAAGCGAACTCAGATCAAGTGTTTCTGTCTCACCTGTCTTCAGAGAAATATCATCCAGCTCTAACTCCTGCTCACCCTTAACGATTGTAAATGGTATCTCTATCGTTCCACTATAACGTCCGGATCCTGTGATCACGATCTTACTGCCCTTACCCGGTATCACATTATTTTCATAAGAAACATTGTAGGTAACTTCTTCCCCATCGTATTTCGGAATAACTTCAACGTCCGGCTCAATACGGGTTCCATCTGCTACAAAAGGAACTTCAGGATCAAAGCCTTTTTTTACTTCATACGTTGAAATATCAATCTGTTCCTGTACCTGACTGACTTTGACTTCGCATTTACCATTTCCCCTGACACATATATAATACGTTTTCCCTGCATCCAGAGTTTCTGCATTACTTAATTCTGTCAGATTCGCATCATCCATAGCAAAGCAATATTCAATCTCATCACCCTCCAGCGTCCGAAGCGTTATCTGATAGGGCTTTGTTGCTGTGGGACTAAAGGAAATATACTGGCCATATTCACTGTCATTATATGTTGTGAGCTCAAGAGTTTTGCTCTCTTCCTCTGCAACACTTCCTATTTCGTTTTTCAGTCGCTGAACCAGCTTATAGTCATCCGGGTTCCAGTCCTTTTCTTCTATTTCTTCCTGCTCACCGCATACCTGACAGATATGGATCAGACTTCCGGCATCTGCATATGTAGGCGGATCATCTTCGTCAGCCTGATGATCTCCCCATGTATGCTCAGCCAGCTTACCTTCCGGATCTGCGATTTTTTCTTCATGCTCGCAGTCCGGATCTTCACATTTATATAATGTGTATGCCGGTGCCTGACAGGTTGCAGCTACAGTCTGTGCCTTCGTAGTATCATAAACCGTATATGCTCCATTTTCATCCTGCTTTAAATATGTATGATGATGATCTGCCTTTGTAACAGTTATCTTTACTTTCATTTCAAAAGATTCATAATACTCATCACCGGAAGCCTTAATCGTTAATGTGATATTTCCTGCTTTTAACGCTTTGATCACATAGACAAATGCTTCGTATTCCTCACCGGATTCACGAATCTCCACAAATCCTTCTTCTGAAGGAGTAACTGTAATCTGTCCTGTCAGTACACTGAGATCAATCTTTGTTTCTTCTTTTTCATTAAGCGAGATTTCTTCCTGACCCAGGTCCAACTCCTGCGGAAGTTTGCTGATCGTGAACTCCTTTTGCGTTTCACCTGTGTAGCCTGCTCCCGTCTCACCTTTGACAATGACCTTTGCAGTTCCCGGGCTTAAATTATCCTCATACCCTACAGTATAGGCATCTTCCTCAAGTACATCCTCCCTGTGACCTACCGGATAGACGGCTGTGACCATCGGCTCCGTTCCTGTTTCGTCATAGTAATACGGGCCTTCTTCCAACTCCACCTCATAGCCGGAAATATCCGTCAGTTCCGTATCCTGTCCCGGATCTTCCCCATCGCCAAGGCCGGAATCCTCCCCATCGCCAAGGCCGGCATCTTCTCCGGAATTTCCATCATCAGGAGCACCGGGTTCTGACACTTCACTGTCCTCATCTGTTCCATCCGTCAGTTCGACAGACCCTGTCAGAAAATCTTCATTCTCTGCCTGAACATCCAGCTCAAAATCTGCTGATGCTGCCAGTACCGTGTCTCCTGCTGTGCTAAGGCACATTGCCGAGATCAACAGCATGGATAATAGCTTCTTTTTCATGACATTTCTCCTTCCATTATAAAATATATTTTCTAAAAATAGCCATATTTGATTCTATCATATATTCTTTCCAAAATCATCCAATATACATGCATATTTTTTCATTTTTTGTTATAATAATTACTGATTATTCAAAAATCATCGAAGGGAGTCACAGAAAACATGGAATTTAAGCAATTGGAAGCTTTTGTTGCCGTTGTTGATTATGGAAGCTTTTCGGAAGCAGCCCGCAAACTTTATCTCACACAGCCTACGATCAGTGCACATGTGCGCTCCCTTGAGGAAGAACTGCATACCAAACTGATCCTGCGCACCACAAAAAAAACAACGATCACGACCAGAGGATATCAGCTTTATGACAGTGCTGTCCGTATGCTGGAGATCCGCAACAATCTTCTGGAAAATTTCACCGGTGTGCAAAAACACATGATCGACCTCGCAGCTTCAACTATCCCGTCCTCTTACCTGCTTCCTGAAATCCTGGCAGCCTTCGGCAAAACACACCCGGATATCTATTTTCATTCGATTCAGGCAGACAGCGCCGAATCCATCAACCGTGTCCTTGACGGAACGGTAGATCTCGCTCTGGTCGGGCAGAATACACGCGATGAGACCTGCGTCTTTCTTCCGTTCTGTCAGGATGAGCTGGTCATTGCCACACCGATCACCAACCATTATCTCGGCCTGCAGAACAAATCAGTGACTTTTGAAAATTTTATCAAAGATCCTATCATTATCCGCGAAAAAGGCTCCGGCACAAAGAAAGAAATGGATCTTTTTCTCGAGCAGATCGGTGTCACCCCCAATGACCTCAATGTTATCGCACGCATGAATGATCTTGAAGGTATCAAAAAATCTATCGTCAACGGTCTGGGAATTTCTATACTTTCTGCCCGCTCTGCCATCGACCTGCAAAAAACAAAGCAGATTCTTCTTTTTCCATTAGAAGAATCTGCTCATAAAAGAACGTTTTATATTGTTTACAGTAAGAACCGGATCCTGAAACCACACGTACGACAGTTTATCCAGTTCGTCCAGAATTTTTACAGAACATTCTAAATTACCAGCATTTTTTGCATGCTTCATATCCCTGCGAAAGTGCCTGTGATTCTGTCTCCTGCGTAGCTTTGTTCGGATTCATATTTCCACAGTCCGGAATGCTGTGATATTTGCTTCCGGTTGCGGAGATCCAGACCATGCGTCCCTGTGTGTCAGAAGTATCGGTTTCTGCCGCATAGGATTCTGTTGCGGCTGCATCATTTGTATACTGCTCACTCTGATCCGAAGAACTTTCTGTACTCTGTTTTTCACTTCCCGATGTATAATCGTTACACGGTTCCTGATTCCAGCTTATCGTATTTCCGTCAGAAAGAGCGATGACCGTTCCCTGATCGTCTGTACGGAAGACCGGAATATCCATATCAGAAAGTTTTCCCATGGTCTCCTCTGCCGGATGACCATAGGAATTGTTCAGTCCGCAGCTGATCACTGCCCATGACGGTGAAGTTGCTTCCAGAAGATCCCACGATGTTGAGGATGCCGAACCGTGGTGTCCGAGGCTTAATACGTCACAGTCCAGATTCATTCCCGTACTGATCATATCCTGTTCACTCGTCTCTTCCGCATCTCCCATAAACATAAAGCTGTTGTTTCCATTTACCAGCCGGATAACCACGGAGTTATCGTTACTGTTCTGAGAAATTCCATCCGGTGCCATCACTGTAAAACTTCCGGTTCCAAACTCATAAGTGTCACCAACCGACGGATATTCTACAATGATCGCATGTGCCGTCGCCGTATTCATAAACGTATTGAATAAATCTGACGTATGCACATAATCAGATCCCAGTACATGCTCCACTTCAAAAGTATCCAGACATTTCACAAGACCGCCCAGATGATCTTCATCGTAATGAGATGAGATCATGTAGTTGATGGTTTCTACCTGCTGGCTTTTCAGGTACTGTACCACTTCATCCGCATGTGACCTGTTTCCGCCATCGTAAAGAAGGTTTTCTCCTCCCGACTGTACAAGAATCGCCAGTCCCTGACCTACATCAATAAAATGAACAGCCATATCGCCCTGCCCGTCTGCCTTCGCAGTAACAGCACTTCCAGGTAAAACAAGGGTCAGTGCCAGTAGCATGGACAGTATAAACGTCATAAATCTGTTTTGTTTTTTCATGTATTTTATCCTTCCCGTAATCTAACTGCACAAAACCTGTGCTTTCTGTCTCAGATTATTTTACAGTTCTTCAATCCTTTTTCGTATCTGCGCTCCTGCATCCTCAAACAACAGATCTTTGTTGTAACGGATGTAGCGCTCACACTCGTATGTTTCAAGGAAACGTACACAGGAATAGTCTGTATTGATCCCGGATACAAAAATCACCATTTCCTGGCTGTTATAAAAAGCCGCCTCCATAAAATCAAATGCGCATTCCAGAGATGCCGCAGCCTGATCCCATGCTTCTTCCCATTCTCCGCGTGTTTCTCCAAAAGCGGATCTCAAAATATCGAAAGCCTCTTCCCAGCTCTCTCCACTCTCTTTTTTCAAAAGTAGTCTGTAATTTTCCAAAAGATCGAGTGCCTTTCGGATCGTACGGTCTTCCCTTCTCTCAAGAAGACCTTCTTTCTGTTTCTGCTCCCGCTCCATTCGAAGATTATCCACATAGTCTCCCAAACGTTCCAAAAGCTTTCCACCTTCCTGTGGTTCTTTCAACAATTTCAGTATCTCAAATACTTTTTCCAGAACTTCTTCCTGCAAAACCACTTCACGAACAGCCTGACGTACCCCGGAGAACAGCAGATTGACAACACTGACTCTCTCATCAAACGGTGCATGCGAAACTTTCTTCACCATTGCCTCGGATGGTTTTCCTTTCAGGATCTCGGCGATCTGGTAATCCTGTTGGTATTTTTGATATAATTCATAATATTCAGCAAATTCTACAGAAATCCTCTCATGCTGGATATACTGCCCCACCACTTCTTTCGTGATATTTTTATTCAGTCGTTCATAGACCTCCATCATGCGTGAAAGATCTTCCCAGCCACGCGGCGTTGCAAACTGTCTGCCGTCAATCGTCGTTTCCATCTGGTAAAAGCAGTTACTGCGAAGTTCCAGATAAGACAGAATCGCCGGATGGATATTTTCCTTGTAAGCATATTCTTTCCAGATCCGGTAATCCGGCTCCACCATAATCTTCTTTACACGGTCAAGTGTTACGACATCAAAATCGCGCACGGACTTATTGTATTCCGGCGGGTTTCCTGCCGCTACGATCACCCAGCCTTCCGGAATCTCATGATTTCCGAAAGTTTTGCACTGCAGAAACTGAAGCATTGCCGGTGCCAGGGTCTCCGAAACGCAGTTGATCTCATCAATAAACAGGATTCCCTCGGTAAGTCCTGTCTCGCGCATACGGTCGTAAATACTCGCTACGATCTCACTCATCGTATACTCTGTCGCAGAATACTCTTTTCCACCATATTCCTTCTTTGAAATAAAAGGAAGTCCGATCGCGCTCTGTCTCGTATGGTGCGTGATCGTATAAGCCACAAGCGCCACCTTACACTCTCTCGCCGCCTGTTCCATGATCTGCGTCTTTCCGATTCCCGGTGCACCCAGAAGAAGTACCGGTCTCTGATGAACCCTCGGTATCACGTATTCCCCGTATTCGTTTTTCAAAAGATACGCCTGCACCGTATCTACAATTTCCTGTTTTGCCTGTTTAATATTCATCATGCTCAGCTGTCCTCTCTCTTTCCAGTGCCTGTGTATCCAGAATCAGTTTAATCGCCCATGGCGGCACATCCACATCCCGGTAATCATCTTTCATAAAAATAAACGCAGTATCATACGGCGGCATCTTTGCCGGAAATGTTCCGTAACCATCCGTAAAATACAAAAGCCCGCGCAATCTCTGAAAAGCTCCCATATTCAACAGTTTATCTACATAAGAAAATGCCGGTCGAAAATCTGTCCCGCCGAATCCACGGATCGTAAAATCAGACAGGTATGCCTCCATCTCTTTCTCATTATGGATCACCTGATCATCCTGTATCTTTTCGTCACACTGGATGATGTGCACCTGTATCTTCCGAAAAAAACTCTCCGACTCTGACAGAACACTGTACGTTTCCTCAAGAAACCTGCGGATCAGACTTCCGTTGCAGGACATCGAAGTATCCAGCACAATTACAAAGTCTTCGATTTTTTTCATTTCCTTTGTTTCCAGAGGTTCGATCAGAGGCATATTTCCATAAAGTTCTGTACCGAGATGATAATAGATCGGATCAAAAGAATCCATATCTACCTGCATCTCCTCTTTCAGCACCGAAAACTTCCGCAGAAATTCTTTATAATCATAGCGTTTCCGGTTTTCCGCCTGCAGATGTTCAACCAGTCCCGGTGAATCTCCTGCCGCCTCTTTCGAAAAAAGCTCGATTTCTGTCTGCATCTTACGACGCATATCTTCCCATTCTTTCTGGCGGCTTGCCATCCCGCTCTTATTCTGCGGTGTATACCAGAAATGATGGTCATCCATCCGAAATTCCTGCTCCAGACGGACAATTTCATCTTCCTCACATGATGTCAGAAGATAATAAAGTGCCTCTGCTGTCAGAACATTCTGTTGTTCTTTCCACTGCCGGTACTTTTCTCTTCGCAGACTGTTCGGGCGAATGTAAACAGCCTTTTCATAGAGGTCATCCATGATGTTTTCTACTGCAATATCCGCTGCAAGATCCCATATCCTCTGATCACGATCTTTCCTGCTCCAAAGATGGCAGAACAGACAATGCAACACCTCATGAAGATACATATGATTAAGGCGCACCCGGTCTTTCATAAAAATCTCTATCAGCCATCCCGGGGCTGCATACAGAAGTTTTCCGTCAGTTCCCATCGCACCTGTCTCACCGGAAATGATCGGTTTCAGCGCACCAAATGCACTTTGCAGAAACCGCATCGCAACCGCCATTTCGTTTCTGGAATTTTTCAGGATATCTTCGCAGATTGCCAGTGTCTCTTCTTCTTTTTTTCGTTCCTCATGAACAAAATTTCCAAACTTGTCCCTGTACTCTTTTTTCACAGTTCAAATGCCTTTCTCTGTTTCCTGCCATGCCTGCCGAGTTCATTCATCAGAATACTTACCCATCTGGAATCACCGGAACTCTGTGCCGTCTCCAGCATCTTTTCTGTCGTCTCCCTGTCAGGAGCAATTTCTTTTAATATGTTCTGCATGGCTTCGTATTCTTTCTTTTCTCCCAGAAGCGCGACCGCCTGCTGACTGTGTTCTTTGATATAGATAAGATATTTTTCGCGTGCCTCCCCAGTCATACTCATTGGATATAAGATCCGGTCAAGTGCAAGATTCAGCACGATACGTTCCTGCTCCCACGCAACAGCATACGGAAACAGTTTATCATATTCCAGTGTGTGAAGCTTTTTGTTCACAAAACTGTTCCGATAACGGATGCCACTTCCATGAACATGATTTTCGAGGATTCTTGCCGGTGTATTTTCAACACCTTCCTCAAAAAACTCCGGAAACCAGAAACGCCCCAGTTCCCCATCTGTTTTCATATCTACGCGCAGTGTCTCCGGCAATTCCGTAAGGAAATCACGTAGTGCAGACTGCCCGTTTTCATCTGTTTCCACTGTAATCTGTTCCATCTTATGGCATCCTGTCAGCGCACCGGCGCCAAGATCTTTCATTTCGCCGCAGAATTTCAGACGGCGAAGCTTAAAACAATTATAAAACGCATATCTGCCGATTTTACGCAGGAAGCGCGGAAGGCAGATTTCCTCCACCTGATTGCCTGCTGCCTGCGGCATATCATCTGCCGGTGTTTCTTCTGTCCCGTTTTCCGTGCAGTAAGTACCTGTTTCTTTCTTTTTATTTAATTCTGACACATCTATATGATCTGAAAAAATATAGGCGCCAAGTTCTGTCACCGGAAATCCGTTCAGCGTATCCGGAATCTCAACGATCCTGTCATATCCGAATACACGATTGACGCAGATTCCTGTCTTATTTCTTTCATATAAATAAATCATTCTTTTTCTCCCAGACGGATTTTCTCCATCTGCTTCTGCATCTCCTCTGACATATGATCAAAAAGATAGGTTTTGCTGCTCTGCCGGCGCTGATGCCATTCTGCACGTGCAGCCTTTTCCGTATCTTCGATTTCTTTTTTCAGTCCCTGCGCTGAGATTCTGTGTGCACCCTGGCCCATGATTATGACTTGCTCCAGGCCATCCGAAGTTGCCACCGTCACCTGATACTGCCGTCCGATTTTATGGACAGTTTTTTCGATATACTGATCGGCTGTCTCGGCTTCCTTCGTATAAACCACATAAATATTATGATATGGGATGACTTCTTCCCTGTGTCCTTCCACCTTATAAGCATCCAGTACAAGAATCAGTGTACATTTTCGATATCCCTGATAATTGCTCAGAATATCCATCAGCTTATCACATGCCGCATGAATATTTTCTTTTGCAAGCTCATTTAATTCTTCCCATGAAAAGATGATATTGTAACCATCAACCAACAGGTATTCTTCTTTACGCGGCTTGCCGGCTTTATAGTGTGTCGTCGATACAGATGCATGAACGGTCTTTTTCTGAAAAGCACCACGGTCACGTTTCACCGGTCCGAAAGTACGTTCAAAGATCGCCTGCAGTTCTTCCTCCTCTGCATAGCTGCCGTTATAGGAAAAACTCTCGGATTTTTTGCCGGATTTTCCACCATTTCTTCTGGTCAGCGCCGGATTATCCACCTGCGAAAGTCCTGCATTCTCATTTTCCACATCTTCATACCAGTTCTCACTGTCCAGTGCATCCATATCCACACTACTCTGCAGATGCATATAGTCTTCCACCTGATCCCATGGCACAACAAATCCAGCCCCGTGTGCACAGAAGACAGAACCGGTCGGATTCTCCAAATCGGCCTCCGGGTCATAGCCCGTATTCAGTACAATCTCATCCTGATTTCTGCACGGCGCATAACCTTTTAGATTACAGAAAAGTTTGCCTGTTCCATGTGTGTATGCGATCACTTCTTTCTGATAATCCCGCATCTGTGAAACGGCTGCTGTGCCTTTCAGAATTGCCACTTCACCATCCGTCTCCGGTGATTCGAATGTTCCCTGCATCTTCTGTACATCGGTCATTGCACGGCCGATCATTTCCGCCGGTACTTCCAGTCGGAATTCATAATACGGCTCCAGCAAAATGCTTTTTGCCTTCCGCAGTCCCTGGCGTACTGCACGGTATGTCGCCTGGCGGAAATCGCCGCCCTCTGTATGTTTGGCATGTGCCCTTCCTGTCAGAAGTGTGATCTGTACGTCCGTAATCGGTGAGCCGGTCAGAACACCGATATGTTCTTTTTCTTCAAGATGTGTAAGGATCAGTCTCTGCCAGTTGCGTGCCAGTACATCTTCACTGCATGCTGTAAAAAACTGACATCCGCTGCCCGGTTCCCCCGGCTCGATCAGAAGATGTACTTCTGCATAGTGGCGAAGCGGTTCAAAATGTCCCACGCCCTCAACCGGTTCTGCAATCGTCTCCTTATAAACAATACTTCCGGTACCGAATTCCACTGCCACATGAAAACGGTCCCAGATCATTTTTTTCAAAATTTCAATCTGCACTTCTCCCATCAGCTGTGCATGGATCTCTCCCAGCTGGCTGTCCCACAGGATATGAAGCTGTGGTTCTTCCTCCTCAAGCATTCTCAGCTTCTGCAGCATCTGATGTGGATCACAGTCATCCGGAAGGATGATCTGATAGTTGAGAACCGGTTCCAGTACAGGGAGTTCTGATTCACTTTCTGCTCCAAGTCCCTCACCCGGATAAGTTTTTGTGAGACCTGTCACCGCACAGACAAGACCAGCCTCTGCTTCCTGCGTTGTCTCATATTTTGCCCCGGAATACAGACGGATCTGATCCACTTTTTCTTCCCACGAAGATTCTTCCACTTTTCTACCCGGCAGACTTTGGCCCGCACCTTCCGATGAGAGCAATGTCTTTACCTTCAAGCTTCCGCCCGTGATCTTCATATACGTAAGACGGTTTCCCTGCTCATCCCGGGCAATCTTGAAAACTTTTGCACCAAAAGTTTCCCGGTGCTTTGGTTCTTTTGTATACGTGCGAAGTCCGTTCAGAAATTCTTCCACGCCTTCCATTTTCAGTGCGGAACCAAAAAAACATGGAAAAACTTTTCTCTGTGCGATGAGCGCCGTACTCTCCGCTACAGTCACTTCGCCGGTTTCCAGATATTTTTCCAGAAGCTTCTCATCACAGACTGCGATGTTTTCCATCTGCTCCGATGAAAATCCCTCCTCTGTGCCTTCTGTCTTTCCGAAATCCACACAGTTTTCATGCAGATGATTTTTCAGATCTGCGAGGAGTGCATCGTGATCTGTCCCCTGCTGGTCCATTTTATTTACAAATAAAAACGTCGGAATCTGATATCTTTCCAGAAGTCTCCACAAGGTCATCGTATGGCTCTGTACCCCATCCATACCATTGATCACAAGAATCGCATAATCAAGCACCTGCAGCGTACGCTCCATCTCCGCCGAAAAGTCGACATGTCCCGGAGTGTCAAGAAGTGACACTTCCATATCGTCTGTTTTCAGCAGTGCCTGCTTTGAGAAAATCGTGATTCCTCTTTCTTTTTCGAGTTCATACGTATCCAGAAAGGCATCTCCGTGATCCACTCGTCCGATCTTTCGGATCCCACCGCACAGATACAGAAGCCCTTCCGATAAAGTTGTCTTTCCGGCATCGACATGTGCCAGAATTCCGATAACCAGTTTTTTCATTTATTTTTCTTCTTTCGATTTGTTTATTCTTTGATGTATAACGGTGCCAGTTTCTGCACGATCACTTCGCTGACGCGGATCAGCATATCAAGCTCCTTGTCCTGATTGTTCAGATATGCATGGAAGCATCCCTGAATGCAGAACGACAGCATAATATCTTTTTCCGGATCATTTTGGTATTCCGGAAAATTTTCTTTGATCAGACGCTTCAATTCCGCCTCCAGACAGTCTCCGAGATGGCTTTTTTCTGTACCGGAAAACAGAATATTGATCAGCGAATGATTGGATACCAGCGCGATATACAGATTTCTCGTAAACACATCCGGATCCTTAAACGGTGCCTCCTGCTGTCTGGAAATATTGGTCAGAACAGCCGTGATCGTCTCGGATTCAAGTGTCTGTGACAATGCATAGATATCCTCATAATGACTGTAAAATGTTGACTTGTTAATGCATGCCAGACTGCACAGCTCTCTCACGGTGATTTTTTCCAGCGGTTTTGCCGCGCGTAGTTCCAGAAATGCATTTCGGATCGCCTTTTCGGTTTTTTCTATTCTGATATCCATATAACCGTTCTCCTTTTCCGACATTTTTTTTAAATCGTCGGTTATCCGCCATTTGTCCGAAATCGTCGGTGGACAGGCGGGAGTTTTCTTTTTATAGTATACTAAACTACACAACCAATGTCTATTATCTGCAAGGAGAATACTATGGATTTTTACGGATTTTATACAGGAAAAATTTTTGATGCCTACAAATATCTCGGTGCCCACACAGAAAAACAGGGGGTAACTTTTCGTACGTTTGCACCTTCAGCTTCACGCATTACTCTGATCGGGGAATTTAATGAATGGCAGGAATGGGATATGAACAAAGTATCTGACGGAAATTTCTGGGAATGTTATGTTCCACAGGCAAAAGCCGGCCAGATGTATAAGTACCGCATTTATGACCGAAGCGGAAATGCCGTGGATCACTGCGATCCATATGGTTTCGGCATGGAACTCCGCCCAAACAGTGCTTCCATCATCCGCGATATGAACAAATACAAATTTAAAGACAGTCAGTGGATGCAGAACCGCAGTGACTGCCGCAAAAAGCCTCTCAATATTTATGAGATCCATTTCGGTTCTTTTCGCAAGCCTTCTGATAAAGCGGACGACTGGTACAACTATGAAGAAATGATCGACATTCTGATCCCATATCTCACCAAAAACGGTTACAACTATCTGGAGATCATGCCGCTGAATGAATATCCGTGCGACGAATCATGGGGTTATCAGGCAACCGGATTTTTCAGTCCGACTTCCCGCTACGGAACTGCGGATCAGCTAAAAGCTTTTGTTGATGCCTGCCACAAACACGGCATCGGTGTCCTGATGGATTTTGTCCCGGTACATTTTGCGGTGGACTCCTACGGACTTGCCAATTATGACGGAACTTCTCTTTTTGAATATCCGAATTCTGCTGTCGGTGTCAGCGAATGGGGCAGCTGCAATTTCATGCACTCCCGCGGTGAGACAAGAAGTTTCCTGCAGTCCTGCGCCAATTACTGGATCAGCGAATTTCATATGGACGGTATCCGCATGGATGCGATCAGCCGTGCGATCTACTGGCAGGGTGACCCGGCTCGTGGTGTCAATCTGAATGCCGTAGAATTTCTCCAGTATATGAACCAGGGCCTGAAGGGAATGCATCCGTCAGTCATTCTCGCCGCCGAAGATTCCACCTCTTTCCCGAAGGTGACCGTTCCTGTCGATCAGGGAGGTCTTGGCTTCGATTACAAATGGGATATGGGATGGATGAATGATACACTCAATTATTTCCGCACTGCGCCGGAATACCGTCCGGAAAATTACCACAAACTCACATTCTCGATGATGTATTATTATGATGCCCGTTTCCTGCTCCCGCTCTCTCATGATGAAGTCGTTCACGGCAAGGCAACGATCATGCAGAAAATGAGCGGTGATTATGAAAACAAATTCCCGCAGGCGCGTTCCTTGTACATGTACATGTACGCACACCCGGGCAAAAAACTGAATTTCATGGGAAATGAAATCGGACAATTCCGCGAATGGGACGAAAAAAGAGAACAGGACTGGATGCTTCTTGATTATCCGGCGCATGATGCTTTCGCACACTTTATGAAAGATCTGAATAAACTGTATCTGGAACATTCCGCTCTCTGGGAAAAAGATTATGAAGCTGACGGTTTCAGATGGATCGACTGCCATCAGGAAGGACGCTGTATTTATGTCTTCGAACGAAGCAGTAAAAAAGAGCGCATCCTTTCTCTGTTTAATTTCTCTGATCAGGAGCAGGTCTACGAGCTGAAACTTCCTGATGCGCAAAAATTAAAAGAACTCCTGAACAGTAATCTGGCCGTTTATGGCGGCACACAGAAACGCAAAGGAGCTGTCAAAACAATCAAAGACGGCAGAATCCTTCTGACCCTGGCACCATATTCCTCTGTATATTATCTTGCGGAATAAATTTGAACCCCCGGCACAATACCGGGGGCTGTTTTATATAATTTATTATATTTTTCTTATAATCTTCCGTAGCGTCCTGCAAGTTCCAGCATTTCTCCCCGCAGTTCTTTAGAAAATTGTCCTTCTTTCAAACGCCATTTCCAGTTCTTTCCAAGTGTGGACGGCTGATTCATTCGTGCGGAATTATCTAGTCCCAGATAGTCCTGCATCGGTATGATACAAAGATCAGCTACGCTCTGCATCACAAGGCAGATAAGATCGTCACAAAGTTCTTTTCCGGAATCGTGGAAATTATTCAGGTATTTACGAACCTGTCTGCGCTCCTGTGGTGTAATATTATCAAGCCATGATACCAGAGTCTCATTGTCATGAGTTCCTGTATAAACCACGCAGTTTCTCGGATAATTATGCGGCAGATAATCACTTGCATTACCCGTATCGCGCTCGTCAAATGCAAACTCGATAACCTTCATATTCGGGTAGCCGCTTTCTTCGACCAGCCGCTTAACCGTGTCGGTCATATAACCAAGATCTTCTGCAATGATCTCACGATGTCCGAGTTTTTCTGAAATCGTGCGGAACAGCTCGATTCCCGGGCCTTTTTCCCACCAGCCGTTCTCTGCTGTCTTATCACCGTACGGGATTGCATAATATTCATCAAATCCGCGGAAATGATCAATTCGCACTACATCATACAGGCGGAAACAGTTTGCAATTCGTTTTACCCACCATTCATATCCGGAATTGCGATGCACTTCCCAGTTGTACAGTGGATTTCCCCAGAGCTGTCCTGTTGCGGAAAATCCGTCCGGCGGGCATCCCGCTACCTGTGTCGGGCTGTTTTTCTCATCGAGTTTAAAGAGCCACGGACTTGCCCATGTATCAGCGCTGTCCATTGCCACATAGATCGGGATATCACCGATGATCCGGATGCCATTTTCATTTGCATAAGATTTGAGTTTCATCCACTGCTGGCGGAATTTGAACTGCATATACTCCTGAAATTCGATTTCAAAATACATTTCTTCTCTGTAATAATCGAGCGCATTCTGCCAGCGAAGACGGATGTCCTCAGCCCATTCACTCCACGGAATACCGCCGAAGCGTTTCTTCACTGCCATAAAAAGTGCATAATCTTTCAGCCACCATGCCTCTTCTTCCTGAAATCTGCGAAATTCCGAATCCATGTATACGTTGCTGCGTTCATATGCTTTACGGAGCAAAATCATACGTCCTTCATATAATTTTGCATAATCTACACTTGTCTCGTCTGTTCCGAAATCCACGCTCTCACATTCTTTTTTTGTCAGGACACCTTCTTTTATCAGTTCTTCCAGACTGATAAAATATGGATTTCCTGCAAATGTGGAAAATGACTGATACGGAGAATCGCCGTAGCTTGTCGGACCAAGCGGCAGAATCTGCCAGTAACTCTGTCCTGCTTCTTTCAGCGCATCCACAAACTCATATGCTTTTTTGTCAAAGCAGCCGATTCCATATTTTGACGGCAGACTGCTGACCGGGAGCAGCACACCGCATTTTCTTTTCTTTGCCATTCTCATTCCTCCCATATGTTTTTTGTAAACGAGGAAAACCAGGCGATGTTTCACGCCCGGTAATCCTACATTATCCGTTATAGTTATTTTGTCATATAGGAAGGTAAATCGTCAATGTTCATATTCGAGGGTTTATGTTAAATTTTGAAGATTTCCTCTTAATCCAGATGAAAAACAGGATGAAGATCCTTGCATACCGGACTGTTATCCGGATTAGTTTCCATAATATCTGCCATGAAATCCCACCATTTACGGTTTATCTTAGTATCTGCACTCTTACTCCATTTTTTTTCATCTTCTATTTCTATATAGCCAAACAATATGAGTGTTTCTTTATCCAGAAAAATGGAATAATTTTTTCCGCCATATTCATGTATCATATCTTTCATTTCCGGCCAGAGCAGATTATGACGTCTCTCGTATTCCTGTTCCTGTCCTTCATACAATTTCATTGTAAATGCTTTGATCATATCCGTACCTCCTGCATTTTCCACCATACAGAGAACCTGCCACTGGCAGCTTCTCTCGCATACTTTGGCATAAAGTTCAGGACTGCCGTAGTAGCAGTACAGCAGTCCTGTTTCCAAGGGTTATTTAAATTGTAATTAATGCCTGATTAATAAACATCTTGCCATTCATCGATATTGGATGGATCAAATTTGAACGGAGAACCGAGAATAACTTCTGTACCGCCGTCAGATGCCTCTGTAACTTTAGCATCAAGACAGGAAACTTTGATGCCTTCATTCATAGCATCTTCCAGTGCAGCCTGAAGTGCATTCTCATCATTTCCTGCAATACAGATTCCATCAACCTGCTGTGAAATCAGTGACTGGATTACAGAAATCTGTGCATCAGCAGTTGCCGTTTCCGGGTGTTTTATGATTGCTGTGCCACCTTCTGCCTCGATAATTTCCTTGCGCAGAATCCTTTCCATTACGCAGCGAAAAGATATTCATTCAGAAATACTCTCGTCATGTCTGATTACCGATATACTGACGCGTATTCTGATTGAAAATGACACTGAAAATCTCAGTCTGGGTTTTATGCCTGTATACCTGAAAACAGTTTTAAAGGAAATTGATCAGCATTTTCAGGAACCCTTATCTCTTGAGTCCCTCGCTATCACAGCAGGTGTCAGCAAATATCACCTTGCCCGCGAATTCAAAAAATACCTCGGTATGCCACCTAATGAATATCTGATTGTCACCCGTCTGAATCATTCTAAAACCCTTTTAAAATATGAAGACCTTACGATCGAAGAAATTGCATAAAGAAATATCAAATGCATTTTACATCCAGACGTATAATAAACAAACCTCCTGTATACATTAACTTTAAGGTTTTCCGTAAATCTTAAAATCAATATATACACGGAGGTTTGTTATGAAAAAAAATGCTCATTCAAAATCTGACAGCTCTGCAAATCAGGAGGTCATTGACTCTTATGATTTTATGTCAAATGCCGCATCCTCTCAGGACTGTACCGGACTGATCCCGGCAGGACCAGTGGATGAAGAAGAACTGAAATCTTATGAAGCTGTATATCATTACCAGCCACCAAAAGTCGACATAAAAAAGTCCGAATGATTTCTGATTTTCTCTGTCCTGAAAAAATCTACTTTATTAAAAAAGTATCCTCTCCGTATTGGAATCATCTTATCTCGACCACAAAAGAATAAACTTATTTTTCTGCTGCTTTTGCAGCGTATTCAGTTGTCACAAGATCTTCGTATGATACGTGTTCATTCAGTTCTCCGGCATCCTCGAGGATATCCTCCAGAAGTTCGAAGCTTTCTTTTTCAAAAATGAGGTCAGATTTCCATGTGTCCTGCTCATAATAACGTTTCACGATCGTCGTGACTATGTCGAGATCCGTTTCCGCAAACTGCGGTGCAATGACTTCGGCAATCTCTTCCGGTGTGTGGCCCTGCACATATTCCATGCCTTTCTGAAGTGCATTGGTGAACTTCTGGATAATCTCCGGATTTTTTTCCATGTAGCTGGTCTTTGCACTGTAGGAAGTGTATGGCACATAGCCGGAATCCACTCCCAGCGAGGCAACGACATATCCTGCCCCCTCTTTCTCCAGAGCCGTCGCTGATGGCTCAAATTCTACTGTGAAATCAGCAGATTTATCTCCTGTAAAGGCTGCCGCTGTAGATCCGAAATCAATGCTCTGATCGATTGTCAGATCCTTCTGTGAATCAAGACCGTTTTTGCGAAGAATATATTCAAATACCATTTCCGGCATGCCGCCCTTACGTCCGCCAAGAACTTTCTTTCCCTTCAAATCTTCCCACTTAAAGTCCTGCATTTCCTCTCTTGCCACAAGGAAATTTCCTGCACGCTGAGTAAGCTGTGCGAAGTTCACCGCCGGATCGGTTGCGCCTTCCTGATATGCATAAATCGACGCTTCCGCTCCCATGAAACCGATATCTGCCTCGCCGGAAATCAGTGCAGTCAGAACTTTATCCGCCCCAAAACCAGTTACAAGTGTCAGGTCAAGTCCTTCTTCCGCAAAATATCCTTCTTCGATTGCCACATACTGCGGTGCGTAAAAGATTGAGTGCGCCACCTCATTTAAAGTGACTTTTGCAAGTTTCTTTTCTCCGTCTTTTTTTGCAGCAAAAGCCGTCATCGGCAGTGCAGTCACTGCCAGAACAATCGCTGCCGCCAGTGAGATCCATTTCTTATTTTTCATGTGGAGACTCCTTTACAGACTTCTTCTGTTAGGGTATGCAAAAGATAAGAAAGGTGTTCGTAATATGGCTTTACTTTTCAGATACATTACAAAAATAATCATTGACAAGACACAATTGAGCCAGTATTGTATAAGTACAAAGTAGCTCTGAATAGGATATTCGGTGAAGATTCTGAAAATGATGAGGGAGTATTCGGATGACCGTGGCTACAATAAGTATAGCCATAGTCATCATTTTTGCTATATCAAACTTCAGTCATCAGGTATTTCCTGTCATCTTCTGATTCAATTTTTCTAATCACTTTGCAGGGATTTCCTGCTGCAATTACATTTTCTGGAATATCATTAATCACAACGCTTCCGGCACCTATAATACTTCCATTGCCAATTGAAACGCCAGAAACTATACTTACATGTCCGCCTATCCACACATCATTTCCAATGTGTACTGGAAGCGCATATTCAAGACCATCGCGTCTTCTTTTTACATCAAAAGCATGACCAGCTGCATAGATTCCACAGTTTGGCCCAATCATTACATTATCCCCAAAAGATATTTCATTTCCTGCAAGAACTGTAAAATTATAATTAGCAAAAAAGTTTTCTCCAAGAGTAACCCTTTTCCAGAAATCACAGTGAAACGGCTGCTCAATTCTGAGATTTTCACCTGTCTTTTTTAACTCTCTTTTTAAAAATTTTACTCTTTCGTCATTTTGAGACGGCCGAAGCTGATTATATTCATAACTAAGCTCCTGGCTTCTCTCTCTCTCTTTCTGCAGTTCTTTCTCTTTTGCCAGATACAGATATCCGGCCAGTGCTTTTTCTTCCTCTGTCATAATTTCTCCTCTTCTTTAAAGATTTACAGGCACAGGGATCTGTTTTCTCCACTGTGCCTGTAATTTCATCTGTTTATACAATAATTTCTTTCAACGCTTCCAGTGTGCATTTTACCATATGTTGTCCCAGTTCCATGCTCGCTTCTTTTGCACTTTCCGCAAACCACTCTGTATTGTCCTTTGTTCTTTCAAGATCAACATGATCCGGGTATAATGCATACAGTAAACTTGTCTCGTACTTTCCTGCATGATCAAATCCACCACATTTATGCTGCGCCTCTTTACTGATCAGTGGAATCACCTTAATATATGAGAACGGATCATCACCAGAGCCCAGATTTTCATAATAGTCTGCATAATCATTGCTTCCCCACCAGCCTCTTCCGCGAGTATCTTCCATATACTCCATAATCAGCTTCTTGGCTGCTTTGTGGCAGGCAATTGTCATTGGCATCAGCCCGGCTTCTTCTGTCTGATGATGTGCAATACAGTAAATGTTTTTGTTTCCTCCATACAACATTGATTTCAGAATACAGTAAATGTACTGTTCATACACATCAACATCCACCTGAATCGTACCTGTTTCCGGACCACCTACTGCATAGCTTGCAACACCATACCAGATTGGTGGGCATACAACAATCTCTTTCGATTTTTCCAGTTCTCTCATTGTTCCATTGATAACCATCGTATCACATCCACAGCTTGCATGATGTGCATGATACTCGATAGTTCCAATCGGAATAATAAACGGCACTCTCCTCTTTTTGGCATCCTCAATTTCATCAAAAAGCATATCAACTAACTGCATACGACATTACCTCCTAGAATTCAAGTTCATACAGTTTGCCAATCTCCGGTGATAAAACTTCGCATCCACTTTCTGTAACTGCAATACCCTTTTCCCAACGTACACCAAAGGTATCTGTAGAAATAAAGGTATCTATCTGGAATGTCATGTTTGGCTGCAGATCGTAATGTGACGTTGTTTCTACCCACGGTGCTTCAACCTCAATCATCCCTGTGCCGTGCAGCGGACCATATACAAAATTATCTTTGTATCCATTATCAACATAATATTTGTAGAAATTCTCTGCGATTTCTGATGCACGTACACCTGCTTTAATCTGTTTCTGAGACCAGTTATGTGCTTCCAGGCCAAACATAACAACATCTCTTCTTTTTCCTTCCAGTTTACCGAGAACGATTGGATAACCGATAGCTGCTGAATAACCATCAATTTTTGCGGACAGATTCAGCTGAACAATATCACCTTTCTGAAATTTTCTGTAGGAAGATCTTGAAATTGCATGTCTTGTTGATGCTTCTGAAAATACATACATCGGAAGACCTTCATACTCTGCTCCCTGTTCATATACTACACGCTCTGCAACTCCGACCATCTGCAGTTCTGTCATACCTGGCTGAATTTCTTTGATTACCTGCTGTGTTGCAAGTTCTGCAATTCTGTAACCTTCTTTCAGACAGTTGATTTCATTTCTTGTTTTGATAGATCGAAGTTCTACCATTATCTTATCGGCTCTGACAATTTCAGCCTCCGGAAAAGCGGTCTTGATTCCTTCCATAATAATTACAGACGTATCCAGATAGCTTGCAACTCCAATTCTAAGCTTCTTTCCTGTAATTCCTAGAGCTTTGAAAACATCATGGTATGTATCCGCCTGCAATTCCGGATATGCAGGATCTGCACCCTCTCTGTATTCTTTTAATACAAAAATCTTGTCCAGTCTCGAACGGTCAGCTGCAAATTCCCTGCTTTCCGGTCCAACCATTAATGCCGCATCTCCTGTCGGAGAAATCGCAACACCACATCTTTCAAATAACGGCCAGAAGCCTGAAAAATATCTTGCATTTGCGTAGTCAGATTCATTTGAATTGACGATCAATGCGTCCAGACCTTCTCTTTGCAGAATTTTAGCTGCTCTTTTTACTCTTTCCAGGTATTCATCATCAGGAATATAAACTGCACCATGCTCTCTCATATTTACTTCTCCTTTTTCTGTATTATTTTTCACAGGCATATCCGGGTGTTGTATAAAACGCCACCGTTCTTGTCTCTGCTCTTCCATATTGTGCTACAACCGGAACATCGCTTTCCAGTAATATTGCATACTGTTCTCCCATTACTGCAGTATGTTCACCAAAATCATTTTCTTCATTTGTACGAAGACACCGTACTCTTCGCGCTTTCACTTCAACCACAAGATCATCTGCTGGTTCCCTGTCTGTATAAATCAACGTAATTTTTACATGGGCATCCTGCTCTCCTGTGTTGGTGATAATGATAGATTCATGTCCCGGGATGCTGTTTACACCTTCCGGTGGAAGTTCTGCATCCGGAAAAACCCATACATTTTTCCCGTAACCCATATTATTCCTCCTTTCACATTGCTGTACCTTCTTCACTTTTTATTTCGTCAAAATAAAATATTTGTTTCATATCATGAAAGAATTCACTCTGACTGCTCACTGCATACCGTTCAAAACAGGGGTGCGTATAAGTCCACCACTGCTGTGTAGTCTCATCCATTTCCATCTGATGCATATCAGCATCATAGTCCGAACCGATATATTCGAAATAGGAAAACACTTCTGTCCCGTTTCGAAAAATAGAATAATTCCGAATATTGCATTCCTGAATCTTTTTTAATACACCAGGCCACACAGCTCTGTGAAGTCTTTCATATTCTTCAATTTTATTTTCTTTTAATTTTCCTACCTGCCCAAAATATTTTCGCATTGCAGAAATTTCTACTCTTTCTTTGAATTGGAATCAATCAGAACTACAATAACCAGAATGATACCTTTTACTACCCACTGCCAGTAAGAATTGATACCAAGCAGTACCATGATATTTGTGATTACCTGTAAAAACAGTGCTCCGACAACAATTCCTGCGATTCTTCCACGTCCACCTGTCAGTGATGTACCGCCAAGTACACAGATTGTCATGACATCAAACAAAAGCTCATCACCAAGAGATACATTACCTGACTGCGTTCTGGATGTTAATCCAAGTGCACCGATTGTTGTGAGAATTCCACACATAGCAAATGCAAGAATGGATATGTATTTTGTATTAAGTCCTGATAACTTCGATGCTTCTTTGTTACCGCCGACGGCATAAAAACTTCTACCTGTTGCAGTATGTGCTGTAAAGAAATACAAAATCACTGCAACGATTACCATAAGGATAACTGCAACCGGAACTCCAAGTACTTTTCCAAGTGCAAGATTACCGAAAGAAGACGGAAGACCTGAAATCGGGAGGCCACCTGAATAAATGTAATTGATACCTTTTAACATATTCATTACAACAAGTGTCGCAATAAAAGATGGCATTTTTCCGTATACAACCAGACATCCGTTAACAACTCCGACAAGAGCTGACATTAACAGAACTGCAATGATAGCAAGCCCGATTGGCCAGTTATTCTTTACAACAAATCCTGCGAAAAAAATGGAAACCATTCCTATGATTGAAGAAATGGACATATCCATCTCACCAATCAGAATTACAAAAAATTCTCCCATCGCAATGATTGCCACAAAAGAAGCCTGTCTCAAAACATTCATAATATTGGTGTATGTTCTGAAATTACTGTTAAAACAGCAAAGTATGAACAGTACTATAAACAGAAACACAATCATCCAATCACTTAATAATGCTTTTATTCCGCCGCTGTATTTCTTTGATTTTTCCTTATAATCGCTCATTCTGCATTCACCCCTAACAAATTATTAATGATAACTTCCTGCGTTTTTCTTTCACCTTCTACTTCGTCAAGAATCGCACCTTCATACATTACATAAATTCTGTTACATAATCCAATCAGTTCTTCCATTTCAGGTGAAACAAGAATGACTGCTTTCTTCTGTTTGGTAAGTTCATGGATCAGACTGTAAATTTCAAATTTTGCCCCGATATCAATTCCCCTTGTCGGTTCATCCAGAAGAAAGATTTCCGTATCCCTGAGCATCCATTTTGCAATTACGATTTTCTGCTGATTTCCACCTGACAGTTTCTTTACGTTCTGCCACAGAGAATGATATGCCAGATTCATTTTTTCGTTAATTTCATATGCAGCCTTCATCTCAGCCTGATGATCCTGGAAAATCCCAAATTTTTTGAACCTGTCCATAGACGGAATTATCGTATTATCTTTGATATCAAATTTCATTACGAGGCCAAGTGTACGTCTTTCATCCGGAACCAGTCCCATGCCAAGTTTAATTGCCTGCTGCGGTGATTTGATTTTTACAGGTTTTCCCTTCACCAGAACTTCTCCGTCTACAATCTTATGATTTCCGAATATTGCCTGTACAAGTTCCGTTTTTCCGGCACCGAGTAATCCTGCAATTCCTACAACTTCGCCTTCTCTTACTTTGATATTGATATTCCTGAAAGCTTTCGGCGCAGTCAGGTTTCGAACTTCAAGTATAATGTCTCCCAGATTTTCATTGATCGGTGGATAAACATTTTCAAGTTCTCTTCCGATAATCATTTTTACCAAACCGTTATAATCAATATCTTTTACCTTACCTGAATTGATATATTTTCCATCACAGAGAACTGTATAGGAATCACAGCATGCAAATACTTCATCAAGTCTGTGGGAAATATAAACAATTCCAATACCCTTTTCCTTCAGGACTGAGATGATTCGGAAAATGTTCTGAATATCTTTTTCCTGAAGTACTGCTGTAAGTTCATCAAAAATGATGACCTGAGGATCATCAAGCAGGGCTTTTGCAAGCTGTATGATCTGTTGTTCTGCAGTACGCAGATGTTTTACGGCAACATGAAGATTCACCTCACACTGCATATATTCCATCAGTTCTTCTGCACGTTTATTTAATGCTTTCCAGTCAATATGTCCATTTTTTTTCAAATAACGTCCGACAAAAATATTTTCCACTCCCGTCATATCTTCCATCAGAGTAAACTCCTGATGAACAATCGCAACACCTCTCTTCTGCGATTCTCGGACATTATACGACGGAATTTTGATCAATTCTCCTTTTACTCGAAGTTCCCCTGATGTCATCTGGTTTTCACCGGTGATACATTTGGAAAGAGTTGACTTTCCTGCACCATTTTCACCAACAAGTGCATGACACTCACCCGGCATTAATGTAAAATTCACCTGATCCAGTGCCTTTACCCCCGGAAACTCCATTACACAGTTCTTTATTTCGATCAAAGGAGTTACTTTTTTATTCTCCGTACTCATAGTACAACTCCTTTCTACAGCCACAGCCAGCCAAAAGCTTCAACCCCCGAACTGATTACATTCTTGTCCTCAGTTTCCGGATGTCTGATATTGTGTATAATTCTCTTCATCTCATGATATGGGAACATACAGCTTCCTACACCAGTTTCTGTTACAGGATTTACATCAAAAAACATTTCCTTGACAATATCAAAATCTTGCTCATTGTAATACAGAATTTCATCAAGAAGCTGCTCTTTCTTTTTCTCATCCTTTTCATCTTCATATGCAAGAGCTGCCAGTACCATATCATAGATAATTGCATTCCTCCGCTCTGCATTTTCCAATTTATCAAAATGAGGTAGCCATACTCTCAGTTTCTCATTAAGGTATGCTTCTTTCTGAAGCATATGTATCTTACTAAGAATATTATCATGGTTCTGTTTTGCAGCTATAATGGCAGGTATATCTTCCCTGGTCATCTTATTTTTCTGGAATGGGAAAGGTGTTGTATATAATGGTATCTGGCTCTCATGAACAGTAACCATATTTCTCATGACGTACAGAACAGTCTCTCCCAGATCTCCGAAATTTTGTCTGCAAGCTCTGTGGTAAAATTCTTCATTCTCCATCTGAGAACCCCATCCATAATTTCCATGTGCAAAAAGATGCATAAACAGCCCATACCACTCAAACATAAATCCATTAATTCCATGGACTCCCATTCGCACACTGCCTCTGTGCTGTCGAATATCTGTCTCAATTACCTGTTCATTGGCTTCATCTTCATAGCGGATAACATTACTTGCAAAGGTTCTGTAAAGCCTTCCCATCGTAGATGTTATGGAATTTGATTCTGTATCCCTTGCCCATATTCTGTCTCTGCCAAATGCATTACACCATTTTTCAAATTCACTCTCAGGCACATAAAGTCCCGGTGCCCAGAAAAGCATAATGTCTTCAGGCATGGAATCCACACATTCCTTAAGAAATGCCGGATCTTTTTCCAGCGGCGGCTGTCGGAATGCTCTGATTCCAATAACAGCCTCCGGATTGATTTTTCTCACTGCATCATAAATCTGTTTCAGCAGCCACATATTGGCCTGATGTTTTGCTTCTCCCGGAGTTTTTGTCGTTGCATGCCAACGTTTTTTACATTCTTCGCATTCACAGAACCAGAAACCTTCCTCACTTTCCTCCAGTGTATATCCATCAAATCCAAGTTTTGCAATCTGTTCCATAGATTTTATGATATATTCTGTATTTCCCGGATAGCTCAGGCAAAGAGAATCAAAATCATTCATATAACTGCTTCCCTTTGGAGGTTTCATTCTTGCCTCCGGATGCTTAATCGTGAAGGCTCCATTATATGAATTTAATCCTACATAAGCAAATATTTTAACTCCATATTTATGTGCAAGTTTTATAAATTTATCAAGAAATGGTTCTTCCAGATTCGGATGTGTATATCTTACTGTCAGCCACCTTCTGTTTTCTGCATTCCAGATCTTGATCGGAACATTTCTGAAAACAGTTTCAGGATACTCTTCCATTTCAAATGGCCAGTATCCGTACATAACCAGATTAAACTGATTGATCTTATTATCCAGACAGATATTAAGGTACTGCTCCCATTCCTCATATCCCCATAGCTGGCTGTCAAAACCAAATCGGCCATATCCTGCATACCATGAAAATGTCTGTGCAATAGCACGTACCGGTAAAGAAGGATAATCTATGATATGACACACCGGAAGAACATATCCCGCACTTTCATTCCATATCAGCTGCTTTAAGGAAGTTACGGCATTAATGAACCCAATTCTCGTCTCATAACTGATTACTGCATGATCCTCTTGTATTTCCAGATCGTATCCCTGTTCTCTGTAAAGAATATCATCTTCTACTTCTATATCAGGTAATGCATGCACTGCAGTAACTTTAAAATTATCCTCAGATGCCTCATTGATTTTTATATCCTGATAATTCCAGAAACGCTCCCGTGCCAGTTTCCTAAGTTCGTCACTGAGCTCTCCGCAAAAATAAATAGCATTAATATTTATAGTTGTTTTTTCAAAATCCTCAGCCATTTTCGGCTCTGGAAGTAATTGAATCATAAACAGCCGTCCCTCCTGTTTTTATTTTACCGGCAGCTTATCAAGCCGCCGGTAATCTTCTTATAATCATCCCAGCCATTCCCAGTTTTTCCAGTCATAATCACTGATGTTTGAAGGAGTGATTACCTCAGGTTCCGGAAGATCATATTTCTCCGGCAGTTCTTCATTGTCAAGAAGTACTTTGATGATGGCATCTGTTGCCTGATATCCAAGTACTACCGGATTCTGAAGTACTTCACCCAGCCATGATTCATTTCCATCCTGAAGCCATCCGAGAACATCTACGTCACCGGCAATTCCGATAAATTTAATTTCATCTCTGCCCTGTGCTGTTGCTGCATTATAAGCGCCAACAACTTCCGCATCATTATGTCCACAAACTACATCAATCTCAGATTCTCTCTGCAGAACATTTTCCATAAGTGTCTGGGCGGAATCTCTTGTACCGGCTCCTGTGTCACCTTCTTCGATGATCTTTGCATCCGGATATTTCGCAAGTACAGTTTCCTTGAAGCCTTCAAATCTGTCAGAAGAAGCCTGTCCGGATGTCGGTCTTGAAATAAAAAGACAAACCGGATCTTCTTTGCCAAGAGTATCAAGATACTCAACTGCAGTCTCACCTGCTTTCTGTCCCAGTGCTTTCATATCATGACCAACAAATGTCGACCAGACAACATCACTGTCAGAAGATGTTTCCTGAGGATAGTCCCCTACTACTACCGGAATTCCATTGCTTACACATTCTTTCATAGTCGGAATTGCCGAAGAAGCATCTGCCGGGAAAAGAATGATTCCATCGCAGCCTGCTGCCTGCATATTATCCAGATTCGTAAGCATTGTCTGTACATCTGAATGAGAATCCTCAAAATCAAATTTGATATTCACGCCCTTCTCATCAGCTTTTTCATCCGCCCACTGTTCGCATCCGTCAACAACACCCTGGAACCATGGATAAGCTGTCAGTTCCATAATGGATACCCCAAGTTTGACATCCTTCTTCTCTGAGTCAGCAAGTACCGGTGTACCATACCCTACTGTTCCCATCACCATTGCACCTGCGAGTACCATAGTTAAAAGCTGTCTTTTTTTCATTTTCGTTCCTCCTTTTGTGTAGTTTTGATATGATGTTATTTTATTTTCTTGACCCTGTTTCGTCAATGTTTTACATACATTTTACTATATATTTAATTTAAACGTTTAAGTAAAATCCATTTAACTAATTTGCATTTACAAGTCATTTTTTTTATGGTATGTTGTTGAAAAGAAAAAGCGTATGAAAGAGAGGTGAATCATTTAATGGCTACTATCAAAGACGTTGCCCGACTGGCAGGAGTATCCATTGCAACAGTGTCTAATTATCTCAACAATACAAAGCAGGTCAGTAAAGAATCTGCACAGAAGATTCAAAATGCAGTGGATGAACTTCATTATACGTTAAATCAGAATGCCCGCAGCCTGAAATCACGACAAAATACAGACATTGGCGTCATTCTTCCCAGTTTGAACGATCCGTATTATGTCCAGTTGTTTCAGGGAATTAAATCATATTTTCAACCTGCGGAGTACTACATTAATCTTGCCTTTTCAGAAAACATCCCTGAATCTGAGGACTCCATTGCACGCAATTTCCTGCGCAAACAAATATGTGGACTTATTCTGGTTTCCTGCCAGCCTGAAAACTGGAAATTTTATTATGACAACTATACCTCCCAGAATATTCCACTTGTTATGATTGACCGGAATATCTACAGTCTGGATGCCAACTATATCTCTTTTAACAACCGCGTTCTGATGCGTGATATGGTTGACTCACTTTTAGTCGGAAACTACAAGAATATTTATCTGATGTCCGGTCCGGACAGTTTTGAATGTGAAGCGGAATGCATCCGTGGATTCTGCGATTCCTATCGGAACCACGGTGTTTATCCGGCAAAAGAACTATTCCTCAAAACAGATATGAGCAAAGAAGATGCATTTCGTAAAACTATCAGACTTCTGAAAAATCACTATCCTGATGCCATTGTAGCCACATCTCAGTCTCTCGCCGCCGGCATTATAGAAGGCATTACCATCCTCGGTTATACAATACAGAATATCCCTGTTTTTACACTCGGTGAAGAACACTGGAACCTCCATACCCATTCATTTGCTTCCGGATCCACTGTACGCCCTGCAATGAAACTTGGTCAGCTTGCTGCCAAACTTCTTACAGAACAACTCAGTTCTCCTCTTACCAAAGAAACTGAACGGATCATTCTCAGTGGAGGACACTTCAGTAACTATAAGCATACTCTGCCTCTCAGGAGTTCATCTCTGGAAGACTCCTCACCAAAAGAAGCAACGTGCACAAAAAAAATCCGTGCATTATTACTTGACACCCCACAGGTTCATTCACTACTTGGTCTGATTCGTAATTTTGAAATCAAAACAGGAATTTCAGTGGAAACGACTCTTCTTCCTCATCACCTGCTTTACAAAGCAATCCTGCAGGAACATGAGACTGAATCTGATCTGTCTTACGATGTTGTCATGTACGATATTCCATGGCTTTCTTCGTTTGCTTCTGAGGGGATTCTGGCCGATATCAGCCTGGAAATGCAGTCATTCGATACAGATATCTTTCTTCCCGGCTGTCTGAAATATTACAGTATTTTTAATGGAAAACATTATGGTATACCGTTTATGTATGCTCCTCAGATTTTTTATTACAGAAAAGATCTTTTTGAAGACCACAGTCTGATGACCAAATATGAACGCGAAAACAATATTTCTCTGCGCCCTCCGGTCACGCTCAAAGAATTTAATACGATTGCAGACTTTTTTACAAACAAAACAAATGCAATCCACTATGGAACTTCTATCCCCACCGCATACAGTGAATGCCTTACTCCTGAAATCTATATGCGTCTGCGGGCATACGGCGGCAATCTTTTTGATTCATCCGGACATGTCTGCCTGGATTCTGATCAGTCTCTAAAAGCATATATAAATTTCATGAGATCAATCAAATGTGCAAAACCAGATTACCGTACTGCAACTGATACAAGTGTTGTTCAGGATTTCCTGTCAGGTGAAACCGCGATGCTTATTTCCTATCCGTCTTTCCTTACTGATGTTACAGACCTTAGAAAAAACAGCATCATCGGTTCTATAGGCTACAGTCTTATTCCCGGCAGGGCACCACTTCTTGGTGGCTGGAGCCTTGGTATCAGCAGTCGTTCTCCGCATAAAGAATCTGCTTTTGAATTTTTGAAATGGACCTGTGACGAGCAGATTTCCAATTATTCCACACTTCTCGGCGGACAATCTGCAATCTCAAGCACCTACACCAATGACGAACTGGCCGAATTATACCCCTGGCTGCCACTGTATCAGTCCATATATAAATATACCAAACCAACAGTGCCGCCAAAACTTTCCAACAATGTCGTAATTCCACAACATGAGATTGACGAAGTAGTCTGCCGCTGGATTTCCAAACTTCTTGATTATGAACTAGAAATTCAGGAAGCTATCACGGAAACTCACAGAGAGCTTGAGTTTCTTGTCCATACATACATGGAATAATCATAATATAACAAAAAGACTGATAAATCAGGTGCATACATCCAATTTATCAGTCTTTCCTTGTTTTGTTATATGTTTTAGGATTACACCCGAATCTTTTTCGGAATGCACTTGCAAATCGACTGGGATTACTGAAACCGACCATTTCTGCAATCTGTGTCATAGAGTACTGGCCGCTCTGTACCAGTGGTAAGCTTTTGTCAGCCCGGTATTCTTCCAGATATCCGGTAATTGTTTTTCCTGTCATTTTTTTGAACAGACGGCAGCACACTTCTCTGGACATGTGTATCTGATCTGCTGCCTCCTGGCTCATCAGATTCTTCGGTGGATGCAGATTCCTTCTGATATTTCCGGTGAAGCCTATGACTATATGTTTGTGGTACTTCTCGGAACAGGTGCAACTGTTTTTTACAATATGATTTCCAACATGCTACGTGCATTGGGCGACAGCAAAACACCGCTCTACTTCCTGGTATTCTCCTCTGTATTGAACATTTTTCTTGATGTCCTGTTTATTGTACCTTTACACATGGGAGTCGCAGGCGCTGCATGGGCTACAATTTTGTCCCAGTTTCTCTCAGCAGTACTCAGTCTCATCGTCGGACTGAAAAATTTTCCGATACTGCATCTGCACCGTAAAGATTTCCATGATCTGAAAGACACGATCAGTCTTCACCTGAAAACAGGATTTCCAATGGGATTTCAGATGTCTGTCATGTGTATCGGACAGCTCGCAATGCAGACTGTCGTAAACTCCCTCGGAACTGCTGCCGTAGCCGGATATACTGCAGCATCTAAAGCAGATCAACTTTCTGTACTTGTAAATAATGCCATGATGACTGCCATCTCCAACTATGTTGCACAGAATTTCGGTGCCGGAAAAAAAGAGCGCATCCGCCAGGGTGTACGTGCATCTCTGATTCAGACAGAAGGCTTCAACTTTCTCATGTGCATCGGTATTTTGATTCTTCGCCATCCGATCGTGCGGATGTTCCTCTCTGATCCGACAGTCGAAATCTATCATTACTCCGATGCGTATCTGACGATCGTGGCTCCTTTCTATTTTATCCTGGGGCTGCTGGCAGTTTACCGAACCTCGATCCAGAGTATGCAGAATGGACGCGCTCCTTTCGCGGCATGTATGATCGAGCTCGTCATGCGTATTGCAGCGACCGTCGGACTTTCCGGTATCATCGGCTATACCTCCGTATGCATTGCCAGCCCACTTGCGTGGTTCGGTGCCTGCGCACTTCTGATTCCTGTATACTATCGGATGATGAAAAGGCCATTAGCATCTGCAAGTTAGACAATATATTTTATTTCGTAATAATTGTTATTGTTCGCTCCGTTCACAGCAAACTTGGTGAAAATCCATTCCATATCATCACTTGCCAGCCAAAGCCTTATCTTCTATAATATCTTTATGATAACTCCCATCTGTTTTCAGCAGAGTGACAAACCTTCCCGGGCTTTTCGTCAATCTGTCAAGAAACCTCCGGAATCTTTGTAAAATTCAACTCTGGATTCCTCCGGGAAATTCCAGTATACTGATAACAGTTCAAAACACGAGCAAAACTTACTTAATATTTTGGAGGGAATTTACAATGGCAAGTTTATCTTTACAGCACATTAATAAGACATATCCAAACGGTTTCGAAGCCGTTAAAGACTTCAACCTTGAAATCGAAGACAAAGAATTCATCATTTTCGTAGGACCTTCCGGATGTGGTAAATCTACTACACTTCGTATGGTAGCCGGACTGGAAGAAATCACCAGCGGTACCTTAAAGATCGGTGACAAAGTTATGAACGATGTAGAGCCGAAAGACCGTGACATCGCAATGGTATTCCAGAACTACGCTCTGTATCCTCATATGACCGTATATGATAACATGGCATTTGGACTGAAACTTCGTAAAGTTCCGAAAGCTGAGATCGACAAAGCAGTTCGTGAAGCTGCAAGAATCCTTGACCTTGAGAAACTTCTTGATCGTAAACCGAAGGCTCTTTCCGGTGGACAGAGACAGCGTGTTGCTATGGGACGTGCAATCGTTCGTAATCCTAAGGTATTCCTTATGGATGAGCCTCTCTCCAATCTGGATGCAAAACTTCGTGTACAGATGCGTATCGAGATTTCCAAAATCCATCAGAGACTGGGTGCTACTATCATCTACGTAACACATGACCAGACAGAGGCTATGACTCTTGGTACCAGAATCGTTGTTATGAAAGACGGTGTTGTTCAGCAGGTTGATACACCTCAGAACCTCTATCAGAAACCGGGCAACCTCTTTGTTGCAGGATTCATGGGATCTCCGCAGATGAACTTCCTTGATGCCCAGATCAAGGAAAAAGGTTCCGACATTGTTGCAGTTATCGGAAGTGATGAACTCGTTATTCCGGCAGCTAAAGCTAAAGCACTCAAAGATGGCGGTTATGTAGGAAAGACCGTTGTTATGGGTATCCGTCCGGAAGACGTTGCAGATACACCGAACGGCTCCATGTCTTCTACCGTTAAAGTTTATGAGCTTCTTGGTGCAGAAGTATTCCTGTACTTCGATGTAAACGGCACACAGATCACAGCTCGTGTTGATCCAGGTACAAAAGCAAAAACAGGTGATCCGGTTAAATTCGATTTCAACATGGAAAAAACACATTTCTTTGATAAAGATACAGAACTGGTTATCACCAACTAAGATTCAATCAGAATATCAGACCCGGGGCAGTTTACCCCGGGTCTTTTTTTCAGAAAGGATGATTTGATTTCATGTCCGTACAACGTACACTTCAAAAATATATGGATGACTGGAAACGCATCAGCCATCTCGACTTCTGCCTGCTTCTGGAGGACAATTCCGTTTTCGTTACGACCTGCGAAAAAAGACTTCCATCCGCAGCAAAACTTGATGACTTCCGCCAGAGCACCGCACTCTGTCTGGCCAATACAACCTGCTGCCTGTACAAAATTACCGAAAAGAGCGATGTTCCCTATCTTCTCGTCGTATGGGGAAGCGATGCTTCTGTCTCAACGATTGGTGAACTGGCTGTCTGCCAGATTCAAAGCATCCTGGAAGGTTTTTCCGAAAAAAATGACAAAAACTCTTTTATGCAGAAACTGCTTCTGGGAAACTATACAGAAGTAGAGGCTTTTAACCGTGCACGCAAACTGCACATTTCCACCACTGCACGCAGGGCAGTCTTCCTCGTTACAACCAGACAGTCGCAGGATGAACATGCCCTGGCAACGATCAAAAATATCTTTTCTGCACGCACACACGATTTTATCACTGCGATCGATGACAGTGGCATCATCATTGTTCGTGAACTTTCTTCTACGGAAACTTATGAAAATCTCGAAGATACCGCTCATATGCTGGTTGATATGCTCGGCGCAGAGGCCATGACACAGGCATGGGTTGCCTACAGCAATACCGCCGACGATCTCCGTGAACTTTCCAGTGCATATAAAGAAGCACGCACAGCACTCGAAATCGGTAAGATCTTTTATGCTGAACGTGCTGTATTCGGATATCGTACCCTTGGTATCGGGCGTCTGATCTACCAGCTCCCTGTCTCTATTTGCGAGATGTTCATCGAAGAAATCTTCGGTGATGAGTCGCTTGATTCTATCGACGGTGAGACGCTGGCGATCATCCGCACTTTCTTTGAAAATAACCTGAATCTCTCCGAAACATCCAGACAGCTCTACGTACATCGCAACACGCTTGTCTACCGCTTCGAAAAGATTCAGAAAAAATTCGGTCTCGACCTCCGTACTTTCGAAGATGCCATGACCTTCAAACTGGCCATGCTTGTTGCCGGTTATCTGAAATCAAAATCACTTCAGTAACATCAGATGCTCCGGTGGCAGATACAGATATGGCGGCAGATTTTTTTCATGTGGATCCCGGAAGTTTTCTTTCGGGCGCATCCACCAGAGGGCTGCTCCTTCTTCCATTCCCGGATTTCTGACCAGATACTGATGTTCAAATGTTGTTTCCACATATTCCGCTGTCTCAAAGGCAATGCAGTTTTTACCTGCTTCCTGCACCGGTTGGATCCAGTGTCCGCGGATGGCAACATGCGTCATATCTGCTTCCACCTTCTGTGCAGTATGGAGTGATACACCCCAGTCAAGTGCAAACACTTCATGATCTCCCATTCTCTCAATCCTTGAACTGTTTTTGCAGCCGGTCAGTCTGGAGGCTTCCAGAAGCTGTGGCTGTTCAAATAAATCTCTTGTATTTCCGAAAATCAATGTCTTTCCTTCTCTTAAAAGCATCAATTCATTACAAAAACGAAATGCCTCATCTCTGCTGTGCGTTACCATCAGCATATCTCCCTGATACTGTTGCAGAAATTCCTGCATATCTTTCTGTAAAACATCCTTCAGATATCCATCCAATGCCGAAAATGGCTCATCCAAAAGGATCACTTCTGGTTCTCCGATCATCATTCGGGCAAGTGCTACTCGCTGCTGCTGCCCACCGGAAAGCTGTGCCGGATAACGATTCTCCAGCCCATCAAGCTGATATCTTTTCAGATAGTCACGTACCTTTTCTTCTTTTTGCGATTTTTCTCCACGATAGCCGCAGAGAATATTGTCTTTGACCGTCATTGTCGGAAACAGTGCATAATTCTGAAAAAGATAACCGATCCTGCGTTCCTGCGGTTTCAGATTAATTTTCTTTTCGGAATCAAACACGATTCTTCCATTGATTACAATCTTTCCCTTATCCGGAGTTTCGATCCCGGCGATACAGCGGAGCGTCATGCTCTTTCCGCTGCCGGATGCTCCTAAGATTCCGGTTGACGAAGTAGTGCTCTCAAATGCGGTCCTAAGAGAAAATCCTTTGAAATTTTTTTCTATATTTACCTGTAATGCCATCAGATCCACCTTCTGCTCTTCATGCCTCTGCCTGAGACAATATTTATCAGTGCCACGATCACAAACGAGATCAAAACGATCACCACAACCCAGAAACCTGCCACATTATAATTTCCTGCGGCCGTTTCCGCCGCAATCGCGACAGATACAGTCCTTGTCTTACCAAGAATATTTCCCGCCAGCATGGAAGTTGCTCCGTATTCGCCGATTGCCCTTGCAAATGCAAGTACGGTACCGGATGCAATACCCGGCGCTGCTGCCGGAACGATAACCTTCCAAAAAATCCTGCGGTCACTCATGCCAAGGGTCTGCCCTGCATAAATGAGGTTTACATCCACCTGTTCAAATGCGGCACGTGCGTTGCGGTACATTAGTGGAAAAGCAATGACTGCTGCTGCGATCACGCAGCCTTTCCATGTCTGAACGACCTTGAAATCAAAGCTTTCCAGCAGAAACTTACCAAACGGTCTGCGCAGACTGAAGATCAGCAGCAGAAAAAATCCTGCTACTGTCGGCGGAAGGACAAGCGGCATCGTAAGAATACCATCAAGAACCGCTCTTAATATCGGTTTCAGTTTCATGATCTTTCTTGCACAGAAAATCCCGAAAAAAAAGGCAATGACCGTCGCCACAAAACCGGTTTTTAAAGAAATCCACAGTGGACTCCAGTTAATTTCCTGTATAAATTCCATCATTCTGTCTAATTCCCCTGTATGCACAAAAAGGGGCTGACATATCTGTCGCCCCTTTTGTATGTAATTTTTGATTATTTTGTTTCTTCTGTTGCTTCAGTTTCCTCTGCAGTATCTGCATCAGTTTCTTCTGCAGCTTCTTTCTCATCATCTGCTCTGTACTGTGCAAATCCATATTCTTCGAATACTTTCATTGCATCATCTGTCTGAAGATATTCTAAGAAAGCTTTTGCTGCTGCAGCTTCGGAATCAGATGCTTCAGAACCAATTGTAAGCCCTGCAGGATAAAGAACCGGTGTTTCCAGAGAGCCAGCCGGAGCTTCTGCGATAATATCTACTTTGTCAGCAACGGAAGCTGCATCTGTTGCATAAACAATACCGATTTCGTTACTTCCCTCACTTACAGATGCAAGCACCTCTGTAACGTTCTTTCCTTCATTGATCTCCATCTTGTTGACATCGTCTTCGATACCAAGATTCTTAAAAATTTCACGGGAGTACTGCCCAACCGGAACATCCTCTCCTGCAAGAGCGATATTCTCTGCATCTGTGATGTTTTCGAATCCAGTAACCTTTGTCTCGCCATCCTTTGGTTTGATCAGAACGACTTTGTTTTCAAGAAGATCTACAACTGAATCTTTGTCTGCAAGTTCTTCATCTACAAGTGCATCCATCTGTTTGGTAGCTGCGGAGAAAAAGATGTCACATCTGGAACCTTCCTCAATCTGTGTCTGAAGTGTTCCTGAACTGTCTGCATTAAAAAGAATATTTACATCCGGATATTCCTTATTGAAATCCTTCTGGATATCTTCCATTGCATTGCTTAAGCTTGCTGCGATAAATACATAAAGATCACCACTTGCATCCTCTGCGGCTGCTGCCTGTACGCTGCCTGCACTCATACCTGCCGCCATAGTACCTGCCAGCATGATCGTTAAAAATTTTTTCTTCACGATAAATCTCCTTTCTTTTCTGTACTCTTTCCAGTAATTTCATTACTGCATTGATAATATTTTAACTGTACAGAAAATTTCTGTCAATTTATCTGACTTATTTTGCAATAGAACTTGCCAATAAATCTTAAAGAAATTTTTATAGATTAATAATTCCAGTCTCCGCCTTCTTCGTCGGTGTCATCACCTTCGTCTACATAATCATCGTAGGAAGAATCATCATAACTTCCATCATCATAACTTCCATCATCATAACTTCCATCATCATAACTGCTGCTATCGTCAGAACTTCCATCATCATAGGAGGAATCGTCATAACTTCCATCATCATAGCTGCTGCTATCGTCAGAACTTCCATCATCATAGCTGCTATCGTCAGAATAGGAATCATCATAACTGCTGTCATCTGAACTTGTCTCCTCAGAGCTATCGTCAGAGGAAGATGTCTGCTGTGAATTTTCCTTTGTATCTTTTTCTTTCTTTTCAGAAAGACTCATATAACGAAGGTATGCAACAGAGCTTTCTTCGTCGTAAGCAAGAGAAGCTTTTTCCATATCGCCAAGATTTACACTGTAGATCTGGTATGCGTCACCGGATGCAGTCACAATCTTCATATCATACAGAGCAGATGTACTGGAAGTATCTGTTGTTGTATCTGTGCTTTCTTCACTGCTGTCTGATGCGGAAGAAGAATCTGCTGTGTAATACATCTGCACCTGTTCTGCTGCTTTTACAGAGGATTCTGACGGAATCAGGTTTTTGCCCCAGTCCTCTCCGCCGGATGTCATCAGATAGATTTCTCTGATATCATTCTGAAGACTGTTGGTCAGGTAGATATATTTTGCCTGAGATGTTTTTACGCCAATTACCTTCGGTGCCGGTGTAGAGGTCGGTACCGGTGTAACTGTTACCGGAACTTCCGTAGGTGTCGGAGTTGCTGCCGGTGTCGGAGTTACCTCAACGACAGATCCCTTTGATCCACATCCTGCCAGGGCAAGGATCATTGTCATGCCGAGTACGGCGATGATATGTTTTGCTTTCATTATTTCCATCCTTTCCGGTCTATACAAGACCGTTGATACATTTTCTTGTTTATAAAATCACAGACATTATCCCACGGAATCCGCCAAAAGTCAAATTTCCGGCTTTATCAGAGGAATTTTCTGCCCTGGATGTCTCGGGATTTTGCCATATTCATGACAAAACACCTCGCGGAACATTACCTGTGAACAGCAACCGCAAAATAACCCAGCACAAGAATACCAAGAACGATTCGATACCAGCCGAATGCCTTGAAATCATGTTTCTTGATATAACCCATCAGGAACTTGATTGCGATAATGGATACAAAAAATGCAACAACAACGCCTGTCACCAGTGTCAAAATCTCTGCCGGTGTAAATGCGAAACCAAATTTTACAAGTTTCAGAAGGCTTGCGCCAAACATGACCGGAATCGCCAGGAAAAAGGTAAACTCTGCTGCTACTGTTCTTGAAGTTCCCACGAGGATTCCTCCGATGATCGTAGAGCCGGAACGTGATGTTCCAGGAATAACAGAAAGTACCTGAAAGATACCAATCTTGAATGCAGTACCGAAGCTTAACTCTTCAAGAGAAGTACATACCGGTTTTCTTCTTTTATTGTAGTTCTCTATCAGAATAAAGATTACACCGTATACGATCAGGGCAATCGCAACTACTGCATAATTGTTGAATTTTTCTTCGATAATATCATTAAACGGAAGCGCGATCACGATTGTCGGGATACATGCTACAAGAATCTTGAACCACAGGATCCATTTATCCTTGTTACAAAATTTTTCGACAAATGTCAGTGCCATACGGGATACCGGATTCATACGGTTAAGTTCTTTACGTTTTTTCGGTGAAATCTCCCGTATGTAAAATGGCCACAATTTGCTCCAGTACAAAACAACAACCGCAAGAATCGCGCCCAGCTGGATCACCACAAGGAAAAACTCCTTAAATTCCGGTGTCATTTCCATCTTGATAAATTCATCGACAAGAATCATATGTCCGGTACTGCTGATTGGAAGCCATTCCGTAATACCCTCGACGATTCCGAGTATCACAACTTTTATAAATTCCAGAACACTCATTTTTCTTTCCTTTCTCTGTCTTATTTTTTCATTACAATACCTACGAATTGTTTCGTGCGCTGCAATCCCACAATTCATACTTTATCAGTATATTACAGTTTCCATGGTTCGTAAACCTCTCCAAGGGTTTTCGTTTAAAGTTTAAGTTTTGTTTAGATTTTTCCTGTAATATCTGTGATTTTTTCTAATCAAAAACCGGAGAAACTGTTTCGTCTCTCCGGTTGTAAAGTTATTTTTATTCTTTTATCTGTCTGCTATCGTTGCAATATCGATCAGCGTCAGGTGGTGAAGGTCTGTGTTTTCAAGGCTGGTTACAAGCGCTTCTGCTGTATCCAGGCTGGTCAGAACATTGACACCTGTCTCAATCGCATTTCGCCGGATCACGAAACCATCTTTCTGATGCTCCACACCCTGCGGCGGTGTATCGATAACAACGTCGATCTTATGTCCGAGAATCAGGTCCATAAGGTTCGGTGCCGGCTGCTCCAGTTTATTTGTACGGATTGCTTTGATTCCGTTTTCTTTGAGAACTCTTGCAGTTCCTCTTGTTGCATAAATACGGTATCCGAGAGCCTCGAAACGTCTTGCGATCGGAACAACTTCCTGCTGATCCTCATCCTTGACAGTAATAATCATGTTTTTGTATTTCGGAAGTTTGATTCCGGCACCAATGAAAGCTTTATAAAGAGCCTCATTGAAAGTCTCTGCAATACCAAGGCATTCACCGGTGGATTTCATTTCCGGTCCAAGGCTGATATCTGCACCGCGAATCTTCTCGAAGGAGAATACCGGCATCTTGATTGCGATATGTTTTGCCTCCGGCTGAAGCCCAGGTTCATATCCCATATCTTTCAGTTTGTATCCGAGAATGACCTTTGTAGCCAGCGGCACAATCGGAATTCCTGTTACTTTACTGATGTACGGTACGGTACGGCTGGAACGTGGGTTTACTTCGATAACATATACTTCTTCACCGCATACAATAAACTGAATGTTGATCATACCGATTACATGAAGTGCTTTTGCCAGACGGCGTGTGTACTCTGCAATCGTGTCTTTTGCTTTCTGGCTGATTGTCTGTGCCGGATATACGGAGATACTGTCTCCGGAATGGATACCTGCACGTTCGATATGTTCCATGATACCAGGAATCAGGATATCCTCACCATCACATACAGCATCGACCTCGATTTCTTTACCCATCAGGTATTTATCAACAAGGATCGGATGTTCCTGTGCGATCTGGTTGATGATTCCGATATATTCTTCTACATCCTCATCGCTGACCGCAATACGCATACCCTGTCCGCCAAGGACATAGGAAGGACGTACAAGTACCGGATATCCCAGCTCATTGGCTGCTTTTTTTGCTTCTTCGGCAGTAAAGACAGTATGTCCCTTCGGTCTCGGAATCTGGCACTGCTCCAGAATTTCATCGAACAGCTCACGGTCTTCGGCCGCATCTACATCTTCTGCAGATGTTCCGAGGATTTTTACTCCCATTTTCATGAGTGCTTCGGTAAGTTTGATTGCAGTCTGTCCACCGAACTGTACAACTGCACCATCCGGTTTCTCAATATTTACGATGTTTTCCACATCTTCCGGTGTCAGTGGCTCGAAATACAGTTTGTCCGCGATATCAAAGTCGGTGCTGACAGTTTCCGGGTTGTTGTTTACGATAATGGTCTCATAGCCTTCTTTTTTGAATGCCCAGGTACAATGTACGGAGCAGAAGTCGAATTCGATACCCTGTCCAATACGGATCGGTCCGGAACCAAGAACAAGGACTTTCTTCTTATCATGAGCAGTTACTGCTTCGTTTTCCGTATCCGGTCCGCCATATACAGAGTAATAATATGGTGTTGCAGCAGCAAACTCAGCTGCACAGGTATCTACCATCTTGTAAGCGGCTGTGATCTTGTATCCCTGACGAAGTGCCTTGATATCGGCTTCTGTTCTTCCACAGAGGTTTGCGATCACGTAATCCGGAAATTCCATGCGTTTTGCTTCCAGAAGAAGTTCTTCTGTAAGCGGCTGAGTCTTAAGTGCCTGTTCCATCTCTACAAGGATTGCAATCTTGTCGATAAACCAGCGGTCGATCTTTGTAATTCTGTGGATGTATTCTTTGGAAATATCTCTTCGGATTGCTTCTGCGATTTTCCAGATACGACGGTCATCTACAACTGCCAGTTCTTCGATCAGCTCACTTTCATCAAGATCTGTAAAGTCATAGGACATAAGGCTGTCTACATGCTGTTCCAGAGAACGGATAGCTTTCATGAGCGCACCCTCGAAGTTGTGACAGATACTCATAACTTCACCGGTTGCTTTCATCTGAGTTGTCAGAGTTCTCTTTGCAGTAATAAATTTATCAAACGGAAGTCTCGGGATCTTAACTACACAGTAGTCAAGCATCGGCTCGAAACTTGCATATGTTTTTCCTGTAATAGCGTTCGGAATCTCATCCAGTGTATAGCCCAGAGCAATCTTTGCAGCAACTTTGGCAATCGGATAACCTGTAGCTTTACTTGCCAGTGCGGAAGAACGACTTACACGCGGGTTTACCTCAATAACACAGTATTCAAAACTCTCCGGATGAAGAGCGTACTGTACGTTACATCCGCCTGTGATTCCAAGCTCTGTGATAATATTCAGCGCGGAAGTACGAAGCATCTGGTATTCTTTATCTCCCAGTGTCTGGGACGGAGCAACTACGATGGAGTCACCGGTATGTACACCGACCGGGTCAATGTTTTCCATGTTGCAGACTGTGATACAGTTGCCTGCGCTGTCACGCATAACTTCGTATTCGATTTCTTTCCATCCTGCGATACAGCGTTCTACCAGAACTTCTCCTACACGTGAAAGACGGAGACCGTTTTCGAGGATTTCTCTGAGTTCGAATTCATTGTTGGCGATACCGCCGCCACTGCCGCCAAGTGTGTAAGCAGGACGGAGAACGACCGGATATCCTATGGTTCTGGTGAATGCCACGCCATCTTCTACGGTTGTTACGACTTTGGATGCCGCAACCGGCTCACCGATCTTTTCCATGGTATCTTTAAATTCCTGACGGTCTTCTGCTTTCTTGATTGTTTCTGCAGTAGTACCGATCAGGCGTACGTTGTGTTCTTTGAGGAAGCCTTTTTCTTCCAGTTCCATAGCAAGGTTCAGACCTGCCTGGCCACCAAGTGTCGGAAGTACGCTGTCCGGCTGTTCTTTCAGGATGAGCTGCTCTACAACTTCTACTGTCAGTGGCTCGATGTAAACTTTATCTGCAATATCCTTATCTGTCATGATCGTCGCAGGGTTGGAGTTCAGGAGAACTACTTCCATGCCCTCTTCTTTCAGAGAACGGCATGCCTGTGTACCTGCGTAGTCAAACTCTGCTGCCTGACCGATGATAATCGGACCGGATCCAATTACAAGAACTTTATGTATATCTTTATTTCTCGGCATGATCTGTTCCTCCCATCATTTTCATAAATCTGTCAAACAGGTAGCTGGAATCCTGCGGTCCGGGGCATGCTTCCGGATGGAACTGAACGGTAAAGATGTTCTTTCCTTCGTAAGCCATTCCTTCGTTTGTACCATCATTTACGTTGATAAATGCAGGTTTGGCAATGCCCTTTTTCTCAAGTCCTTCTGCATCTACCACATAGCCATGGTTCTGTGAAGAAATGTAAACGCGTCCTGTCTCAAGGTCTTTTACCGGATGGTTGCCGCCGCGGTGTCCGTATTTCATCTTATGTGTGTCTCCGCCTGTTGCAAGTGCCATGAGCTGATGTCCAAGGCAAATTGCAAAGATTGGTACATCAGATTCGTAAAGTTTACGGATTTCTTCTATAATAGTGGTACATTCTTTCGGGTCTCCAGGGCCATTGCTCAGCATGATTCCGTCCGGAGCATCTTTCAGGATTTCTTCTGCCGGTGTCAGTGCCGGATAGATTGTCACCTGACATCCTCTTTCATTCAGAGAATGTGCGATGTTACGTTTTGCTCCAAAGTCCATGAGTGCTACTTTTGGTCCGCTACCTTTGAGTACTTCTTTTTCTTTGCAGGTAACTTTTTCAACTACTTTTCCTGTTGTATATGCTTTTAAGCGGGGGATTATTTCGTCTAAATCATAGTTTTCATTGACAGTGATCATACCATTCATGGTACCTTTTTCACGAAGAATTTTGGTGAGAGCACGGGTATCAATACCGGCAATACCCGGAATATCATGTTTTTCAAGAAAATGCTGAATTGTGTCCACGCTTCTGAAGTTGCTTGGAACACGTGATAATTCACGAACGATAAAACCATCAATCCATGGTTTTCTGGATTCCTGGTCCTCATAACAAATACCATAGTTACCAATTAGAGGGTAGGTCATGCAAACGGCCTGTCCTGCATACGACGGGTCAGTCATTACTTCAAGATATCCGGTCATGGATGTGTTAAAAACGATTTCACTGATGACTTCTCTTGTCGAACCGATACTTGTTCCTTTAAATACATGGCCATCTTCTAATATCAGAAATGCTTTCATATAATCTCCCTTTCTCTTGTTTTATCCTAAATCTTCAAAATTGTATCACAAGAGTTTTTGTTTTTCAACAGGTTAAAGTGCTAAAAATAATTAAGTTGTTCAAAAAAACTTTGTTCTGGTGATTGATTGAGTAAATTGTTGCTTTTGCAAGTATTATTAAAAAAATTTAATTTTTTTTATTTTTTCTATTGACATTTAGGTTTTGTTGCGTTATTATAAACAGGCAGTCGACGAGAGCGACTGATTCATAATGAAATGCAGGAGTGGCGGAATTGGCAGACGCGCAGGCTTCAGGTGCCTGTGGTCGCAAGATCGTGTGGGTTCAAGTCCCATCTCCTGCATTATTTTTTTATCTTAAAACAAAAAGCATAAAATAAAGGATATGCTCTGATATAACAGATACCCGGTCCGGTAACAGCTTCGGAATTTGGAAACACTATGGCTATTCTCAGTCTGTTAAAACCATGAACCAAAAGCACATAACTCGCTGTCGCTCAGACAATGTGCTTTTGATCCATAACACAGCCTGCGAATAACCTAAGTGTTACCATAAATTCCTCCAGAGGTTACCTGATCGGGTATCTTTATATTCAGAGCTTTTCTTTAGTTTTACATGTGGGCACCTCTCACGCTCCGCACGGGAGATTACTTCACTGTAACCTTACATTTTGTTGTTTTGTTTCCGGATTTTACAGTGATAACTGCGGTTCCTTTTTTCTTTGCTGTAATCTGACCTTTAGAATTCACTGTTACAATCTTTGTGTTATTGGACTTGTAAGTAATTTTCTGTATGCTGGTCAAAGGTGCAATCACCGGATGCAATGTAGCTTTCTGCTTTCTTTTCAGCTTCAGATTCTTTGACACACCGGATATTTTTTTAGTCTTTACAGTATTTTTCTGAACAGATACTGTTATAACTTTTTTCAGACCACTTTTTAATGTAATCGTAATTCTGGCTTTTCCTGTCTTTTTCCCGGCAGTGATTGTACTGGTTCCATTTGATTTTCCGCTTACTTTGACGATTTTTGTGTTGCTGGATTTCCAGGATACGATTGAATCGCCATCTGCCAGACCGGTTACCTTGAGTACTTTGGTTTTCTGTTTCATTTTAAGCGGAAATGAAGATACAGATACTGTCATGGTTTTCTCTAATTTACTTCCAACTTCTCTCTCTTCTTCTTTTCCACATTCACTGCATGAACGAGACTGTTTCTCCACAGAAAATACATCTGCCGGATGGGTTGTTTTCCATGCGCCGAATTTGTGACCGGTTGACGGTATTGTTTCCTGTGCTTTCAGTACTTTTTTGCAGACGGAGCAGTGACTTCCTTCCGTAAGACCATCCTTTTCACATGTTGCCTCTACTGCCTCATCTTTTACTTCTGTATGACCTGTCACAGGGATTTCCTCTGTCTTTGTATTTCCGCAGTTTGCACAGGTATAAGTCTTTTCTCCTTTTTCTTCGCACGTTGCTTCTTTCGTGATCTCTCCTGTATTCCACTTGTGTCCTGTCGCCGGTATTGTTTCCTGTGCTTTCAGTACTTTTTTGCAGACGGAGCAGTGACTTCCTTCCGTAAGACCATCCTTTTCACATGTTGCCTCTACTGCCTCATCTTTTACTTCTGTATGACCTGTCACAGGGATTTCCTCTGTCTTTGTATTTCCGCAGTTTGCACAGGTATAAGTCTTTTCTCCTTTTTCTTCGCACGTTGCTTCTTTCGTGATCTCTCCTGTATTCCACTTGTGTCCTGTCGCCGGTATTGTTTCCTGTGCTTTCAGTACTTTTTTGCAGACGGAGCAGTGACTTCCTTCCGTAAGACCATCCTTTTCACATGTTGCCTCTACTGCCTCATCTTTTACTTCTGTATGACCTGTCGCAGGGATTTCCTCTGTCGTTGTGTTTCCGCAGTTTGCACAGGTATAGGCCTTTTCTCCTTTTTCTTCACACGTTGCTTCTTTCGTGATTTCTCCTGCATTCCAACTGTGACCGGTTGCAGGGATTTCTTCTTCATAAGAGTATCCACATTTCTTGCAGGTCAGTTTCTGTCTGCCGCTCGCCATACATTGGGCTTCATCTATAATTATTGCCTCATAGACATGTTCATGAGCGCTGTCATACTCACAGAAAACCTCAGCATTATTAATTTCTTCCGAAGACAGCTGGAAAGCATCCCATTGCGCTTTTGTTCCTTTGAATCTGATAATTTCCAGCCCTGTTGGCCAGCCCTCTTTCCAAAATGCATTTTTACTGATGCTTGTCACACTTGAAGGAAGTTCTATGCATTTCAGATTTGTACAGTTAAGAAGAGCATGTGCACCTATTGCTGTGACTCCAGAAGGAATATTTATTTCTGTGATACCTGTACATCTACAAAAAACTCCAGCATCCAGAATTGTAACATTTTGAGGCACCGTTATACTTTTAAGATTTGTGCAACCCGCAAAAGCATACATTTCTATTTTTCGGACTGTATCTGAAAGTGGTGCCTTTTCCAGATTTGTGCATCCATTAAATGCATACGAACCGATATAGTTAAGTTTCGGCGAGCAGACAACCTCTTTTAGTTTTTTGCAACCGTCGAACATCATACTTTCTATTCTTACTACTTTATCCGGAAGTTTGATTCTGAGCAGACTTGTACAATCATTAAATACATTCATTCCCATTATTGAAACGCTTTCCGGTATAGTTATTTCTTCAAGACTTGTACAGCTCGAAAATACACCCGAACCTATGCTGGTGACACTTTGAGGAATTGAAACATCTGTCAGATTATGACACTGACCAAACGTATAATTTCCTATAGAGGTAATTCCATCTGAAATTGTTATTTTAACAATTCTGTCCTTGTATTCCTTCCAGTACGAATCTCCTGATGGCATATCTCCACTTCCATTAATCTGCAGTTCTCCATCTGCTGACAGCGACCACGTAATGGAGTCATTCACTTTCTGATTATTTACAACCTCCTGTTGTCCATATATGATTTCTCTGACTGAATCCTCTTTTATTGCATCACATACACTGCAATGAAGACTTTCCTGCCCTGCTTCGGAAGCGCTTACTCTTTTATCTATTGTATAAAACTGATTCCATCGGTGACTTGGCGGCACTACTCTTTCCCCCGAATAATCACAATCATAGCATGTTATAAATTCAAGCCCCTCTTCTGTACAGGTTGCTCTCTTAATAGTTCTGACACCATATCTGCGCTTATGTTCACAAAAGTATACCGTAGCATTATTAATATCTGAAGAATGTACTCTCAGCTCTTTCCATGCTTCTTCTGAGCCATTATATCTCACTGTCTTCAGATTGCTGCAGCCAGTAAACAAATCTGGCTCAATACTTTGTATACTGTTCGGAATCATTACCTCACTCAGACTGGTGCATCCATAAAACAGATTATTTTCCAGTTTCTTTACACCCTTCGGAATTTCTATATTTGTCAGACTGCGGCATTCTCCCCAGACACCTTCTCCGATAGAAGTAACTGTTTCTGGAAGTTTGATATCCGTCAATTTTCCACAGGCATAAAATGCATATGCCTCGATAAAGGTTATTCCACTCTTCATAGATACGGACTTTACATTAACACAGTCTGTGAACGCTGAGTCTCCAATGCCGGTTATTCCACTTTCCAATGTAATACTGGTCAGCTTATTTCTGTATTTAAGCCACGGGGGACTAACCTGATAATAACTCGGAATATCTCCGGTTCCTTCAATGACAAGCTCTCCGTCCGCATACACAGTCCAAATGATACTGCTGTTGATCTTTCCACTTGCTGTTACATTTCCCGCATAAACAGTCAGATCTTGTGTCTCTTCATCCGAGAACATATCTTCAGCTTCTACCTGTTCATCTGTTCCCGAATCCTGTGACTGATTCTCATCCTCTCCGGTCAATACAGAAATTTCTTCTGCTTCTGCATCTTCTTCACCACTTTCCTCCGACTCATCCTGAAACAAAATTTCTTCGCCTTCATCATTGTCAGATTCATCGAAAATCAAATTTTCCTGCTGTTCACCCGGCCACTCTGAAAATGCAGTTGTTCCCTCACGATCCACTTCCGCTTCCTGATTCATTTCTTCCGCTGCAAATACAGTTCCCGAAAACATCGAACAAATCATTCCACAGGATAATAAAATTGCCAGTATTTTTCGTTTCATTCATTCAACCCCCTATTTTCTTATGTAAAATATTTCTTATATAAAATTCATATTTCATATTGTAACCTATCCCCAACCATTGTAAAGTCTAAAAAAGAATTTTAACATATCCTCGGCATTTCTACCAATCTCATACTTCTTTATCTGTTAAAAATCCCCAAAATAAAGTCCGTTAAATCAAAAAAAGCATTTGACTATCCCGGATAAAGTCCGGTGTGGAATTATAAAAAACTCCAGTGAAGAAGCTCTTCTGTGGTTAGCATCTGAATCTGGTTCGCTTGAAAAAATTCGTCCAAGTATCGGAAGGTACAGGTTTTTGCGTTGATGCAGAAAATGCTGCTGTCTGAGCGTCAGCGAGTTCAGCATTTTCTGTATCGCCCTTAGCAAAGTTCTGTACTTCCTGATACTTTAGAATTTTTGAATTGAACCACGTTCAGATGATAACTCACAGAGAGCCATCTCCACCGGAGTTGCATTTATATCCCACCACCGGGAATCCTTTATCTATTCTCTTTACCTTCCGCTATCCATTTATGAACCACACTTTCATCCAATTGAAGAACTTTCGCAATTTTTTCAATCGAATCTCCTTCTCTCCAAAGTAAAAGTGCAGTTTCTTTTGCTTTACATTCTATTCCGGCATCAAAACCGCTTCCATAACCAGTGTCATATCCCGCTTCAAATTCTGCTTTCCGTAACTTCTTATCTTCTTCCTCTTTGTTATACTCAAAAATACTCACTGCTATAACCTCCGCTCTGTTAGTTCGGAGAAATTCTTCCAGAATGCCTTCTCGAATACATTCATCTACTGCACATTCTACAGCCGCATTCAGATTCATTTCTTTCGTGTGTTTACGCACTCTTCCTACATACTGTGCATATTCTTTCAATATCTGGCACTGCTCCATCAGTTCTTTATTGTGGCCTTCATTGATATTAAGAGTAATTACTTTCAGTTCCAGTCTCGGCTCTCCCGTCAGATTTTCATAAGCTTCGGACAAAGGTATGTTGACTGATGTTCATACAAAAACAGATTCATATCAATGATAAACGCAAGATCATTTTTCATTCCCATATAAACTGCATTTTTAAGTGTCACAATCTCCAGAGCTTCCGCATCTTTATATGTCGTTCTGTTGATTGCATTATATAAAGATAACAGATTTTCCTTATCCGAAAACAACATCCGAAATACTGTATCCTTATACTTTCTGTTTGCTGTTAGTGTATTACTAACCTGATTCTTCTTTAGTGTAGCTTTACGTGTCTTTTTGTTTTTTGTCATAGGCAGCTCCTCCCATTATTGCAGGAGCCAAAAACACAAAACACTATCAACTGTCTCTCAAAAACCCCTGCTTCTATTTGTTATTGGATTAAAAGCATGGATTTCTGAAGTGAATTTAGATAATAGACTGGCATAAATGCCCTAGACTTATAGAAAATATGCTTTGCAATTATAGTACCATTTGTTCTTGCACATTTCAATACACTTTATAAAAAATTAAGATGTCCCGAACAAAATCCGATGAATTTCAAATTTCCTCCACACTATCCCGGATAAAGTCCGGTGCGGGATATTAAAAAGCTCCAGCGTAGAAGCTCTTCTGTGGTTAGCATCTGAATCTGGTTCGCTTGAAAAAATTCGTCCAAGTATCGGAAGGTACAGGTTTTTGCGTTGATACAGAAAATGCTGCTGTTTGAGCGTCAGCGAGTTCAGCATTTTCTGTATCGCCTTTAGCAAAGTTCTGTACTTCCTGATACTTTAGAATTTTTGAATTGAACCATGTTCAGATGATAACTCACAAAAGAGCCATCTCCACTGGAGTTGCATTTATATCCCCACACCGGGAATCCTTTATCACTCTCTTCCTCTCACGCCCCTGCTATAAATGCCCGTATACTGAACGGCACATCTCTGTACTCCGGCCAAATCACGTTGAGGAACACAAACAGCGCCAGCACCATCAGTGCCACGCAGATGGCCGCATATACACCTTTTCGTACTTTGTCATTCTTAACCGTCACATCAAAGAGGTTTCCATATCCCATCACCATAAAATAAGTCATCGGGATCAACATCGGCAAACTGTAACGTCCCTGCGGCTGATAATCAGATGCATAAGAATAATATGCATTCAAAATATTCGGGATGATCATCGCGATCAACATGAACCAGTTGAACATCCCCTTCACACTCCACTGCTTCTTTACACGAAGCGCAAATGTTTTTACCGGATGCAGGAAGATCAGCAAAAATCCAGCCTTAATAAAGTCCATATAATTGTTGATCAGCCACTTTGGCATGAACACATCCATATTTCCGAATCTTCCCACGAAGCTTTCACTGACAAGTTCCACCCACGAAAATCCCTCAGATTTCGGGAAACCCTGATTCAGCATATCCCAGAAGGTGTAACCTGCCATCTGCGGAGTCTGTTTCTGAGATGGTTTGTAAGCCGGTTTTGCATACTTCTCTGCACAAATAGAAGACGCATTCATACCAAGGAAATCCCCGTCATAGAGGATGGCATTTCGGATAAACCACCATGCTGCCAGAATCAGAACAATTGCGCAGACAAGAAGACCTTTTTTTGCAAAACCTGCGTAGCTGCCGTTCTTCTTTGCCTCCATAAACAACGTAATCCCAAAGAAGAAAATACTGCACAAAATAAATCCATATGCATTGTAATAAGACAGTGCACATACTGCCACACCAACCGCAAGAATGATGCAGTTCTTATATGTCCAGCCTTCCGTGAGATATCGCACCCACGCATAAACAATCACTGCCGTAGAAAATACCGCCAGCGCATCACAGTTGACATAAGTAAATACAAACAATGACCCCGGAAGCAAACCGACAAATGCAGCAAAAATCCAGGCTTTTCTGCGGTCAAACAGACGCTTGCCCATATCCAGTGCCAGCCACACTGTACCAAGCCCCAGAAGAATGTTGACAAAACGTGCTGCCATGAGAAGTGCAAACGGTGCTGTCGTTATGAAACTTACCAGTTTCATAAACACGGCCGCAATCATATAGTCCAGAATCGGAGAAAATGCATATGAAATTCCCCATACAATATTTCGAACCGCCGGATCATCTCCGACCGGAAGACTTCCATGCTGATAGATATAATAGGCAATCTGATATCGCATCGGCTCATCCGGTCCGGCGCCGTTTGGCTGAACTCTCGCCCACATCAGATAAAACACCAGAAGAAACAGGAAAAACAGAATTTCTACTGCCGTTTCCGTACTGACTTTTTTACGTTTCAATACTCTTTCCTCCACTGCACTCAAAATTCAAACTGATGGATCTTTTCTGCAATATAATCTACATTGTCCATAGAAAGATCATAAAACATCGGAAGTCTCAGAAGACGTTCGCTCTCCTTCGTCGTATATACATCTTCACCACAGAATCTTCCAAACTTTTCTCCCGCCGGAGAACTGTGGAGTGGAACATAATGAAATGCCGGAGCGATTCCGTTTTCACGAAGATATGCGATCAGTCTGGTACGGGTAGTCAGATCTTTCACCTTAATATAGTACATATGTGCATTATGCGCACAGCCATCCGGAACAAAAGGACGGTCAAGTTTACCCTGTGCTTCCAGATCTGCCAGTCTCTCATGATAACCGTCATAAACCTGATGACGTTTCCGGTTGATCTTGTCACATTCTTCCAGCTGCGCATACAGATATGCCGCATTCATCTCACTTGGAAGATAAGAAGAACCATAATCGATCCAGCGATATTTATCTACCTGTCCACGGAAGAATTTACTTCTGTCCGTGCCCTTTTCCCTGAGAATTTCTGCTTTTTCCTGATATTCATTTTTCTGGAAAACAAGCGCACCGCCTTCACCCATCGTAAAGTTTTTGGTTTCGTGGAAACTGTAACAGCCGAAATCGCCGATCGTTCCCAGAGCTTTTCCATGATAGTAGGCATCTACACCCTGTGCAGCATCTTCCACAACTTTCAGATTATATTTCTGTGCAATTTCCATAATCCTGTTCATCTCACATGCAACACCGGCATAGTGAACCGGAACGATTGCCCTTGTTTTGTCAGTGATTGCCTGTTCAATAAGATTTTCGTCAATATTCATCGTATCTGGTCTGATATCTACAAATACGATTTTTGCACCACGGAGCACAAAAGCATCAGCCGTCGAAACAAAGGTATAAGACGGCATGATCACTTCGTCTCCCGGTTGGATATCGCTTAAAAACGCCGCCATTTCCAACGCATGTGTACAGGATGTCGTCAGAAACACCTGATTGACCTCAAAACGTTTCTTCATCCATTCGGAACACAGCTTTGTGTATTTGCCATCACCGCAGAGCATTCCCTGCGCAACCGCATCCTGAATATAATTTAATTCTTTTCCGACAAGTGCCGGTCTGTTAAAATCGATCATCTGTCTCCTCTACTCTTCTGTTATAAAATAATCCGGTATCTGGTTTCGATATGTAATCTCCTGCCCGTCCGGATCAGTCATACTCATCTCGTCAAAGAAATATCCGGTAATCTCATCCAGCTTTTCTCTGCTCTCTGCTCCTATATAATATAGTGCAAGATATGGATTAGGTCCATATTCCACCACAGCCTCACCCGTCTTATAAAAGATCCACGGTTTGGCCACAGCTTCATTTCCGGCAAGTTCATATGCCTTTGTCTGATCAGCAATCTTGCGAAGTTTTCCATGGAAATATACAACTGCCCCATGATGCAGCGGATGAAAAACGTCATGTCCGGCGAACATCTCTGATATTTTTTCCTTCTGATATACCCCGGCCAGCAGGAGTTCTTCTATATTAAAGCCATAGACCATATCGGTCAGTTCATGTTCATATCCAAAAAATCTTGCTGCGATCTCGCAGACCTGAATACCTTTACCCGGCTTCCAGAAAAACTGCATCGAAAGCGGTCCGTCCATCTGACCCGTGTGTGCGATATAAGACTGAAGCAAATCCCTCGCAGGCTCATAAACATACGAAAAAAGCCGGGACGGATAAGCATTTCGCGTACTGATTGGAAGCATATCTGCCTCCGGCTGTGTCTTCTCTCTGTCCGCAATGCTGATCACATTCACTTTGCCATCATTGACCCAGGTCATCATATTAAACTCAAATCCATCATTGTACTCTTCTACAAGCACCTCTTCCAGATCTGTAAATTCTGCGGTTCGCGTAACCTGCGCAGCCAGCTCCCTCTCATCATAAATAATATAGATTCCTCTTGAACCATATTTATCCATCGGCTTACTGATCAGAGGATACGACAGATTCTGAACCAGTTGTTTTATTTTATCCGGTTCGCCGGACAGACTTACCGGTATTTTTACATAACCAGGTGTCGGAAGTCCAAGCTCCGAGAGTGTCTGACGACACACGGATTTGTCACGATACCACGGAAGCTGCTCCGGTTTCAGATAGCACGGAAGATCTGCTTTCGCCGCAATTTTGACCATGCATTCCATCAAAAGGTCCGAAAACGAAGTGATGATCCCGTCAATCTTTTCTTTCTTACAGAGTTCTGCGATCGCATCTGTATCTGTCACCGGTAAAACATACGAAGCATCGGCATATGCCCGCGCCTCTCCATTCGGATAGCCGTCACAGACGATCGTATAATATCCTTTTTGTTTTGCTTTCTGTACGAGCTGTACAAATTCCCCAAGCGTTCCCAGAATCAATAATCTGTGGTTCATTCTGCGGATGCCTCCCATTCTCTGATCCTTGCTGCCATGTATCTCATCTCCTCTTCACCATATCGCTGATCGCACGGCAGAGGAAGTATATTTGCTGCCCACTGGTATTCCAGCGAATCTTCACTGCACTGTTCAAACATGTTTTTCCAGTAAGTCGGCACAAAAATTTTGCGTCCCGCCAGCCATCTGCGAAGCTCCATCCCATTCTCATGATAATATGGATATGCAAACGGACCTTCCGGAATCACACGGTTAAATACTGACTCTGACGGGAGCAGTTCTGAAAGAAGTGCATAATTCTTTTCTCGCTGCTTTTTGCCCTTCTCATAATCAATTGCTCTGAGAAAGTTGCACGTCAACCGTGACATCTTCCGGATCTCCATGCCCTCATAACCGGCTGCATTGTCAAGCATTGCCTGGTAATATTTCCCGGCATTTTCTTCGTAACGTCCCAGAATGTGGCTCATACGCGCACCAGATCTGTCCTCCGGCTTTTCCCCGGATAAAACAACATCCGAAGATACGTATGCCCCATCACTGACGCCCCAGAATTTCCGACAGGAATACAGGGTATCCACTCCCTTAAGCGGTTTCTGAAAAAACGCATGTGTATGATCCACGATCACGTTGCCATAAACCTTCTGACAGTACAGGATTTTTTCGTCTGTAAGCTGACCATAATAACTGACCAGATAGAGGCATTCCTCTGCCGGAAGTTTCCGTTCTTCCAGAAGAATGTTTAAATCTGCATCAAGATGGTAGAATTCCACCTCAATATCATGCTCCACACAGATATCAATGACGGACCGGCAAAGAAACACCGGAAGATATATCTTCTTATACTGGCGCGTCTCAAGAAGCCACAATAATGCAGTCCTTCCGAGATTCACTTTATACAGGTTCGGATAGTACTCCTCTCCCGCCATTTCCTCCAGCTCAAAATAACCGCCAATTTCTTTTTTCATCAGTCTGTGTCCTCCCTACGGATCACGTAGTGAGGCATCTTTTTCGCCTCATTCAAAATATTCATCAGATAAATCCCCATAATACCGATCGATAACAGGATCAGCCCGAAGAAAGCGAGCATCACCAGCATTAAAGATGTCCAGCCTTCGACTGAAATTCCGAACGCAAAATAACGGACCAAAAAATAAACTGCCATCACCATGCTTACCAGAAAACTTACAATTCCGATATTTCGAACCATAAGAAGCGGAAATGCGGTATGTGCGGTAATATCATAGATCAGATCCTTCAGAAGTCTCTTGAAGGAGTAGCCGCTCTTTCCGTAAGCTCTGGCGGCATGCTGTACCGGCACATTGATAATACGGTTCGAGGTCAGCACCAGAAGGTTGCCGATCTGCGGCAGATATGTATTCGTCTTTACCATCGCATCTACAAGGAAGCGACGGATCAGACGGTAACTGGTGATCTGAAGATTCGGGTCTTTGCCGAGCATCCTGGAAGTCGCCCACACAGAAAACTTCGTGCCAAGCCGGCGGATAAAACCATGTTTTCTGCCTTCATAACTTGCAATGATCGCGTCCACGTCATCACGCTCTCTCATCACCTTGACCATCTTCGGCAGTTCCTCCGGCTGATGCTGCAGATCATCGTCCATTGTTACGACAAAATCTCCGCGAACATGCGCAAAACCGCACAAAAGTGCCGGATGCTGCCCAAAGTTTCTTGCCATCTGTATAATTCTGACTCTCTGATCTTTGTTTCGAAGCTCTGTCATTACTTCGAATGAACGGTCTTTCGATCCGTCATCGACAAGAATCAGCTCAAAATCTTCTTTTATAACCTCCCGGAAAACCTTTTCCAGTCGGCGGTAAAGTTCCTCAAGTGTGTGTTCTGAATTGTACACAGGAACCACAACGGAATACAAACTCATATGTTTTCCTCGCTCTTTCTAATTTTAGCATTCATTTTTATCATATCATTTTCGATATGTCTTGTAAAGCAATCAAAAAATTCCTGTCAATTCCTATTTTAAATCCCCGGTATTTGTTGTACAATGTCAGAAAACCATTTATATTTTTCGGAGGAACCATGAAAAATTTCCGTAATTATCTACAGCTTCATTTAAATATCCTGCTGTTTTCGCTGACAAGCGTTTTTTCGAAGCTTGCATCGATCCAGTATAACCGAAACGGGCTGCATGCACCGCTTCTCTATGTATTTCTGTTGCTTATGATTGCCAACTGCGGCATCTATGCGATTGCCTGGCAGCAGGTCATCAAGAAATTTTCTCTGTCAACTGCCTATGCCAACAAAAGTATCTACCTTCTGTGGTCGCAGATCTGGGCAGTGATCATCTTTCACGAACAGCTTTCCCCACAGAACATTCTGGGAATCCTGATCGTATTATTTGGAGTATGGACGGTGCAGCGTTATGAATAAAACATTTCTTCTTATTATGCTGGGAGGAACTTTTTTTTCTGCGATTTCCCAGATTCTTTTAAAGCAGAGTGCAAACATCAAATACAGTAATCCCCTCAGAGAGTATCTGAACTGGCGTGTCATCCTCGCTTATTTTCTTTTTTTTGGTATTCTTCTTCTGAATACCTGGTGCTACACAAAAGTCGATATGCGCTACGGACCGGTCATTGATACCGCCGCCTATGTATTCGTCCTGCTGCTCTCAAAGGTGATTCTGAAAGAAAAGATCACACGAGGCAAATTTATCGGCAATCTGATCATCATTGCCGGAATCATTGTTTATACACTGTAATTAATTTACCGGTTACATAAACGCAAAATTTCCTGTGGATAAAACGGACAGATGAGAATTTTTCCCATCTGTCCGTTTTTATCTGCGCACTTATACCTTGCGGTCAGCTCTGTTTATTCTTCTGTTTTTACTTCTTCGGTGATTTCTTCTGCAGCTTCGTCCGCTTTTTCCTCCGGTTCAGCTCCTGCCACTTCTTCTCCAGCTTCGTCTGCTGTCGGTTCTTCGGTAGCCTCTGCAATATCTGCCGCCTCTGTTTCGGCCTCTGTCTCTGCCGCTTCTTCTGCGGACTCTTCCGACTTTTTTTCTTCCTCTACCTCCTCGGCAGTACCATCGATTGTATCCCCGGCATCTTCTTCCTCTTCCTGTGTCGGACACGCTGCACCACAGAATTTACAGAATGCAGCATTCTTCTCAACTTCTTTACCGCAGGATGGGCAGATTCGTCTGGTTCTGATCTTCAACTCGTTGATATCGGTACGTAACTGTTCAATCTGTTCCATACGCTGATCAATCTGCTCGCAGAGTGCTTTCTGAGCATCGTCTACCGGCACTTCTTCTTTGTAACGCTGGTACACGATTTTTCCAAGATCTGCCATAATTTTATCAATCTGACGTTCTTCTGCGGATATTTTATTCTTAAGACGCTGTGTTTCATAAACATCTTCCGCACGTCCGCTTAATTCTTTTGCAGTTTTTGAAAGTGCCTGTCCGAGATTACCAAAAAAATCCTTTGCCATAATACATTCCCTCTCTTTCTTAGTCTATGTAAAATCTATGTTACAAAATTACTGCCCACTTTCAAGAAGCGGTACTTCCTGCCCGCGAAGCAGAATCTTCGGTCCGCCGTTTCCCTCAATATAACCTCTGGTGATCACTACCTCTCCAATATTGTCATCCTTCGGAATCTCATACATGATATCCAGCATGTATTCCTCAAGGATTGCACGAAGAGCTCTTGCTCCGGTGTGTTTCTCCATTGCTTTCGCTGCAATTGCATGAAGGGCATCCTCCTCAAATTCCAGCTTGACTTCGTCCAGTGCCAGAAGCTTCTGATACTGCTTAAGGATCGCATTTCTTGGCTCACGCAGGATCTGTACCATCATATCTTCTGTAAGACCATTCATTGTAAATATAATCGGAAGTCGTCCGATAAATTCCGGAATCATACCGAAATTTCGAAGATCATCCACAGTAACCTTCTCAAGAAGATTCGGATCATCGTCATACTTATCCTTCAGATCTGCATAAAATCCGATGGATGCCTGCTTATTCAGACGCTCCTTTATGATATTCTCAAGATCCGGGAAAGCACCTCCGCAGATGAACAAAATATTTCTTGTATTCACGGTTGTCAGCGGAACCATTGCATTTTTGCTGTTGGCTCCGACCGGTACCTCAACATCGCTGCCCTCGAGAAGCTTCAGCATCCCCTGCTGTACTGCCTCACCACTGACATCTCTCTGATTCGTGTTTTTCTTCTTCGCGATCTTGTCGATCTCATCAATAAAAATAATTCCATGCTCAGCCTTCTCAACATCATTATCAGCTGCCGCAAGAAGCTTCGAAACAACGCTCTCGATATCATCACCAATGTACCCGGCTTCTGTAAGGGAAGTCGCATCTGCAATCGCAAGCGGCACATCCAGAAGTTTCGCAAGTGTCTTGACCAGATAAGTCTTACCACATCCGGTCGGTCCGATCATCAGCATATTGGATTTCTCGATTGCGATTTCATCCATTGTATCGGTCGCAACACGTTTATAATGATTATAAACGGCAACGGACATAACCTTTTTCGCATACTCCTGTCCGATCACATATTCATCAAGTGTTGCCTTGATCTTGTGTGGTGCGGGAATCTTTTTCAGATCAAGGACCGGATTTTTCTTTTCACTTTTTTTCTTCTTTGGTTTCGGCTGCTGTCCCATCTGATTCTGGAAGCTGCTCAGATCGATCATACTGATATTCGGCATGTTAAACAGATCGCCATAATTAAAATTGCCACTCTGCATCTGTGTGTTCATGCTGTCGAAACTTCTCTGCATGCAGTCCGGACATATATGTATATTATTCGGAAGATCGATCATTTTTCCTGCCTGACGCTCGGAACGATGACAGAGGGTACAGAACTTCTCCGGTTCATAATCATCGGTCTGATCATCTGTATCCTGATTTTCTTCCTCTATGATCTCATCATTGTATTTATCTGTCATATAAACTCCTTTCATTTACAGCGCTTCGCAACTTCTCTCATATGCAAAACGCACAGGCTAATGGCTCCTGTCCCGGCCCATTTACCTATGCGTTCATTATAACATAACCTATCACACTGTAAACTAAAGTTTTTATAAATTCGATTAGCCCGTGTAATCTGAACGGTTTCCAAGTGTCACGGAAATTGTTTTCTGTACATATTCTCCGTTATCAGCTCTGGAAACAACAACATCCACTGACTCACCGGCTTCATAATAAGCCAGCTTATTTTCCAGATCTTCTCTGCCGCTTACTGTCTGTCCGTCAAAGCTTACAATAATGTCGCCCTTCTGAATACCGGCCTCGCCTGCTGCTGAATCTTTATCAACACGGATCACAAATGCGCCTTCCGGCATATCATACATCTGGATTGCTTCCATCGAAAGATCTGCAGAAGTCACCCCAAGATATGCTGCTTTTGAGTCATCCTCTACTTTGTCTCTCGTCTGACGGTTCATAAGATTTTCCAGGATCGGCTGTGCTTTCGAAATCGGGATTGCATAACCCATACCTTCAACCGCACTGTCTGCATACTTCGCAGAATTGATACCAACCACTTCTCCCTGCATATTAAGAAGTGCGCCGCCGCTGTTACCCGGGTTGATTGCTGCATCTGTCTGAATCAGTCCGTCACTTGTCGTACCGTCGCTTGTCGAAATACTTCTGTTTAATGCACTGATCCACCCGGATGTTACAGACTGTCCATATCCAAGTGCATTACCTATTGCAACGACCTGTTCTCCGACTTCCACTGAATCAGAATCCCCAAGCTGTGCAATCTTGATCTGTGATAATGTATCCTCCGGAATGTCAGATTTCTGTACCGCAACTACCGCCAGGTCATTTGTTTCATCTGTGCCTTTTATCTTTGCACTGACAGCATCCTCCACATTGACATCTCCATCACTGTCACTTTCTGGAGACATATTCACAGTCTCTGCCTCTGCATTGACTACATCATTTCCGGCAAAACATACACTGAGTGTCGTCGCACCGTCTACAACATGATTATTTGTTGCAATCAGAAGTTCGTCATCATTCTCACCTACAATGATACCAGATCCGCTGCCTTCACTGGAATACTGCTGTGTATCGCCATATCCAAATCCAAATGCACGGAAATAATTCGGAATCTCCTGTATGCTGACAGATGTAATTGCGACAACAGTCGGCATTGCTGCTTTTGCCACATCTGAAACACTTCCTGTCTGCGCAGAAACACTCTGTGCTGCATCAGCTGTACCATTCTCAGAAGAATCTGTACCCTCTGAGGCTGCATCATCTGACGATGCACTCACGGCAAGCTGCGCTGTCTCAATCTGCGGTTCTGCATCAGCTGTCGTTGTGCCCATATACTGAGCTGCAAAAAAATTCACACCCTGAAATACTACACCGGCAACCAGTCCGAACACTACCGCAAGAGAAATTGTCGAAGCCAGTTTCCTGCCACCGCTTTTCTTCCTGCGTTTCTTTTTCTCCGATTCCTGCCCTGTTTCATTCACATACGTCTGGTGCATATTATAATGTTCATATCTCGGCGGTTCATTGAACCGTCCGGTATCTCTATCATTCTGCGGAGCATTTCCCGAATTCCATTTTTCTTCGTCGTTCATGCTGTGCTCCTTTCTGCTTTCTTCTTATTTCTTATCATGAAAACAGTGTATCAGTCAATTGTGTTGAAAGTGTGACAACTCCTTTAAAAAAGCGTGTTTCTGCTCATTTCCAGTAATTCGGACTCATCGTACACCACAAAATAAATTTCTTCGGCAGTTTACGGAAGTTTTTGCCCGCCAGATATCCGGCATACTTACCTGCACACTGCAAAACGAACCCCGGTATGAGCCATATCCTTCCTGAATGAATAAGGTACGCAAGTGTCTTTTTGACGAGGCGCATGCCTTCTCCCTCAGACGGTACTCCCTCAAATATTTCAGGATGCTCCGCCTGCGATACACCAAGATCAAAATTTCTGTGGAACTGCTGCATACAATTATAATTATGGGAATGTATCACCCTGGCTTCTGCTGCATAGGCAATTCCATATCCTGCCTGGATCAGCCCGCCCGCATAGATCATATCCTCATTAAAAATAGTACGGCGTACAAAACCACCCTGCTTTTCATAAATATCTTTTTTGTATGCTGCACAGACATTTGAACAGAAAAAAGTTTTGATTCCATATTTGTCAAGATCTGCTTTTGTTTTGACCAGAGACGTATCCGGATAATTAAACGCTCTTGTGTATCTCTCGACAAAACTGCATTCCGCGTTCGGAAGCTGTCTTGCATAAGCAGCTGCAATATTCTCCTCCTGATCAAGCGCTTTCAAAAGCTCTGCAAGCAGCTCACGGTCCGCCGGCATCGCATCCTGTGTCATAAATACCATCACATCCGAATCAGAAAGTTCTGCTGCCCGCGCTCTCGTACCTCCGTGATCAAACTCCTCTTTTGTAAGATGATGCACTTCCATCGCATCGGATAATTTTTCCCATTCTTTATTCCACATGGATTCCTCTGTATTCATCACAATGATCCTGTGAATCGAAACAGTCTGTTTTTCCAGTCTTTTAATAAGTGTGGTAAATTCATTTCCCGGATGATAGGCAGGAATGATCACATCCACTGTTTTATTTTCCATAGTATCTCCTTATCAGTATTCTCAATACCTGATATTTATTATATTCTTATTGATGTATGGTAACAGAAGAAGGGAATTTCTTCAATAAGAAATTCCCTTCTGATCTTTATCTCATGTTGTTATGTGACGTTACTTATGCAGCATCTGCTTCACCGGGTGCACCCTGTTCAGAAGCCTCGATTGCATCACTTGCATCGCCGCCGGCATCGATATCTCCACCGTCTCCTCCGCTGCCGGTATCACCGCCGGACATATCACCACCGGACGTATCTCCTCCGGTTGTATCTCCTCCGGTTGTATCTCCTCCGGTCGTATCTCCTCCGGTTGTATCTCCTCCGGTTGTGTCATCCGGTACATAAACATCGTCACCATCGGTGCCATCGTCTATATCGTCATTACCGCCGGTATTGTCATCCGGTACATAGGTATTATCCTCTCCACCGCTTGTATCGCCACTGTTGTCAGGATCGTACTGCTCGCCACTGCCGCTTGTGTCTGTCCATCCGGAACCGTCCTTTTCAAATACAACAGTATCATTATCTGTATTCTCTTCACCGATGTTTGTCTGTACATCATCCAGGTTGCTTGCACCACCGACGATCTCAAGAATCTTTTCACTGTTGGCAGTTACTGTTGCTGATGGTGTATAGTTGGCATCGCCGTAAAGGAATTTGTGCAGTTCCTGTACGTTTGATACAAGATCTGTCGCTACGATAATACTTCCTTTTACATTGGAGAATTTATAGGATGACGGAAAACCTGCCGTCTCATCTATACTGTATCCGATCAGTGTCGGAAGAAGCTGAAGGATATCCTCTTTTCCCAGAGATGTCGTTACCATCGGGAATACATCATCCATGATGTTAAAGATCTTACTCAATCCGGCATGTTTTGCTTTGTAAACGATCATCTGAATAACTTTACGCTGACGTTCTGTACGTCCCATATCAAGGCTTGCTGTGTAACGGATACGGCAATAAGATGTTGCCTGTACACCGTTCAGATGATAACTGTACTGGACTTTTTCCTGATCTTCTGGTTTTTCCGGAAGTTCAATTGGTGTGTAGCTGAGTCCTGTATCCTCGGCTGTCTCTACACAGTAGTTATTCATATGCACGATTTCCGCATAGGACATATCCATATCAAGACCGCCCAGATCATCAATGATCGTTGCAAGTGCATCGAATTTAACAGTAGCATAATCTGTAATATTCAGATCCAGGTTGGTATTCAACATGGTGATTGCCTGTTCCGGACCGCCATATGCATATGCAGCATTCGCTTTGGAATAGGTATCATTGCCAAGGTTCAGAAGTGTATCACGATAAATAGATACAAGTTTTACATCTTTGGTATCATTGTTGACACTCGCGATGATCATGGTATCACTGTTCTGGTTACCGGAAAACTTCATATTTGCGCTTCGGGAATCAATTCCGAACAAAGCATAGGTCGTATAACCGGTCAGATGTGAATCTTCGGAATTAATTGCATCCTGTACTTCTTCATTGACCTGAACCTTCTGTGTATCAAGTTTCTGCGTATTTGTCTTGTCCATTCGGGACATCAGCTGTCCATATACATACAGACCTCCGATAAACACAAGAAGTACTATGATTTCTACTGCAAAAAGTATCTTTTTGGTTTTGGATCTCTTTTTTGGTCTTGCCATCTTTTCTCCCCTTACTTTTAGTATGCGTTTTTGTTTACAAATCCTTTAAAAATTGTAAGAAACAGTATCTTTATATCAAAACCGATCGACCAGTTCTCTATATAATAAAGGTCACAGTCGATTCGTTTTTTGATTGATGTATCACCACGGTATCCATTCACCTGTGCCCATCCGGTCAGTCCCGGACGAACCTGATGCTTGACCATGTATCTGGGAATCTCTTCCCGAAACTTTTCAACAAAGAACGGTCTTTCAGGACGTGGTCCTACAAGACTCATATCTCCCCGCAGAATATTAAAAAACTGCGGAAGCTCATCAATACTTGTCCTGCGCATAAATTTACCGATTCCTGTCACACGTGGATCGTTTTTGACTGTCCACGCCTTCTTTTCTTCGGCCTCCGGCTGTACTTCCATAGACCGGAACTTATACATCCAGAAAGTTTTATTGTGAAGTCCGACACGCTCCTGACGATAGATCAGCGGTCCCGGTGATGTCAGTTTGATCAGTATGCACATCACAAGCATGACCGGTGACGAAACAATGATCGCCATAATCGAACCGACAATATCCATCGCACGCTTGACCATGAAATTAAAGGTATTGCTCAACGGAACATAGCGGATATTGATCACCGGAAGTCCCAGAATATCTTCGGTATATGGTTTGGTCGGAATAATCTTGTTGTAATCCGGAATAAATTTCGTATGAACACCTGATTTCTCGCACATTGCAACGATTTCTTCCAGGCGGTAATACTCACTCAGTCCAAGTGTGATCGCAATCTCGTCCAGACGGTTGGTCGGTAAGATCACGGACAGATTCGCAATACGACCAATAACCTTGATTCCATTATAGATTGTCCCTGCCGGAACATTGTCATCCAGAATTCCTCTTACAACATACCCCCACTGCGGGTTCTGCTGTATTCTGTCAATATATTCTTCTGCCGCACGGCTGTAGCCTACCAGTATCATCTGTTTCTGGTTCAGCCCCCGGCGCCGCATATTGCGCAGTACCAAAAAAGTGCACAGACGTACAATCCATTCTGCGATAATATTGATCACACAGAAAATATAAACGGTCAGTCTTGAAAAATCCGACTCGTCCATCATATAAAGACTGAATACGATCAGCAGAAGTCCAAGTATATTTGCCTTGATGATATTTGCCAGAACAAGCCTGCGTCCCTGCATATGCAACGGCTCATACAGTGTGAATGCCTGATACAACAGCAAATATCCCGGTATGATAAATACCAGTGCAAACATATACTGCTCAAAAGTAAGTGCGCGGACTGCTGAATAAGCAAAAGGACCGATAAAACGGATCATCCATGCAAGTACATAACAGACTGCAATGATGACCGCATCAATCAGCATCTGCATCCGGGTGAAGTTCTTCTGATTGTCCTGAATCACACTCTCCCACCTCAATCCAATTCTTTGTTTTTCACATTTCTGTCCGAAAAACAACTCCGGACAGCCACGTTTATCTTATACTAGTTACTCTCTAAAATCAACAATATCTTCCGTATATTATATTAAAATTCCATAAAGTAGTGTAAAATTTCCTTTATGCACGAAACCGGCGGATGATGTTGATCCACAGTTCCAGCTGAATTTTGCAGTAATTTGGCAGATGTTTTATCCGAAACGGTACTTTTTTGTTTTTCATGCTGATAGAAAAACCGTTTTTGATCCCTGCCGCATACTCTTTACCCATTCCCTTTACTGCAAAAAACAGGAATTTTATAAGAAAACCGACTGCAAGAAACGGTAAGTTTAAGATGATCTGCAAAAGCGGCATATTCTTATAGATCAGGTAAATATTATTTCTGGATGAATATCTTGTCTTAAACTGATTGTAACGTGAACCGCTTGTGCCACTGCCGACATGATAAACAATTGCTTTCGGCGCATACCAGTTTTCATAGCCGTAAATTCTTGCACGATAACCGATATCTGTATCCTCCAGATATGCAAAATGTTCTTCATCAAAATAACCGATCTTCTCTATGATCTTTTTGCGGTAGATTGCAGCCCCTGCACATGCAGAAAATATTTTGTCCTCCGTCTCATATGCATGGATATCTTTCCCCCTGCCGCGGGCAAACGACCATCCCAGTGCACAGTAATAATTCCCGACATCGTCCAGTCTGTCGCGATCATGATACTGCACCATTCTGGCACCACAGGAAAACGCATTCTTGTGACGTCTGATCGCAGCAAGCATTTCCTCCACAAAATCTTCTTTTACTTCTGTATCATTATTTAAAAGCAGAACATACGGTGCTTTTGCCGCACGTATACCTGCATTGACCGCTCCGCAGAATCCGAAATTCTCCGACAGCTCAATCAGGTGTACCCACGGATAATTGGCTGTCACGAAAGAGCAGCTTCCATCTGTAGATCCGTTATCCACCAGTATGACTTCAAAATTACTCAGTGTCTGCCCTTCCAGACTTGCAAGCACACTGTCCAGAAATGCAATTCCATTAAAATTCGGTATGACCACCGATACTTCCATATTATCTCCTATCCTTACCCTTACTGTCCATTCCTTTCAGAGGGCGAAGTGAATAATTCCACTTTGTCAGCGAAAGATTCTTATTGTAATACGGATCACCGTTTTTCAGAATGTCGATCCAGTGCTCTCTCATATACTCGATTTCTTCCTGAAAACGTCGTACCTTCGCCTCGCTGTCTTCCTCGCCTCTTGTCTTTGATTCCATATGATAAAGCTGTACGTATGGATCATACACGATCAGTCTGCCGGATTTTCTCACTTTCAGGCAGAGATCCACATCATTAAAAGCTACTGCAAGCTTCTCTGTAAAACCACCTGCTTCCTCAAAAGCGGTACGTTTCATCATCATACATGCTGCTGTTACCGCACTCATGTCCTGAATAATTGATGCCTTGTGAAGATATCCGGTTCGGTTCGCCGGCATATCAACAAACATATGTCCTGCAATTCCACCGATTCCGATCACACATCCTGCATGCTGGATCGTATCATCCGGATAAAGAAGCTTCACACCGACTGCTCCCACTTCTTCTCTCTGACACATGCCAAGCATCTCTTCGATCCAGTCCGGTGTGATCACTGTAACATCGTTATTCAGGAACAGCAGATAATCACCATTCGCATGCTGTACCCCAAAATTATTGATCGCAGAGTAATTAAACTCCCTCTCCCAGCGAAGCACGCGGATCTTCGGATCTTTTTCTATTTCTTTATAATACGCAAAAATTTCTTCTGATACACTGTTATTTTCTATAATGAGTATCTCATAATTCTGATAAGCTGTCTTTTCTTTAATGGAATGAAGGCAGGCTTCCAGAGATTCCTTCTCATCTTTGTTCGGAATGATAATGGATACCATCGGACTGCCCTGTACCGGATACTGCACACGAAAAAAGCCGAGATCCGGTGTGTGTGTGACAGTTCCCTTCTGTCCCATTCTCTCAAGATGTGCCTCGATCGCGCGTCTTCCTGCTTCAAACGCATACATTTTGCTTGCAGGGTTATCCGCTGTCGACGCTTTGTGTGTTCTCCAGTGATATAAAATCTCCGGCACATGTCCGATCCTTCCGGCTTCTTCTACGCAGCGGAAAATAAAGTCATGATCCTGTGCTCCGTCAAATTCCTGACGGAATCCACCGACTTTACGTATGATTGACTGCCTGACAACAAAAAAATGGCAGATATAGTTGTTGGAACGCAGAAGGTCAAGGTTAAAATCCGGTTTCAGATGCGGCTGAAAATGCTCATCCAGTTCGGTAGTTACCTTGTCTTCATCTGTATAGACACCATCCGCCTCCGGATCATTTTCCAGATAACGTGCAATCTCATAAAGAGCATTTGGTGCAAGCAGGTCATCATGGTCAAGAATCCCTGCATACTCTCCCTGTGTCATCTCAAGTGCTGCGTTTGTATTGCCTGCAATTCCGAGATTCTGATCCAGTATTTTTACACGGATCCTGCTGTCCTTATTCGTATATTGATCCAGCACTGCCTGCATTTTTTTATCTTCCGGGCTTCCGTTTGCAATGCAGAGTTCCCAGTTGCTGTATGTCTGTGCCAGCAGCGAATCGATCATCTGGCGCAGAAAAACTTCCGGTGTACGAAATGCCGGAACTGCCACACTGATCAGCGGGCTATAGGAAAACTTGTATTTTCTCTGTTTTTCCAGTTCTGTATCATCCGGAATATAAGCCTCGTACCACGGACCATACGGCACTGCTTCCGGCTCAAAGCGTTCATGAAGACGAATCCAGAATTCTTTTGGTCCATAATGTTTAAAATAGCGCAACCCCTTACGGATCGTGTACGGATTGAGCTTTTTCAACATCCTGCTCCACTGGATGTGTCCTGTCACTTCTTTGTTTTTGCTCATAATCTGTCTGTATCCTCTGATGCTGCTTCCACCCTGCTTATCCGCAGCGCAAAACAGCCTGTTTCTCTTATAATAGGATTTATTTTATCATTCCACTCTGTTTTTTGCAAGGGCGGAGTCAATTTCGCTTGCGCTGCCACCGCTTTTCTATTATCATTGCACTGAGAGGAGGCTCTTTATGAAAAGAATTCGATATTTTGATCTTTTAAGATGTATTTCATTTTGCTTTATTATTTTTTATCATATGATATCCCAGCTTTACTTTTCCAGGTTATTTCCATTAGATAAGGTTCTGCCTTTTTATGAAAACGATAATATGAACATCGCCATGCTGGGTGTCGCCGTGTTTTTTATCTTATCCGGTGCCGGGCTCGCATATTCCACAGGGGAGAATTTTGATATTCGACGTTTCTACAAAAAAAGATTTATAAGAATCCTGATTCCATTTTACATAACCTATCTTTCCTATTTTATATATAAAGCAGGAACGACCGGTTCTTTTACGTCCTTCTTCCCACCGAAAACATCCGCATGGAAAATCATTTTTACATTCTTCGGAATGGATGAATGGATCAGTCAGCACGGAATCCATACATTTTCCCTTGGCATCGGCGAGTGGTTTCTCGGCGCACTGATCATATTATATTTGCTTTTTCCTCTGCTCCGCTTCCTGATGAAAAAGAATCCATGTCTCTTTTTCATCGGCTCCACATGTATCTATCTGCTTTTGCTGTTTTATTATCCATTCAGTACTCCGGTGCATGTGAACCTGCTGATCAAGGGATATGATTTTGTTTTAGGTATGCTGCTTGGCTATACAAACCATAAATTCAGACCTCAGTGGGCCTTTCTTTCCGTTCCTCTGGTTATATTTTTCTTTGTTTCCCCCTTCAGGCTGGGAATACATTACGAACTGAAAGTGGAGATCCTCGCTGTTGCTTTTTGTATTTCCATCTCATACCTTGAACCGATTCTTCAGAAAAAGGATCTGAAATTACTGGATTTATTAAGCAATTATTCCTATGAGATTTTTCTCGTACACCACATTGTCATATATGTACTTACACCGGCTTCCATACCGTATCTGCGTGGTTCCTGGTCTGTCAGCATTCTTTTTGCCGTTGAGCTTGTGTTTATCGCATTTTTTGCGTTCATTCTGAAATGGATTTCGGGCAGATACATCGCTTTTCTATCGCGCAGAACCGTAATATAAATCCGTTACTGTTCACTCCGTTCACAGCAACTTGGTCAAAATCCATTCCAAATCACCTGCGGTGATGGGATTTTGCCCCGTATGTCTCGGGATTTTGCCATTATTCATGGCAAAACACCTCGCGGAATACTACCTGTGAACAGCAACATAAATCCAGCCATAAAAAGCTCGGCTGTTCTGCTTGAATTACCACCCGAAATGGGATATGATAGATTTCGAGAATTACTTACAAAAAAGCATAATCAGTTTAAACACATATGAAATGGGAGTACAGATTTATGAAATTTAAAAAAATACATTCCGGTCTGATTGCACTCGGTCTATGCTGTTCCCTGCTTCTTCAGACACCTGTTCTTGCAGCCGAAGAAACAACCGATACAGTTGCCGCTTCCGCGATCTCAACGAACGATATAGCCGGATGGCCGCAGGGTCCGGATATCACATCCACTGCTGCCGTCATCATGGAAGACAGCACCAACACAACACTCTATGCCAAAAACATGGATCAGGTTCTTTATCCCGGAGCTACTGTCAAAGTCATGACCACACTCCTTGCACTGGAAAATACGCAGCTTTCCGACCAGGTCACTATGACTGCAACCGGTGTATCCGGGGTTACCGACGGAGGAGCCAATATCTCAGCACAGATTGATGAGATTTTTACCGTAGAACAATGTCTGTATGCGATCATGCTTGCTTCTGCAAATGATGTTGCCCTTCAGCTTGCTGAGCACATCGGCGGATCTGTTGACGGTTTTGTTCAGATGATGAATGCACGCGCTGCCGAGCTGGGCTGTACCAACACAGTATTTACCAACCCAACCGGTCTTCCGGATGAAAATCAGCATACAACGGCACACGATATGGCGCTGATCATGAAAGCTGCTGCTGATAACGAATCATTCCAGACCATCGCAAGTACTGCATCCTATACGATCCCGGCAACTAATGTTTCCGGCGGAGACCGGGTTCTGACCAACAACTTTTCCATGCTGACCAACAATAATGCTGCTTATTATCAGTATTGTACAGGCGGACGTGAAGGATATACCGAAGCATCCGGAAGTACCCTTGTCTGCAGTGCTCAGAAAAACGGTATCACCCTGATCGCAGTTGTCCTTCAGGGAACATCCGGAACCACCGCCACCGAGGCAGCCAGCCTTTTAAATTATGGATTTGATAATTTCAATATGCTTTCCCTCGGGGATAATGATTTCAATATGTTATCCGGTGGGGATGTATATGTACCAGTCGGCACCACTGCCGATGCTCTGACTACCCAGGACGGCGAAGTTCAGGACGGACAGTACAGCCGCCAGTATCTCTTTGGCGGAACAGCTGTCGGAACATCTGTCATGGTAGCCACCCAGGAAGAAGATACTTCTCTTGTCGATACCAGTGTACAGAATATGGATACGGCCAGGAATTACACCGAAAACCGCAACAACCTTCCGTATTTCATCATCGGCGGTGTAGGAATCCTGCTCCTTCTCCTGATTCTTCTTCGTATCATCAAAATTGCAAAATCCTGAACTGATATATTTTAATCAGAACAAAAACATGTGCCGCGGCACATAAAAAGCAGCTGTCGATTACGGCAGCTGCTTTTCTTTTACATAATTTCTTTGAGATAACGTCCCAGTGCATCTTTCCAGTCCGGAAGACGGATAAATCCATGCTCTTCCAGTTTTTTCTTTTCCATACGGCTGTTGGAAGGACGTTTTGCTTTTGCCGGATACTCTGCAGAGCTTACCGGGATTACCTTTACATCCATTCCTGCCTGACGGAAGATCTCTTTTGCAAAATCACACCAGGAAATATATCCGCCTTCATTTGTTGCATGATATTTTCCGTATTCTTCTTTTTCCAGCATGTCAACCAGAAGTCTTGCAAGGTCATATGTGTAAGTCGGCGTTCCGATCTGGTCATCGACAACCGTCAGTGTATCATGTGTTTTTCCGAGATTCAGCATGGTCTTGATGAAATTCTTTCCATTCAGGCCAAATACCCATGCAATACGGACAATATAATAATGCGGCGCATATTTTTCAACTGCAACTTCGCCCTCGTATTTCGAATGTCCATACACATTCAGAGGCTCTACAACCGGATCATCCGGCTCCCACGGACGAGTTCCCTGTCCGTCAAATACATAGTCTGTGCTGATATAAACCATCGGAATGTCAAGTTTTCCACACATTTTTGCGATATTAGCTGTTCCATCCACATTTACCTTGTGGCAAACTTCCTGGTTATCCTCTGCAGCATCTACTGCAGTCCATGCTGCACAGTGTACCACTTTGTCCGGATGCACTTCCGTCATTACTTTTTCAACGGCTGCGCTGTCTGTGATATCCATCTCTGCCACATCGACACCAACACCTTCATAGCCTCTTTTGGCAAGCTCGTTCATAACGTCATAGCCAAGCTGACCTTTTACGCCTGTAACCAGTACTTTCATTTCTCATCCCTCCTATATCCGTTTTAACGAAAAGTCCTGACTCTTCAATGTCAGATTCGGATTATAATACGGATCTCCGTCCCGCATGATATCCGGCCATCGTCTTTCAAATATCTGAATTTCTTTATTAAATCGTGCCACCTTTTCCGGAGTGTCTTCCAGACCTCTGGACTTGGACTCGTAATGATACAGTTCTGCATATGGATTGTATACGATCAGATATCCGGCAGTACGCAGTTTCATACAAAAATCGATATCATTAAATGCAACTGCCAGCTCCTCGGTGAGTCCGCCCACTTCTTCAAAAGCAGAACGTTTTACCATCATGCAGGCTGCTGTCACCGCACTGTAATCCTGTGCGCAGATGATTCTGTGGCAATAACCGGTCGTTCCACGCGGCTGCAGTACAAAACAGTGTCCCGCAATTCCGCCAAAACCGATCACGACTCCTGCATGCTGGATCGTATCATCTTCGTAGTACATACGTGCTCCGACAGCACCGACATCACTGCGCATACAGTAGCCCAGTAATTCTTCGATACAGTCTTCATTGATGATCTCCGTATCGTTATTCAGCAAAAGAATGTATTCTCCTTTTGCAAATGTGGCACCATAATTATTGATTGCAGAATAATTAAATTCTTTGTCCCAGTAAACAACATGCACCTTCGGATTCTGTGCTTCAATTTCCTTATAGTACTCGAAAGTTGAATCCTCTGTACTGTTATTCTCAACAATGATAAATTCATAATTCCGGTAAGTAGATTTCTGTTCGATCGAATCCATGCAGCGTTTCAGATCATCGATGTGATCCTTATTCGGGATGATGATCGAAATAAGCGGATCATGATCTCTGTGGAATTTCGTGCGGTACAGACCGAGAAATTCTCCCTGATGAACTTCTGCGTCAATACCTGTTCTCTGATAATGCGCCTCGATTGCGCGTTTTCCGGCTTCAAACGCATACGTCTTGCTCTCCGGATTTTCCGCAGTGGAATCCTCATGGCATCTCCAGTGATAAAGGATCTTCGGCACATGATAGATTTCCTCCGGCTTCACAGCTTCGATGCAGCGGAAAATGAAGTCATAATCCTGCGCTCCGTCATATTCTTTACGAAGCATACCTATCTGATCAATGATTTTTTTGTCTACAACAAACAGGTGGCAGATATAGTTTACCGTACAAAGCAGATCCGGATTGTAGTCCGGTTTGAAATGCGGCTGGAAAAACTTATGCCCGTCCATTGACATTTTATCTTCGTCTGAATAGAGCAGACGGATATCTCTGTTTTTATTTAAAGCTTTCACACACTCAAACAGTGCATGTGGAGTCAGTTCATCATCATGATCTGCAAATGCGATATAATCGCCGGTCGCAATCTCAATTCCGGCATTGGTGTTTTCGGAAATCTGAAGTGGTTCTTTGTGTGAAATGACACGTATTCTCTCATCCGATGCCGCAAGCGATTTCAGAAGTTCTGCAATCGGTGAATTCTCTCCACTTCCATCGGAAAGACAGAGTTCCCAGTTTGGATAAGTCTGTGCCTTCACAGTCTCTACAAGCTGACGGAGATATTTCTCCGGTGTTTTGTACAGCGGAATCACAATACTGATCTTTGGCTGATATTCAAATTTTTCTCTCCTCTGGCGCTCCAGTTCCTTTGTGCCCGGAAGATGACGCACGATCCATTTCTGGTACGGAATTTCTCTTGTTGATGCTGTTTTGATCTTGTTTGCAATTTTTCCTGCCAGTGCGGCACTTCCCTGTGATTTCCAGTAACGCATACCTTTCTGTGCATATTTTTCTATTTTTTTGCGCAGAATGACCGTCGGCTGTAAGTTCACCACATGTACGGACTTCGTCTCTCCGGCATAAAATACCACATAAACGACCTTTCCGGTAAGATTTGTCAGCTCTGCAAAAAATCCGGTCTTGTCCTCGTGATCCATTTCCTCATACATCTGCTCCACATCGACACGTTCTGTACGAAGGATTTCAGCCTGGATCTTTTCTTTGTTTTCGTTAAAAATCTGGATACGTACCTGCTGATCTGCCACTGCCCATCCGCGGATACGTAAGAATCCCTGCTGGATCTTTTCTTCTTCGATAAAAAACTGCGGTTTGCCTCTGCGCTTTTCCAGATTTTTTACTGCAACGGAAAACCAGCAGAATGTTTTGTCCGGCATATCAGCATAGACACTCAGCTTCTGATATCCTTCCAGTGATTCCGGAAGCTGCACTGCAGCAGTGATACGTTCACCGCGCATCAGATCCGGGTCTTTAAAACGTTCCAGTGCACTGACAACTTCCAGACGCTGAATCTCGGATTTTATTTCGGAACCATCCAGCATAGCTCGCATCTTTGCTTCTTTCGGCCATGTTCCCTGCAGGATATAACAGCAGGGATTCTGTAAATGAAACCGATCCTTTGTTACCTCAAATATCTCTCTCGACATAATCTATATCCAACCTCGTTTCTCAGTCTTCTCTCAGGGAACAGTCTGCTTCTTTCAGAGATAGATTCGGGTTGTAATACGGGTCTCCCTTCGCCATCTCATCTCCCCATTTTTCCTCGAAGCGCTTCGTTTCTTTTTCGAAACGGAACTGCTTCTCCGGAGTGTCTTCCATTCCCCTTGACTTGGATTCGTAGTGATAAAGCTCTGCATATGGTGTAAATACAACTTTTTTGCCTGCGGCGCGCGCCTTCATACAAAGATCAATGTCGTTAAAGGCAACAACAAACTCTTCATCAAAACCGCCAACTGCCTGGAAATCTTCTGCTTTCATAAGCATACATGCTGCAGTTACGGCACTGATTTCCTGTACATTTACAGCTCTGCCGAAATATCCCTTATCTTCGCAGGATGCCATACACATGATATGGCCTGCAATACCTCCCATGCCAAGAACAACTCCGGCATGCTGGATGAGATTGTCAGGATAATAGAGTTTTGCTCCGACGATTGCAACATCCTGCTGCTGACAGATCATCAGCATTTCCTCGATCCAGCCCGGACTGATCACTTCCACATCATTATTAAGGAAGAGAAGATAACTTCCCTTAGCTTCTTTTACAGCAAAATTATTGATTGCAGCATAGTTGAACCCTTCTTTCCATGTCAGTACCCGTGCCTTCGGATAACGCCAGGAAAGGTTCTTATAATATTCAAAAGTCTCCTGCTCTTCGCTGTTGTTCTCGACGATCAGAATCTCGTAATTCTTCCAGGTAGATTTCTCATAAACAGAAGAAAGACATTTCTCAAGATCATCAATATGGTCTTTATTCGGAATAATGATCGACACAAGCGGCTCGCCCTGAATCTTTACATGACTCCGGTACCAGCCCGGGTGTTTTGTCATCTCTACTTCCGCTTCAATGCCGACTCTGCGATAATGTTCCTGGATTGCACGGCATCCAGCCTCATATGCATAAGCTTTGCTCTCCGGATTCGCCGCCACAGAATTCATATGACATCTCCAGTGATACAGCACTTTCGGAATATGAATCACCTGTTTCGCCTGCTCGCAGCAGCGCAGAATAAAATCATAATCCTGAGAGCCGTCAAACTCCGGTCTGAGGCCACCGACCTGATTCACCAGTGCTTTCTTTACAACAAAAATATGGCAGATATAATTATTATCCCTTAAACGGAACAGGTTATAATCTGATTTGAAATGAGGCTCAAAATAGAATTCCCCGTCCATGCTCAGCTTATCTTCATCTGTATAAATGATCTCCGGTCCGTGGTGATCGTTGACTGCCTTAACAATCTCATACAGTGCATCCGGTTCCAGTGTATCATCATGGTCACTCAGCATCAGATATTCACCTGTTGCCATCTCGATTGCTTTATTTGTATTGACGGAGATTCCTCCATTATCCTCCAGATGTTTATAGAGGATTCTTTTATCCTTACCATAACGCTTCTGAATGTATTCTTCTACTTCCTGATCCGGACTTCCGTCTGCCAGACAGAGCTGCCAGTTCGTGTAAGTCTGTGCACATACAGAATCTATCAGTTCCTTCAGATATGGTATCGGTGTACAGTACAGCGGAATCACAATACTGATCAGCGGATTCTGCTCAAAATGTGCATGGCGCTGTCTGCGAAGAGTCTTTCTGTCCGCTTTATGACGATTAAACCATTCTTCATAATCTTCTTTATGCTCTCCGTTTTTGTCTTTGCGGAAAAGACGTCCCCAGAAACTTTTTGCTTTCTCTTTATCCTTCTGTTCCCTGCGAAGAGCCTTTATATCAATCTCATATGTTTTGGTTGTAGAATCACCGCAGAAATGAAGTACGATCCTGTTTCCCGGAATTTCGAGAAATGCCGCGGAAATACTGAAACCAATCTCCTGATTCCTGTAATCGTCATCCAGATGACGTCGTTCTACAACGTCCGGCCTGCGGCCCCTCGTGATCTTGCAGTCGAGAAGTTCTGCATTTTCTTTATGAACGGTTACTTCAACTTCACCTCTCTGATCTGTTGTCCATCCCTGAATCTCAAGCATCAGTCCATAGAGAACTTCTACACGGTCAATATGAAATTCAACCAGCTTATCTTTGATCAGTTCATCCAGTTCATCACCGGTATGCTCCCAGATTACGGTCTTTTCTTCTCCGTCCAGCAAAAGAAGTTCCAGTATGTCATACTTCTGGCGAAGTTTCAGAACCTCCGGAATCGTAACTGTAAATCCCGGAAGAAAACCCTCTGTCTCCACTTCCAGAGACTGTGCCACATCCGGTCGGTCATACCGTTCCACTTCCGGTATATCGATCACTTCATATCCGTCACCGATCAGCTGAAAACCACATTCCTTCTTATCAGGATGCATATACCAGCCTACAAGGCTCAGCACATGTCCGTGTCTGTCATCATATCGTTCTTCATCAATGCTGAAACAAAGTTTGTCCATAAATATTCCCCTATTTCTTTTTAATACTCCGGTACAGTTTCCATGCCTTTGTATTTTCCATTTCATGAATCTGGCGATTCAGTCTCTGTATCTCCTGATCTTTCTCAGAAGAAATTTTCGAAAAACTCTTCCAGAATGCATCCTGCGCTTCTGTCTCTTTCATTACTTCAATCTCAACATGAAGCTTTCCTGCATTCTCCGGAATACTGTCTATTACAAACTGCGGATCTCCGCCGCCAAAATAATATCTGCCTTCTCCCATCGGGAAACCATTGGAAGTAAAAACAGCAGCTTTTCCGTTTTCAAATGTCAGTTTCTTAAGAATCAGCCCACCGGCAGCCTCGCCCGGATCGAGTCGCAGTCTTTGTACATCGTCCGGAACAGCAATACAAAGATCCAGCCCGGATCTTGCCATCGGATAAACAGCAGAATCCGTTTCCGAGAAATCACTGCCTCTGTCATAAAATATCTGCAGTCTTCTCAGCGCAAATGCCGCGCGGATTCTGTCATAATAAGCCATCACATCTACTTTTCCGGGTGAAACCTCATCATACATAGAACGAAGCGGCACATGACTGCCTTCCATATATTTCTGGAAATTACGTTCCATTTCTGCATAGATTTCCAGTTCTTCCTCTGAAATTCCTGCCTTTTTATAGAAATCAAGCTCACGCAATACTGCACGTTTGCCATCACTTTCCAGATAATAATGAATCATTCGATAAAGAATAAAATTGCACGGAATCGGGAATCGGAATGTCCATTCATAATCGATCACCGATACGCCACAATCCTGAAGCAGAATATTTGCCGGAACCAGATCGATATTGGAAATACCACTGCAACGATAATTTTCTTCCAGTGAAACATCACCAAATACCCCGGTGAACTCCGGTGTCTTGAAAAACATTTCACCTGCATGGATGCGGCGTACCTTATCAATATAGGTAAACAAAAGTTTTTCTAGTTCTTCCAGTTTGCCCTGTTCAAGCAGGCTGTCCAGACGGGCTTCCAGTGTCTCACCATCCAGATATTCCAGAACAGCTCCATCAGCTTCTGTCCTGCAGGCATTCAGTTTCAGCCCTTCCCTGCCATAGAAACCGGAAAGTTCTTCCTCAATCTTCGGAAGGGTTTTTATATGTGCTTCGGCTCTGATATCTGTCGGAACCTTGCGCACAATTTTTTCGTTCTTATTATTTTCGCAGATTTCTGTGATGATTGAAAATTCAGGCGCCCGCTCATTGGAAAACTTCGCATAGACCGTACTGGTCTCCATTTTCTCCTTACTGATCAAAAGCAGAAAAGAATTGGCAAAATCCGGATACATCTCATTTGCAAGCAATGTATCATATACCGAAGACTCCTGAAAGAGCTGCAGACGAAGCCGGTCGTAGTTTGTCTCCAGACGGTTCAGCTCACCCTTCAGCGGAAGACGGCGGTCAGAATAAACCGTCATCGGTAGCTTATAATCCGGGAATGGATAATACCATTCTGCCTGCAGATCACCGGCATCGGAAAGGATTTGCATAAACTCTTTTCTTGAAAAAGTTTTGACACCTTTGGTCGTCGGATAACCTTCAAGCCCTTCAAAAAGGGTACCAAAATGGTCTTCCGTGCATCCTGCCCAGTATTTCAGGCCAAGACGGTTTTCGATTGCAAGGACGATCTTTCCGTCCGGTTTCAGATGCTTTGAAATAATTTTTAAGAAATCTACATACGGTGTATCGCTCTGGATATAAGCTTCTCCATATTCAAAAACCCCGATCAGGGTAATATAATCATATTTTTCTGTAAGTGTTTTTTCAACATCCTGAAAATTTCCCATCAGGATTTTCAGATTGTCACAGTTTCGGTGTCTCCAGGCATTGATGTGGCTGCGTTTTTTTGAAAGTTCAATACAGGTCACCTGTTTTGCTTTCTTGCAGAGAGCACCGGTAACTGCACCGCATCCCGATCCAATCTCGAGAACATTTTCCTCCCCGGTAAACGGAAGCCAGCTCAGAATGTTTTCTCTGATATGAGAAAAATGATAAAGGATCGGCCAGCTTGCACGCTCCGCGATCACCTGATTCCATTCTTCTTCACGGTAATTGCGTGCAATCTCCAGCATCTCATCTTCAATTGCACCATCTGTATATAAATCTTTGCCCGGATAAAGTGTATCATCCAGAAGAACCTGTCCGATTTTTTCCATTAATCCTCATCTCCACAGTAGATTTCTACTTTTGAATTCATATCATAAAAGCCAACGGTATTCTGTGTTGAAATAACCGTGATGTTACATGCATCATACAGTCTGTGGAATACCGTAAAATCACCGTCTTTGTAACCGGTACATCCAAAAGAAAGCAGATATTCTCCGCCCTGCAAAAACATGTCCTGTGTAAAGGTTACGGTACACACATCCCCGGCGTCAGAATGCTCTACATGCATTTTCTCAAACATGGTATTCGTTCCGGTAATCTCTGTTCCACGAATATCCTTAAAGGTATATGCCATGATCGGTTCCTGAATGCTTTCATGGAATTTCACACGCATCTTGATCGTAAAGGTAGATCCTTTGTCGATGGTGTTGGTATAACGGCCTTTTTCGTCCATCACGACAAAATCCGTGATTTCTGCAAGCTTGCTACCGTATTCCAGCATATTCGGATTGACCTGGAACTTCTCACTCCAGCTTTCGCGTTTTTTCTTTTCGTTTTCTGCTGCAGCTTTTGCCGGATCCTGTCCGACCAGAAGCTGTTTGTACATATCAACCATCTTCTTCGGAGAGCCTTCCGCCAGCTTTACACCTTTATTAAGAAGGACTACACGGTCACAGTATCTGGAAATACTGCTGAGATCGTGGCTTACAAAGAGAATGGTTCTTCCCATATCTTTAAATTCTTCAAATTTACGATAACATTTTGCCTGGAAGAACACGTCGCCGACAGAAAGAGCCTCATCAACGATCAGAATCTCCGGGTCAATGTTGATTGCAACAGCAAAAGCCAGACGAACGAACATACCGCTGGAATATGCCTTGACCGGCTGATATACAAAATCACCGATGTCTGCAAAGTCCAGAATATCCTGTAGTCTGGCATCAATTTCTTCTTTTGAAAATCCCATCATGGTTCCGTTGAGATATACGTTCTCAATTCCCGTATATTCCATATTGAACCCGGCGCCAAGTTCAAGAAGTGCGGAAATCCTTCCGTCAACTTTCACTTCACCGGCAGTAGGATTCAACACACCTGTGATGATCTTGAGAATTGTGGATTTACCGGAACCGTTCGTTCCGATAATACCCACCGTCTCGCCTCTTTTTACTTCGAAACTTACATCCCGGAGAGCATAATGCTCTCTCACGGGGACTTTAAATCCAAGCGCTTCACGAAGGCGGTCAGAAGGCTTGTTGTATAGTTTATACATCTTGTCCAGATGCTTTACCTCAATTGCAAATTCACTCATTCTACTCTCCGTTTACAGTACATCCGCAAAATGTACCTGAAGTTTTTTAAACAATCTGGTTCCAAGGAAAAATACGACAATCGTAAATACCCAGAAATAAAGGGTAAGGACCGGATGCTGCCAGATTGCCACCTTGTTTATCAGAGAATCACGATATCCCTGTACAATATAAAACAGTGGATTCAGTTTCAGTATTTTTGTAAGGATGCCACTCAGTCCGAGGTCATTGAAATCCCACATGATCGGTGTCACCCACACACCTACCTGCAGTCCGATATTGATGATCTGACTCAGGTCACGGAAAAATACAACCGCTGCACTCGTCAGATAAGTCATTGCAAGGATCAGCATAAAAATGCAGAAACTGTAATACAGAAGCTGTATCGCATACAGGCTCGGCGGATATCCCATAAAAGTATAGATCAGCAGTACGATAATGATAAAAAATGCATGTACAAAAACTGCTGAAAATACTTTCACAACCGGAAGAATCCGGATGTTGAATACGACCTTTTTGACCAGATAATTGTATTCGAGAAGTGCATTTGTTCCTCCTATCAGTCCTTCCTGAAAGAAAAACCACGGAATCAGCCCCGCGATCAGCCACAGAACAAAAGGAACCCCCTTATCTGAACCATTGCGAAGTGCAAGTCCGAATACAAACCAGTATACGCAGATCGTTACGATCGGCTGAATGAACGCCCAAATTGTTCCAAAATAAGAACCGGCATATTTTGTTTTGAAATCATTTTTGGCCAGAGAGAAGACTAACTTTCTGTTTTTGTAGATTTCTCCCGGCAGCCATGTCTCGTTTTTCAATCTTTTTTACTCCTGTTGGCTGTGTACTCTTTGAAGCTTCCCCATTTCTGGTCTTTGTCAGAAAGAATCAGTTCCATGCCTTCCGGAATCGGCCATTCCACACCGATGTCCGGGTCATTGTACGCAAGACCGCCCTCATCGTTCGGATGATAAAAATCTGTGCATTTGTATGCAAACTCTGCGGTATCAGAAAGCACAACAAATCCGTGTGCAAAGTTTTTCGGAATGAAGAACTGTTTTTTGTTTTCTGCAGACAGAAGAACTCCATACCACTGTCCGTAAGTTGCAGAACCTTCACGCAGGTCGACAGCAACATCAAAAACTTCACCACTCACTACACGCACAAGTTTATCCTGCGGATAGTTGATCTGGAAATGAAGTCCACGCAGCACGCCCTTGCGGGAGCTTGACTGATTATCCTGTACAAACTCCATGTCAATTCCTGCTGCTTTATAATCGTTATAGTTATATGTTTCCATGAAGTAACCACGCTCATCCCCGAATACGGTTGGTGTAATTACTTTTAATCCTTCGATATGACAGGTTTCTACTGTAATCTTACCCATTTTATAATCCCTCCGCTACTTCTATCAGATATTTGCCGTAAGCTGTCTTGAGAAGTGGCTGTGCCAGTTCTACAAGCTGTTCTTTTGTAATAAATCCACGTTTGTATGCGATTTCCTCAATACAGGAAATGTAAAGTCCCTGACGTTTCTGGAATGCAGCTACGAAATCTGCCGCATCAAGAAGAGAATCATGGTTTCCGGTATCCAGCCATGCAAATCCGCGTCCAAGTGTCTCAACCTTCAGTGTACCTCTGTTGAGATATTCGTTGTTGATGCTTGTGATCTCAATCTCACCACGTGCAGATGGTTTGACATTTTTTGCAATCTCTACAACATCGTTGTCATAAAAATACAATCCCGGAACTGCATAGTTTGACTTCGGATGCTCCGGTTTTTCCTCGATGGAAAGAGCCTTGCCGTTTTCGTCGAATTCTACTACACCATATTCACGAGGATCTCTTACATAATAGCCGAAAATGGTTGCACCTTTTTCTTCTTCGGTACGTTTGTAAGCATTCTGCAATACTCTTGAAAAGCTCTGACCATAGAAGATATTGTCGCCAAGTACAAGTGCAACAGCATCGTTTCCGATAAATTCTTCACCAATGATAAATGCATCTGCAAGTCCTCTCGGCTGCTCCTGAACTGCATATTCAAAGCGCATGCCAAGCTGACTTCCGTCTCCGAGAAGGTCACGGAAGACCGGAAGATCTCTTGGTGTGGAAATAATCAGGATCTCACGGATTCCTGAAAGCATCAGAGTTGATAATGGATAATAGATCATCGGCTTGTCATAGACCGGCATGATCTGTTTTGAAATAGCTTTTGTTAACGGATATAATCTGGTTCCTGAACCACCTGCTAAGATAATTCCCTTCATAAGGTTTCTCCTTTTTTCTTTATTTATTTTTGTCTGTTAACTGTTTTTGACATGAAGCGCGATCAGAAGTCCGATCAGGACAACAATCATTGCACCACCAATGATCAGAAGCATCTTTACAGTTGAAGAAAGTCCTTCTGTACGCATCTCACGAATCTGCTCATCTACTGATTTATGTTCGGATGCTGTAATATCATTTGTATCTGCTTGATCTGTCTGAGCTGTCACCGGTGTGCTTTCTGCTTCTGACTCCTCTGCAGCCAGCGTTTCTTCGGCTTCCTGTACCGGTTCCGGTGCCGGTGTATCTTTCACCGTTACATAACCGACAAACTGCCCCTGATAATAATACTGATTTAATGTTTTTTTGCCTTTTTGTTTGCTTTCCATTGTAAGGTCAGCGGCCGTTACACCTTTCGGTACTGTCATTGCCTTTCCGTCAACCTCAATGCTGTCAAAGCTGTTAAATGCATAATCAAACAATGCGGTACTGTCTGCACAGTTGATACCAAGATTTGTATCACGCATAGTTACTGCAATATAGGTTCTTCCATTTCGTTCTGCAACCACAGCAAGACAGTTCTGTGCCTCTGTGGAAAATCCGGTCTTTCCACCAATACAGCCTTCATAATACAGGCTGGACTCTTTGGCCAGAAGCGGCACGTGTGTGTGCAAAGGTCTCGCTGCACTTAAGTTTGTTGCCGGTATTGTATAGCTTACTGTTTCCAGAACTTTACGAAATCTGGCATTCTTAAGTCCGGCCCGCATGATCTTCGCAAGATCTTCGGCGCAGGAATAATGGTTTTCGTCCGGAAGACCGCTCGCATTTACAAAATGTGTATGCGTGCATCCCAACTTCTTTGCTTTCTGATTCATCATCTCCACAAAGTTTGCTTCCGTACCACCGACATATTCTGCGATCTGTGCACAAACCTCATTCGCAGATTTAATATATGCTGCAAACCAGCAATCCTTCATCGTCATGGTCTCGCCAAGCTGTGCATTGATGTTGCTGCTGTCCCAGGTCACATCACGGACGCCTGTTTCTGTAAATGTCACAACATCCTTTGGTGAGCTGTTTTCGATTGCAATCAGGAGTGTCATAAGTTTCGTTGTACTTGCCGGATAACGGTATTCATCCATTCCTTTATCGTACAAAATTGCTCCTGTATCTGCATCCATCAGAACTGCTGTCTCGGAAGTTACAGCCGGGGCAGCCGGCCAGTTCGCTATACTGTCCGTGGCAACCGCTGCCGGTGTGCCATTGGTCATTACCATAGAAGCCTGTACCGTACAAGAAGACACCAGAATCACCGCAGCTCCTATCCCCGCCGCAATTCGGTATATTCCTTTATTCATCTGTGTACCTCCACTATTAAACTAAATTCAAGTCTCTTCTAACGCAAGACATATCTCATATTATTTTCGCACAATCATAGAGTAAATTCAATGCCTATTTTCGCCAAAATAATCTTCCTCTTCATCTCCTGAAAGAAAAAATGCTGTAATCCCCTGACAAATTCGGGAATTACAGCATTTTGGTCACTGTAAAAACTGATTATTTGGTTTTGTACATTTCTTCATAATACTTCTGATAATCACCACTGGTCACATTCTTCATCCAGTCTTCATGCTCGAAGAACCATTCAATAGTCAGACGGATACCATCTTCAAAGCATGTCTCCGGATACCAGCCAACTTCTTCTTTGATCTTATCCGGTGCGATCGCATAACGGCGGTCATGTCCTTTACGATCTTCTACATATGTGATCAGATTTTCGCTTACAAGAGCTTTACGTGGATCATTATCCGGAAGCATTTCCTGTAATGTATCCAGAATAATGTGGATGATCTGGATATTCTGTTTCTCATTGTGTCCACCGATGTTGTAGGTTTCAAACAGGCGACCTTTTTCCTGTACCATGTCGATGCCCTTTGCATGATCCATTACATACAGCCAGTCACGTACGTTCTTACCATCGCCATATACCGGAAGTTTCTTTCCCTGAAGTGCATTGTTGATGATCAGCGGAATCAGTTTTTCCGGGAACTGATATGGTCCGTAGTTATTGCTGCAGTTTGTGATGTTTGCCGGGAATTTGTAAGTATCCATATAAGATTTTACCAGCATATCAGAAGATGCCTTACTTGCAGAATATGGGCTGTGCGGATCATATGGAGTTGTCTCATAGAAGAAGCCGCCATCTTCCTCAAGGGAACCATACACTTCATCTGTAGAAACATGCAGGAATTTCTTGTCCGGTTTAAAAGTTCCGTCAGGAAGTTCCCATGCAGATTTTGCTGCATTCAGCATAACCAGTGTACCAAGTACATTTGTTTTTACAAATACTTCAGGGTTACGGATACTTCTGTCCACATGACTCTCTGCTGCAAAATGAACAACGCGGTCGATATCATTTTCATCAAAGATTTTCATGATTGCTTCACTGTCACAGATATCAGCTTTTACAAATGTATAGTTTTCACGATTCTCGATGTCCTTAAGATTCTCAAGATTTCCCGCATATGTCAGTTTATCTACATTAATGATACGAATCTCATTGTCATATTTCTGAAACATGTAATGAATATAGTTGGATCCGATAAATCCGGCTCCACCTGTTACAAGGTATGTTCTCATATTTTCTTTTCCTCCTGAAAAGCGCCCTCCTTTGGGAGAGCGCCCTGTATGCCAAAGTATGCAAGGGAATCTGCCAGTGGCAGGTTCTCTGTATTTTATTAGTTATATGCCGGGTCTGTCGGGTCAAAGTTCTTAGCTCCACGAAGTGGTGTAAGGGCTTTTCTTCCGAGAGGTCCTTTTAAGGCTTCATCAGACTTATAAATGCCATCGTAGATTTTGATTTCTGAACCATTGCAGTTATCAAATACCCATTTTGCATCTGCTACACAACAGCGGATACATCCGTGAGATGCCGGATTACCAAGTCTCAGATACTCTCCAACCGGAAGGTTATGATCATTCTTCTCACCACATGCAACAGAGTGAACATAAATACCACCTACAACGTGTGATCCATACTGTCCCCATGACGGCCCCATCAAAGGCTGCCATCTGAGTGATCTCTTAACTGTAAAAGTTCCGGCTGGTGTCAGTGTGGTCGGGTTTCCTACAGAAACACGGATAGTCTTGATTGGAATCGTACGGCTCTTGTCTGCATATACAGTCATAACGCCATTGACACGATCACAGCTCAGATAATATTTGCTGCGTTTGACTTCATTCGTTCTGTCATTTACTCTGTATCCCTTCTTATCAAAACGATACTGAATACCATTGATTTCTTTTATAGTATTTTTTACGTACTTTCCGGTCTTTGGATCCATGTAACGAACAAGATTTCTTGAGCTGTTTACTACAACCCAGCCGGACTCAATGAAACGGCCTCTGCCGTCAAGAGTACCATATACATCACCACGTTTGATCTTCTGGTTTGTCTGAGCCGCACAGTTTTTAAAGTAGAAGTAATACTTGTGACCACCACAGCTTACCCTTCTCCATCCATTTACATAGAGGCTTCCGTTTCTAGATGCGCAGTAATATTTCTTATTGAATTTGATCCACTGGCTCTTATAAACTTTACCTCTATATGCCTTTTGGGTAGATCTCTGGAAAAAGTAATATTTACTTCCGATCTTTGTCAGACCACTTGCCATAGAACCGTCTGCTTTGTAGTATCTTCCGCTTACCCATGTATTCAGGAGCATATTTCCTTTTTTGGAGAAATAGAACCATCCTTTGAATTTACCTTTTACAGTAACTTTCTGAATTCCTTTTATCTCCTGTACACGGCCTGCTGTCTTACCGAAATAATAATATCTGTTTCCGGCTCCTTTGCAGAGTGCCCAGCGCTTTTTCCATGTTGCACGGCGGCCGTCTGATGTGAAGTAGTATCTGTATTTACCGTATTTTACAAGTTTTTCTCTGTAAACTACACCATTTTTATTGGACAAATAATAGTACTTATTAGCTGCCTTTACCATTTTGCCTTTGATCAGATAGCCATTTGCATCAAGGAGATAATAAGCATTGCTGTCTGCTAAAACTTTGTAAGCTCCGATTCCTTTTTTCTGGTAACGTCCATCAGAACCGAAATAACGCCACTGTACACCCTTCTTGGTGTTTTCGCCTACCCATGCATTACGCACCATCTTACCGGGAATATCACTGGAATTTGCAGCATTGCTGAAGCTGTAGATTGCTTTGTCAATAGTACGGGTACCAACATACGGCTTTCCGCCGCTCAGCAGGAAATAAGAATCTCCGTCAATCGTGTAGATCTTGTTTGGAGCGATTGTCTCCTGTTTACCGTCACTGCCATAGTAATTGAACACCTGATCAGCTGCATTCCATTTCCATGCATTTGTAATTTTCTGACCGAGTTCAGAGTTATATGGAGTGATTGCATCTGTTCCCAGATCTTTTGTTACGTTTACTTCATCGGAAGTCTTAAAATAGTAATAATCATTCTCTACCTGGCTTCTTCCTGTAACAAGATATCCATCCTCATCAAATGTATAGTATCCTTCAGCCAGCTCTGTATTTGCACTGTCTGTATTCATTGTAGTAACTTTTACAAGGCCATCTGCAGAAGTAAAATACGGAGAAGTTGCCTGTGCTGCTGCCGCATCCTGTGATTCTGCTGTTTCGGCAGATGCTTCATCCTGTGATTCTGCTGTTTCGGCAGATGCTTCATCCTGTGATTCTATTGCAATTTCTGCATCCTGATTTTCTTCTGAAGCAACAAGTACTTCATCATCAGATGCATTCTCTGCTGCAGGTGCTTCTGCGGATTCCTCACTCTGTACTACAACCGGTTTTGCAACAGGTTTTTCCAGCTTCCACTTGCCGTTTTCTTCGATCCATCTGTTTTCTTTTACGGCTGCTTCCTGACCATCCAGCCATTCAGCAGCAATCTGATCAGATGAATCTTCTGAACCTGTAGTTTCATCCAGACCATATATCTGCATGTCAACTGCTTCATCCTCTGAACTGAATGCATCAACTTCTGATTCCTGTTCATTGGTCTCTTTTGCATCATCTGTGCTGGTGTCTTCATCAGATCCCATATCAATCTGTACATCGTCTGCCCCTGTATCATCAGGCTCCACAACTACTGCATCATCCGAAGAACCTTCATCTGCTGTATCATCAAATACAGCCACTTCTGAAACATCTGCCGCAGCTGTCTCAGCTGTAAAATCAGCCTCACTGGCAGCACTTGCTTCTGCCGCCATGGACAGGCACATTGTCAGACTCAACATTATTGCCACAACTCGTTTCTTCACAACTACTCCTCCTATTTCCCTTTTGTTAAAAATCTATTCACCAAGACCTCCGCTGATTGCATCAGTCAAAGCTTTCATTGCTTCCTGCTCATCTGCGCCATCACAGATCAGTTCAATCTCATCACCGCATTTTACACAGGCACCCAGAACGCTCAGAACACTTTTCGCATTGGCCGTTCCGCCTTCAAATTCAAATGTGATTGCAGACTGATATTTCATTGCTTCATTACACAAATTTCCGGCCGGCCGTAAATGCAGGCCTGACGGATTGTTGATTATTATTTTCTGATTGACCATTTTTTATCTCCTGTCAGCTGTTTCCTTCTGCTGTGGAAATCATAGATACTTCCACACCTGTTGTCACATCATCTACAAGTTCATATCCGTCCGGTATCTCAATGCTCACCGGCACCTCATGGCTGCCTTCTTTCACATCACTCAGATCTATAGAGGCTTTTATCTGATCTTCTGTAAGATCATCAAGTGAACTTTCTGTCTTCTGGACGCGAACTTCTATATTTGCGGTATCAAAAGATACCTGCATACCATCCGGAGCATGATTCACTACGATATTTTTCGTAGGGACTTCACATACACTGCTTCCAATCGGTAATACATTTACCCGGACAAACATGTCTTCGCTGGAATCACTGGTCAGTTTCAGTCCATCCGGAAGATAATCTGAAATGTTGATTTTTTCTTCAAAATCACTGTCCCTATCAGAAATATCCGCAACATAATCAGGAATTGTAATCGTATTGTTCTGCTCTTTCAGGGTAGCAAGTCCTTCTTCACTTCCTGCAACACTGACCACATTTGGCGTAGTACTTACACTTTCTACCTGATAGCCGGATTTCGGAGAGCCGCTGTATCCTGCTTTGATTTTGACATCTGCCTGTACCTTCCAGAGTTTTGCAGTTACATATACTCGTGAAACGTTCAGGTAACTCATATCAGAATCTGTAAATTCTTCGCCATTCTTATCAATGATCTTTACATCTTTTTCTGTGGTAATGTCTTCTGTCGCACCATCCACATCAATAGACGCATTTACTTTATCTATTTTATTAATCAGAGAAGTCGGTCCTGTAATTTTAATTTTCTCCGGATTCGAAGTAAGTGAACCTATCTCATATCCCCTGTCCGGCTTTGTGTTATTTGTTGTAACGTTAACTACAAATTCCTGAGTATCTTTATCCTCCAGATGAAGGCTGAGATTCTGAGGGCTGACTTCTATATTGTCCTGCAGAATACGGTCGCATGATACCGTGATTGGAACCATTACCGGGTCTGTGTTCAGGCTGACCGCCTGCTGAAGATCTGCCACTGCCCGAATATCATCCAACGATATTCTGTCAAGGATTTTTCTCTGTGCCTTGATCGTCACACGAATCGGAACCTGTTGTTCATCCTGCATGCACATCTTGCCATCAGCATCTATATACGCTTCATTCAAAAGCTGTACATCCGATATAACAAAAGACTTCGTACCGATCGGGTTATTTACGTTTACTACAAACAGCCACACCAGTATCGCAATCACAAAAGAAAGAATTTTCAGGCCTAAATTATTTCCCAGTTTTTTCTTCATGCTTCACTCTGCCCTTCAACAACTGTCTGAATCGGTTATTATCTACGACTTTTTTGTTCTGCGCTTTCTCCAGAACTTCCCGTAATTGTGTACTGCTGATGTTTCGGATCAGCCTGCCCCCCTGCGCCACAGATACCTGTCCGGTTTCTTCGGATACGATGATCGTAACGGAATCTGTCACTTCACTGATTCCCACTCCGGCACGATGTCTTGTTCCAAGCTGCTTACTGAGTTCCATATTATCAGAAAGCGGCAGATAGCAGGTTGCAGCCACAATACGGTTTTCTCTTACAATGACCGCTCCGTCATGAAGCGGTGTATTATGTTCAAAAATATTGATCAGAAGCTGACTTGTCAGGATTGCATCGACATTAATGCCTGTTCTGACATACTCGTCCAGACGGATTTCCTGTTCAATAACGATCAGGGCACCTGTCTTGACTTCTGCCATATCATAACATGCTTTGATCAGTTCATTGACCGTCTTGTCCGTAAAACGTTCCTTTACTTCTTTTCCTGCATCAAATGGAATAATTGATGCCATGATTTTTTTCTGACCGAGCTGTTCGATCACCTTACGTAGTTCAGGCTGGAAAATAACAACTATCGCCGTGATCAACGCGCCTGCCAGGCGAGATACGATCCACAGGATCGTATTCATCTTGAAAATATATGCTATGATCAGAAATGCACCGATTACAAGGAGGCCTTTGAGCAGAGTATATGCGCGGGTAAATTTGATCCATACCATAAACTGATACACAAAAAATGAGATCAGAATGATTTCAATTACATCGATAATACTGACAGACGGCAGATTAATATCTGATAAGTACCTTGCCAATATATCTGTAATATTTCGCATAAACTTTCTTCTCCTTTTGTTGCAGATTTTTATGTAATACCAGAATCAGCCGGAACTTAAAGATCTTTCAGTGATTCTTCAAGCTTCTTCTCAAAATCAATATCATCGATATCGGCTTTTTCGACAACGGAAGCTTCTTCCTGAACCGGTTTCCGCTTTGCAGAACGCTTCTCAGATTTCGGCTCATTCTGGAAAAGCGGTGCTGTATAATCCGCTGTTTTCTCAGATGTTCTTCTTTCTTCTCTGTCCGCTTCACCGTTGATTTTCTTTATGCTTCTCTCAGAAGTAGCAACCAGAGCTTTCGGAACAGCTTTTACATAATAATAATAATCATCATCTTCGTATTCAAGCCGCTCTGTTCTGGTGTAGTCTCCACCAAAAACAAAAAATTCCAGTATGATTCCGATCAGAACCGCAACTACTGTATAGATGATCAGTGACACCATGGAAACCTCAACACCAATACTCATACTTCCCGCAAGCATAATCACAATGTAAAGTACACCACCTGCAATAATAGCAATTCGCCATGCATAATCCATCATACGGGTACGAATCAGATTTACTGCAAGAACAACCACTACAAATGCGATTACATTCAGCCACATCTCACCGTTTTTCATGAGACCATCCGCCAGAAGTGTGATCTTGCCCATAATATCAAGATCAGTTCCCATCAGAACCTGAGACTGTACTCTGATAAAACGTACGAAATAGTAGATGATCACGCCGCCTGCTGCAGGAAGTGCAGAAACAGCACTGCTCAGCAGACCGCATCCGACCGGAAGAAGTGCCGGAAGATCAAAACCAAATGCAAGTGGTGCAAAAATAAGAACCATATTTTTGCCATTGCTGAAACGCAGAAAAAGAATCATCATAAACAGAATCAGGACAATCATAAATCCTGCAACTTCGATTCCAAGCGCATAACTGTGTCCGATCATCAGTGCAAAACCTGTAAAGACCATCATACCTGATGGAAGAATACAGCAGATCAACGCAAGGCTCAGAACTACAAACATGTTGTCCAGAGCTCTCATATATCCCATATTGGTATTGATCCAGGTAAAATAAACCGCTGCAAGAATAAATTTCAGCAGAGGCAGCAAGTATATTTCATACTGTGCATATAATCCTTTTAATTTTTGTTTAAATTCCAGTAATGCTGTCATTTGCGATACCCTCCTGCGGCTCCTTTGCCGGATGCTTTTCTTTCTTCCCGGGCATAGATCTTACTCAGTGAAGTCAGCTGACTGTAGTACTCCCTGACACTCTTCTTTGCACGGTAATATTTGACCGAATACTGTATATAGGTCAAAACAGAATAGAACACAAGAACAACCAGATAGCCGATAATAATATAAGCACCAAGCGCCACCAGATTCATCTTATGAATGTTTTCCAGAAGATATTCCCCGAAATAAACAGCTACAGCTGCCACAATCAGCACATATCCGATTGTTATGAGAAAAAAGTTCTTAATCAGCGCCAGCCCAATATAATCACTTCTGTAATATCGACTGACAGGAAGATATTTTCTGCCCTTACCCTGCTCATACATGGCAAGCTTTGTCATTATCTTGACCTTTTCTTCATTGATCATATTCTGCTCCTCATAAACTCTATTTCTTATTTTAATAATGTAACTATTCAGTAGATACAGTATCCTGCAAGGTGTTTTGGCATGCTTTTTGCCAATATCCCGAGACATACAAGACAAAATGCTATCACCGAAAGTGATTTGGAATGCATTTTGGCTCGTAACTGTGAAAGTACTGAACAGTTACAAAATAATCATATTTGGATTAATTGTAACATATATCCACAACCATGAAAAGTGTTTTTTCTCCAGTCTACAGCTGTCCGATGCATAAAGTAACGAAATAAATTTCCCCGGCACCACTTTCTTTCAGACATTCTGCAAGTGTTTCAATCGTGCTCCCGGTCGTATAAACATCGTCGACTATCAGAAGCCTAAGACCCCTCACGGATTCCGTAATCTGAAAAGCATCCTTCAGATTTCTCATGCGTTCGACCGCATTCAGTTTTTTCTGAGATTTTGTCTCTCTTTTCTTTACAGCAAGCCCTGCAACTACCGGAATCTGTAATAGTTCTCCGATTTTTTCCGCAAGATCTTCTGCCTGATTAAATCCTCTGATACGTTTCTTGCGACACGTCATCGGTACAGGTACCAGTATGTCCGGATTCCAGCGCTTTATCTGCGTTCCGACATATCTGCAGATTTCTTCTGCATAATACCATCCATATTCCCGGCTGCCGTAATATTTGTATCGCAAAAGCGACTGTTTCATCTGCATATTGTATAGAAAAACGCCCCGTCCCTGACAAAATCCCCGCTTCCTGCTTTTACAGTCCGCGCAGTATTCTTCTGTCTCTGATACAGGTTTGCCGCATTTCAGACAGTAATGTTCCTCTATCAGATGAAAGCTTCCTCTGCATTCCGGACAGATATGAACCTTTTTTCCCGGCAGTATTTTGTTACATGCCGGACACCGCGACGGATACAGTGCTTCCAGAAATAATTCTTTACCTTTCTGGAGGCATTCTGAAATTCCCGTGATTATAATTTTTTTATTCAGAATATGCCTTTCTCCCCGATGGCACGCTCTCTTTATTCAGCTTCCTGAATTCTCCTGTCAAGGGAGCTGTATCTTCTCTGCTGTTTTTCGTTATTGATCATTTCGCGGAAAGTCTCTTCACTTCCGACCACTGTAACACATTTTCTTGCTCTCGTTACAGCAGTATAAAGAAGATTTCTGTTCATCAGCATCCGCGGGCCCGACAAAATCGGAATGATCACTGCCGGATATTCTGAACCCTGTGACTTATGTATCGTAACCGCATAGGCAAGTTCCAGTTCGTCGAGCTGCTTAAACGTATACTGCGCATAACGTCCATCTTCAAATTCCACCTCTGCAAGCTCGGCAAATTCATTGATCATACGGATGATTCCTGTATCACCGTTAAAAACACCGACTCCCTTGTCTACCGGAATCCCATATCTGCCACGCACTTCCCACTCAAGCTGATAGTTATTACGAATCTGCATGACTTTGTCACCTTCACGAAAAAGTCCCTGTCCGATTTCTTTTTCTTTTTTGGACGGATCCGGCGGATTAAGATATCTCTGTAGAATCTGGTTCAGACGTTCCACACCCAGAAGGCCTTTACGCATCGGTGTAAGTACCTGTATCTCAAACGGCTTTGCTTCGACATATTTTGGCAGTTTTTCCTGAATGAGTGCAATGACAACACGAATAATAATGTCTGCATCATATCTTTTCAAAAAGAAAAAGTCCCGACTTTTATTGTTGATCTCAACCTGTTCTCCACGATTGATCTTATGTGCATTCACGACAATATCACTCTCAGATGCCTGGCGGAAGATTTTCTTCAGTTCTACAACCGGAAACTGTCCGCTTCGGATAATATCTCGCAGAACATTTCCCGGACCGACACTCGGAAGCTGGTTCTCGTCACCGACCAGAATCAGTCTTGTTCCTGCAGTCACTGCCATCAGAAGAGAATGCATCAGATGAATATCCACCATAGACATCTCATCTATGATGATCACATCTGCTTCCAGCGGATTCTCCGCATTTCGTTCAAAATGAACCGGCTGTCCTTCCCGGTCATCTTCCGGCATTCCGGTCAGCTCCAGCATACGGTGAATAGTCTGTGCCTCATATCCGGTTGCCTCCGTCATACGCTTCGCAGCTCTGCCGGTCGGTGCTGCCAGCCGAAGCTCCGCACCTTCACTTTCAAAGAAGCGTATGATTGCATTGATCGTTGTCGTCTTACCTGTACCGGGACCTCCGGTCAGTACCAGAAGTCCATGTCCGGCAGCTTCTTTGACTGCTTTTTCCTGCATCTCATCCAGCACCATACCTGTCTCTTTCTGGATCTGGCTGATCCTGCGCTCAACACGCTCTTCATCCTCCGGACAGTCAATATCCAGTTCCCGTAGCATCCGGGCTGTATTCAATTCCAGATAATAATACTGTGACGGATAAACAAGTACCTGTCCTTTTTCTTCTTTCTGAATGATCTTTCGTTCCATCGAAAGGTCTACCAGATGTTTCTCCATGTAAGAAGCATCTACTCCGAGAAGCTGCTCCGCTCTCTTAAAAAGTTCTTCCTTGGGCAGATATACATGTCCTTCCCCACCTGCCTGCAAAAGAGTATACGACAACCCGCTCTTTATCCTGTAATCTGAATCTGTATGAATCCCGATCCGATATGCAATCTCATCGGCTATCTTAAATCCGACGCCACTGATATCATCCGCCAGGCGATAGGGATTTTCCTGTAAAACGCTGTACACAGAATCCCCGTATTTCTGATAAATCTTTGCTCCGAGGTTCAGAGAGATTCCATATTTTTGCAAAAACATCATAACTTTTCGCATTTCGGATTTCTCTGCAATCTGTATTGCAATCTCGTGTGCTTTTTTCTCACTGATTCCCTTGATTTCTGCAAGACGCTCCGGCTCTTCTTCAACAATCCGAAGTGTATCTGATCCAAAATGCCGCACGATCCTGCCTGCCAGTGCTGCACCTATACCCTTAATAGCGCCGGAACCCAGATAGCGTTCCATAGCCATGGCATCTTCCGGCATCTTCTCTGTCAGCCGCACTGCCTGAAACTGTTTGCCGTATACGGGATGCTGTATAAAGCTTCCCTCTGCCTCGATCGATGCTCCCTGCGTAATGACCGGGAAGGTACCGACACAGGTCAGTTCATCCTCGTCTTTTACACCTTTCAGCACCATCACTGTATATCCATTGTCTTCGTTCCGGAAAATGATATGATCAATATATCCGGTCACACATTCACTCATACCTGCCTCTTTCTTCCTGTTTTCTTTCGGAATTTCTCCTCAAACCATAATACAGCAAAAAGCCAGAATATTTATGATACACTTCACAAATACTCATGGCTTTTATCTAATGCCGGTCAGGCATCCATTCTGTTCATTATTTCCGCATACCTCCCTGTACCCACAGCCACAACATGCATCGAATCCTGAACAGTCAGTGTATTGACTCCTGTCCTCTGTTCGATCAGTGTGTCCATGCCTTTAAGAAGTGCGCCACCACCTGCCAGAACGATTCCCCGATCGACAATATCTGCGACCAGTTCCGGCGGTGTTTTTTCAAGAATGCCATGGACAGCTTCTACGATCTGTCCTGTAGCATCCTTAAGAGCCTCACGGATTTCTTCTGATGTAAGTTTTATTTTTTTCGGAAGACCGGTAAGTACGTTTCTTCCTTTTACTTCCATGACCTGAGGATTTACTTCCTCGATTGCAGTTCCGATTCTGACTTTGATCGTCTCCGCGGCATCTTCACTGATAAACAGCCCATGCGTCTTGCGAATATAGCTGATGATAGCCTGATCAAAAGAATCCCCTGCCACCTTGATCGTCGAAGAAACTACCACACCGCCAATTGAGATCACCGCAATATCTGTCGTTCCTCCTCCGATATCCACGATCAGGTTTCCAAATGGTTTCGTGATGTCCACTCCGGCTCCGATTGCTGCCGCGATCGGTTCTTCTACGAGATAAACTTCACGCGCTCCCGCCTGATATGTTGCTTCTTCTACGGCTTTGCGCTCGATCTCCGTGATTCCGCTCGGTACGCAGACACTGATTCGCGGCTTACGAAACGCCCGGCGTCCCATTGCCTTTGTAATAAAATATTTCAGCATTTTTTCCAGCACCACAAAATCCACGATCACTCCCTGGCGGATTGGTCGAATCACTTCCATGTTGGAGTTCACATGATTACTCATCTGCTTTGCTTCTTCTCCGATCGCACGGATCTTCTCAGTATCTTTATCATATACAACGACAGACGGCTCCTGCAGTACAAGACCTTTGCCTGTAGAATATACAAGACAGTTCGTCGTTCCAAGATCTATTCCTATATCATTTGCAGGCATAAAAATCCCCTTCCGTAACAATTCCAAATCTTATATCAGAAATTATTATAAACAACTTTCACCAAAATGAAAAGCCCCTGTTTCTCCCTGTACTTGTTACTGTTCACTCCGTTCACAGTAACCTGTATTTACTTAAGATATTTCGCCACATACTGGCCGGTATAAGAATCCGGGCATCCTGCAATTTCTTCCGGTGTACCAGTTGCAACGACCGTGCCGCCACAGTCGCCACCTTCCGGCCCCATGTCAACAATGTAATCCGCGGTTTTGATAACATCCAGATTATGTTCAATGACTACGACCGTATTTCCATTTTCGGTCAGTCGCTGCAGGATTTCCACCAGCTTGTGCACATCTGCAAAATGGAGTCCGGTTGTCGGCTCATCCAGAATATAGATCGTACGTCCGGTGCTTCTCTTACTCAGTTCTGTTGCAAGCTTGATTCTCTGTGCCTCACCGCCGGAAAGCTCCGTAGACGGCTGTCCCAGACGAATATAAGAAAGTCCCACATCATAGAGTGTCTGGATCTTTCTGCGGATAGACGGAATATTCTCAAAGAAAGTCAGTGCTTCTTCCACCGTCATATTCAGGACATCATAAATACTCTTATCTTTATATTTGACTTCCAGCGTCTCTCTGTTGTAGCGTTTGCCTTTGCATACTTCGCACGGTACATAAACATCAGCAAGAAAATGCATCTCGATCTTGATGATACCATCTCCACTGCAGGCTTCACATCGCCCGCCCTTGACGTTGAAACTGAAACGGCCTTTCTTGTAACCTCTTGCCTTTGCATCTGCTGTCGATGCAAACAGATCACGGATCTGATCAAACACACCTGTATAAGTAGCCGGATTAGATCTCGGTGTCCTTCCGATCGGTGACTGATCGATGCTGATCACCTTATCAAGCTGATCCAGCCCCTGAATTGCTTTGTGTTTACCCGGAATCACTCTTGCACGGTTCAGATCGCGTGCCAGTGTCTTGTACAGGACCTCGTTGATCAGAGAACTCTTGCCGGAGCCACTCACACCTGTCACACACGTCATAATGCCAAGCGGAATATCAACATTTACCTGTTTCAGATTGTTTTCTGCTGCTCCCCGGATCTTCAGCCATCCGGTCGGCGCTTTACGTTCAGAAGGTACCGGGATCTTGTACCTGCCACTTAAATATGCCCCTGTCACAGAACGCGGATTCTTCATAAGTGCCTCAGCTGTGCCGATTTCTACGAGTTCTCCACCATGTTCGCCGGCTCCCGGTCCGATATCCACCACGCAGTCTGCCGCACGCATTGTATCTTCATCATGCTCGACCACGATCAAACTGTTTCCGAGATCGCGAAGGCGCATCAGCGCACGAAGAAGTCTGTCATTGTCTCTCTGATGAAGACCGATACTTGGTTCATCCAGAATATATGCAACTCCGACCAGACCGGAACCGATCTGTGTCGCAAGACGGATACGCTGCGCCTCGCCACCGGAAAGCGTCGCTGTCGCACGGCTCAGAGACAGGTAATCCAGTCCGACTTCTGCAAGAAAACCTACTCTTGCACGGATTTCTTTCAGAATCTGTTTTCCGATCAGCTCCTGTTGCTCCGTCAGCTTCAGTTCTTCCATAAAAACTTTAAGTTTCGCTATGGAAAGTGCAGTCAGCTCATAGATATTACGTTCACCCACAGTTACTGCCAGAGATTCCTTTTTCAGACGCTGGCCTTTACAGGACTTACACGGAGTAATGCGCATAAAAGTTTCGTATTCCTGCTTCATCGCATCAGATCCTGTCTCACGGTATCTCTGCTCGACATTTTTTATCAGGCCCGGGAAAGCAACATCATAGATTCCCTCTCCTCTCTGACCTTTATAATAAACCTTGACTGCATGACCGTTTGTACCATGGATCAGAATATCTTTTATCTTGTCCGGGTAGTCTTCAAACGGTGTGTCCAGACTGAACCTGTATTCTTTTGCAAGAGCATCCAGAATTGCTCTCGTAAAGCTTCCCTTATCCGTACAGGACTGCCAGCCCATTACAGCGATCGCGCCCTGCGAGATGCTTAAGGATTTATCCGGTATCATCAGATCAATGTCAAATTCCATTTTGTATCCGAGACCAAAACAGTCCGGGCATGCACCGAAAGGATTGTTGAAAGAAAAACTTCTCGGTTCAATCTCATCAATACTGATCTGACAATCCGGGCATGCAAAACTCTGACTGAATGTACGGATGTTACCATCCATCGTATCGACCATCAGAAGCCCTTCTGACAGATCCAGCACTGTCTCAATAGAATCAGACAAGCGCTTTTCGATTCCCGGTTTGACCACCAGACGGTCTACAATAATCTCAATATTATGCTTGATGTTCTTATCCAGCTTGATTTCCTCGGAAAGTTCATAAAGATTGCCATCAATCTGCACCCTTACATAGCCACTTTTCTTCGCCTGTTCCAGAAGTTTTGCGTGGGTACCCTTACGACCGCGGACAACCGGTGCCAGTAGCTGCAGTTTCGTCCGCTCCGGCAGTTCCATAATATGATCCACCATCTGATCAACAGTCTGCTTTTTGATTTCTTTGCCGCACTTCGGACAGTGCGGAATACCGATACGTGCATACAGCAGTCGGAAATAATCATAAATTTCCGTAACGGTTCCTACTGTAGAACGCGGGTTTCTATTGGTTGATTTCTGGTCAATAGAGATTGCCGGAGGAAGTCCCTCGATCGATTCCACATCCGGTTTTTCCATCTGTCCCAGGAACTGTCTCGCATATGACGACAGAGATTCCATGTAACGTCTCTGCCCTTCCGCATAAATTGTATCAAAAGCCAGCGAAGACTTACCGGAACCACTGACACCTGTCAGTACCACAAATTCATCCCTCGGAATGTCCACGCTTAAATTCTTAAGATTGTTGACATTTGCCCCTCTGATCTTAATAAATTTTTTCCCCGATGTTCGTTCTGCCATCTTTCTCTCCTCTGTCACTCGTCCAGCAAAAAATCTGCCAGAATATGGTTGCTCACATGTATTCCCTTACGTGTGAGTCGCCATTTTGTCTCTATATGTTCCATAAATCCTGTTTCTTCATATTTTTGCAGGATATCTCCGTAAACATCCATAAGCCGGACATCAAAATTTTCTTCAAATTTTTTTTCAGAAATGCCCTCTGTCATCCGAAGACCAAGAAACATAAATTCTTCAATCCGCTCATTGCGTGACAGAACTGTCACATCTTTACGGATCTGATCCGGATTTCTGCTCTCTTTCAGATATTCCTGCATCCGCCTTGTATTCGAAAAGCGCATTCCCCTGTAAAGAGATGAAGCGCCCAGACCAAATCCCAGGTATTCCCGGCGCTGCCAGTATCCTGCATTATGCCGGCACATATATCCCTGCTTCGCATAGTTTGAAATCTCATACTGTCGATATCCATATCTTTCAAGAATCTCTGCGGTGTCCTCATACATCTGATACTCTGTGTCTTCATCCGGAAGATCAAGATTCTGTTCTGCAAATGGAGTTCCCTCTTCGATAATAAGACTGTATGCCGAAATGTGTTCAGGATTTAATTCTGCCACCTGATACAGATGCTGCCGCCATGCCTCACCGGTCTGACCCGGAATGGCAAACATCAGATCAATATTGATATTAGAAAATCCTGCTTCTCTCGCCCATTCATAGCTCTTCAGAAATTCTTCATAACTGTGGATCCTGCCAAGCAGCTTTAATTCTTCTGCATCTGTCGACTGCAGGCCAAGACTCAGCCGATTGATTCCGACATTGCGGTAAATCGTCAGCTTCTCCAAATCTACTGTCCCCGGATTTGCTTCAATCGTTACTTCCGCATCCTCACAGAAGAAAAATTGCTCCTGTAAAGTACTCATAATAGAAGCAATCGCTTCTGCTTTCAGTGCGGAAGGTGTTCCACCTCCGATAAAAACAGAAACGATCTCATAGTCCTCTGTATGCTCTGCCGCACGAATTTCTTTCAGCAAAGCTTCTATATATCTGTCCTTCGTCTCTTCATCCGATGGGCCGGAAAGAAAATCACAGTACTGGCATTTACGGACACAGAACGGGATATGAACATACAGCTCGAGGGGAATTCTCCTGTTATTCTTCACTGTTATCCCCCTGATCTTCGGAATCATATGAATCTTCGGAATTATCATCCTGATCTGAACTGTCAGATTCACTTATATTTTCAGAATCATCCGTACTGCTCGAATCATCTGTATTTTCAGAATTGTCAGTATTACCTGAATCTGCGGTACTGTCCGTTGATGTCGTTACACCCGGATTCTCTGCCGCATAGATATTCACCATCGTAACATCACCGTTCGTCGTTACTGCTGCAGAATCGACCTGCTCCGGTTCAGGTGTCGGAGATGGCGTCGGTGTGATGCTGATCTTAAGAACCTGCTCCGATGCCGGATCTGTCTTTTTCTTTCCACAGCCACATCCGGCAAGCGTCACACAACAAACCAGTATACATAATATAAGCACTGTTTTGAACAATCTGATTTTCATAGTCCTCTCCCCTTTCTTCGGGAACAAAGATTATTTGTAACTGTTCAGTACCCTCACAGTTACGATTATTTATCATCCAGTTTCAATACGCTCATGAAGGCTTTCTGCGGAATCTCCACATTACCTACCTGACGCATTCGTTTCTTACCTTCCTTCTGTTTCTCCAGAAGTTTCTTTTTACGGGAAATATCACCACCATAGCACTTTGCAAGTACATCCTTACGCATGGCACGTACGGTCTCTCTGGCAATGATCTTGCTTCCGATTGCTGCCTGAATCGGAATTTCGAAGAGCTGTCTCGGAATTTCTTCTTTAAGCTTCTCACACATCTTGCGTCCACGCTCATAAGCAGTATCAGCATGTACAATAAAAGAAAGTGCATCGACTTCTTCTTTATTGACAAGGATGTCTAGCTTCACAAGCTCACTACGCTCATAGCCACACAGCTCATAATCAAGAGAAGCATATCCTCTGGATCGGGATTTCAGCGCATCAAAGAAGTCGTAAATAATCTCATTCAGCGGAAGTTTATATTTCAGAAGTGCACGTGTTTCTTCCATATATTCCATACCTTCATACTGTCCACGACGTTCCTGACAGAGATCCATGATCGCACCGATAAATTCTGTCGTTACCATAATCTCAGCATTTACCATCGGCTCTTCCATATATTCAATTTCAGACGGATCCGGAAGATTCGACGGGTTCGTCAGCTCGATAACATCTCCGTTTGTCTTGTATACCTTGTAGACTACACCCGGCGCTGTCGTTACAAGGTCAAGATTATATTCTCGTTCCAGACGTTCCTGAATGATTTCGAGATGAAGCAGTCCCAGAAAACCACAGCGGAAACCAAAACCGAGAGCAACGGATGTCTCCGGCTCAAAAAACAGTGATGCATCATTGAGCTGAAGCTTCTCCAGCGCATCACGGAGATCACCATACTTCGCACCATCTGCCGGATACAGACCACAGTATACCATCGGCTGTACTTTCTTATAGCCCGGAAGTGCCTCAGCACATGGTCTCTCATTATCAGTAACAGTATCACCCACACGGGTATCACCAAGATTTTTAATGCTTGCTGTAATATATCCAACCATACCGGCAGTCAGCTCATCACACGGAATAAACTGTCCTGCGCCAAAATATCCTACTTCAACAACCTCTGTCGTAAATCCGGTTGCCATCATACGAATCTGTGTGCCTTTCTTTACGCGTCCGTCCATAATACGGCAGAATACAATAACACCCTTATAAGCATCATAAATTGAGTCAAAGATCAGCGCCTTCAGCGGTGCATCTACATCCCCGTGAGGTGCCGGGATCTTCGTCACGATCTGCTCAAGCACTTCACCGATATTCAGTCCGGTCTTCGCAGAAATACGTGGAGCATCCTCTGCCTCAAGTCCGATCACATCTTCGATCTCACTGACAACACGATCAGGATCCGCGCTTGGCAGGTCAATCTTATTGATAACCGGAAGAACATCCAGATCATGATCCAGCGCAAGATATACATTCGCAAGTGTCTGCGCCTCGATACCCTGTGCCGCATCTACAACCAGTACTGCGCCGTCGCAGGCAGCAAGACTTCTCGACACCTCGTAATTAAAATCGACATGTCCGGGAGTATCTATCAGGTTGAAAATGTATTCTTCTCCGTCACTGGCCTTATATACGATTCGTACGGCCTGTGACTTGATCGTGATTCCACGTTCTCTTTCAAGTTCCATATTATCAAGAACCTGAGACTGCATCTCACGCTCGGTCAATGTCCCCGTCTGCTCGATAATACGGTCTGCCAGTGTGGATTTGCCGTGGTCTATATGTGCAATAATGCAGAAATTGCGGATTTTGCTCTGATCTATCATTCTGCGGTGTTCCTCCTTATGTATCTGACTGTCATTTCAAATAAGTTCTTTCTTATATAATCTTTCTATAATAAAGATTCGTATCATGGGGCATTATAGCATAGAAATTTACCTTTAGTCCAGTTCTTCCGCCACTTCTGTCTCTATATGCTATTATTATACAAACATACGTTCTTATTTGCAAGTCTTTCTTTTTAAACTTCTTTTTTATTTTCCCTGCAGCACCCGATCCAGAATATCTGCAAACGGTTCCATTGCATTTTTTACCTCTTGCACAGTATTTGTCTGCGCCCCCGCTTCCAGAAGCAGTGCCCTCGGACGCAAATGCAGATTATACCGAAGTCCCGCAAGATAAATCCCCCTGTAAAGTTCCGGATAATACAGCGCCGCCTGATATTCCAGCTGAAATGAAAACGCCAGATTGTCCTGAATATAAGGATTTGGAAGATATGAAAGATCTCCGCTGTTTATCGTATGGCTGAGTCCATTATAAAAAAGCAACTGTGCCGTCTCTTTTCCGTTGATCTCCGTCACCAGACGACGATCATCCGGTACACCGTCCCGATGCAGATCAATAACTACCTGTATGGATGGATTTTCTTTCAGAACAGGCTCCAGCCATGCCCTTGCATAATCATATGCTTTGCTTCGATCCAGCTCCCCTCCTGCAAGATCAAACTTTTCCGTCACATGCATCACCTGATAGCCATATGTTTCTGAAAGAAGTTTTGTGAGATAATCGCCTACTCCAACGATTGTATCTTCCTCTTTCCCTTCCCTTGAATCACAGAAAGTCTCCTGCGAATGACTGTGATAAATAAGTATCTGTGGTAGCCCCGCCTCTTTTGGCAAAGTAAGATCTTCTGCCAGAAATTGTGCTGCATTGATCTGTTCTGCCGTTGTTTCTGTAGCGGAATCCACAATAAAAAAATGATTCATCAGATAATCGTAATCTGCCAGCTTTTCCGGTGCCAGATCGATTTCCGGCACCGGAACGACCTGTGCTGCCGCTGTCGCAGTTTCCTCCTCTGCAGGAGGTTCCGTCACAGCCGCCCGAGTATTGTCCTGCCCTGGTTTCGGAGCTTCTGTCACTTCCAGTTCATTTTTCACAGATTCTGTAATTTGTGGCGTCTTCGTAATTCCCGGTGTCACTCTCGCATCTTTATTTTCTTCACGTACCATCTTTCCAAGATATCGCGTATTACTCTCCACCAGCTTTTCATATGTCTCCTGATCCTGTCTCTGCAGATCTTCCACGGCCTGTCCTTCCAGAAAACGATACAGCGGGAGCTGCCGGAATACATTTTTCTGCAGCGCAAATACTCCCGGCACAACCGCCAGAACCACAAATATGCAACACTCCAAAACAAGATAAAATACCTGCCGGACCTTTGACACAGGATCACCCCTTTCAGATAATCCTATGATATTTTTTTTCGGATTATACTTGACTGAACGCAATGTTCAGACCTTCAGATATTGTGAAACTCAGATATTTTATAGTTTCATCTACATCTTTCGGTGTAACAAACATACTGTACAGATTAGGAGCGATCATTTCGTCCAAAAACTCCTTCTGCTCCGTTTCCTCCAGTGTATCCAAAAGGTGTGCCATCGAATCATGAACGATCGTAGCTGCGTCCACCACAGTCGGCACACCGATTCCAATCACCTTCACCTGTAAATTTTCCTCAGTCAGACCATTTCTATGATTTCCGACACCCGAGCCCGGATGAATTCCCGTGTCCGTAATCTGTATCGTACGACTGAGCCTGCGTACACTCCTTGCTGCAAGCGCATCAATTGCAACCACGACATCCGGTTTTGTCTCAGAAACAATTCCCTGCACGATCTCCGCAGTCTCCATACCGGTCTGTGCCATCACTCCGGGGGCGATTCCGCTGATCCGGTGCATTTTTTCATGTTTGATTCCACGCAGCCCATATTCTTTTATAATATGTCGTGTCATCAGAAGATTATCCACTACCTGAGGTCCCAGTGCATCAGCAGTGATCGCTGCATTTCCCAGCCCAACGACAAGGACCGACTTTTCTTTTTTCAGATCGATCAGTTTTCGCAGATGAGTCGATATCTCTTCGGATATTTCTCTGTGATAATCCTCATCCGGTGTCGAAAGCTCCGGCGCCTCAATCGTAATATACGTTCCCTGCGGCCGTCCCATGGATTTTGCTCCATTTTCCGTCACAATTTTTACGACCGTCGTCCGCACATCTTTTTCCTCATCGTATTCTTCATGCACTTCCACACCCCGTATTTCCGCATTTTCCTCCGCAAATCGCTCTGTTGTCTCAAGTGCAAGGTCTGTTCTGATTCTTCTGCTCCCCGACATATCTGCATCCTCCTGTTTTTTTCATATTTTTGCTTTCTGTAACGTTTATGAGAATTATTTGTAATTTTTACGTGAATTATGTATTGACAATCCCTGCCAAATGTACTAATATATATAAGCATGTTTACAGAAGCGCCCGTGTCTGTTTCTGTAACAACGACACAATATCAGAATTTGAAACGGAGGTGTACCAATTGGCTAACATCAAATCTGCTAAGAAGAGAATTTTAGTAAACAGAACTAAAGCTGCTAGAAACAAATCTATCCGCTCTGCTGTTAAAACTTCTATCAAGAAAGTAGAAGCTGCAGTTCAGGAAAACAATAAAGCTGCTGCACAGGCTGCTCTTACAGAGGCTATCTCTACAATCAGCAAAGCAACTTCTAAAGGTGTTTATCACAAAAACAACTGTGCAAGAAAAATTTCCCGTCTTACTAAAGCTGTCAACAGCATTGGCTAATTCAGGAAACACTTATTTTTAATTATAAGCTTATAATTAAAAGGACAGTCACAACCGTCAGTGACTGTCTTTTTTATTTCTGTAAATCAGGCGGGCAGATCTCTTTACGAATCTGCCCGCCTTTTTCTTTTGTATTCATAAAATCAGCCGCCAAGTTCCACCATACGATGAATGCAGCGTCCTGCCCCATCAACAACATTCTGCGGAAGTTCAATCACTTCTCCGCCCGTTCCCTTCAGACAATTATAAATATCCATCAGTGTCGTAATTTTCATATTCATACAGGTAAGCATAACGGAAAGCGGATAAAACTGCTTATCCGGACATGCAAACTGCAGATGTTCAACAATACTGTTTTCTGTAGCGATGATAAATTCTTTTGCATCGGATTTTTTTGCATAATCTATAATGCCTGTTGTAGAACCTATATAATCAGCCTGCTCAACTACTTCCTGACGGCATTCCGGATGAACAAGAAGAAGTGCCTCCGGATGTGCTTTTCGAGCTTTTTCGACATCTTTTGCACTGACAACAATATGTCTCGGACATCCACCTTTATAGAAAACAAAGGATTTTTCCGGAAGTTTTTCGGCTACGAATCTTCCAAGATTCGGATCTGGAATAAACAGAATCTTATCATTTTCAATTTTACTGCATATCTGAACCGCCGAAGAAGATGTCACACAAACATCACATTCTGTTTTCAGCTCGGAAGTCGTGTTGATATAAGCCACAACCGTATGATCCGGATGCTCTGCTTTCAGTTTACGGAGTCCCTCAAGATCAAGCTGCTCTGCCATCGGGCATCCTGCTGAAGGATTTGCAAGCCATACTTTTTTCTCCGGACTCAGTACTTTACATGTCTCTGCCATGAAACGGACACCACACATGATCACACCTTTACAATTACTTTTTGCTCCCTGTACACTCAGTCCATAGGAATCCCCCATATAATCTGCAACTTCCAGTATTTCCTGTCCCTGATACGCATGTGCCAGAATACAGACATCCTGCTCTTTTTTCATTCGCAGGATCTCCTGCTGAATTTCCTGTATTGTCATAATTTTATATTTCCTTTCTCTGTATGCTGCTCCCACGGCTGAAGTGGCGCAAGAAATCCTGCTTTCTCCAGCTGATTCCGGATCAGATCCAGCCTTTCCTCACTTGATGCTTCAATCAGATGATAATGATATCCTGAAGTTGCACTGCTGAGCACCGTAGAACGGCTGTTTTGCAGTGCCTGAATAAATTCACTGACATCCTGTCTTGAGCGGATATCCATCTCCGCACTGACACGCCCGTAAACCCTGTGACTGATGCTGATATTTTTGACATGTCCGCCGCAATCCACGATCAGATTCAGCTCCTGTGCTGCTTTGTCCTGACTGTGACGTACTTTGAATTCACGGGTACAGCTGCTGTCCTGCTCCATGACATAGCCTTTTGTTGTGGAGAGGATTCCCGGTGTGGATGCACGGATCACTGCCAGATCCTGCACGATCACCTGGCGGCTGACCCCAAAACGTCCTGCCAGTTCTCTTGCTGCAATCGGAACTTCCGCCTGTTTCAGGATCTTTAATATTTCTCCGCGTCGTTCTCCTGTATTCATAGAATTTTCTCCTTATACCGCATGAAGGTTTTTCATGGAAATGTCAAGAATCGGAGCAGAATGCGTCAGCGCACCGCTGGAAACAAAATCAACACCGATCTCACGGATCTTCTGGATATTTTCTTTTGTGATGTTACCGGAGCATTCTGTCTGCGCTCTTCCGTCAATCAGTTCGACTGCCTGTTTCATAACTTCCGGTGTCATATTATCCAGCATGATAATGTCTGCACCTGCTTCAACTGCTTCTTTTACCTGATCAAGTGTCTCTACTTCTATCTCAATCTTGCGTACAAATGGGGCATATGCTTTTGCCATCTTGACTGCTTTTGCAACACTGCCCGCAGCTCCGATATGGTTGTCTTTCAGCAGGACACCATCAGACAGGTTGTATCTGTGGTTATGTCCGCCCCCGACTCTTACTGCATATTTTTCAAATACACGGCAGTTTGGTGTTGTTTTTCTTGTATCAAGAAGTGTCACATTACTTCCTTCAAGAAGCTTTGCCACCTGTCTGGTGTAAGTTGCAATGCCGCTCATTCTCTGCAGATAGTTCAATGCCACACGCTCACCGGAAAGAAGTACGCGGATATCTCCGGTTACCGTTGCCATCAGCTCACCTTTTTTTACTTCATCTCCGTCCTTGCAATGAAGATCAATTTCTGTCTTTTCATCAAGGATCGTAAATACTCTCGCGTAGATTTCCAGTCCGGCAACCACACCATCTTCTTTTGCGATCAGGTCAACGGTTCCCTTTGTGGCAGTCGGCATTACTGCATTTGTAGAAACATCCTCGCTTGTGATATCTTCCTGTAACGCCATACGGATTAACTGATCCGCCTGCATTTTCATTGTAATTTCATTCATGGCTAATTTTCATCCTTTCGATTTCCTTTAATACCATTTTGTGATAACCATCCAGTACTGCTTCTTTATCTTCATATGGTTTCATATCTACAGAACCGAGTCTGCACGGCTCATGCTTCTTTCCGAAAATTATATCATCTGCCGCTCTTCTTGCAAAGACCAGAGATTCCAGCAGGGAATTGCTTGCCAGTCTGTTTTTGCCGTGAACGCCATTACAGCTCGTCTCACCGCAGGCGTACAGCCCCTTCATAGAAGTACGGCTTCCCAGGTCAACTTTGATCCCGCCCATGAAATAGTGCTGTGCCGGAACGACCGGAATCGGCTCTTTGCGTGGATCAAAACCTTCTTCAAGGCATCTGCGGAAAATATTCGGGAAATGTTTCATAATCGTATCTTCGCCCAGCGGACGCATATCTTCCCATACAAATTCTGTCTCATCTTTTTCCATCTGCCCGAAAATTTTCTGACTCAGAAGATCACGTGGCTGCAGCTCATCTGTAAAACGCTGTCCGTTCCTGTCATAGAGAAGTGCCCCTTCACCACGGACAGATTCGGAAATCAGAAATCTTCTGCCCGGCTTATGAGAATAAAGTGTTGTCGGATGAATCTGTATGTAATCAAGATGTTCAAGAACGACCTGATGTTTCATCGCAATTCCAAGGCCGTCACCGGCAATATGCGGAAAGTTCGTGGAGTTCTTATAAAGGCCTCCAAGTCCACCGCATGCCAGTACAACGTTGGACGCATGTACCGGGTAAACCTCATTCTGCTCATCCATGATAACCACACCGCCGCAAATATTGTCGTCAGAAATCAGATCGACCATCGTCATGTATTCACAGATTTCGATGTTATCTCTGGTGCGTGCCTGTTCAAGTAAAGTCTGTGTAATCTGTTTGCCTGTGATATCTTCATAAAAAAGAATTCTCGGCTGGGAATGTGCACCTTCTCTGGTAAAATCAAGTTCTCCGTCCGGAGTTCTCGCAAATGTAACATTGCGCTGAAGAAGATCACGGATGATGCTGTTGGAGCTGCGGATCATAAGATCAACCGCTTTTTTGTCATTTTCGTAATGTCCTGCACGCATGGTATCTTCAAAGTAATCATTATAATCGTCTTCTCCGCGCAGCATGCAGATACCGCCCTGTGCAAGGAAAGAATCAGACTGATCCGCTTCCTGTTTGGTGATCATCAGGATATTTGTGCGCTCCGGGAGGTTCAGGGCACAGTAAAGGCCCGCTGCTCCTGTTCCTACGATAATGACGTCGTAATTTTCTTTCATTTTTTGTGTCCTCGTACCGGTGATGCCGGATTTTCTTTTGGGTTTGGATTTGTGTTTTCTGTTTTGTGATTATACTACCCGACATGTTAGGTGTCAAGACACCTGTGTATATTATTGTAAAGGTGTAAGGAAATATGCCGGAAAAGGTATTCAGACAGGAAATATCGTGGGGCAGAGCTATAGGAATACGGGACCGAGAACGGCTTCGGGACTGAAATTTTCTAAGGTGCCGCTCAACTATTAAAACCATCCATAAAAATCACAAACTCGCCTTCGGCTCAGACAGTGTGATTTTTATGAATAACATAGTTGTACAGCACCAAAGAAAATCTACAGTCCCTGCAGAGGTTCCCGGTCCCGTATTCCCCAGCTCTGTTCACAGACTTTTCCTGCTCTGATTCACATCTTTTTCAAATTTTTTACTCCACCTTTCCAATATATAGCACGATCCTCTTTCTCCAGGGCGGCGCCCAACGTTCTTCCCCTGTTTGCGGCTTTCCCGCCGCCCGGTCCGGTTCCTGGCAAGCTCCGACCACCGCCCCGCGAGATAAATAAAGTGAAACAGGTGAGACTATTTTTGTCCTGAAAGCACAAAAACCTCGACAGCTATCCCATTCCGCGAGCCTTTGCAGATATCTGTAGTTGTACTTGGTTCTGAAATGTCTGCGTTATTCAGAAATGCCAGCTCTGTCTGAGCGTCAGCGAGTTTGCTGGCATTCCTGAATAGGTTTAGCAGACAGATCATGACCTAGTACAACCAGATATCGAAACTGCTCGCAGATGGGATAGCTGTCAGAGGTTTTGTTCCTTCCACCAGACTTTTCTCACCGGTTTGTTTTATTTATTTCATGCTATATTTTACTATCAACAATTCCACACTCAATACATCCTGCAGTCTTCCGGTCTTCACGGCCTCCTCTGCATCTACAAAATCCTCCTCCGCTTTTTCAAGCTCCTCAATCTTGTATGCCCTCGCACATGCCAGCAGATTTCTCACCGCAAACGACGGCACGCCCAGTCTTGTGGCTATCTCATTCTGGGAAGCTCCCTCCACCGACATCTTCTTCGCAAGACACATCTGCCGGAACTGCTTCGAAAGCAGAAACAGAATCCTCATTGGCGGCTCACGCAGTGTCAGAAGATCATTGTACAGATCCAGTGCTTTACGCTGATTCTTTTCCGTAACGGCACGTACCATATCAAAAATTTTGTTTTCAGTCCGTGTGGTACAGATTTCCTCGATATCCTCTGCTGTGACGACATCTTTTCCCATCGTGTACGTGATCAGCTTTTCCAGCTCCATACGGATATTTCCCATATCCGTGCCGGTCTTTGTCAGGAACAGTTCCATATCTCCCGGACGGATTCTTCTGCCTTCCTTCGCAAGGATTCCTGCAGCCCAGCGCATCAGAGTTTTCTCATCCTGCTTTGCAAATTCCACAATTCTGCCACAGCTTTTGACTGCTTTGTACATCCTGTTTCGTTTGTCGACTTCTTCCTCCACAAAAACAATACGCAGGTAGTCAGGAAGTTCCTTCATATAATCTGCCAGCTCGTCACATTTATTTTTAAAAAATCCCGAATTTTCTACCAGAACTACTCTGTGGTCTGCAAAAAAGGGCATCGTCTCGCAGAGATCGATCAGCTCTCTTGCTTCGATTCCTTTGCCTTCATATTTACTGAAATTCATGGTATCGTCATCTGGATTCAACGCATGTATCAGTTTTTCTTTATACTGGATCTTAAGATATGCCTCTTCGCCAAATAAAAGGTACGCATTTTTAAAATTGCCTGTCTTAATATCTTCCTGTAAATTCTTCAATGCTGACAAGTCCTCCTGAAAATCACCCTATCTGTCTCTCTAGTATAGACGATTTTTTCTTTTTTCTCAATCTATAAATCTGTCCAGCCAGATTCCTTCCCCGTCTGTCTGCACAGTAATTGCTCCGTTTTTCATCGTATATTCCACCTGCGCACCGCAATCTTCCAGCCTTTTTATTGTATCTGCCGACGGATGACCATATGTATTCTTTGCCGAACAGGAAATCACCGCAATCTCAGGACTTACAACATCCAGAAATCCCTGACAGGTCGAATATTTTGATCCATGATGTGCCACCTTCAGAAAGTCCACATCTTCCATTGAATCCAGCAGCTTTTTCTCAGTCTCTGCCCCGATATCCCCGGTAAAAAGTCCCCGAAACTTCCCAAAATGAACTTCCATGACCATGCCGTCTTCATTCGTATCACTGCCATCCGCCCCGTTTTCCGGTGCCAGAATCTCTATTTGAGCTTCCTTTGTTTTAAGCAGATTCCCCTCCCGGGCAGTCTGTACCAGAATCCCAGTCTGCTCTGCCAGCATTTTCAGCTTCTCGTACTCCTCACCTGTCGTATTCCAGTCCGGCAAAATCAGATTTTTGACACGCACTGTCGCAAGATTCTGTGCGCATAGTTCCAGAAGTTCCTCGATCCCACTGATATGATCCTGATCTGTATGCGAAACAAAAATCCCGTCCAAAGTGGCAATCCCCTGATTTTTCAGATACGGAAGGATCTGACAGACTGCTGTATTTTTCTTATTACTGCTGCCACCATCAATCAGGAAATTCTCTCCTCCGGGCATTTTAAGTACACAACAGTCCCCCTGCCCGATGTCCAGACAAGTGATCGTCAATCCATTACGGGAATGATATCCGAAAAAGCTGACCGCCAATATCACAAACATACCGGCGACCACATTCCCCATAGCGTTTCTCCGTCTCATCCCTGATCTTATTCGCTCTCCGTCATCCCCCTTTTCCTCATTCGCCAAACCAGACTTATCAGCTTTCGATTCTTTTTCCCCTGCTGCCTTCTTCCCCAACTTCAGTCCAGCAAAAGCCACACCCAGCATCACATAATACACCACACACTGCCACAGCTGAGGACTTCCCGTGATCCAGGTGCTGTGCGGTATCCAGCCCACCACTTCACATAGTTTTTCGTAAAAAAACAGCACACATTTCCCCGGAAATACTACCCTCTTCGCAATTTCAATCACAAATATCCCCACTGGCAATGCAAAAATCCCACTTGCCAGCACAATCCCCGATGTCGGCAGCACAAGCAGATTCAGAATCACACCGGCAAGCGACACTTCTCCATATGCGCGTAATGCAATCGGAAGTGTTATCAACCACACGATTACCGAACCGGCAAGACTTTTTGCTGTCTTTTTTTCCAGATTAAGCAGGGAACAGATTTCCGGTGTCAGGGCACCGATTCCAATCACCGCTCCAAAAGACAGCAAAAAACTCAAACTGTACAGGTATGCCGGCGCGTCCAGCAAAAGCACGATTGCCGAAAGCGCCATTGCACTTAGGAGATCATAGCTTCTCCCCGCTATTCCGGCACCGACCAGCACCAGAAACATTCCGACCGCACGCATTGCAGACACGCTTCCCCCTGTCATGATCCCATAAGCATAGATCAGGAATGCCGAGGCTGCACCGGCCACACCGTTTCCGGCTCCTGCCTTTTTCAACAGTCGAAAAAAGCCCATACCGGCAAAGCTGATATGCAGTCCTGAAATCGCAAGTATATGCATGATTCCGGCCATCTGGTACTGCATTTTTGTTTCTGCATCGAGATTTCCTCTCTCTCCAAGAATCATTGCCTGAAAAATTCCTGCATATGACCCGGCTGCTTCGTCCAGTATAGTTCCCGCTTTCTGGCGGATTTCCTGCAAAAACTGTCCAAAGTATGAATAACCGGTACTTTTATCACAGACTTTCCCGTCTTTCATCTGGTAATAGATTTTTTGACAGGCATAATACTGTTTTGAATCAAATTCTCCGGGATTTCGAGATCCCGGAATCTCTTCTAATTTTCCATAGACCCGCAAAAACATCCCGATTCGGATCTGCTCTTCTTTATTCAGATAAACTTTTATATTTTCAATGGGAATTTGTTCTGACCCGACAGTCAGACAGACTTGTTTCAGATAGACAGAAAGAGAATACTCTGCAGCCTGACAGTTCTGCACCTCGCCGCTCACAGTAAGTTTCGGATGTTCTGAAATATACTTCTGTACAGACACCGGCAGCGGATTTCCGTTTATCATGGAAATCCCCACCAGATCCGTCACATAGAGGCAAAGCATCAGAAACAGACAGACCAGACACACCGGGCGTCTTTTCATTGTCTTTCCTTTCTGTATGGCTCTGCATGTTTATAGAATTTTCTCAGGACTCCTTTTTGTCGTCCTGCACAACAAGATTTTCATTTTTTTCATAAAATTTGTACAACGGAAGGCTTTCCCGGAAATTGCCGTCCATACTGCCCTCAACGGAAATCTGGACTTTTTCTGCATCACAGGAATCCAGAATAGAATTTACAACAGAATAAACCGCAATGTCCTCGGACACATCCGCTGTTCCTTCACGGAAAGCACTGTTCATATTGACATAACAGATCTTATCCGCCGTTATCACGCTCAATACAGAAGAATGTTCCGATATTGTCGGATAATGTCCCTCTTCCATTGGTCCTTTCGCAAGCTGTTCAAGAACAATCCGCTCTTTCGGAAGAGAACGCCTGTAATAGACATTTCGCACTTCCTTCACAAGTTTTTTGCCGCTTTTGTCTGCAAAATACAGCGTAAACGTATCATACCGATAGCTTTCAGTGTCTTTTCCGGAATACTCTGCAAATGTTTTGCCAGTCATTTCACCGATTTCTTCGTTTCGTGAATTTTTGAGCGCCTGTCCTGCCACTGTAAAACATATTTTAGTGATATCCGGCACCTGCAAAAGTGTCTGCACGATTCCGGCACGTGTCATAATCTCACGTACTTTACTCATATCACTGTACTCTTTGCTGAAATCAATGACCAGAAGATCGTCCTGTACATCATATGAATTGATCGACACCTCTTCCGGAAGCAGGCTGACTCCTCCGTCCGGAACTTCCTTCTTGCCAAGTTTCTGCATCAGATCTTTAACCATAAATTCGGTTGTTTCTTCCTTTGGCTCATACGGTTCCTCTTTCAGTACCGTTTCTGACGCATTCAGATAATAAAAACTGTATTTACTTTCTTCCGTGCCTGACTGAATTTTCGTCTCAATGCTGCATCCTGCAAAAAGACTGCATATCAGTGCTGCCAGAAGAAGTATGCTAACTGATTTCTTCATCCGGCACCTCCTACGGAATATATGACAGGGGCACGCGAACGGAAAATGTCGTTCCTTCCCCTTCTTTGCTGAATACTTTGACCACACCATGATGCATCGTGATCGTACTTCTGGTTATCGCAAGTCCCAATCCCGTTCCACCGATCTCCCTTGAATGCGATTTATCTACACGATAAAAGCGCTCAAAAATACGATCCAGTGAATCCTCCGGTATACCCATTCCGGAATCTGCTACTGTGACATAAAAATCCTTGTGGTCCGCATCAATTGAGACGCGTACCCATCCGTCATCCACATTATATTTGATTGCATTTTCGACCAGATTGCTGATCGCCGAAGTAAATTTCAACTCATCTACATCCGCTTCTACCGGTCGGAAACTGTCAAGGATCAGATCAATATTACGCTTGTCTGCAATCGGACGAAGTCGCTTGAGAATGTCCTCAAGAAGCTGATTGATATTCATATGGCTGATCTGAAGGTCAGCTGATTTCTTGTCCATTTTAACCAGTGTCAAAAGATCCGTGATAATACGGTTTTCTCTGTCGATCTCAGCTGTAATATCACGCATAAATTCCTGATAAAGTTCCTCCGGCACGCCTTCCTGACCAACCAGCGAATCAGCCAGCACTTTCATAGAAGTCATCGGTGTCTTTAATTCATGTGACACATTGGACACAAACTCGGATCGCGATTCGTCCAGTACTTTCATTCTCGTCAGCATTTTATTAAATGCATCTGTGATCAGTTCGGTCTCTGTATAATCCGGTACAGAAATCTCATCTTTCTGATAACCATCTGTGAGGTCTTCAATGGACTTTGTAACTCTCGCCAGCGGTTTGACAAGTACAGCTGCCAGAATATACGAAAGGAATATCGACAGCACAATGATGATTCCTACGATCAGCATGCCTCTCTGCTCCAGTTCGCTCACGGTAGCCATCACAGCACTCATAGAAATATTTACCAGCAATGCACCCTGCATCTGCGGCACATCAGCACTTCTGACCGGAACAGCAAGTTCCAGCGTCTGTCCATATTGACGATAGTCAGTAGCCTCTCCGCTTTTAAAGCATTTGACCGCTTTCGGCGAGATCAGTATCTTGCCTTCATCTACATTATAGGTATCTTTGACCACTTTGAAGTCACGGTCCACCAGCATGATCCTGCCACCGTAAGCATTGGACAGAACCTCGAGTTTGCTGTTGATCGACTCTGAGTTCGGATCATTGAGATAGTTTTCTTTAATGATCTGGTTGCAGAGTATTACGCACTGCGTCCGTATCTCGCCTGTCCGTACCTCAATCGCCTGCTGTTTATAATTGCCGATCATGAGCTGTGTCACAATGATTCCCGGCACGATTCCGAGAATGACCAGAATGACCATAATGCGAAAACGCAGGCTCTTAAAAAATTTGGTTTTCTTTTTTGTTACCATATCTTACGCCTGAAAATAATATCCCACACCCCATTTGGTGTGTACATATTTGGGCTCGCTTGGGTTGGTCTCGATCTTTTCGCGAAGACGACGGATATGTACGTCCACAGTTCTGACATCTCCCGGATACTCATATCCCCAAACGATATTCAGAAGGTTCTCACGGCTGTAAACTTTGTTAGGGTTGAACACCAGAAGTTCCAGCACGTCAAACTCTTTTGCGGTAAGATTGATCTCCTTGCCTGCAATAAATACACGACGGCTCTCGCAGTCCAGTTTCAGATCTCCGGACTCGATCGTCTTTGCTTTTTCTTTTTCTTCATGTTCGGAACGTGCACGACGCATGATCGCCTTAATACGTGCCTTGACTTCCAGAATATTGAACGGTTTTGTGATATAGTCATCTGCACCGTAATCCAGTCCCAGAATCTTATCCATATCTTCACCTTTTGCAGTCAGCATAACGATCGGAACATTGGAAAATTCCCTGATCTGCTGGCATACCTCCAGTCCGTCCATCTTCGGAAGCATCAGATCCAGAAGGATGATGTCATATTTATTTGCCTTTGCTTTCTCGACTGCTTCCTCGCCGTCGTATGCACAGTCAACCTCCATGCCATCCTGCTCCAGATTGAAACGGATTCCTTTTACGATCAGTTTCTCGTCATCCACCACTAAAACTTTCCTGCTCATTCTTTTCTCCTTATTTTACTGCTATTTTATCCTTGATCGCCGAAAATGTACTTTCTTTGATCCCGGGTACCTGCATGATTTCCTCCACTGTAGAAAAAGCCCCGTGTTCCTCTCGATAGGAAAGGATTGCCTGTGCCTTGGCCTCTCCGATTCCTGTCAGTGTTTTCAGAGCGGCCGCATCCGCGATATTAATATTGACCGTATCGGAATCATGCTCATCCGTATCGTCTCCCGGGCTTCCGAGAGTAGATGTACTTTCCTCCGGCATCGGATAATTTCCCGCTTCCGCTTCTTCCTGTGTAAGTACATAAATCTGCTGACCATCACTGACCGGCTGCGCCTGATTGACAAGTCTCGTTGCTGCTTCCGGCAAAAAACCTCCCGCCGCCTCGATTACCTGAAAGATCCGGCTGTCGTCTTCCATCTCATATACGCCGGGATTTGCGACCGCTCCACAGACATCCACAAATATCTTCGCCGGCGTCTCAACAGTCTCTGGCTGAGATTCAACCGGCTCTGGCTGTTTTTCCACTTCGGCTGTCTTTGTTATTTCTGCATCTACAGCCTCCGTCACTTCCGGTGTCCTTGTATTTTCTGTCTCATTCTGACCTGCCAGTAGCATTTCACTCTGACGGTCTCTGCAACCACTCAAAGCAACACTGCAAAACAACCACAAAATACAGATGATCAGTTTATATTTTTTTCTTATGATCATTCGGTTCACTTCCCTCCGTAGCATTACGGCAGACTTCCCCGATTTTCATACTTAACCATATTTCATTTTAACGAATTTTACAGGGTTTTACAACCCCTATTCCCATTTAAAAATCACGATCCCGGCAATCGCGATCAACATTCCAAGGACTTTCCTCCATACAAAAGGTTCTCGCTCTACACCAAACATTCCGAAAAGTTCAATCACGTATGCTACGATAAGCTGCGAGATCACGATCAGCATTGCCGCTTTTGCCGGGCCCAGCGCACCCATACTCTGAATCACCGTAATCGTAATAAAAGCTCCGATCACACCACCCAGCAGTGTATATTTATTTTCAATCTGCCAGAGTGCTCCAATACTCTGCCGTCCGGTAAAAAGCCACGCTGCCACGCATACCATAAACGCAGAAAGCTGTACCCATCCGGTCGATACCCAGAGACTGGTCTGTTTTGTCACTTCCGTATTAAAAACACCCTGAATACTCATCAATGCGCCGGATATCAGCGCCGCCAGAAATCCCCACATAAAATGCCTCCATACAGATCAGGTGGTCTCTTTTTCCTGTATCCACCTGAAGCTTTTACTATCAGCATATGCACAAAATCTGTATTTTATACAGGCAGCCCTTTTAACAAAATATCATATTAACCCTTCGAAACCAAAAAGGATCCCGCAGCTTTACGCCGTGGGATCCGAAAAAATGATGTTTCATTTACCGTATATTATTTGATGCTTACGACTCTGTATCCGGCATCTTTGACGATTCTTCTAAGCTGTTCCTCATCAAGTTCGCGGTCATAGGAAACGACTGCTTCGTTTTCGGAAAGATTTACTTTTGCGGAAGCACCGTCCACCTTATTGATTGCTTCGGTAACTGCTTTTACACAGTGTTCGCAGTGCATACCGGAAATTTTGAGAACTTTTTTTCCAAGAACCGGCTTATCCAGTTTTTTATCCGGAATATCCAGGACAACGGTTCCGCCACCACCGCCACAGCACGGACTGTCACCTTTAAAGTGTTTGATGGAGCCTTTCAGAGCAAATCCAAGTAAAATAACCACGATCAGTACAACTATTATGTCAACCATTATTCGTTACCTCTTCTGAACTCTTTATCTCTTTTTTGTTCTCTTTTTTTCCTGATCCACTGGAATCCCTGATAGATCAGCATTCCGACAATGTAAATGATGATTACCGCACCAAACATGTACATCGTGGATCCTGTTGAATTTCCCATATTATTTTCTCCTATTTCAGATGATTCTCTTTGTAAGAAGACTGTGCAGTTCCCTTAAAAGCAGCCCCACTGCATCCGCCACAGCTGCCACAATTTCCGCTGCATCCGGCGCATCCCATATGTTTGCCTTCTTTGGAATTCTTTACACTCTTATAAATCACGAATGCACAATATCCGAGAATCAGAACCATTATAATTATATTTGCTAGCATTTTACTCATCCTCTCTTATTTGCAGGCTTAATTACTACTGCCAACCACACAATTTGCTTCTCCGTTTCATCCGGAATAACTTTCTTTAAGTTGAAAGCAGAGGCCGGACACATCTTTGTATCCAGCCCCTTTATTATTTCATAATTTCTTATGCCTGTACAGAACGTTTGGAGTAAACTTTCTGATCTTTGTACGGATCTGGTCTGAACAGCAGGAACAGCATTACGATAAGTACTACAAATCCTACTACAGTACCGATACCAAATGCTCCGCCGGTTACGAAGGAACCGATCTGATAGAAGCAGAGGCATACGATATAAGCGAATATATTCTGGAAGAGAATTGCGAACCAGAACCATTTTCTGTCATTCATTTCTTTTGCCATTGTTGCGATAGCTGCAAGGCAAGGAGAATCAAGAAGGTTGAACATCAGGAAAGAGAAAGCTGCGATACCTGTCGGGAACCAGCTTGCAACACCTGCTGCAACGTTTACTGCATCTTCTGTGTCACCGGCTACGTTAGCCAGGACACCCATTGTAGATACGATAGCTTCTTTTGCTGTGAATCCGGAGATAGAAGCTGCTACCGGCTGCCACTCACCGAATCCAAGTGGAGCAAAGATTGGAGCGATCACACCACCGATTGCTGCCATAAGGCTGTCTGCGCTGTCTTCTACCATACCAAATCCACCATCTGTGAATCCGAATCCACCAAGGAACCACATTACTACGCAGGCAAGGAACAAGATTGTACCAGCTTTGATAATGAAACCTTTCAGTCTTTCCCATACATGAAGAAGAACTGTCTTAACCTGCGGAATATGATACTGTGGAAGCTCCATTACGAACGGAGCCGGTTTACCGGAGAACGGTTTTGTTTTCTTAAGGATGATTGCAGCTACAAGTACAGCTACAATACCGATAAAGTACATCAGCGGAGCGATGAATGAGCTCTCTGCATATCCTGCAGTCTCACCAGCGATTACACCACCCATAAGAGCGATAACCGGAAGTTTTGCACCACAAGGAATAAAGGTTGCTGTCATAATAGTAAGACGTCTGTCATTGTCCTGCTCGATAGTCTTGGAAGCCATGATACCAGGGATACCGCATCCTGACGAAATCAGAAGCGGAATGAAACTCTTACCGGAAAGTCCGAAGTGACGGAATACACGGTCCATAACAAATGCGATACGTACCATGTAACCACAATCTTCAAGGATGGACAGAAACAGGAACAGGATTGCCATCTGAGGAACGAATCCAAGTACTGCACCGAGACCACCGATGATACCATCAACTACAAGTCCCATTACCATATCACCGGCACCGAGGCTGGTAAGGATATTTGTAAAGAAGTCCTGAATAGCCACTACGAATACATCGTTTGTCCAGTCTGTTACGAATGTACCAACAGTTGTTACAGATACATAATATACTAACCACATAACTGCAACGAAGATCGGGATACCAAGGATACGGTTGGTAACGATACGGTCGATCTTATCGGATACAGTCAGTTTATCTTTTGCTTTCTTAACAGTTGTGTTGACGATCTTCTGGATAAATTTGTATCTTTCGTCTGTTACGATACTTTCCATATCGTCGTCATGCTGTTTTTCCAGTTCCTGACGTTTAGTATCAACCAGAGACTGTCCGGAAGCAGAAAGCTTCATAGCCTCTTTTACTTTTTCGTCGTTCTCGAGGAATTTTACTGCATACCATCTCTTCTTGTCTTCTGTAATGGAGGACGGAAGAACTTTCTTTACTTCACTGATTGCTTCTTCCATCTCTTTTGTAAAGATTTCTTTTGGAAGATCAACTTTGCTACTCTTTGCAACTTTGACTGCCTCGTCGATCAACTTGTCAAGACCTTCACCTTTCAGTGCAGATGTCTCGATGATCGGGCAGTCAAGCAGCATGGAAAGACGCTTTGTGTCGATCTTGATTCCTCTTTTTTCAAGAAGATCAGCCATGTTCAGTGCGATAACAACCGGAACGCCTGTCTCGATCAGCTGTGTGGTCAGATACAGGTTACGCTCGATGTTTGTTGCATCGACAAGGTCAATGATTACGTCTGGATTTTCTTTGAGAACGTAGTCACGGCTGACTACTTCTTCCAGTGTGTATGGTGAAAGGGAATAAATACCAGGAAGGTCAGTTACGATGATGTCTTCGCCTTTACCTTTCTTTCCCTTTAATTTACCTTCTTTTTTCTCTACAGTAACTCCCGGCCAGTTTCCTACGTACTGGTTAGCGCCCGTTAATGCGTTGAACATTGTTGTTTTACCACAGTTCGGGTTGCCGGCAAGTGCAATCTTAATTGCCATTTTTTCTTACCTCCTTAATCCCTCTTATTGTAACTGCATGCTTCTTACACAGTTGCATTTTTTCATAATAGTTCCTACTGAACACTACTGCGCACTTATTTTACCTGTACGCACTGAGCATCGTTCTTTCTTACGGATAACTCATAACCTCTTACAGTGATCTCTACAGGATCTCCAAGCGGAGCAACTTTTCTGATGTACAGCTCACTTCCTTTTGTAATTCCCATGTCCATGATACGACGTTTGTACGCGCCGTCTCCTTCAATTTTCGTTACAACAACGGTAGTTCCGACTTTTGCATCACCTAAAGTCATTGTTCTGTCTCCTTTCTCCTCTTATATATGATATCTATTTTACTGACACTTTACGCATTGCTACATTGCAAAGCAATTCTGCAAACATTCGAAATCCGCAAAGTTTCATGATGAAACTTGCTGCTTTCTCATGTTTGAGCGCCTTCCAAACTCATCCACTCACACATGCATGCATCGTGTCTGAAGTTTTCAGGCTTGGTGTCATCATATCATGATGTGTCTTGCCATATCGGAATTAACTGCTACACGTGCATCTTTGATGTTCACGATCACATTTCCGCCGATTGCAGAAATAACACTTACTTCTGCATCATTGACAAATCCAAGATTTGCAAGAAAACGTCTCGTTTCTTCGTTACCGCCGATTTTCTGAATCTTACATTTCTCTCCGATTCCTGCCATTGTAATGGGCATCATATGTATCAGCTCGCTTTCTTTTATTATAGTTTTTATTGAGATTTTTTTTCTTTAACAAAAAAAGTTCACAGTTAATTGATGTTTACTTTTTCTTACATGGGTTAGTATATGCTAACGTTTGTAAGCTGTCAAGTACTTTTTTTCGTTTTACAAAACTCTTATTTGTTATATTTAACTTATGTTTGTTATCATTCACTTATATTCGAACTATATAACTTGTGTTCGTCAACAGCAACCTCTGCATATACGTGTTACTGTGAACGGAGTAAACAGTAACATACAAGTGTTATTTATTTGTACATTTATGCATTTTTGTTGTCCTGATGCTAAAAATATGGTATTATAGAAATAATAGAAATTTGAGCAACAGCCTTGAATTTTAAAGCAACTGATGAGATTTTACTGCTACGAACATTACGAAGTGCAGTGGAATATCATTGTATAGATTATCAACAGAAATTGGGGTGTAATGGATGCATACAAACGAATCCGCTGAAAACTATCTGGAAACCATTCTTATTTTAAGCAAATCACATCCGGTCGTACGTTCCGTAGATGTTGCCTCTGAGCTTGGCTTCAAGAAATCCAGCGTCAGCGTAGCAATGAAAAAGCTTCGCGAGACTGATCAGATCACTGTATCTCCGGAAGGATATCTGTATCTGACAGAGTCAGGACGTGCCACTGCCGAAAAGATTTACGAACGTCATCTTTTCCTTTCCGAATGGCTTGAGAAGCTGGGGGTTGATCCGGTCGTTGCAGCAAGCGATGCCTGCAAGATTGAACACGTGATCAGCACAGAAAGTTTTGCAGCGATCAAGAAACATATCGATCTGAACAAAATGAAGTAATCCAAAACCGGCGGAGCATTTGCCCCGCCGGTTTTATTTTATCGTTTTTTGTTTTTCTCATTTTTTCACAGTAAGTGTGAGCACAAATTTCTTTACTCCTGATTTTACTGTGATTTTTACTTTTCCTGCTTTTTTCGCAATGATCACACCATTCTTTGCAACTGTTGCCACTTTCTTATTGGATGTCGTATAAGTAACCGGCTGCACAGATGTGATCGGCAGAAGCTCCGGTCTCAGTACCAGGCGTTTGCCTACTTTTAATTTGGCCTTTGCAGGAACTCCCATAATACGGGTGGTCCTTACAGCTCCTTTCTGAACCTTCACTTTGACAACCGCCTTTTTGCCACTTCGTAATGTGATTGTCACATTTGTCGTACCGGCTTTTTTTCCTGCGGTGATCTTTCCGGAATTCGTCACTTTTACCAGTTTTGTATTTCCGGATTTCCAGGAAGCAACTGCATCTCCTTTTGCCAGGCCACGGACTTTCACTTTTGTAGTCGACTGTTTCACCTTTAGCACAATACTGGTTGTATTCAGTTTTATCGTTGCAGGCAGTTTTTTAATACTTGCAGTCTCTTTCTTATTGCAGACACTGCAGATTCGCATCTTACTTCCTGCGCGCAGTGCGGTAGCCGCTTTCGTGATCTTGTATGCGCTGTATTTGTGTTTTCCTGTTGCGGGCTTTTCTGTCTGTTTCTTCAGTATCTCACCACACACAGAACACTTAAGACCTTCTGTCAGACCTGCCTTTCCACAGGTTGGAGCAACTTCCGGTATTACTTCTTCTTTATGACCAATTGCCGGAATGTTTTCTTTCTTCACATCCCCGCACTTTGTACAGGTCGCAGTCTTAGTTCCGTTCTTTGTACAGGTCGCTTCTTCCACCACCGTCCATTCTCCATAGACATGTCCAGTCGCTGGTTTTGTTACTTCTTGTTCTTTCAGAATCTTTCCACAGACAGAGCATTTGCTTCCATCTGTCAGTCCCGGCTGCGTACAGGTTGGCTCTGTCCCAGGAATCGAAACTTCTGTATGCGCTGTTTTTGCCATGCTTCGTGTCTGCACATCCCCACACTTTGTACAGGTTTTGGTTTCTTTTCCTTCTTTTACACAGGTTGCATTCTCTGTCACAGTCCATTCGCCATAAGAATGACCGGTAGCCGGTACAGCTTTCTGTTCTTTCAGAATTTCTCCGCAAACAGAACATTTGACTCCCTCTGTCAGTCCTGTTTTCTCGCAGGTTGGATTTACCGCCTGTATCACTTCTTCTTTGTGACCAGTGGCAGGAATGATTCCACCGCCTGTCTTTACTGCACCACAAAGCGAACACCATTCTTTGGCCTTTTGTCCGTCTTTCGTACAGGTTGCTGCTACTTCTTCGGATTTTTCCAGCGTATGTACTGTATCAGATTTGAAGTATGCTATAAATCCCAGATCTTTCATCTGCAGATCCGTACCGGACAGGCTCACCCATAAATCATGTATTCCATTATAAAGAGCTCCATTTGCTAATTTTTCCGCATCTGCCTGACTGGTCGTACAGTATCTTTCATTTTCAATCTTCCATTTATAAGAAAGTGTGGTATCTCCCGGTATCTGCGCCGGGTCTGTATACAGCGTGCCACTGAAGCCCCAGCCGCTTCCAAATCTTGTCTGCATATATACTTTAAATCTGTTATACTCAATTCCACTTTCTGTAATACAAAACTTCAGCGTAATCGATGCATTACCGGTCGAATAAAGATAACTGTAATTGATCGCCGTACCATCATAGACAAATGTACTGTTACCCTTTTTCATGGTTTGATTTGAATACCTTAAAACAACCGATACCAGGTTGTCATAAGCTACCGCCATATGATGATTCGCACCATCATCCTCCCACGCAAGTGCATAGGTTCCTTTACTCTCCCATTTATATCCTCTACGCTTCAGAAGCGGTACGATGCGGGCATTCTCATAAGCTTTAAATACCGCTTTTCCCCTGAAATCATTGGATGCATCAATCGTCTTTATAGAGAATGGAAGATCGATCACGACTTCTTTCTCTCCACCGGTAAAAGCTCCTGCTTCGATGGATTTGATTCCTTCATTCAAAGTGATCATCTCCAGCCCTGGAGGACAGATGAGTACTTTTTCCTGTTTTTTGTCACAGAAAATACCATTCACTGACGCATAGAACGCATTATCTTTATCTACTGCGATCTCAGACAGTTTATAGCAGTTCATGAAAGCATCTGCTGCGATTTCTGTTACTTCGGAAGAAATTTCTATTCTTTCCAGATTCATTCCTGCAAATGCAGTCTTCCCTATCGTTGTCAGCGCACTCGGAAGAATCAGTTCTGTGATCCTGCTACAATCTTTAAACGCAGATTCTGCAATTTCTTTTATCCTTCTTGGTATGGTAAAACTTCCTTCTTTTCCAGCAGGGCAAAGCAACAGCTTCGTTCCGGCTTTGTCATAAAGAACGCCATTTGATGCAGAAAAACTTGCACTTCCCTCTCCTACAGAAATTGCCTGAAGCTGCTCACATCCGGCAAACGCATTTGCTCCCAGTTCTGTAAGTGCAGCCGGAAGTGTAATCTCTGTAAATTTATTTCCGGAAAAAGCATTCTCTTTTATGTTTGTCACTTTGGAAGGTAACTGGATTTCCGTCAGAACACATCCGGAAAAAGCATCTTTTCCAACACGCTCAACTCGTTCACTCAATGTTACGCTTGCAAGAGATTCACAGTTCTGGAACGTACCCGCCTCTATTTCTGTAACCATCTCCGGTACTGTGAAAGAACGCAGACTTGTACAGTTTGCAAATGCACCTTTGCCGATATTGAGTATGTTACCTGAAAGTTTTACTGTCTCCAGAGAAATACAGCCTTCAAACATTCCTGTACTGATCTTCCACATTTCCATTTTTTCCGGCAATTCAATATTTTTCAGGCCTGTACAGTTTTTAAATGCATATTCCCCTGCCTGGAAAATCGAATTCGGAAAACTTATTTCTGTAAGCTCACCAAGATCTGCGAACGCATAACTTCCGATTGTAGTAATACCATCTTCTATGACACATTTCGTAACTTTCTTCCCGGACCACGGTGCTTTTTTCTGTTCATTGTAGTTGTTCATTTCTGATGATCCGGTGATCGTAAGAACGCCATCATTCAGATACCATTCCGCATAATTGCCACATTTACCCCATTCTCCCAGAGATTCAAACGGAATCTTTTTCTCTGCTGCATATTCTGAGATATAGCTTCCTGTGTAACCACAAAGCGTCAGCACACCGCAATTACGAAAACTTGTATTTTTAATAGAAGCCAGATTCTGATATGCTGTTACCTTCTGCAAAGAAGCACATCCGTCAAAGGCATTCTCTCCAATGGAAGTTATACTCTTCGGCAGTTTCATCTCTTTTAGGGAAGTACAGCCATAAAACGCATAACCGTTAATAGATGTGATCTTCTCTCCCCAATCGACAGTTTCCAGAGAAGTGCAGCCCTCAAAAGCAGATGCTCCGATCGTGGTAACATCTTTCTCCAGTCTGCAGTAGCGAATGGATCTGCCACTCCATGGAGCCGGATTATCTACATCGTAATCATACATTGGGCCTGTCCCGGTGATATACAAAACATCAGAATCATAGATCTCCCAGGAAAGATTTTCCCCGCAGGTTCCCTTTTCCGTCACATCACCTTTGACTTTTCCGCATAATTCACAATAATATATTTTTCTTCCATCAGATAATACTTTGCAGTTCTTTTCTGAATATGTATGTTTTTCCGGATTTTTCGTACCATATACAGTTCTTGTATCCGTTCCACCACATCCACAGATACATTCTGCAGTTTCGGTTCCATCACTGATACAGGTCTCATCATGATTATAAACATATTTTCCAAGAACAACTCTGTCATACCCTTTCCAGGTGTTATAGGAGGGATATCGTCCATATGACTGTGACTCAAAATCACTCTCCGTCCAATTGCCATTTAACGGATAATAAAATAATGTTCTATGCGTATCATCTACATAAAATATATTCGAACCAACATTAGTCGGCGGATTTCCCCTAAAGAAAACTATGCTTATTCTACTATAAAATGCATATGAACCTATATCTGTCACAGTAGATGGTATTACCAGCATCTCCCTCGACAAAGCACCTGAAAAAGCACCATCACCGATTTCTTTTAATCCTTCCGGAAGACTAAAATCTGTACTGAGAGAACATGATTCAAATGCACCTGCCCCTATTGTCTCCACCTGTGGCATATTTAAGCTGTACAAACCGCTATTCGCAAATGCATTGTATCCGATTGTCTTCACTTTTGGCAAATCTGCTGTTTTCAAAGTTTTCAGAGAATCAAACGCCTGTTGTCCAATTGATTCAGTTTCCGGCAATTCGATGGCTTTCAGACTCTCACATCCAACAAATGCACTTTCTCCGATTATTTTCGCTTTCGGCAAATCTACATTTTCCAATACACTGCATTCTCCAAAGGCATTTTTCTCAATGGTCTCCACTTCCGGTAATTCAATTGCTTTCAGACTCACGCATCCAACAAATGCACCTTCTCCGATTGTTTTTGCTTTCGACAACTCTACTTTTTCCAATGTGCTGCATCTCTTAAATGCATTCTTCCCGATTGTTTTCACCTGTGGGATTTTTACCATTTTTAAATTCTCACAGTAGCAAAATGCTTCCTCTCCAATTGCTTCAACTTCCGGAAAATCTATTGCTTTCAGGCTTTTACATCCATAAAATGCTCCCTTTCCAATTGTTTTCGCTTTCGGTATTTTTATTTCTTCCAGATTTTCACATGAACTAAATGCACTTTCTCCAATCAGTTCAACTTCAGGGAATTCTATTGCTTTCAGCTTTCTGCATCCACCAAATGCACTTTCTCCGATTTCTTTTATTCGAGGTATATCTATTGTATCAAAAGAACAGCATTCAAATGCACCCTTCCCAATTGTTTCCACCTGTGGAATTTTTGCCGTTTGCAGACCAAAACAGCAGTAAAATGCGTACTCCCCAATTGTTTTTACCAGTGGCAGCTCTACTGCTTCCAACGCACTACAGCCGGAAAATGTACCTTTCAAAATTGTTTCTACCTGTGGGATTTTTACAGTTTTCAAATTTTTACAGTTGTCAAATGCGTAATCCCAAATCTCCTTCACCTTCGGCAGATTTACTGTCTGCAGACTATCGCACTCTCTAAATACAGCGCTTCTCAGCACTTCCACATTTGGCAGGTCTACTGTTTCCAAATCAAAACAACCCTCAAATGCACCACTCCCGATTGTTTCCACATTTGACAAATCTATTGTTTTCATTCCACACTTAAAGAATGCATTGTCGCCTATATTTTTTACGTCCGGCATTTCTACTGTTTTCAGACAACTGCATCCAAAAAATGCGTTGTTACTGATGCTTGTAATTCCCTTACCAATAACAAGCGATGTAAAATACTCATGCCTCCATGGAGCTTCATGATATTTTACTCCAGCAGTATATGTCCAAATCCCTTCATATGTATACATATCACCGGTTCCACTGATGGTCAGGACTTCATCCTCCAGTGTCCAGGTCAGGTTATCTCCACATTTGCCGCTAAGTACCTCGCCACTTCCCGCAGCATCGACGCTCTCCTCGGAAGTCAGATCGTTTTCCACTACAGCATCGCCATCTTCCTCCTCTTCCACAGTCACTTCCTCTGACAGCTCCGGTTCTGATGCATCAAATTCTACTTCTGCCTCATTTTCTACGGAGTTATCCTGGTCTCCACTTTCTTCTCCATCTTCGAATTCCAGAGATGCATCTGCATCTTCTGTGGGATTCTCAGTCTCTTCTTCGGCAGAAAAATCTTCTGCATAGCTTTCTACTTCTGCTTCAGAAGAAAAATTCTCCGCATACACGCCTGCCGGCTGGCCTGCCATTGTCACTGCAAGTACAATCGCCAGACCATTTTTCATCTTTTTCCATTGAACCATACATTGTCTCCCTTATCGTTATTGTTTTTGCACACCCTGCCTGTACCATAGCAAATGATGCATTCTTTCCACCTGTAAATTTTACATAGATTTCACAAAATATTCACATTTGATCTTAGTATATTTTTGTATAAATTACAATATGCCCTCTGCATATTTCCAGTCTATTTTCCTTTTTTTACCAGCAAAAGAACAAAAGAAAAGCACCTGTTCATCTTCTCAGACAAACAAGTGCCATTTCATATTCCATCATTATGCTTTATGCAAGACTTTTTTCCAGTTTCTCGATCATCTCATCGATATTTTCTTTTGTGAGCACAAGCGGTGGTACAAGACGCAGTACATCGCTTCCTGCGGAAATTACCAGAAGTCCGTTCTCAAGTGCTTTTGTCACGATACTTCCGACTGTTGTTCCGGTGATGACCAGTCCCTGCATGAAACCTTTTCCACGACGGGCTGCTACAACCGGATACTTATCCACAAGTTTATCCAGTTGTTCTTCCAGATACGGGGTCAGTTCCTGCACATGTGCAAGGATATCGTCTTTTTCATAAATATCAAACACCTTGCTGACAGCTGCGCATACGAACGGGTTTCCACCATAAGTTGTGCCGTGATCTCCCGGTACAAGAGATGCTGCTGCCGCTTTTTCTCCGAGAACAAATGCACCGACCGGTACACCGCAGCCCAGAGCTTTTGCACAGGTCATCACATCCGGTTTCACACCGTATGACTGCCATGCAAAATAACATCCGGTACGTCCCATCCCACACTGGATTTCATCAAAAATCAGGATGATGTCTTTTTTATCACACAGTGCGCGGAGCCCTTCAAGAAATTCTTTCTTCGCCGGATAAATTCCACCTTCGCCCTGTACAACTTCTGTAATGATCGCACATGTTTTGTCTGTGATCTGTGCTTTGACGCTGTCCAGATCATTAAAATCTGCGAATTTCACACCACCGACAAGTGGCTCAAACGGTTCTCTGTAGTGTTCGGTTCCTGTAACAGAAAGTGCGCCCATGCTTCTTCCGTGGAAAGAATGGTTCATCGCGATGATCTCGTATTTTCCTGCTTCTTTGCCGTATTTTGTATAAGCATATTTACGTGCAGCTTTAAGCGCACCTTCAATTGCTTCGGTACCACTGTTCGTAAAGAAAGCTTTGGAAAGTCCGCTTGCTTTGACCAGTTTTTCTCCGGCTTCACTCATCGGCTCATTATAATAAAGATTGGAAATATGTGTCAGTTTGTCGATCTGAGCTTTCAGAGCCTCATCATAGCCAGGATAATGATATCCCAGTGAGTTTACTGCAATTCCTGCAGCAAAGTCGAGATATTTTTTGCCCTCTGTATCATAAAGATAGCATCCCTCGCCATGGTCAAACATGACCGGGAAACGATTATATGTATGCAGAATGCTTTCTTCTGCATGGTTCATCTGTTCATTCATGCTCATTGTAATATTTCTCCCCGTCTTCTCTTAAAATAGCAGTACCGATACCTTTGTTTGTAAAGATTTCCAATAGGAGGCTGTGCGGAATACGTCCATCCAGAATATGCACTCTGTTTACACCCTCTTCGATCGCATCTATGCAGTTCTGAAGTTTCGGGATCATTCCACCACCTACATAACCTTCGCTGATCAGTTTTTCTGCTTCGTGTACATGAAGTTCGGAAATCAGTGAACCCGGATCATCCTTGTCCTTGTATACACCTTCGATATCAGAAAGAAATACCAGTTTTTCTGCATGAACAGCCTCAGCGATCGCACACGCTGCATCGTCTGCATTAATATTGTAAGAATCAAAGTTTGTATCAAATCCAATCGGAAATACAATCGGAAGAAAATCTCTTTCGAGGAGATCCTGCAGAACCTTCGGATTAACTTTTTCGATGTCCCCTACATATCCGATATCTTCACCTTTGGAAAGTTTCTTGTGGCACTGAAGAAGGCCACCATCTTTACCGCTGATACCAACAGCCTGCACACCAAGAGATTCTACCAGAGTAACCAGCTCTTTGTTTACTTTTGCAAGAACCATCTCTGCAATTTCCATCGTATCTTTGTCTGTCACACGGAGACCGTTTACAAAACGTGGCTCCATGCCGACTTTATTTACCCAGCGGCTGATTTCCTTGCCACCGCCGTGAACGATGATCGGTTTGAATCCGATTAGCTTCAGAAGAACAACGTCCTTGATAACATTCGCTTTGAGTTCTTCGTCCAGCATGGCACTCCCGCCGTATTTTACAACTACGATCTTACGGTTAAAGCGCTGTATATAAGGAAGGGCCTCGATAAGTGTTTCTGCTTTATCCAGATATTTCTGATTTACCATTTTTCATTTCTCCTCGATTTTTATTCTTTTTCACCCTTTATGATCTGTAATCTGCATTAATCTTGATATAATCGTAAGTAAGATCACAGCCCCATGCAGTTGCTGTACAGTTACCCATCTTTACATCGGCGATTGCTGTCACCGCATCTTCAGAAAGAATCTTTGTTGCTTCTTCTTCGCTGTAGTTAACTGCCACACCATTTTCGATGATCTGAATCTTTCCTGCTTTGCTTTCAAAATAAAGATCTACTTTTTCCGGATCAAACTGTGCACCGGAATATCCCATTGCACAAAGGATTCTTCCCCAGTTTGCATCGTGTCCGTAAATTGCTGCTTTAGTCAGCGAAGACGTAACAATGGATTTACTTAAAGTTACTGCCTGTTCTTTGCTCTCGGCACCAATGATCTTGACCTCAAACAGCGCCGTTGCACCCTCACCGTCACCGGCAATTTTCTTTGCAAGTGTAGTATTGATATAATTCAATGCCTCACAGAACTTCTGATAATCTTCGTTTTTCTCATTAATCTCCGGGTTTTCTGCCATACCGTTTGCAAGCAGAAGTACGGTATCATTTGTGGAAGTATCACCGTCAACAGATACCATATTATAGGTATCTTTTACATCTTCGCTCAGTGCTTCCTGCAGAAGTTTTTTGGAAATGCATGCATCTGTGGTGACAAAGCCAAGCATGGTGCACATATTCGGATGAATCATTCCGGAACCTTTACACATACCACCGATCGTAACGGTCTTACCACCAACCTCAATCTCTACAGCCACTTCTTTTTCTTTTGTATCAGTTGTCATAATTGCCTTCGCCGCATCATTTCCTGCTTCCAGTGTTCCCTGAAGCTTCGGGGCCATTGCTTTGACACCGGCAGAAAGCTTTTCGATTGGAAGCTGCATACCGATAACACCGGTAGATGCAACAAGAACGCTGTTTTCATCTACATTTAAAGTTTCTGCTGCCGCTTTCGCAGTCGCACGGCAGTAACCAAACCCTTCTTCGCCGGTACATGCATTGGCAATACCGCTGTTGCAGATGATCACCTGTGCGCTCGGATAATTGTACACGATATCCTGATCCCATTTGACCGGTGCTGCTTTTACGATATTAGTAGTAAAAGTTCCTGCTGCCACACATGGTTTCTCGCTGTAAACCATTGCCATATCTGTTCTTCCCTGATATTTGATTCCGGCAGTTGTAGATGCTGCCTGAAAGCCTTTCGCTGCGGTAACTCCGCCGGTGATAATCTTCATAATCATACGCTCCTCTCTGCGTTATAAAACATTTTCATATATCATGCTCTTCCTTTACGGCAGCATCGGAATCTGATGAAGTCCTTCTGCCTCGTCAAACCCGAACATCAGGTTCATATTCTGTACAGCCTGTCCTGCTGCACCTTTGACAAGGTTATCCATTGCTCCCATCATGATGACACGTTTTGTTCTCGGGTCGATCTTGAAGTTCACATCAACATAGTTGCTGCCCTCTACACATTTTGTCTGTGGGCATACATCTTTGTCCAGGACACGCACGAATGTCTCGTTTTCATAATATTTGTCATAAACAGCCTTTACTTCTTCATAGGAAACTTCTTTTTTGAGAGAAGCATATGCTGTAATCAGAATACCTCTGTTCATCGGGATCAGATGTGGTGTAAAATTGATCAGCACTTCCTGTCCGCATGCATAACCGAGCTGGTCTTCGATTTCCGGTGTATGACGATGTGTTGCTACGCCGTATGCTTTGATGTTTTCGTTTACTTCACAGTAAAGGTTTGCTACTTTTGCGCCCCTACCTGCTCCGGAAGTTCCTGATTTTGCATCAATGATGATCGTATTCGGATCGATCAGTCCTTCCTTCAGTAGCGGATAAATTGATAAAGTCGAACATGTCGGATAACATCCCGGGTTCGCAATAAGTCTTGCTTTTTTGATGTCCTCACGGTTGATCTCGCACAGGCCATAAACTGCCTCATCAATAAACTGCGGTGCTTTGTGCTCGATGCCATACCATTTTTCATATTTCTTTACATCTTTAATACGGAAATCTGCACTCAGATCGATGACCTTTGCTTTGGAAAGGATCTCTTCATTAACAAGTGATGCACAAAGCCCCTGCGGTGTTGCGGTAAAAATCACATCTACTTCATCAGCAAGTGCTGCCATATTGTCATCCATACATTTTGCATCGATCAGTTTAAAAAAGTTCTGATAAACATCTGCATATTTCTGATCAATGTAACTTCTTGATCCATACCATGCCACTTCTACTTCTTTATGTCCAAGGAGCAGTCTTGCCAGCTCATTTCCGGCGTATCCTGTTGCTCCGATAATTCCTGCTTTGATCATTTCTCATTCCTCCTAGAATAAAGATGTACCAATTATACATCCTAAATGCATAATATGCAATACGTAATTTTCATGGATTTTGCATTCTTTTTTCTTAATTTTGTGTGTTTTTATAGGTTGTTTCCTATTTAATGCTGCATTTTTATGCAAAAATTTCTTTTATTTTTTTGCATATTGGTATTGCATATTTATAAAAATTGTTGTATATTATCTCTTGTCGAAACACGACAGGACATGAAGATTCAACACTTTATCAAATCAGCGTATGAATCTTTACCTTTTATAATAACAAACATTCGCGCATCTGCCAATAGGCAGAGAATTATTTTCAGGAGGAATATATTATGAAAGAAAAAGTTGTACTTGCATATTCAGGTGGTCTTGATACCACAGCACTGATCCCGTGGCTGAAAGAAACTTTTGATTATGAAGTTATCTGCTGCTGTGTAAACTGCGGACAGGGTAACGAACTGGATGGTCTGGACGAAAGAGCAAAACTTTCCGGAGCTTCCAAATTATATATCGAAGACATTGTTGATGATTTCTGCGACAACTACGTAATGCCTTGCGTACAGGCAGGCGCTGTATACGAGCACAAATATCTTCTCGGAACTTCTATGGCACGTCCTGCAATCGCAAAAAAACTTGTTGAGATCGCACGTAAAGAAAATGCCGTTGCAATCTGCCACGGTGCTACCGGTAAAGGTAATGACCAGATCCGTTTCGAGCTCGGAATCAAAGCACTTGCTCCGGACATCAAGATCATTGCTCCATGGAGAATGACAGATGTATGGACCATGCAGTCCCGTGAAGATGAGATTGCTTTCTGCCAGGCGCACGGAATCAACCTTCCGTTTGACGCAAGCCACAGCTACAGCCGTGACCGTAACTTATGGCATATCAGCCATGAGGGTCTGGAACTCGAAGATCCTTCTCAGGCTCCAAACTATGATGACATGCTTGTATTAAGTGTTACTCCTGAAAAAGCACCAGATAAAGAAACTGAGATCACAATGACTTTCGAAGCAGGTGTGCCAAAAACACTGAATGGCAAGGCAATGAAAGTTTCTGAGATCATCACAGAGCTGAACCGTCTCGGCGGTGAAAACGGTATCGGTATCATCGACATCGTAGAAAACCGTGTTGTTGGTATGAAATCCCGTGGTGTATACGAAACTCCTGGCGGAACAATCCTGATGGCTGCTCACGAACAGCTTGAAGAACTGTGCCTTGACCGTGATACCATGGAAGCCAAAAAGAAACTCGGCAGCCAGTTTGCTCAGGTCGTATATGAAGGAAAATGGTTCACACCACTTTGCGATGCAATCAAAGCATTCGTAAAATCCACTCAGGAATATGTTACCGGTGAAGTAAAGCTCAAACTTTACAAAGGAAACATCATTAAGGCAGGAACCACTTCTCCATACAGCCTGTACAATGAATCTCTTGCATCCTTCACTACAGGTGATATGTATGACCACCACGATGCAGACGGATTCATCACACTATTTGGTCTTCCGCTGAAAGTTCGTGCCATGAAATTACTCGAAGTAGAAAAAAATAAAAACAACAAATAATCATTGATCTTACAAACCGGCAGGCGGTCTATCGTCTGTCGGTTTTTTATATTCGCTCCGAAATTCTGCTTTTAAATTTTTGTATAAAATTTTGTGTAAAATTTTTGTGCAATATTATCCTATATATTCTTGAATTTGTATTTGACAGAAAACATCCTCTATTTTATAATAATTTTATAAACAACATCACGAAACTTATATAGGTCCATAATTGGTTGGACGTTTCTACCAACTACCGTAATAGTTGTCTATAAGTTCTTTACGGAACTTGTCGGGCATAAATATTCGGTATTTTTTTTGTCCGGAAAGCTACGTTTATCAAAAAGGAGGTAGATTATATGACACAGAATCCAACCACTTTTGCACTGAAAGGCGCCGTCTGTTTCAGCACAGATTCCCGGCATCTGACCTGTCTTGAAGAAGCTTATCTGGTCTGTCAGGATGGCCGGAGCGTCGGTGTTTTCCCGAAGCTTCCGGAGCATTTTTCCGGAATTCCGGTACGCAATGTCAGTCCATGTCTGATCATCCCCGGAATGACTGATCTTCATCTGCACGCCCCGCAATATGCATTCCACGGCATGTATATGGATCTGGAACTGCTTGACTGGCTGAACACCGTCACATTCCCGGAAGAATCCAGATATTCGGATCCGGACTACGCTGCAAAAGCCTATACTATTTTTGCCGATGACATAAAAAAAAGCGCCACTACCCGCGCTTCTGTCTTTGGCACTTTACATGTAGAGGCATCTGAGCTTCTGATGGACCTTATGGAGAAAACCGGTCTCAGGACTTTCATCGGCAAAGTAAATATGGACCGAAACGGTTCTGCCACTCTTCAGGAAAAAAGTGCTGTTGTTTCTGTTCGGGATACTGTCCGCTGGTTAACTGATACTGCAGGAAAATATGAGAATGTCAAACCGATTCTCACCCCACGTTTTACTCCTTCCTGCACAGATGAACTCATGACCGGTCTGGCAGAGATCCAGAGAACTTACTGTCTTCCGGTACAGTCTCATCTTTCCGAAAACCGAAGCGAGATCGCATGGGTAAAAGAATTATGTCCGGGTACTTCATTTTACGGGGAAGCTTATGACCAATTTGGTCTTTTTGGCGGTGAAAACTGTCCAACCATCATGGCACACTGTGTCTACAGTTCTGACGCAGAAATCTCCCTCATGAAGAAACGCAACGTATTTATTGCCCACTGTCCGCAGTCTAACACGAATCTTTCATCCGGAATTGCACCGGCACGACGTTATCTCGATGAAGGACTTCACATCGGACTCGGCACCGACATCGCAGGCGGTCATTCACTTTCCATGCTCCGCGCAGTCGCAGATGCCATTCAGGTATCAAAACTCCGCTGGAGACTTGTGGATGACACTCTCAAACCGCTTTCTCTCGAAGAAGCCTTTTATATGGCCACAATGGGCGGCGGTGCATTTTTCGGAAAAGTCGGCTCATTCCTGGAAGGCTACGAGTTTGATGCACTGATCCTGGACGACAGTAGCCTCCGCCATCCGCAGCACCTGTCTGCACGCGAACGACTGGAGCGACTGATCTATCTTTCAGACGATCACTGCATCACCGGAAAATATGTTTCCGGAAACAAAATCTTTTAGTGCACGATCTGCACAATACGAAGGGGGTACTTTTATGAATCTTGACAAAATCTTTCACCTGAAGGAAAACCACACCGACGTCAAAACAGAAGTGATGGCAGGAATCACAACCTTTATGACTATGGCCTACATTCTGGCAGTCAATCCGAATATCCTGTCTGCTTCCGGCATGGACCGCGGTGCTGTCTTTACCGCAACCGCACTGTCCGCATTTATTGCAACCTGCCTGATGGCTCTTTTATCCAACTACCCGTTCGTTCTGGCTCCCGGCATGGGTCTGAACGCATACTTCACCTACACAGTAGTCCTTGGTATGGGATATACATGGCAGCAGGCACTGGCAGCAGTATTTGCAGAAGGTATCATTTTTATTTTACTTTCTCTTACAAATGTACGTGAAGCAATCTTCAACTCCATCCCGATGAACCTGAAACATGCGGTATCCGTAGGTATTGGTCTCTTTATCGCATTTATTGGACTGCAGAATGCAAAAATTGTTGTCGGAAATGATTCTACACTTGTCAGCATCTTTTCCTTCAAATCTTCCGTTGCAGAAGGAACATTTTCTTCTCAGGGAATCACAGTACTGCTTGCACTGATCGGTGTCCTTGTTACTGCGATCCTTCTTGCAAAAAATGTCAAAGGCGGTATCCTCTGGGGAATCCTGATCACATGGATCCTTGGTATCATCTGTCAGCTGACACACCTTTATGTGCCAAATGCAGATCTTGGTTATTACAGCCTGCTTCCGGATTTTTCAAACGGAATCTCTGTGCCGAGCATGATGCCAACTTTTATGAAGATGGATTTCTCAATCGTATTTTCTCTGGATTTCGTTGTTATCATGTTTGCCTTCCTGTTTGTTGACATGTTCGATACACTCGGAACCCTGATCGGTGTTGCATCCAAAGCCGACATGCTCGATAAAGACGGTAAGCTTCCGAAGATCAAAGGCGCGCTCCTTTCTGACGCTGTCGGAACAAGTGTAGGTGCTGTATGCGGTACTTCCACCGTTACCACCTTTGTAGAAAGTGCCTCCGGTGTTGCAGAAGGCGGACGTACCGGTCTGACTTCTCTGGTAGCTGGCGTACTGTTTGCGCTTTCTCTTCTGCTTTCCCCGATCTTCCTGGCAATCCCTTCCTTTGCCACTGCACCGGCTCTGATCGTAGTTGGTTATCTGATGCTGACATCTGTTACAAAGATCGATTTCAACGACATGACCGAAGCAATCCCGTGTTTCATCGCAATCATCGCCATGCCGTTTATGTACAGCATTTCCGAAGGTATCTCCATGGGAGTTATCTCCTACGTTGTCATTAACGTGATCACAGGAAAAGCAAAAGAAAAGAAGATCAGTCTTCTGATGTACATTCTTGCCGTATTATTTATACTGAAATACATCTTCATCTGATCTTTATTATTTATGATTTTGTAATTATTCATGCAGGTCCTGCTTATACAGGACCTGCATTTTTTATTTTCACTCTTTAACATTGTATAGTTATGCTATATAATACATGGATACAGACTTGAGAGAAACTATGAGGAGAACTACTATTATGCAAAAAGAGAATTCCATCCCGGTCAGAAATTCACTTCTGCTTCTTTTGACCGCTACCATATGGGGTGTCGCCTTTGTCGCCCAGAGCGTCAGCATGGACTACATTGGCGGATTTACATTTAATGCCGTGCGAAATCTTATCGGTGCACTGACCCTGCTCCCGGTCATTAAGGTACTTGACAAAACACGTTCCGAAGCAGAAAAAAAGTGTGAATCTTCCGCATCCGGGCGTAAAACACTGCTCATCGGAGGAATCTGCTGTGGTATCATGCTCTGTCTTGCAGGCAATTTTCAGCAGTTTGGTATTAAATACACTACCGTCGGAAAGGCCGGTTTTATTACTGCATGTTACATCATCATTGTTCCGATCATCGGTATTTTCCTGAAAAAGAAATGCAGCCCCTTTATCTGGATTGCAGTCCTGCTTTCTCTGTGTGGACTTTATCTCCTGTGTCTGACACCCGGAGAGGGACTTGCAGTCGGCAAAGGTGAACTTCTTCTGATCATCTGTGCAGTTCTTTTTTCCGGTCATATTTTGGTTATTGATCATTTTTCTCCGCTCGTTGATGGCGTAAAAATGTCCTGCATCCAGTTTCTGGTCTGCGGCATCCTGTCCGGTGTCCCTGCACTGCTTTTTGAACAGCCGAATCTTTCCGGAATCCTCGCTGCATGGCTCCCGATTCTTTATGCCGGAGTTATGTCAAGCGGTGTAGCTTACACCCTGCAGATCGTCGGCCAGAAAAACATGAATCCGACAGTTGCTTCCCTGATTCTCAGCCTGGAATCCTGTATTTCCGTGCTTGCCGGATGGATAATCCTCGGACAGCACTTAAGCAGCCGTGAAATCTTTGGCTGTGTTCTGATGTTTGGTGCGATCATTCTTGCACAGCTGCCGCAGAAAGAATCTGCAGTTTCATAAATACCAGACTTTTTCCAGCTAAAAAGGTCATCACTTTCAGAATTGTTACATTTTCAATCCTGATCATGATGACCTTTTTTATTCTGCTTAAATTTCACCTTTTGCTCTCAAATGCTCTTTGATCTTCTCAAAACTTTCATCACTGACATCATGCTCCATCTTGCACGCATCACATCTTGCCGTATCTGCTGATACCCCCAGTCCTTCCAGCATCTTTGTCAGAACGGTATGTCTCTCATAAATCCTGCCGGCAATCTCTGCACCTTTCTCCATCAGTGTCACTGTACCATAACGGTCCATTGCAATATATCCATCTTCCCTGAGAAGTTTCATCGCATGGCTGACACTTGGCTTGGATACCCCGAGCATTGTGGCTATATCAACGGAACGAACCCCGCCGCCTTTTCTTGACAATACAAGGATCGCCTCAAGGTAATCCTCTGCTGATTCTCTGATTTGCATAAAAAATACCTCCCATATGCCTTTATAATACCACGCATTTACTCAGGATTCAACAAAATACCCGAAATCTGAACAAATTGTTTTTCTTGGCTAACTTTGTATTTTTTACTTGTCATCTCCGGTCAGGCGAAGAATATCTCTAATTTCATCAACTTTCATATCCAGAATGATTGCAAGCTCATCAATACTGAATGCATTCTTGTCATCTTCATCATCATTCAGCTCACGAACTGCACTTTCAAGCTTTTCTACTCTGGCAACCAGACTGTCATCAGCAAACTTCACCTGTGTCTGCTCTTCAATCACCTGAAGAATACCTTTTCTCACCTCTGCAAGAAGCCATTCTTCATCACGAAGTTCTTCACCGGCATTGTCCAGCGCCTGGATCAGGCTCAGATTTGCCTCCTGGATCAAATCCGCAAGAAGAATTTCTTTTGCATTCATATCTGCTGCAAGCTCTGCCGTTGCTTTCATGTAATAAGAAGCAAGTGTCTGTACTGCTGACTGTTCTCCCTTCGAAAGCTGCTCAAACAGCACGTCGAGGTCAATATCTGCAATAACCGGCAGGTTTTCCAGATATTCATTGAGATATGCCTCCTCTTCCGGTGTCAGCGGAACTTTTTTATATTCCGGCTCTTTGGCGGTTTCTTTTGCCTTCTCCATACCTTCAATTGCAATCCCCTGAGAAGTCAGATATTTCAATACGCCGGTAAGCTGGTTTTTATCAAGATCACAGCCATCAAAAACTCCACGGATGTCTGTTGCTTTTAATGTATTTTCATTCTGTTTCGCAATTTCCTGAATTTCTTTTAATTTATTCTGAAACTCCTGTACGTTCATTTTGATTCTCCTTATTTTTTTAGGCTGATTTTTATTGTATCATTCTTCTGTATTTTTTCCAACTAAATGTATCTCATTTCGATGTTTTTATTCTGATTTTATAAAAATCAAAAACTTTTTTCATCCGAAAATCCTTGAAAAATAAGGCTTTCTGCGATATTCAAATTTTTTTTGAAAAAAATATAAAAAAAGTTGTTGACATTTGAATATTGCTATAATATAATATGTCTTGCGTCAAGCGACAAAGCAAAAACGCAAACAACTAAATACCGTTAACGGGGTGTGGCTCAGCTTGGCTAGAGCGCCTGGTTTGGGACCAGGAGGCCGCAGGTTCGAATCCTGTCACCCCGATGCTGTAAACAATACCGTTTCAGCGACCATGCGGGTGTAGTTCAATGGTAGAACACCAGCCTTCCAAGCTGGATACGTGGGTT